>Ga0214923_10000136_pt1 | contig 109659 bp, 115 predicted proteins | sample LL1510_MetaG_FD_177993 | JGI IMG/M metagenome (GOLD analysis project Ga0214923, IMG submission 177993) | Freshwater microbial communities from Lake Lanier, Atlanta, Georgia, United States - LL-1510 | ecosystem: Environmental > Aquatic > Freshwater > Lake | place: USA: Georgia | collected... | reverse complement strand
GAGTACCTGGTGCTCCGGATCCTACTTTTGCTGGTGTTGACATAAGAACATTTATAGCTTGACTATATAAAATCTACCGGTATAATAAGTAATTATCGCGGGTTGGACAAGTGGTAAGTTGGTGGTCTCATAAGCCACAGACGAGAGTTCGATTCTCTCACCCGCCATGTTCTTTGACATGGGGCTGAATGGATTCGATTGAATGGTGTGGTTTATGAGAGCAAGTACCGGGGCAGTCCGGTTACTAATAGCAAAACTATTAAATGCCGAAGATAACTTCGACATGGCTATGAGTCTCGAAGAGGCTGATGCAATCCTTGCTCAGCATGGCTTTGTTGACGCAGAAGCCGAACTCGAGTTAGTTTAACTCGATCGTTTTACTGTAGAGTGGAGCTGGTAAGGTAAAGCGTGTTACAAGTTCCTGACCTGACGTGTTTGGGTAATTGGTTATCAGGCGTATAGAATTACCATATATAATACAATTTTCTTAGTTATAGTATTATGAACTTTAAATTAAGATAAACTTGTAGGGCTTATAAATGAAACTTTTCAAGACGAGGGTTCAAATCCCTCCAGCTCCATGAATTTAAAAGCTAATTACATTCTGAAAATATGATGTTACTCTAAAGTCTGTATTGTTGAACGTATTATTAGAAGAAAGCGTGACGGTAGGAGAAGCAGTATAAAACGGTATGCTAGATAAATTATAATTTGTTGAGTTTGTCTTAGTTCCAGTAGCCGTACTTATGCTTTTACCCCAATAAAAACCGGTTGAATCATATATATCAAATGTAGTTGCAGTAGCAGATCCTTTTGCAATTACATTAACTACAACACCATAACCTAAGCTACCTGCAGGAATTAAATTACTTACTGTTTTAGTGAGAGGTTGTACTGTATAAGTAAGTGTCATATACCCCGGCGCACCGTTTCCACCTATTTGTGCTGCAGCAGATGCTCTTGCGCCTCCACCACCACCGCCATAATTTGAAACAGGCGCTGCACCGGGCCCGGAGTTTCCAGCTCCTGCTGCAAAATTACCATTACCACCAGGGCCACCGTTACTAGCAGTTGCTGTACCGCCAAGACCTGTACCATTAGTCGGGGTATTACCATTACCTGTAGATCCTGCACAACCACCTCCACCGCCTGAAAACCCGTTTAACGCTACACCTATTGAACCACTGCCCCCGGTATATGTTATAACATTACCTACATTGGTATTAAGTGCAATACCTGCTGTACCTACGGTACCACTTGCAGTAACTACATCAGGTGCACCAACACCGCCTCGGGCAATAATTTGTGCGCCTGCAGAAGAATTTACGCTATTAAACCAAGTATCGCCTCCAGAATTAACTGTTCCATTAACAGGTGGATTTGTAGCAGTACCACCGGAACCTACGTTTATATAGTAGGTTGCGCCCGGGGTAACAGCTATAACGGATTTAGCATAGCCACCACCAGCACCACCACCACCATAACATACACCGCTAGCACCAGTTCTTTGAGCGCCGGCTCCTGCTCCTCCACCTCCCCACCCTTCAATAGTTACACTATTAACACCAGCCGGGCATACCCACGTTGTTGCACCTGCAGTATAATTTGTAGTTGTAGGCGAGCCAGGTGTTCCGGAATTTACAGTTACCGATACTGCAGAAAGCTGCAAAGTAGAGAAGTTATTATCTGATATAGAAATTGAACTATAACTAGAAGGAACTGTTCCCCAGGTACCGCTATTACCCTGTACTGTGGTATAAGTAGATACCCATTCTTTACTAGACATATTATTATTTGTAGAAATTGTCCCGACAACGGTGAGTGCTTGATCATTTGCGCTTGTTCCAATACCTAAATTACCTGGTATAAACATTCCACCAGATGCAGAAACTAAGAATTGACCAGTTATAGTTGAAGAAACATCTTGTGTTGCTGTACCTAAATTACCATCCGTCCATACATATGTATAATTTTGTTTTGCTTGAGCACGATAGCCTGCTGCATGAGATGCAATTCCAAATGCGTTGGATTGTTTACCTTCTACGTGAGAGCTCTCACCTGAAGCTATATTATTACGGCCTTCGGCGTGAGAAGAAGCACCGGAAGCAGTATTATCTCTTCCTTCTGCATGACTTGCTCTACCTGAAGAAATAGTAGTATCGCCTTCAGCATGTGCTTGATTGCCAGTTGCTTGTGTAGATAATCCTTCGGCATGTGCTCTATTTCCAGAAGCTATTGTACCTTCTCCCTCAGCATGTGAGCTATTTCCATAGGCTTGCGTAGAGTTACCTTCAGCGTGAGCTGTATTACCACTCTTATCTACTATCCAACCTCCTGATCCCGGAGCAATATCTACCCCGATAACATCGTCCTGTATTATAATATAACCGTCTACGGCGTCTCTATACGAAACAGTTATAAACTTTAATGAACCATTAGCAAGCGTTTTTAAAACGAAATTTTCATATCCGGGATCATTTAAAAAGGCAAAATTAGCACTTGTAGTTGATGTAAAGGTAAATGTTTTTGTTGTATATGTGTAGGTATTAAAAGGCACTCTATACCCTGTAGATGTATATCTACCTTCAGCATGTGAATAATTGCCAGAGGCAACTGTATCTTCGCCTTCTGCGTGTGAAACTAGACCGGATGCTAACGAATCATGGCCTTCAGCATGAGCATATGTATAAATTGCTTTAGTATTACCTCCTTCTGCATGAGTAGCATAATAAGAAGCAATAGTGGTATCACCTTCAGCATGTGCGTAGTAGTCAGTTGCACTAGTAGCATAACCTTCGGTATATGACCCTGCTCCATAAGCTACCGTACTGATACCACTTGCATGGCTTTGATCACCAGAGGCAATGGTAGAATCACCTTCAGCATGGCTACTCTCTCCAGATGCTAAAGTATTATACCCTTCTGCAAAACTATAATTATTTGTTGCAACTCCTGTATTAAAAGATGTTTTCAAGCTGTTAGCTGACAATGAATCTGAATTTACTATTAAGGAATCACTATTAATAGCACTTAAGGACAGATTATTAATATAAACTGCTCCTGTAAATTTATGATCTTGTGTAAGTATGTTTAACCCCATATTAATAATCCCATAATCTTAGAGCGCGATTTGCACCGTTAATATTTAATATAATAAAATCACCAGAAGCTGTAGCCGATGTTAAATTTGTTACATTGGCATTAGTAAGCACAATATCAGCTCCGCTAAGAGCATTTCTTCCGCTTAATCCATTGCAAGTAAATGTACTATCAGTATTAAGGGTTTTGTATTTTATTCTATATAAATTAGTATCAAAATTTGCATTACCATTGCCAAATGTTAATGGTGAAGAAAAACTATCGCCTATTCTTACATTGCCTCTAATTACATTTATATCGCTTTTTGAATTACCTAAAGTACTGTTACCATCTGTAAATATACCTCCGGTAGCGCTTATGTTGCCTACTAATGTTAATACTTCACTAGGTGAGTCAGTATTAATACCAACTCTTCCTTCTTCTGTAACAACAAACGCTGTAGCACTTGCAGGGTCACCAATGGTAGTAGCATCATATAAATAAATACCGCTAACAGAAAATACATTAAACGTATTATCAGCAAAAGATTGGCTGTTATAAATGTTGTTTATTTCATAAGTGTAATTACTGTAAACTATACTATTTTTATTAATGGGGTTAGGATTATTGCCTAAGGCAATAGACCCTTCTTTACTAAAAGTAGCAATCTTAGGGTTATCATAAGCCCAAACGCGCCATGCAGAAGGGCTTGCTACGTTATTAGAAAGTAATGCATATCTATAACCCGGGTCACCAGCATATTCTTCTTTTATTCCTGGAGGTGTAGGTATACCTAAATTGGGTTCAGCGTTTTGTAAATTTAAAAATACATATCTAGAAGATAATGCTTCTGCCTGTGTAGGTGTTCTGGTCTTTACTTTACCGGTTATGGTAGAAATAGCTCTATCCATAATTTTTAGACCACTGTATTAACGGTTTCTAGTAATGCTAAGTTTAATACTACTGCACCAGGTACAGTACATGATGCTATTAAACAATCGTATTCTTCTAATACTAGTCTAGAAGGAGCAAGATTTGTTGTGTCGCTTCCGCAAATTAAAATATCTTTAGCGTAATCAAACTTAGGTTTAGGATCAACAAATGCACCGCCTACACCTGATATAGAAACTGTAACAGATACATCACTCGAGGTAGTATTGGACGCATATGCACCAAGAATAATAGCAGCTCTATCAAACGGTGCAATATAAACTGCACTAGGCGAACTAGTTAAAGTATATGATTTTCTTAGAAAATGATTAAGAGGTATGTCAGCCATAATATTATTTAATCTAGACTTAGTATTAAAGGTGTAACTAATGCAAGAATTGACTTATTAAAGTCGACACCTTCTACTGTTCCTTTCTCTTGTTTAATAGTAAACCCACCACCTACCTTAAAGTCGCCTCTTTCATTAGTGCTTGAATAATAAACAATTCCATTGTTTGAATATACAGCTTCATTTGCGTTTACTGGCTTGCCTCCTAAAGCAGGTACTGCTTTTTCAAGCTCAATACCGGTACCTATATATTCAAATGCATGAGAGCTCGATGCAATTTGACTTCTTAGATAGAATTCAACGTATTTTGGCTCAATTTGAGCAGCAGTTAATGGTGCTTGAATATTTTTCTCAAGTATTAATTTATAAGAAAATGGAGGGTAAGGCTCATTTAAAGCTGTAACTGATTTAATACCATGATATTTTGTCAACCCTTTAGGATTTAATAATACATCATAATCGCTGGCAGGATCGTCCTCTACTTTTACTATTAAGCCGTTGTAAGGTGAGTCTACTGGAATACCCTTTAATTCATAACCGGATTGAAGGGCAGCAACAAATGCTGATAACGGTCTTGGCGTTACATCTTGTACAACTATATAGTTTTCAGCTAAGGGTGTAGTTTGATATTGGTATCCTGTAAGGACAGGGAATTTAGATTTACCGGTTGCAACTAAGCCTGACAAGCCAAAAGAACAATTTGAAGTACTGATACTGCATTGACCGCCAGATTCAGTCATTACACCCTCTGTGGTACAAATAGTAAACGTACTTACAAGCTGTGCATATCCGCAATTAATTACATGAATACCTTTACCGCCTTGATTAAATTGCGTAAAGGAGTCAGTAACAAAACTTCTTAAAAACCCTAATGCTAGCTCTCCGTCAACCCTAATACCACACCCTGCACCAATATTTTCTACAGGATTATTACCTATGATGTATTTGCACAAATATTTTGCATAATTAATTGCAGCTACTGTTTGTAGTTCTTGACCATTTATTGCGCCATAAAGATAAAAATTACCGGCATTAACTGCGCTCTCTGTTGTACTGTGTGTGACGTCGTATATAACAGCATCAATAATAAACCCTACATCTCTTTCGCATTTTTCTTTATTATAAACAAACGTAGGATAGGCTTTACCCATGTATTGTATGACTTCCTTTTGAATAAAGACTTTATTAGCTGAGAGAAGCCATACGGCATTTTGCTTGGAATCTATTAATTCATTGTTTACTACATTTTGTAGTAGAGAATCTATATATTTTATTGACTGAATAGTTTGAAGTTGTTGACCTTTAATACGGCTTTGATTACCATCCCAATAAAATAGCCCGGTATTTACTGCACTATAATTTGTGTTGTAAGTTAAGTCGCTATAAACAGCATCAACCATATAACCAGTATCACGATAGCATTTGTCAATATTATAAACTAAATCAGGATATCTAGTATTGATGTATTTTATTGTTTGTTCTTGAATATAAGTACGGTTACCTGACATTAATAGTTTTGCGTCGATTGCTCCTGCAGGTGCAGTTCTTGGTGCTACTGAAGGCGCAGCTCCTGGCCCCCCGCTTATTATACTTGTAACTATATCGTACGTATCTGTAATAAAAGCGGAGGTTTTAGCGCCATCTGTTAAGCTATAATTATAAAATTGTTCGGCGTCATAAATTACGGTAGGTATTTCTTTTGTAATAATCATTCTGGTAATGACATCAAAAGATCTATTAACATCATCTATAGCGTAATTACCAGAAGAAAGATATGGATTAAATGCCTGTGAGGTTATTGCAATTGTATTGGTAATAATATTTTGAGCTAAAAAGTTTAAATAGTTTAAAGCTGCAATAGTAGGCACTTCTTGACCGGTAATAATACTTTTACCATTATTAAAGTAAGCATTACCAGCATCAATTGAACTTAGATTATTACCGTTAGTAATATCATGTATTATTGCGTCGATTATTAATCCGGTATCTCTTTCACAATAATATCTATTGTAAGCAAACCCGGGGAAGTTTTTATCGACATAATTAATTACAGTTTTACCAATGTAAGGTTTATTAGTGTTTAATAAATTGCTTGCTTCGGAAGCAGAAGTAACATTTACTGACCAATTAACAACTGATGGAGATATACCTGTTCTAATTTTTGAATTAATATAATTAACACAATTTGTTATATTAGCAGATTCATTATATGCAGAAGTAGCAGAAGGATCAAATTGCTGTTCGTAAATAGGAACAGCAGAGTTAGTTACTACATAATTAATTAGATAATTTGCATATTCTAACGCATCTATTGTTTGTGTTTCTTGTCCAGATATTAAGCTTTGATTACCTATAAAATAATATTTACCCGCGCCAACTGAGCTTAATGTTGTACCATTTGTAATATCGTATGTTATACAATCTAAAATTAACCCTACATCACGATAGCATAGACTTTGATTGTAAACAAATGTTGGATATTTTCTATTAACATATGTAACAACAGCATCTTGAATTGCTAATTTGTTTAAATCTATTAAGTCTTTTGCATCGGTTGCACCGTAGGGCACAGGGTATGTTGCAACAGAAGGAGCACTTGTCGGACCATATTTTATAATATCTGTAATAATATCAAAACAGCTTAGTATTGCTGCAGAAGTATGGCCGCCAGTTGTTTTTGTATAATCATACTGCTGTGTACCGGGAGTCATTCCACTTATATAAATGCTTGGTTGAATAGGTACAGCAAGATAACGATTAATTGAGCTCATGCCCTGGGTATAGGGACTGGTAGTAATATAAGGCTTTGAAACTATAGGAAACCCAAACGGCCCTCCTGGTCTAGTAACATCAATTTCATACCCTGGTGTATTAAATGCTACCTCGTATGCAGGGGTACCAGAAAGTAAATTTGGAAATGCTGTAGCAGCGCTAGGTTCAAGATGGTCTCTAAAAGTAAACCCCCACATATAGCAACCATTATTAAGCCAAAAAATATCTAACTGTCTGTGATAGGGACGAATATTTGTTCTACGTAAAAATGCTTCACCAATTATAGAAGTTCCTGCAGGAATATAAATTGGATTTATTTCAGTGTAATCGCCTGCCTCAACTTGAATTGTGCATTTATTAACCCCGTAGGTATCAAAAGCAATTTTTGCAGCTTTCTTAATAGTTTTTACTTTTTGTGAAGGGTTTAATCCACTGTTTGTATCAGAGCCGGTAGTACTAACATAAATTGTATTGGCCATTGGTGCTTCATAAATTACGCCTCTAGAGGCGTAAATGTTACCATTAACAGTAAGCTGCATTTTTTCTTGTGTCTGTGACTGCTTGTCAAATTTTGTAGCGGGTACTGACCCGTTAGACACTACATAACCATCATTTTCTATACCTAAAGCAATTTTAGGTCCACCTACCGCATCAGGATCAATAAACCTTGCAATAGATTCATCATTATATTGCTCTACAACAACAGCAGGACCTGGGCCATGATTAACTACACTTAATGAACTCGTTACCGAAACATACGTGTCAAAATATGATAAATCACCGTAAACAGACAAGCTACCTTGTATAGAAGTATCGCCGTCAATATAGGCATCACCGTGAGCACTTAAATAACCATTTAAAACAAACTCGCCTTGAAACGGTTCATTTTTAGAGGCAATAGGATCAGAGCCTGAATCCGGATAACCTATTGATGGAGAAGAATGATGGTTTCTTCTATGCCATTTATTATGAAAACGCGCATTAACTGCCATAATATTATTTATTAAAGTACAACTACTTACTTTAAGCTTTAAGTCTGGTTATCCTCAGGGAAATATATCTTAGTAAGATTAGATCTAAACTTACCATAATATACAGGTGCACCTACACCGTTCTGTACGGAGAATAATTCATAATATGATGATGTAGGTGACCTTCTCTGGAAGTTAATAGTAGCAACCTGTACGCCATTAATATAGATTTGATTAGTTAACCCTGTATCAACAGCAGTATTATAATTTGTACTACAATTAAACTTAAATATAAGCCCTGCAACTCCACTAATATTTAAGGTACTGTAAGGAGTTGTACCTATACATGCAGACTGTGCAGTACCATCACATACAACAGAAGTATTCATATAATTTGCTAGTATTGGCGTATCTGTAGGTGTAGTTGTAGGTGTTTGTGTAGGTGTCTTAGTTACCGTGGGCGTTATTGTTGGTGTTAATGTAGTTGTAGGTGTTTGTGTAGGTGTCTTAGTTACCGTGGGCGTTATTGTTGGTGTTAATGTAGTTGTAGGTGTTTGTGTAGGTGTCTTAGTTACCGTGGGCGTTATTGTTGGTGTTACTGTAGGCGTCTTAGTAGGTGTAGGTGTAACGGTGGGCGTATTAGTAGGTGTCAAAGTCTGCGTAGGTGTTTTAGTTGGTGTATATGTAGGTGTTATTGTTGGTGTTAATGTTGGCGTCTGTGTTACTGTTGGGGTATTTGTTGGTGTTTGTGTAGTAGTAGGTGTTATTGTTACAGTAGGTGTTTGTGTAGTAGTAGGTGTTATTGTTACCGTAGGTGTAAATGTGAAAGAAGGTGTCTGTGTCACTGTTGGTGTTAAGGTAGGCGTCTCAGATGTGGTAGGCGTAATAGTGGGTGTCTCAGATGTGGTAGGCGTAATAGTTGGCGTCACTGTGCTCGTTTGTGTATAAGTAGGTGTTTGCGTTGTAGTAGGTGTTATTGTTTGTGTAACTGTGGGTGTTACAGTTGGTGTAACAGTATTTGTTGGTGTAATAGTAGGAGTTAGAGATGTGGTAGGAGTAATAGAAGGTGTTGGCGTCTGTGTTGGTGTCGGCGTACTAGTTGGTGTTACTGTAGGTGTTAACGTTAAAGTAGGTGTTAACGTCTTTGTAGGGGTTACAGTCGGCGTAACAGTAGGTGTAATAGTATTAGTTGGTGTAACGGTAGGAGTCTGTGTATTGGTAGGTGTAATTGTAGGTGTTAACGTATTTGTTGGCGTAAACGTAAAGGACGGTGTTACGGTTTTTGTAGGAGTTATAGTTGGTGTAACAGTTGAGGTAACTGTATTAGTAGGTGTAACGGTGGGTGTTAGTGTTACTGTTTTCGTAACTGTAGGTGTAACAGTAGGCGTTACTGTATTGGTCGGTGTAACGGTAGAAGTCTGTGTAAATGTAAATGATGGTGTTACCGTGTTTGTCGGAGTTACTGTTGGCGTAACGGTAGGTGTTAAAGTAGGTGTTCTTGTATTTGTTGGCGTATTAGTAGGTGTGCCTGTAACTGTAAGTGTAGGGGTAGGTGTGCCTGTAACTGTAAGTGTAGGGGTATTAGTAGGCGTTACAGTATAAGTAGGTGTTGCTGTTGGCGTTACAGTAGGCGTTACAGTAGGCGTTACTGTATTGGTCGGTGTAACTGTAGGTGTTTGTGTAAATGTAAACGAAGGTGTAACGGTATTTGTCGGAGTTACTGTAGGTGTTACAGTTGGTGTAACAGTATTTGTAGGTGTTACAGTAACAGTATTAGTGGGTGTAACTGTGTTGGTAGGTGTATTGGTAGGCGTGACAGTTACAGTATTAGTAGGCGTAACTGTATTAGTTGGTGAATTTGTCACGGTAACAGTAGGCGTTATTGTAGGCGTAACGGTATTAGTTGGTGTGTTGGTCGGTGTTATAGTAGGAGTTTGAGTAAATGTAAACGAAGGCGTTACGGTATTAGTTGGTGTGTTTGTCACCGTAACTGTTGGTGTATTAGTAGGCGTTACTGTAGGTGTTACTGTAGGTGTAAGTGTAGGAGTAAACGATGGCGTTACAGTATTAGTTACCGTTACAGTAGGGGTATTTGTCGGGGTTGGAGTAAGAGTATTTGTAGGTGTGTTTGTTACAGTAACTGTGGGTGTATTAGTTGGTGTTAAAGTAGGTGTTGCTGTTTTCGTAACTGTAGGTGTAACAGTAGGTGTAACAGTTGATGTCATTGTCAGTGTAGGAGATACTGTGTTAGTTGGTGTAACTGTCGGCGTTTTTGTGTTGGTAGGTGTATTGGTAGGCGTTAAAGTGGGTGTCGGTGTCATTGTATCGAACATTGTAGTTGTAGGTGAATTAGTAGGAGTAAAGGTAGGTGTATATGTTAATGTGGTAGTCGGTGTAACTGTATTAGTAGGCGTTACAGTATAGGTAGGTGTCACAGTAGGTGTATTTGTTACTGTGACGGTAGGCGTATAAGTAGGGGTTAAAGTATTAGTAGGTGTATTTGTTACTGTGACGGTAGGTGTATAAGTTGGAGTTAAAGTATTGGTCGGTGTATTAGTAGGGGTTTCAGTTGGTGTAAATGTCGGCGTAACGGTGTTTGTAGGTGTTTCAGTTAGAGTAAACGATGGCGTTACAGTATTAGTTACCGTTACAGTAGGGGTATTTGTCGGGGTTTCTGTAGGTGTAAAGGACGGTGTGACGGTTGGTGTTTGTGTAGGTGTTTCTGTTACAGTATTTGTAGGTGTTACTGTTGAAGTTACTGTAGGTGTATTTGTCGGAGTTTCAGTCGGAGTTTCAGTTGGAGTAACTGTATTTGTCGGGGTTTCTGTACATGTTGGGGTAAGAGTAGGTGTTTCTGTAGGTGTCTGTGTAAATGTAAATGAAGGTGTAACAGTATTTGTCGGTGTATTAGTAGGCGTTTCGGTTGGCGTTTCTGTCGGTGTAACGGTGTTTGTTACTGTTGGTGTATTTGTTGGTGTTTCTGACGGCGTAACAGTAGTCGTATTAGTAACAGTAACGGTAGGTGTATTAGTCGGTGTCTCTGTAGGCGTCAAAGTAGGAGTTAAGGTAGGTGTATTAGTAGGCGTTTCCGACATTGTAACTGTAGGTGTCAATGTAGGTGTTTCTGTAGGAGTGGGGTTGGGGGTATTTGTAGGAGTTAAAGTATTAGTAGGTGTATTTGTTACAGTAACAGTAGGTGTATTAGTAGGCGTTTGAGTAACTGTAGGAGATAAAGTAGGTGTATGGGTAGGCGTCAGCGTCGATGTAGGTGTTAAGGTGATGGATGGGGTTACCGTATGTGTATTAGTAGGCGTCTTTGTAACGGTAGGTGTTTGAGTGGGTGTCTGTGATACAGCTAAATTTGTAGTTTTCGTAGGTGTAGCGGTAGGCGTTTGTGTAGGTGTCTCAGAAGGCAGGGGAGGTGATTCTGTAGGTGTAGTCGTGGGTGTGGGTAATATTGGTACTACGTTTGACCCTGCCCCACCTACGTTAGCTTTAAAAACAAATTTTGCCATATTACTTTTTATTTGTTGGCGTTACTGTATGTGTAACTGTTTGTGTAGGTGTGTTTGTAGGGGTGACAGTAGGGGTAGGTGTGTATGTCGGTGTATTTGTAATTGAAGGTGTTGGTGTAGGAAATTCTGGTACAATATTTGATCCATTGCCCCCTGATAGAGTTTTAAAGATAAACCTAGCCACATTAGTTTAAAAATATAGGGTTAGTATTAAAGGGTGTTTTAATAATTTCAGAACTTAAAACTTTAAGTAATTTTACTTGAATATCGTAAATTTTTTCAAAAGGCCTATTAACTATACTATTTGAAATTATCTCGTTACCGCCTATAAAATTAGTTATATCTTGTGAAAAATATATAGCGTCTAATTCATCGGGTAAAAGATATCTTGTACCTTTAAAAAAGATATTATTTAAATAGTCTCGAGAAGCAATAAATTTGCCTATTATTTGATCTCTTAATCTCATATGATTTAATAAGAGCTTTGAAATATTTTTATTAAAGACCCAATTTTGCAGGTATTCATTACTGTTAAATTTTATTTCATTAAAATCATAGATGTCAAAATTTCTTACAGCTAGTACATCAAATAAATTTAAATTATCTAGAAAATAACCAAATTTACCTACATTACCAGAAGCAGAAAACATAATATTTACATCGCTTGTAAAATCTTGTGATGGAGCAGAACAAAACGTATTTATTTCTTCGTCAGGTATGTCATACTTAAATAAGTACAACAAATATTTGCCAATAGTGTCGTATGGCTTATTAACTAATTTTTTATATATATTTTTATTAGAATAAACATAAAAAACATTATTATCTGTTTGAGAAAAAACTAATCTTTTAAAATATTCATCACTTTCTTTTAATGTAGATAAATCTATAATTTTTTTATCAGAAATTTCATTATTGTAAATAAAAATTTTATTGCTTTGCGTTAAAACATAGATACTGCCGTTAAAGTCAGATGCTATATCTATAGGGTAATCTTTTAGAAAGTCTTTATAAAGTCTATATGTGTAAACCCAATTTAAATTTAAATCATATTTTTTAATACAGGAATTTCCTGAATCTAAAACAAAAATATATTCACCTGCAATAGTAAGGCCTTCGGGGTTATTAAAATCTGTTTTAGAATTAAAATCACCAAAATTGCCTATCGAGTCAACATAAGAAAGCCTGTTATTTGTAACTGTGTTTAATTCAGTAAGTCCGCTTACATCATATTTTACTAATCTATTTAATTCGCAGTCTAAAACATACAGATTGTTTTCATACAAGTCAAATGAACAAATATTTGCAAACGGTACGCCGTAATTTTGATCAATCTGTGTTTGAGTGTGTACTTTCTTTATATAAGATGCATTATAGTCAAAATTAAACACATTAATGGATGGTCCTGATGAAGTGAGTAGCGAATATCTATCTATATCCCTATTTTTTATTAAAAATGAGGTTTCAGTACTATCTAAACCACCTAAAGTTAAATTGTTAGAAAGAGATATAAAATCTCTAGAACTTAACCCTCTATACCAAGTAAAATTAGTAGATGATGCTGTAACACCCGCAATTGCAGTGGATGAAACGGGGATTACATTAGACGCTAGTAACGTATTTTTATAAATATAGATAAAATTATCATAAAGATGTTCTAGTTTTAAATTTAAAACATCTGCTGATACAGTTTCATTAGCTTGTATTTTAATTTGATTTATATCGTAAGGCAGAGTAAGCGATTCGCCTAAATAGCGATCATATATAAACCCTTCTTTCAATGTTTCTTGTAATATATTCATATTATCCTACCCATTTAATATTATTTAACTTTGTATAGGCGGGGGCAGTGCTGTTTATAATATCATATATTCTTTGTTCTAATGCATATTGTAAGTCTTTATCGCTTATACCTGTGTTTTTAATAATGAGGTTGTATTTAGTAGACTTAGAGCCGGGTGGTCTTAATTTAAAATATCTTTCTATTTCTTCAGTATAATTACGTCTACCACAAGCAACATCAAAAATTAAATCCTGAATCCTCATACCTTTTCTAGCATGAAACAAAATGTCAAAATCAAAAAGCGGTTTATCATATAAATAAAAATTCTTGATAGTGATATCAGATGCTATAAATGATGTATTTTTTAAATATGAAAATAGTGGTAGTGAATAAGCATAACTAGAGCTACCTATTAAGAAAGGCCTGTTTATTAAATCGCTAAATTTATACTTTCTAGGAGTAAATTCGCTAAAACCTTGCAATTGACCATCGACAAACAAATGCATAAGTCCGTTATCAGCGTCAAATCTAACAGCAAAATTATGATATCCAGGATCGAGTTTTGCTAAATCAAAAATTATTTCTGCAGATGAAGTATCGTTTATATTAAAAATATTGGTGAGTTGTGATTTTACATTTATACTTGAGGGTGGGTATTTATCTTTTATAAAAGATGATAAAAACTTACTATTAGAAAAATTAATTGTGTTGTTTGACATAAATGAGGCGTAAGAAGCAAGTGAAGGGTTAAACGATAAAATAGTATTAAAATCAGATTGTGGTATAATTCTACCTACATCTAATCCTGTTGCATATTTACTTGAAAGCGTCTGTGAAGTAGAAAATACTGTACCATCAATATATTGTTGTATAATATAATTATCACCAAGCGGTACATTTCTGTTAAATAATGATCTTTCTACGTTATTACCGCTTAATGACATTTTTACAAATTGTAAGTTTTTCTTTTCCCCAGTATAAGATTGCCTGGTAATTACTGCATAGGTATTGTAATTTCCCTTATCAAAATCTGCAGTAAAATCTACTTTAAAGTTGGTGTAGTTTTTATCTATAGTATCAGTAAAATGGCCTGAAAGTAAAAATACTCTATCATATGAATATTTTGCAAATTTATTGTCGTCAAATAATATCCATAAATTATGATCGAAATCGATAGAAAAATCATTTATAACAGTAGAAGAGGCAAATGCTGTAGTCGGCGTAACGCTTGTGATGTCTGAAATATTTTCCCATAAAAATATTCTCTTGCTATCATAGCTATAAAAAATAGAATCATTAGCTCTAAACGCTTTAGAGCCTCTTAACAAATACATTGTATCATTATAGAGAATTAAAGAATTTGCGGAGTTAATATTTGTTACATCTGTGGGGTATCTTCTAGGATATCTAGCAAGATTTAAAGTACCAGTAGTAATATCTGTTATTTCTTGAGATTTTAAATCTAATAACATTATTTTCTTAGCGCCTGGATTATCGCCTATTAAGACTCTAACATCTGTTTCACTGTAATCGTACCCTCTTACTTTACCCAATTGATCGGAAGGATCTGAGGGATAATTTCTTCTTGTTTCAGAGTAATTTAAATTAAAACGTCTAAAGCTATTATCTTCAAATACACCGTAAAAGTCATTCATACCTTGTAGTCGAATAATTGCTTTTAGATTGCTGTTAAATGCTAGAGTATTAAGTTTTTTATAATTTAAATTTGTAACGTAGGTACCGCTTAAGTACGGTATAAACAAAGTAGGGGTTACAATGTTTTCATTAAATATTCCAAACCCATCTCTATCATAATTTCCTACTAGTTGATAGCCTAGTGGTGCAGACCAATCATTACTATGCGCATCAAATATAAGAGTAAATTGATTTGATTCTTGAATTGATGATAAAGGCGATGTTATACCGTATGTTTGACCATTAAAGATATATTCTGAGATATTATTACTATTATCAATAACAGTAGAAAAGTATGTAGCGTCTGAGCCATTATAAAATTTATAATTAGGAATGTTTTTAACTGCTAAATTTTTAGAAAATGAATTTATAAATTTTTCTACATCTCTAGGGCCATAATGATGATATGCATAATAGGTACCCTTCTCAAAGATTAAATCTGAAGGTTTGTCGAAAACAGGAACATCTTTCGCAAACGTCTCAAATGCTTTATCTACTAAACAGTCAAAATTAGAAATGTATTTAATAGCTTTAAAATCAGAAGCGGTTAATGCTTGATAGCCAGATATCTTTTTAGGGTTATAATATCTGTCTACCCATATAGGCCTGGTGGTAGGATCTATGCTACCTGAAAGCCATGCACATAAAAATTCACCAGAATTTTCTTCTATAGTATTACCATAATTAGAAGTATATTTGTAATCAGCTTTCTTTTTAAATATTTTATCCGATTTAAGAGGGTGATCGCCTGCTATAGCCCCTGCATTAACTAAATTTGAATCATTAATGTTAAGCCTTTCAAATGGATAAAAAATTTGAGGTATATGAAAATATGTTATCTTATCTTTTTTAAGAATAATATTCGATGTATAGCTTTCATAGCTTAGTGTAATATTATCGTTACCTAAATTTTGATAGGTGCCAGAGTTTATTTTTTGATAGTCACGCAATTCTACATTTGATTCATCAAAAAATGGATTGCCTCTAGATAAATTATACTCAGGGGTAAAATTATTTTTAAGTGAAAGAATATTAAAATCTATAAAGTTTGATGAAATATTATAAAATTCATTACTTAAAAGAAAATTATTATTTATTTTATTAAAGCTTCTATCCAAATTAATATCTTGCGAATTTGTTTTAAAATTTTTATTATAGCTAACCCAAGGATCAAATAAATCAATTTTATTAGGAATAGGATTTCGTTCTCTCACTCTAAAAATAGATGATATTGAGTATGGAACGCTTGTACCAGTAATTGGATCGGTTAATGATAAATCGCTTGCATTAGCATTGAACGTAACAAACTTAGGTATATCATTAATATTTTTTATAAGAACCATGTAATTATAACCTCTATCATAAACATAATAAAATATTTGCGGGCTTAACGGGCCGATAATATCTAACTGTGCATCTTTTGTAAAAGAAAGGTTGCCGGTATAATCTACTGTTAAATATCTTACTATATTTTCATTTTCATGCGAAATCTTACAAAGCTTATCAGAAATTAATTCAACATCAAAAAAGTATTGATTATTAATATTTGTAAACTCACCATCAACAGTAACTTGAGCAATATTTGTTAAGATATTAGGTTCTTCTACTACCCAAAACTTTGTAGACGGCGTAATAGAACCTGCAGCGTTTGCAGCAAAATAGGTAGAAAATCCTTCATCGGATAATGGGTCTAGCTTTTCGACAGTAAAAGCGTTTGATAGAGTATTTTTTTCGGTTAAAAATAAATTAGAAAAATTATTAATTTTATTATCATTAATTTCTTTTAGTATGTTATTAATAGGAAGTAAAATATTTTGTTCCGAAAAAATAACATTCTCATTAAATTTTAATGTTTCATCTTCCTTATACCTAGATGATAGTCCAACAAAATTTGTTGAGGCTAAGTTAATTACATCCATAATAAATATTTATACATTTTTACGCTGATGAGCTAGATGTAGTTATAGTCGCGTTTGCACTGGTTAATAAGAAATTAGTTAAATAATTTTCATCATCGCTAGTCTCGTTAAATTCAAAAACTTCTAATGACTTAAATTGCGTATTATCAAATTTTGTTAGTTGTGCAGAATTTATTAAATGAAAGTCTTCAAAATCAAAAACAGTACCGGGTAATATGGTTAATTTAAAATTAAAAACGTTTAATACCATATTTCCATTTAAAACAGTAACTGTTGGAAAATAAGTCGTCTTACTTAATGATTTAGAAGTATAAACATGAGAAACATTGGTGTTGTTAGGTGAGCCATTGTCCAGAAAAGCAACATTACCGGGTAAAATGTTTTGTACTATACCTTTTTCAATGTCTATAATTTCATTATCATTAAAATCATAAACTATTTTTAATGTTGTGTAATATTTGTTATCAATACCAGAAGGTATAAAGGTGAGTGTACATTGCCCTTTAAAAAACCCTAAATCTGCACTTAGATATGTGTTTTCAACTGAATATCCCCACGGAAAGTACTTGCCTCCGTTAGCAGAAGCATCGAATACATAGCTTGTAGGTATGTCAAAAATATAGCCATTAGCGCTATTAGGGTAAACAATATTAGTACCGTAAACGGGGTCGGTGAATAGATAGTGATTTAATAAAGAAGGTGTTCCTGAAGTTTGTACACTAGAAAGCACATAATAAACGTAATTCACATTATTATTTACTTAAATTACAGCTATTTAAACGTGCTTGATCTAGTTTTCTCTACGTAATTTATTAGAATAATGATCAAATCTATTATGTTCTATAGGAGATAATAATAGAAGCCCGCCTTTTAAATCGCCTTGTTTAGTAAGCTGAAACATATATGACATCCATGTCTGTTCAAAAGGCGATGCCCATTTAGTATCAATAAACATTTTTTTATTACCTGCTTTTGAGACTATTTGCGGCCAATTACAATAGTATATATCGCCATTAATATAGCTAAGACCGTCTATATTATTGATATGCTTAAATTCTGTCTTAGGTGCATTAGGGTCCAATCCCATCTGAGGTAGTTTTTTATTGTTTGGCCAAAAACTCTCTCTTACATGCTGAGGTACATTATACCATGCCCATTGAATAGAGTTATCGCCAAAAAATTCTGTAAAAGATAGCTTGAGAAAGTCAAATTTTTCTTTATCCATAATTTTTACTATCTTATAAAATAAATTATTAGTAAAGCGCGATAGCCCATTCTTACATGGTGCAAAATTTTTGGTACATAATGTCATGTCATCCTCTAGAAAAATGCAGTATTTAGAATTACTTTCGTGGAAATGCTCAGCAATAAACTGCCTACCACCACAAATACCAAGATTATCTTTCTTTATATGAACAAAGTTATATTTATCGCAAAGAGCTTTATATTCATCAAATGTAGACGCGTCTGTGCTGTTGTCAAGAAGATAATTAGTTGTTTCCTTTATAAAACCTGGTTGCTTTAAATAACTTTCACACAATGTAGCGAACTGTTTAGGTGAATTAAATGTGATTACATAAAGAGTTACGCCGGATAAGATATTTGTATCAATTGCTTTCTTTTTATCTTCTACTTTAATATTTTTTAAATCTTCAAAAAATTTACCTAGCAGCCCGTTACCCTCTATTGAAAATCTTGTAAATAAATGAGGGTGTAAGTATGTCATTAGGGTAAAGATACTTTCTTCTGTACCCATATAACCTTCGCTTAAAGTACTGTTCAATAGCCCGTAATAAATACTATTAATTTCAGAAATTACATTCTTAGGCCCGCCAAAAAATCCCGCTCTACAAACATACTCAACATTCTCTGCTTGAGCTATTTCATTCATTTTATTACGCGAAAAACCATGAATTTCTGCGCCATCAGGATAGGGGAAACTGACAAACAAAAACTTATCTTCTAGTATTGAAGGTAGCTTATCTAAAACTTTATCATGTGTAAAATAACCATAATGCACTGTGTTTGTAATGCCTGCGTCAAGCCAAAACAAATATTCAGAATCAAACTTATCAAGAATTTTAGCGTCGTGTAATAAAAATACCTTAGACATTACTAAGGGGTTATAAAGCTCTAGCTTTGCTTGGGTTGAATCTGCTAACCAACCTGCTTGCGTATACCAGTCAGGATCAGTTCTAATTTCTTGAATTTTATCAAAAAATGGCATATTTTTAATCCAGTCGATATCTCTTAAGACAAACTGTGTATTGTAGTCAGATCTACGCTCGCTAACAAACTTCTCCAATTCTTTATCGCCAAAAATAATAAGATTAAAATCAGCTTTTAATAGTTCTTCTAATTTTTCTAAGTAATGTGAATAACCACGTGACCAACCTTCTTTTAACTTATCGCGTCCTATATCCCAAAGACCCGTTACAATCGTATAACATGATTTTTGCGTATTAATTTTTTCAGGTTTTTTGTTTTTTCTAATTACTGCTAATTGTTCACAAGCTTCAATAATATTAAGTTCTAATTTATTGATTCTAAAATATTCCTGTATTGCTGCTTCTACACCTGGTAGATCGGGTCTTTTATAATCATGTACTAAGATATAACCGCCGTCAACTACTCTATCATATACCTTTTCTAAGCTTTCATAAATTGATGTGTAGAAATCACCATCTAAAAAAGCAAAGCAAATTTGCTTTGGTAGTTGCTTATTTTTTATATCTTTAAACCAGGTTTTTGTTATAATGGGAAGCGGAACATTATTAAGTTCGAAATTTGAGACAAGAATATCTTCAGTAGTATTAAGAGTCCGTGGCTTCCACCCAGTACCTTCTTCAAATTTAGATAGATCGGGTAACCCCTCAAAAGAATCATAAACATAATATTTTTTATTAGACTTAGATTCTTCAATAGTTTTAGAAATATATTTGCTAGTTTCACCTACATAGCAGCCAAGTTCAACTACATCACCAGGTAGTTTACTATCAATACAGCTAGCTAAATAAAGTACTATGTTTTTTATTTGATCAGTATTAACTATAGAAGGATCAAGTTTTTTATTATTAAAAGAAAGTATTTTATTTGTATTAATCATACTTTTTTCTTGCATGTCCATACAGCTTTGTTAAACAGCTTATTTTTATAGTCAACTAAATTATTTCTTGTAACTGAATCAGCAATATCAGATTCTAAAATCTCGCACCAATTCCAAAGTTTTTTATTAATATTTTCATAAAAATAATCAATTGTAATGCTGTAATCATGCGCTAAAATAAAATCACCCTTCTTAAGATAATTAGATAAAATATTAAATTCTTTTGCTTTACTACCGCCATCGCACAATACTACTGTAGTACCTGGTGACTTAATAAATTCAATTACATTATCTTTTACAACTGAATAATTTTCAGAAAAAATATCTTCTATCTTTATATTAACGCCTTTCTCTCTCAATTCATCAAACCAATTTCTATCTAAAACATCATATGATACGATTTCACTGTCAGGTGTATATTTCTGTAAGAGGGTTTTAATATAGCATGTAAGGCCTGCTAATGCGGTTCCGATCTCTAAAACACGCGCAGGTTTAATATCAGAAATAAAAGTATCAAATACATCAAAAACGTTATTATTTTGCATGCATGCTAACCGACCAAATTGCTCGTCGACATAGATGCAAAGACCATCATTTGCCTCTAGGTTAATACTTTTATCAATCTTGGAGTTCATCAATAATAATCTTTAAACGGGTTGTTTAATATGTATTCGTCGGTTTTTGTATCTGCAACACATTTATTTTGAGTGGTGTTTTGATAGCCAACTTTATAATCTAAATTTTTTATTATTTTACCTTCTACTAATGTATTGTCAAATAGATTAGCGGTAGGATTAATTTTTAAAAATTCTGTTTTTATTAAACTAATAGTGTTTGGTATGCTTGTTAAATTGTTAAGATTATCAAATTTATCAAAAAATTCTATTGACTGGTCATCGTTATTAAAAACTAATGCATCAATATTATTATCCTTAACGTTTTTTATGATGTTATTAAAGTCTATCTCTTTATTTGTAAAAATATGTTTTGGGTTTATTAAAAGCACGTAGGGCGTCTGAGCTATCTGAGCAATTCTTGATATTAAACAATCCATATCTTTAAAAAGCTCAATATGTACATTATAAAAATCGGGTCTATCTCTAAAATAGCTTATTAGTTCTTGTGTTTTATGATCATAACTATCAATATAGTACATTAATATTCTACATTTTGAAACGCTATTAGGAAGATTAAAAAGCGTTTTTCTCATTATATCTACAAACCTCTCATACATACTATCCAGAAACACTATAGTAACTTCTCTTTCAACGCTATGCTTACCTACATAGTCTTCATCGGGTAAAACCCCGTCTAATAAAAACTTACCATAATACCCTTCTATTAAATGCGTATAATCTACAGGTCCAAGCCCGGGTTGTAAGGTAGAAACAAGGCCTTTAGAATGATGTATAAGTAGCGGAAGTGAAGTAAAGACTCTAAAATTGTTAAAATTTAATAAAGGTAGTATGTTATCAATAGCTTGATAGTCTCTACCGTAGCTAAAATTTTCTAATATAAACCGCCATGCATGTTTTTTAATTAAATAAGCCCAGGCACCTGTACTTCTATCTATTAAAGCAGAATTTTTTGTAAAGGGTATAAGAAATGAGCGGGGAGTACAACCAAACATATAAACATCCCAATTTAACGTCTTAAGATCTTCTGCAACATCTTTTAAATGCTCTTCAAAAGTCTTTTGCTTTAAATTGGGGTAATGCGGTACTGTATCAGGTATAAAGAAGTCATCTTCTGCAACAAAAATCGTTTCAAAGTTATTTTTTTCTGCTTCTTCAAATACTGCTCTTTGACTTTTAGTGGCAGAGCTCTGGTGTAAGGGATCGGTTAAGGCAGGAAATCTATCTAAATCTATAATATCAAACTTTTTAATCTGCTCTTCAACTAACGCTTTTCTTTCAGTAGACGAATCTAAATTAACATAATAGCCTCTGTCGGCTAGCGGAATACCTTTTACTGAGAACATGGTAAATCAAAGCCTTCAACTAGTCTTTTATTAAAAAGCCGTTCATCTTCTGTATTAAAATGCCAGTTTTTTGCAGCCGTATCGTCATTCATAACAAAATTATGATTAAACATTTGTGTTTCTGGTATATATTTGTTTTTATTCAATTTATTTTTAACTTGTGTAAATTCATTATCACAGTAAATCGATTTATAACCAGGATAATAAATGTAGTTAAATCTTTTATAATAAGGATACCCCATAATACATACAACGTCTAATCGCTCTGCCCACATTGGGTTATAATACTGGACACTACCATCTAAATCAGGAAAATTAGTCTGTATGTCATTACAGATTGTATCATCATAAGAAGTTAATAGCGGTATCATATCGTCGCTTGCTAAAAGAAGAATATCAAACTCTTTATTTTCCATATTAGCATTAACGGCTTCTATCTTATTCTTACAGTCACCGTAATTAACTTCACATATATCTTTATAATCAGCTAAAAAGTTTTTTATGTTATCGCTATTCATTAAAGAATCGTCATTATCAAAAGTAAATACAAACCTCACATCGTGTTTTTTAGACATAAGATTAAAATAAGAGAGAAATGTAGATTTAAACTTATCAGGCCTTCCTCTACAGGGAAATTTAATTAAAAACTTCATATAGAGACTTAGATATTACCAGTAATTGGATCTGCCCATCCCTTAGAAACGCTATGTGGCCAAACAATCCAGCTGGTAGGCATCTCCTCACAATTAAATTCTCTCCAAACCTTACAATATTTGTCAGGATCAGCAAACATTCTATCTATTTCAGCGCGATCAGCATCTTTACGAAACACATCTTTACCTTCTTTATCTTTAAAGGCTACACACCAAAAATCATAATCTTTTTCTGGAACTCTGTCATATCCTATATCAATACAATGTTTAAATATTTTTAAGAACGATTTTTCATATTCATCCTTTGTCATAGCTTGATTAGGATTAGGTGGATAATTGTTATCTAACGTCCAACGCTGTACAGCTCTCCTCTTAAAACATAGACCTGAATATTTTTCATAGTCTTGTAATGTTCTGGTCTTACCAAATCCATATTTACCCCATTTAATATCATTCTTTTCGCCATCCATTTCAAATAACTTTCTATTACGAAGATGAGATAGTCTGTTTAATTCACCCCATTCTTTTACATCATCCCAATGCTTAGTTCTTCCTCTTCTTGTATATTCATGCCATGCAATCAAAATATGAGGATGAAACAAATCATATCCCCACGTATATGATCTAACTGCTAAGTTTATCTCTTCACCATGAAAGTAGTAATGAGGATCATAAGGCACTTCTTCTACCCATTTACCTAGCGTAAAAATAAAATGTGCAGATACAAATCTAGAAGGTACTGGTTCAGTTCTTGATTTAAAATCGTCTATAGAAGCAGGTAGAAAAAATACAGCACCTTCAGGAATAAATCTATCAAAATTCATTTTCCATGGTGTTTGTATTCTTTCAGCGGGGTCATTATCCGGATTAAAGCTAGAAATGTAGCCTGTTAGTAGCGGTTTCTTATGGCCTTTTTTCTGTAACTGTTTAACCATATCTATACACTTTTTATCCCAGTCTTTTACAAATCTATGATGACTGTCTAATTGTAGATAGTATTTTTCGTTCTGATAATTATCTTGTATCTTGCTTCTTGCCCAACATGTCCCTTTGCTTTCCTTATAAGGTATATCTATAATTCTAAATCTGCTGTCTTTTGCAAACTCTTCTAGCGATTCTTTCTCGTCTCTTTGCCAGCAAATAGAAAAAACTAAATTCTCAGGATGTACAGCGTTAGCTATACAATCGCGCAGTGTGGGTAGTAACTGCGGATCTCTATAGGATGCAATAGATATAAATATTTTTTCATTATTCTTTTTGGTACTTGATGTTTTTAAAGCTTTCTTTGACTTCACAAGAATATTTTATAATAAGATCGGTTTAAATCAATCTTATTAATTAATAATGATGAAGCCTTAGTATAGCTCTATACAATGTACCTGTATCCTGAGCGGCGAAATCCTGAATGTATAGCTTCCAAGTTCCGTTAACATCGGGATATGGTAAGTTATTAAACACAGCCATAGATGTATTGTACGGACCGGTAGGGCATCCATTAGTTAAGCTCATGTCAAAATTATTTGCAGATGTGTTAGGCTTAAACATTCCTGGGCTATATCCATCCCAATAAAGCGAAGCGCTTTGGTCAAGTATTACATTAATGTTGTTAGCCGCTTGTAGTCCTATTCTACCTGAAATGATACATGCGGTATTAACAGGAGATACTAATAGCATTACAACGTCTTCTGGATAAGAATGATCATAACCACTCAAGGATATAGAAATTCTGGATGTTGTATTAGTTATGCCTGATACCGGTATCTCTAGAGGATAAGGAGTGGCGACAGTCAAGTCATTTATAATTAGATTAGTTGTTGAAGATGGGAAAGCTGTATAGTCTATATTAGAAGGCGAAATAGTAATAGAAGGTGTTATAGTAGGTGTTTGTGTAAGTGTAGGTGTTTGTGTGGGTGTAATTGGTATAGTAGGTGTAACTGTAGGTGTAGGAGTAAAGGTAGGTGTAATTGTTGGTGTAGGTGTTGGCGACGCATTAGGTGAGTATTGATATATCCTAAGCTCTGCACTCTGCATGGTACCAGCATCGTCTGCAGCAAAGTCTTGTATGTAAAGTTTCCATGTACCGTTTGCATTTACAGCTGGCATATAGAAGAATGCATCTAATGTAGTTGAGAAAGGACCAGTAGGCGCTGGTGCATCGAATGGGAAGTCATCAGCGACAGAATTAGGTCTAAATGTACCTGATGTGTATCCATCCCATGCCTTAGAGGCACGCTGATCTAACACAACTGTTGTATTGTTAGCCTGTTGATCATCTCCAATTCTACCAGCAATAATTGTAGATGTACCATCTGGTGCAACTAAAAGCATTCCTACATCACCTACAAATGAATGGGTATAATTTGTAAGCTTTACAACTACCTTGTAAACTGTTCTTGTAATTCCAGCTACACTAAATGTAACCGGGTAAGGTGTAGCTATTGTATTATCGTTAATAATAATGTTATTTTGTTGTGATGGGAATGGCAAGTAGTCAGGTAGAGTAACTGTAGGTGTTACCGTAGGTGTAGGCGTTAAGGTCGGTGTATTTGTAGGTGTAAAGGACGGTGTAACGGTGTTTGTAGGTGTAATAGAAGGTGTCATCGAGTTTGTAGGTGTCACTGTTGGTGTTTCTGTATACGTAGGAGTAATAGAAGGCGTCATCGAGTTAGTAGGTGTAATGGTCAATGTAGGTGTATTTGTAGGTGTTTCTGTGGGCGTCTCTGTATAGGTCGGTGTAATAGTAGGAGTCATCGAATTAGTAGGTGTTATAGACGGTGTGGGCGAATAAGTCGGTGTATTAGATGGTGTGACAGTAAATGAAGGTGTTACTGTTGGTGTAACGGTATTCGTAGGTGTTACTGTTGGTGTAACGGTATTCGTAGGTGTAACTGTTGGTGTATTAGTAGGTGTTACAAAAAATCCGTTTTCATAAAAATTTTTAACTGTTAAATTAAAAGGTCTTATTCCTGAACTATAGCCGATACAAGGATATACATATCCAGGTAGATCATAAGGTATTTGCACGTTACAGATATTATAAAATGTACCGTCAGCTATTTTATGATCTAAAATTAAATTTTTTCCTAAGTTTGTAAGCCTAGCTCTAAATGTGTTGTATGTAGTTTGATCATTACTATAAAGACTAAAAGGCTCGGCAATCTCGTTACTTGTTAATGCGGGTGTTCTATAAATGAAATTAAAGTTTTGATTGTACCCGCTTCTAATAGCTATTGAGTTAGGTATTGGATCGGAGGGACCATCTAATCCACTATTATTAGAACCAAATTTACCAGTAATATCAAAGCCAACCACTAAAGCAGCTTCTCTTACTCCTGAATACATAACCGGAATATTAACACAAATATTAAAAGGAGGAATGGGTATACTGTAACAAAAGCTCGAAATAGCAACCAAGCTTGTTGCGCCTAATCCTGGGCCGAGAGCGCCACCTTTGGGAAAATTGTTTATACTTTCGGTAAAAAATAAACTAAATCCCTCCCCTACATTGTCAATAATACCAGAACTATTATAGTCAAAAGAAACTATTATGTCTTTTGACGTGTCAATAGTCTTAAAATCATATAAAACTGAAGCCCTATCGGCTGTTGTCATTGTATAGAGCGTTACCATATTAAAAACTATAAGCTCCGTTTAAAATTGATGATGCAGAGCCTGAAATATTAATTGACGAGTATTTTGGCAGTGAATTACTAAAATTAATGTCATTAACATCTGGTAAAAGCTTAAACATAGAATTACTAATATTAGTTATAACGCCATTAATGTATTTAAAGAACGTTTTATAGATGTAAAAACAATTAGCTATATCTTTACCTAGCCATGTTATGGTATAAAGGCCTGTTTCATTATTATAGTTAAATAAAGGCTTATCTATTGAAATAATATTAACCTCTAGACTGGTACCTGACAAAGAAAACATTTTTAATTTATTAAAATCAAGCTGATTGTCGTCGATTTGAGGATATATTTTATTAAATGCAAGGCTATCAAGATTTAAAACATAAATTTCCGGATAAATTATTTTGTAATTTGTTGCGCTTAATTCAGGATAAAGTACTGTCTTGCAAACAAGTACAATATTATCATCTTCATTATACCATAAAGTAGAGATCTTTTCTAAATCTTTATAATTTCTTCTTTTTATATAACTATCATTCTTTGTAATGCTAATATTTGTGTTGGTTTCGTAGTCAAATAAAATTTTATCAGCAATAAAATAATTTTCGGTTTCAAAAATAATAGTATCTGAAATAATATCAAAATTAATTAGATTGTCATTTATTTCGTTGTATATGTCGTTGTTATACTTTATTAACATCGCACTTAATGCCGAAGAAACTGGCATTATAATTGAAGAATTGGAATTTCTATAATAGGCTTGCCCGTAATCTATAAAGTTAGTTTGATAAAGAGATCTTTTAGCTGAAAGGCTTGAAATACTCTCAATTACTTTGGTATCCCTTAAAGGTATTCTATAATTTAAATAGTTACTTTTTTCTGTATAAGTAGGAGCAAATATAATATCACCCCCGCAAGGAGAAAGCCCTTCATATGCAAAAATAAAGCCATCTAGACTTTTATATGCAGAATATGGCGGTGTAAACGTAAATATACCTGGAAATACAAAGTTTGCTCTAAAATCTGGTCCTTGTGGGTTAACTCCACCATCTATTAGTTCGCCATAATAAACTATTGCTGTTTCTGGGTTATATGAAGGGTCATCTGTGCTTATGTCAGGTAAGTCCCCGCTGCCAGATGATGTAAAGGTAACACCGTCAGCAACACTACAAACAAATTCTGGCAATACTTTCTTAGAATCAAACGTTTCAGGTTGAAATCTGTACGAAACTATTGGTGATACAGAAGCGCCTTCAAGACTAAAATCAGGTGCACCATTATTATAATATATTGCTGAAAGAGAGGTGGGTGTTAAGTAGTCAGGGCCTTGATTATACCATCCTGAGCCAGGCGGTATATTGGTTGTTGTTTTGAGTAATATGCCTGTATAGTTTTTTAATGGGTTATATAGCGTATAATCAAAATTAAACCCGGAAACAGGATCAAAGAATACATGACCGTCGATAGTAAGAGCATAATAAATTTTTTTATCACTGTTATCTACAGGAGTGTTTGAAAGATTTTTACTAGGATGTACATCTTTATAAAGAAAATAATCATTACCGTAAATATCTGTTTTAAATTGTGTTGCAGTTTTGTTTAAAGAGTAGAGCTTTTCAACTCTAGAGTCGATTGGAAAAACGTTCTGCGGTACAATAGGAAAAATATCTTTATTTGACCAAACATTTTTTTCATATCCATTAAAAAAGTCTTGTGGGTCTGTATAACGCGACAACCCTTGAAGAGAATAGTTTAAAGACTGCTCTCTAGTCTGATAAGCTCTAAAAGTTTGAAAATACGGGCTGCTAACAGGATCGCCAAATTTATATTGATTAGAAAAATCTGTTTTTATAAAATAAGATAAATCATTATAAATTATTGGATTGTCGAACTCTTCTTTTGAAAGCCCAGAAATGTTACCAAATTGGTTAGGATCAGGAAAAACATAAACAGTATCTGCGCTAAGCCTTAATTTATTAACAGTTAAAGAGGTGCCAAAGCTATAAAAATTAGAAAGCCCTATTTTATCGGGCTTAAAAAATAAACCTATTTCTTTTGCTGATCTTGTAAAGGTATTTGAAGGAATAGCTGCAACAGATGGATATCTTTTATTCAAATAATTTGCAAATGCGCTTTCTGCAGAAAAAAGCCTTCCAGTTAAATATTCAGTGCCTGTAGAATTAGTAGAAAGGTAATAAAAATCATTACCCATATATTTTACTATCTCACCTAGTTCTAAATTTAAATTTAAATTACTTTTTGTTTGAGTATTAACCGTATTAATGTAATCTTTATCTTTTAAAAACTCTAAACTATTAGAATTTATAATATTGTAGTTAATAAAAAAATTGTTTGTACCGAGTTCAACCAGATAAAATGGATATGCTGTAATAGCATCTATAATAGAACTATCAAAACTTAAAAATAATTTAGGATCTATTTCATACTGATTGGTAATAAAATATTCACTTCTTTCATCAGTTGCATTGTATGCTGATGCGGGTAGATTAGGGCTTATATCATAATAATTTGTGTATTCATCAAAAAGCTCTTCTATATCTATTACCATATTATTTCTAATATCTGAAAGAGATAGACTTAGGGATGAAATTAGCTCTGTTAAATCTTCTGTTTCTAAAGATTTAGAAATTTGATTATAAATTAAGCTTTCAGTACCATAGATCGAGCCTTTTAAGTTGTATTTTACTATAGACGTTTTTACGTCATCTCTTAATGTACTGTAATATATGCAAATATCTTTTATTTTTTTTGCAAAAAATGGTACAGCTACAGCAAGATCGCGCTTATTATTAAAATCAATATTCTTTAAAAATCTCTTTTCATCAGAAGTGGTAAAAGATAATACAATTTCATTAATTAAAAGAGTATAAAGTGATTTAGTAATGCTTTCGCGTACCGGTTTTTGTAAATTTTTAACTTCATACCAATTATTAAGATAAGATTGATATCTATATAAAAAATCCTCTGCATTAGTAAAAAGAGCGTTATTATATTTTAACCAGTCTTGAAATGACAAGGGTGAAATGCTATCTACTGGGTTATCTGGTCTTACTAATGATGTAATAGAAACAGACAGCTTTTCGTCAATAAATCTGTTTTTACCAAGCATTTAAGTATTTAATTGTTGTATACTATGTCGCTAGCGCTTAAGAATAATCTTAATCCTTTAGTAAGCTCATAGCTTAGCATATTTTGCATTATACCGTTATCATCGTTCCAAGCTTTAAAAGAACTATTCGTAAACGATAATGTATTGTTAGGGTTGCTCCAGTCTATAATATTATTATAAAATTTATTGTCATATAAGGGGTTATACTCGTAAAACCTATAATAATCTGAAATTTTTAAGCCCGACACTGCATTAGGCGCTACTAATCCCCATCCCCACTCAGAATTAAAATCAGATAGGGGTAAAACATAACCAAAAGGATAATCATTAATAATATTTTGATTGACTACGCTGTAAATGTCGGAAAATAGCTCTCTTGCAACGACCGGATAACCGCAAGAAATAGAGCTAGTTAGAGTTGAAATTTCTGTTAAATTAGACGTATTTTTATTTTTAAATAAAATATCATATTTGTTTTGCTCGCCCCATAATTTTTTATGTTTAATTGAAAGTATGTTTACTAATCTTAAGAGCTGAGGAGGAAACGGGTAGTTGTATTGTTCAAATTGAATTGATAGTTCATCACAAAACGAAAGAAGCTGATCTAGGTTTACCGTATCTATATCTGAAACATTACTTACATAATTAGCAATTTTTTCGTAAACCGTTTTACCTAACTCGTATGGCATTGCGTTCTTTTTACCGACAATAGTGCCTAAAAAGTCTTCAAAAAATACTTTCTTATCCTGTAAGTTTTCTGTAAAGATTAATGATTTGTAAAAGCTTTCGGCATCAAAATCTTCGTTAACTTTAAACAAGTTATAAACACCTGAAAGGGGATAGACATTAAACAATGTTGATTCACCTGTAATTGTACGGCTAGTTGTTTCTTCTAACATATGTTTGTTGATCCATCTACTACCTAGCCAATCACCATAAGCTTGTATTTGTATATCTTCAAATTCGGGACGATTATTTTCAATACTAGTTACTGGGTATGAAATGTCTACATAATCAAGATTTTCCAGAGAAGAAACAGGAGGTCTAAGCGTATCGATAAAATATAATCTATTATTAAAATTGTTTATTACCCACAAATAATTACTCGTATCAACAGCTATGCCTCCGATACTTTCTATATAATTTGTAGAATTACCTGAACCTGCAATAAAGTCTGTTTTGGTATTAAATTTACCATCAATTTTTGTTATAGTATCCTTATCGTGCGCTACCCAAGCATCTTGATTACCGTCTACAGTAATATTTCCAATTAACCTAAACCCGTCTAAAGGATATCCCGGCACAATAGTACCGTCAGTATTAAACTTATAAAGATAATCATTTTTAGCAGTCAAATCTAGCGCAAATGTATCTAGATTATATGTTGTTACCCATACAAATCTATTTCTATCAATACATATTTCTACCGGTGAATGTAAGGGTGGCATAGGAACAGTTAGTAAATGTTCACCCACACTATTATATTTTATAATAAAGTTTGAAACAGGGTGTGTATATGAAACCCATAAATTATTATCTCTATCTGTATCTACTGAAGAAGGTAAAAGTATATTTTCTCCAGCAAATCCCTGTAATTCTGGTATATTATAATCAGAACTTAAGGAGTAAACTAAATTTTGATAGGGAGGTACTGCTGTAGATTTAATATAGCCGCCAACTGAATCTATTTTTATACAAGAAACGGAATCAAACAACGCAACCCAGACGTCGTTGTATCTATCAAGAGTAATACTTCCGGGTCCTGCACTACTTAAAACTGGAGAGCATAAGTTTAAATATCCCATTTCCCCGACAGCAGTCAATACCGGGGCGTTAGTAAGGTCAATATTAAGTATCTGGTTACCGTAAGCGTCGAATTTAAAAATAGTATTGCGCGTACCGTCAGCAAACCAAGTTTCATAATCACGACCAGGTCCATTGCCAGAGGGCGCTACTTGTATGGCGTAAACATTTCTGTTTTCATAAGAATTAAAAAACTGTTGTGATGCAGAAATATTAACTACTAGATAGCCTGGACAGTTACTATAAATTTGCTGTCTAAAAAATCTTATTAGTTTATTATATTGTGGTATAGCTATCCAACCTATTAATGAATCTTTAGGAAAGTTTAATGGATCAACAATATTTACCGATGCAGTTAATATACAGTTATATGTTACTTCAGGTGCAACAAAATAGCCTTTATAAAATGCTCCTATGCTTTGTGGTGCATCATCAGTAAAGTCTTCATAAAAACTAACACCGGTAACTTCTTTAAATCCGGTATCTGTTTTAGATATTATACCAAAATTTACATCGTAAGCGGTAAGATAGCTTATATTTGTATGTATTGTAGAGGAAGAAAGAGGAGGATATGTTTTAGTGGTATAATAATCCTTATCTTTTAATCTTATTACAAAAGGTATTTCTGTTTTTTGCCAGCTTATCTCGGGTATATTAAAATTTGTTGCGGAAAGATTGCCTTCACCATCAATACCTGTAGTAGTAACTGATAGCTTTACTGCATCGTTATGTCTTACTTTAATAATAGGTAGAACTGCAGGTTTTAAATTTTGAAAACTGTAAGGAGGGTAGTTTATATAATTAAAAGTATCATGGTTAATTGTATACTCGTCTTGCATCTTAGATGCATCGAGAGTGGCAAATAAGAAGATAGGTGGTTCACGTGACGTATAATTTTTAGCTACATCATCCACATAATAAAAGCTAGCAGATCCTTTTGTACCTGCTAATACGGCACCGGAATCAGTTTGTTTACATTGAACGAGTTGTTTGTTTTGTATTTTTACATATATTTCTTCATTTGATGTTGTAACGCGATCGACGGATTTAAACTCGTAAGATGTTCCTATTTTAACCTTTTCATAAAATCTACTCAATGCTCTTAAATGCGACCACTTATCATCATAAAAATTAAAAATGTTTTGATATTGGCCGTTTGCACCAGAAGCATATAAAAAGGTAGTGTAGCCTGTAGCACTTAATGCATTGTATGATTGCCAGCTATTTTGTCTTTGAATAATAATTGGGTCTTGTATTTTGCTAGCAGGTACATCATAAATAAATTTAAAATAATCTTGAAACTGTAATTGATCATAAACATAATCATAAACATTAACTACAGGTCTAAATGAACTATCAAAACTATTACCTTGCTTGTCGTAAATAGTCAACCTAACATTATATTTACCCGGCCATTTATAATGATGAACTGCAGTTAGAGAGTTAGAAAAATTACCATCACCAAAATCCCACCTAATAATTTTGTTAGAAATATTATCGGTTGATGTTAACGTAGGTGATGTAGTAAAATCAGGATAAAATGTTAAAGGGGTGTTAGAAAGTGTAAATGTGGATAGAGTATTTGTCCCGGTAAAGCCTACTATATTAAAATATACGTAAGTATAATTGACTGAATTAGCCATTATTAAAACTCACGTTGTAATGTCTGTATAGATGGTGTTACGACATTGATTTTTGCTTGAAAATCAAGAGGATTATTTAAAAATGGATATTTAAAGTATGGTAATTTTTCGTCCTGTGTAGTAATTTTAATGTCTGTCTCTGGATATACAGGATTATAGATTAATAAGCTAATGCCAGGTACAGTAATAGTTTGATCTCCTTCTGTTCTCTTTGTTCTAATGTCTTTTACCCCGTCAATGGCTAATATTTTATTTGTAATTTCTGTAAGGCTTATTTGCAATCCTAAATTATCTTTAAGAGTTGAAAAATAATCAGAAAATATTTGAGAAATTTGCTGCTTAATAGCTTCAGGGTTGCGTTTGGCAGTAACTTCTCTTTCAATTTCTAAAAATGTATTATCAGCAATTGAAGGGGTTAAAAGTTCACCGGGATATCTAACGCCAATATCAATAGCAACATAAACAGGGTCGTTTATTATAATTTCAGCTGTAGTAAGTTTGACTTTTTGTAAGTCGTTTAACACTAATTGCTTTTGAGCAGAATTTAAGTAATTGGTTCTAGTTGTAAGGGATGTAAGTTTTTCTAGTTTAGGTACAGCATAAACATAAACGTTATTAAAGTTACACGAATCTGCAAATTTGACTTGGTTAAAGAGTACTCTGCTTTCATAATTAGGCTTATCTACACCTAGATCAAAATAATACTTTAAATGTCCAGTAATATAATCCCAGTTGTTAACGGCTACTGAAGAAGAAATAATATTGCTATAATTTTTAAGCACATAATTGGTAAAATCTTCACCGGTAATTAATCTATACTGACTTCTAAATGTATTAAGAGAGTTTAATTTAATACTAGAAACGGATTCTCTGTCTACAAACGGAGTGGATGCATCTATATTATTGAAATTGATCTTACTAGCTTGTGCAGAGTTAATTAATGTTATATTTGAGGGTGTAGTATCATTTTGAATCTGCGTAAATCTTTGTGTACTGTAGAAGAAGAGCTTACTATTGTTAAGAAGACCTGTACCTACCTCTCCTTTTTTACCACTAGATTTTAAATAATAAATAGCTACTTCATCACCTGCATTAAGTTTTTTACCTGTAACATTATTACCAAATTTATATTCATATCTTCCATTTTCATTAAGTCTTACTTCATATACTTTAGAATTTGATCTTTCTAAGAACAATGACTGCGATGGTTCCCATTTTTCCCAAACTGGTGTGACAACAGTATTGTCTTTCACGTATACATCCATATTAAAATGATCGATTAAAATATTCTGATTATTGGTATCTACAAGAGTCATGGTAACGACTTCAAAAGGCTCTCCAGTAGCAACATATGTAGGATATTCTGTATAGGCACCTTGATATAAGAGATTGCTTTCCTGTAAATTTGTTAAAGTTTCTGTTGCATTAGTGTTTTTAGAGAAAGTAATGTCTTGATTAAATGAAAACTGCGAACCGTTGATAGTAAAGTAGGAATATCTAGGAATAGTGTAAGTAGATGCAGGTAGAGATGATTGAGCTGTTGCTAAAAATGATAAAATAGATGTTTGATAGCCGATAGGATTATAATTTAAAATTTTTACTATTTTATTGATATTTTCGTAAAGCTCAGCTGTAGTAAAAGTACTTTCTGCTGCAGATCTATTAAGATAAAAAATTAAAACATGATATGCATAAGCAATAATATCAATAATGGAAGAAATATTACTACCTTCAAAATTCTGATCTGTAAAAACATTATTTGTATTAAGTCTGGTGGTAATTAAGCTTTTTAAACTCAATGCATCGAACGCTACATACCCGTCTTTTGATAAATTAAAATCGTTAAATGTTGCCATATTATTTTACAAAGTTAAATCCTGAATTACTTAATAATCCTACGAATTTAAAACCAGTGGTAGGGTCGATAGAAACTATAGAAACTATTAAAGTAATTACATATTGTTGATTTAATGTGTCAACAGCAACGTCAATATTATTAATTTTTATTCTAGGTTCAAATGTAGATATTCCGTTTAATATTTCATTGCCAATAAGACGAGCTCTTATTTCGTCGGCAACATAAAATAAGTATTTTTGTAAATTTAGCCCATAATAAGGATTTAAAATTCGTTGTCCGGGTATAGTATTAAACAAATTAAAGATAGAATTACGAACTGCTGCATAGTCATAATCAATCTTAAGGTCTTTAATTTCTTTATTCTTTAAAAATTCATTATTCTGCGTATAATCTACTTTAAGATCAAGCATAAGGTCTGTATATGTAAAATTACTTGATGCTTTCTTAGGCTCTGCAAGAGATTGTACTTTTATCGTTGCCACATATATATTTATGTTAAATTTCGTGTTTTAAAAATGATTTTAATGAGCTCCAAACAATAAATAATTTAAATGAAGCGTAATTTTGTCAAGCTATACGAATCTGCAATGCAAAGATATACATTAGGTGGATTTCTAGCTGGCGACGTTGTTGTTTTTAAAGAAGGTGCATTGAGAGACCCTTGGTTTAAAGATAAAGGCACTAATACTATTGAAAAAATTAAAAGCATGATTAATAGTGGGTTAAATCTTAGAATTTCTGCGATTAAAAATGTAAGACCTAATGTAAGTGGTGCAGGTAATACAGATTATAATAGTGATGAGGTAAATCTCGATATTACATCTGAAATAGCACCTGGAAGATATATGGATTTCGTAACTATACCTTCAAGACTTGTAGAACCTAAGAGTTCTTATCCTAATTTACCTGAAGTACCTGAAGTGTTTAAGAAAGATGACCCCTCTAAGAAAGTAAACATTAAGCCAAAGAAATTAAAAGATGAAAATCAGGAAGTACCTTTTTATTCTACTGCACAAACAAAGCTTTCTGATGTGGGTGGTAAATTAGTAAAAGGTGATAGAGAGTTAAATAATACCAATGTAAAGATACCTTCGTCTCCGGCGGTAGGTCAAGCTGATCCCGCTAGCTATACAGCTAAATACTTGCCTTAATATTGCTAAGACCTAAAAAGCAAGAATAACAATTAATTTCTTGATCAACTACAAAACTACTTCTGTACAAATATTCAGAAATGGTCAATAAATACTGCTTCTTGAGGTTAGAGTTAATATCTAAAGTGTCTACATAATTAAAAAGATTTCTAAGCAGTACAACATAATCGGAATTAAATTGGTTTTCGTTTTCTATTAATGCTTTTCGTAGCTGAAGTGTGTTGTTTTTAGTCATTTCATCAAAAATAAGCTTTAATATTTCATTATTATCGCCTTTTAACAATAATGTACCTGTAGATGAATATTTTTGTAGCTCATTAATGCATTTTCTAAGATCTGGATAATTAGATCTAATAAAATTTAGTAATAGAGGCTTTACTTCATTTGAAATTTGAACTTTTTCTGCTTTTAAAATGTGACCGCACCTTTTAACTACACCTTCTAGAGGCGGAGTTAAATCTATACTCTGACATCTACTCTGCAAAGCTGGTATAACCCTGTATTTGTAATTAGCTGTAAGTATAAACCGAGTTATTTTAGCAAACTCTTCCATGGTATTTCTTAATGCACGCTGCGCGTCTATCGATAGCCCGTCTGTTTCATCTAAAATAATAACCTTTACTGTACCGTCTAGACTTTTTGTCTGTGCAAAGCTTGTGACTTTTGTTCTTATTGTATCAATTCCGTTTTCATCGCTGGCATTTATATAAAGATATTGGCTCTGTAAAATATCATTTACTATAATCTTAGCAAGAGTAGTCTTACCTAGCCCAGGAGTACCTAAAAACAATAGATTTGGTATCTCTTTCTTTACTTTAAAAGATTCAATAATGTTTTTATTATCGTTTGTAATAATAAAATCTTCTAGAGTACTGGGTCTATACTTTTCAACCCATAGATTATTAAAATTATAATTCATTATTTACCTGAAGAGCCGAATCCTTTTTCACCTCTCTCAGATTCTTCTGCTTTACCCCATTCTAAAGGCGTAGAAATGTTAAGATATATTACAAATTGTGCAATTCTATCACCTGCTTTAATTTCGTAGTCTTTATCTGACAAATTGTATAGTTTTACACCGGCATCACCGCGGTATCCGCAGTCTATAATACCAGGATGAGCTAAAATACTATGCTTAAACCCTAAACCACTACGGCTTTCAACTTTTACCCAATACCCTTCAGGTATAAACGCAAATTTTAGCCCTACACCGACAACATTACTACTTTTTGCAGGTATGATTTTGTCTTCTACTGAATAGACATCATAACCGGTATCTGATTCATGGTTTTTAGTAGGTAGTTTAGCTAAATCATGCGTCTTTTCAAACTTTAAAACAGGCAAAAACTGTAAATTAGGATCAATATTAGTATACATAAACCTATTATATAATACAATTGTAAAATATCAATTGGGTATAAATATTATTATGAGTGAAGAACTTAACGAAATGGTAGGTGATTTACTAGAACAACTTCAAACAGCTAACAAAGAAGCTGAAAAAGTAAAGAAACAACCTGAACCACTAACAAAAGACAATATGGAAAAATTTGTTATTGAAAAAGCTGGTAGACTTGTAGAAGAAAGCATAGAAGTAATGTCAAATGTAAAGGATTACATATCTTCAGCACCTGAAAATAAGGACGTAAGCTCTTTATCGGAGTTAATAGCTGCTACTGCCACAGCTATAGAAACATTAAACAAGATTATTGTAACGGATAAGCGTAATCAAACTGTTATTAAAGCAAAAGAAATGGATATTGAATCTAGAAAAGAACTTAAACAAGCAGATAATGCTACCAAATTACTCGCTACGAGAGAACAAGTGTTTAAAATGTTAATAGACAGTGCAAATAACAGTGCAAAAATAATAGATTCTGAAATTATTGATGTTAACTAGACGTCTTCTTTGTTGAATTCTTAATGTTTGGTTTATCTTGACATTCAAATATACTCTTAAACAGCGCTTTAATGTTTTTAATAAAGTTAGGAATAATATTTTTAATCTTTTTCTGTAAGTCCTTAAATGCTTTTTCAAACTTCTTTTGGAATCCTTGGAAAATCTTTTCAAATTCATCACCGAAATCATCCATTTTAATATCTGTAATATTGTTAAAGTCTATTTTACCTATAATTGGTAATTTGAAATCGCATACTATTTTATTAATTTGCTGCGCAACACCTATAGCTGAATTTACATCAAGATTTTCCCAATTAGTATTTAACATTAAACCAGCTATTTGAGGGAATGATCCTGGGTTTATAGATGGTAATACACTAGGAAACTTAGTTAGTGCTTGTTGAGGAAACGCAGCTAGCTGTGAAACAGAACCAAATAAGTCTTGAATTGGGCTCATAAGTAAAGGCCCTGCTACAGGCAGATTACCTATACCTATCTTACTTACTTGATAAGATAGCTCTGCAACTTGTTGCTGCGGTATAGACATAAATTGATTTGCTTGTTCTAATGTGGATACAGCTTTGTCTGAAAAAGAGTTAAAAATAGGACCACTAGATTTATTAGAAGCGGTATTATTTGCAGATCTTAATGCTGATGCTCTACTGACTGCAAGGGTTGTAGGTGTGGTTACCGCAGTGTCTGCTGTACTAGTTGAAGTGGGGTTAGAGTTTTGTGCTAAAAATTCCTTGTTTATAGAAGCTGTTGTTGCTTGTTCTTGTTTTTTATTGTCTTTATCACCACATCCTGTATTTAGACATAATGATTTTTTAATACTTCTTCTACTGATAGAGTGTTTGTATTTTTTCTGTAGCAAATCTACTGATATAATTTTACCTTCTACATTAATATCAAAATAAAAATCATTCATTTTTTCTAAATTTTTACCTCTATAGTCACGAGGATTGTAACCGACTGTATCATTTATAGTGCCAAAATAAGAAATGTAGTCAAACGTAGTTGGAAATAGACTTTTAAACTCATTTAAATAAACTTCTTTATTTTCATTAAATGATATAAAGCTGGGTATATCAGATGTACCGACTAAAGAGGTTGCTTGGTCTTGCGCAGCACCTGCATAGACATTTGCGTTATCGTCGGGTTTTAAGAAATTTTTTAAATTAACATTTTCAGTGCCTTTTAAAATTTCTGAACTAGTGCCTATACTATCAAAAACGTATTGTGGAGTTTTTGTTAAATCGCTAGGATTTAAATAATCAGGACCACCGAAACCTATAGTATATTTTTTGGGGTCTATACTAAAAGCATCTGTAGCAAAAGAAATTGAGGGTATATCAAAATAAGGCGCCACACTGTCAGTATATTTTCCATAGGTATTAGTTGCAAAAAAACCTACTGTTTCACTCACAGGTCCTATGAACGTATCAAAAGATGATTGGTATTTATCTGTAGGAAATAGCATTTCAGTTAAGCTATCTTGAAAATATTTTGGTGTGGAATTAAAAAGCCCTATACCGTATTCTTCTCGCTGATAATTATCTAGCGTTTGCGCAAAATTATTTACATATTGATCATAAAAACTAAGGTGACCGGTGAAAGGATCAGGTGAAGCCTTCATTTTTAAATATTCCCATGCTACTTGGGCTGAATTTGCAATTTTATCAGACGCAATTTTACTTGCAGCTGGGCTAAATCCACCGTAAATTGCGTCTCTAGAAGGAGTCCATCCTCTCTGAATGGGTCCCCAATATCTAGCCATTCCCTGCCCTCCTAATCCAATAACACCAGACTTTTTAGTTAAATCAGTAACTATTTTTACTGTGACATCCATGTTAAAGTTAGGGTCTTGTAATTGTGCAATAGTAAACGGTGTGCTTTGAATCTTGTAATTCAATGCATCGTTGGGTGATAATTGAAAAAGACCGTTCGAACCACCTACAAATCTACCTACATCTCCAACAGCAGTAGTTTTAAATCCGGATTCTATGTAGGCAAGGTTAGTTAAAAAGTTTGCCCATGATTCAGGCGTACCGTTAATACCATATTTTTCGCCATCTGCAGGTATATACCCATTAAGAGACGAAACTGCTATTTTTTCTCTTAAAGTATTGTAGATAGCATCAGCATCTTCACGTTTAGAGCTTGGTATAGTAGTGGAATAGCCGCTAAATGCTGAGCCATAGATTCCGCCTGCAGTACCGGATTGTTGAAACCCTGCACTTGATGCAATTCCTAGCCCCTGTTCTGTGGGTTCTTGACTGCCTAAAACTTGATAAAAAGTAGTGTATTTTCTAGTATTATCATAAGAGATTAAATTGCTAAGCAATATCTTATTAGTTAATGAGCTTGTATTTGTATTCATTATTTGCTATCCGGGTTCAATAATAGATTATCGCTGTTATATGTTTTTACGCACTTTAATTCATTAAAATATTCATTTCCAGTAAAAATATGTTTAACATCAATAATAAAATATACACCAAGCAGTTTTTTATTAAATTCACTCTTAATTCCTGCACCGTCAAACGTTAATCCCATAAATTGACCTGACTGTCTAAACGTAGCACCAGGAACTCTAAAATTTACCGTATTATTAAAAAATACTGAATTTAATAGTACTTTATTTCTACCTTGAGAAAGGCGTTGATCGGGATCATCACTTATGATAGAAAACACGTTTTTAACATTTTTATTAGTTAACCTATATTGTCCAGGAAATAAATTTTCAAAAATTTCACCTGTATTTTGACCTGCATTTTTAAATATGTCTACGTAATTTGTTTTGTAAACGCTAAGTGAAGCATTCATAGAATTTCTTTCTTGATCAATTTGAAATAGCTTTTCATTATGACTGTAACTGTGAACTAATACAGGAGCAATAAATTCCTGTGTGAATTCACCAGGCATAGGGTCTACAGTAAAATTGTTAATTGTTCCATACTTGTCCATGAACAAAGCGTTTAAAGGAGTAAAGCTTACACTCTCTATTTCATAAGACGTTTCCCTTGTCTGTGAATAAGCACCTAATTTAAACGTTTCTAGATAACTAGATCCAATTACAGCTTGATTGTTTGACGAGTTGTTTAATGCGTTTTTAAAAATATCATTTAAACTCTCTAGATTAAACGTACTATCACTTCTATCAATTCTCAAAAACGCTTTATCATAACTATTTTTAACACTAGATGTGTGTCTATCGAGTAGATAGTGCAAGCAATCTATACCTTTGTATCTAGCAGGAGCTGAAAAAAATATTTTAGTAGATCCTTGATCAAAAGTATTACCTATCTTAACGGGCCATCCATCATCATCTTTAAAAAAGTCTGTTAAAAACGCTTTTACTGCATCTCCAGTAAATACTCCTCTTTCATTATCGTCGAAAGAAGATATCTGTTGACTATTAATAGAATTTGCTGTGGAAAAATAAGAATTTTTTTCTCTTAAAAGCTCGTAATACATATCCCAAAAATACATTTTTTTAAATTTTTGTCCTGGTGAATTACCTAATATTTCTTCTGTATTGTATATGGCAAAAATATATGACATTTTAAAAGCTTTGTCGGCATTAGAATCTTTTACGTTACCGTAATTTGCATTTTCAGATAAATCAGGCATAATATCGACAATTAACACATCTCTTGCATCGCCCCTCATCAGATATCCTTGAACAGAAGAGTTATTATTTGTTGTCTGTGTGTTTTTTGAATTTTCAAACTCAGATAATCTTTCAACAGCATCAAAAGTATTATTAATAATGATATATCCGGTTGTGTAAAAATTTAAAAAAGTATCTTGAATGACTAGATTGTTAATAGCACCTACTCTTAGTTCTTGATATCTACCATCAGAGGTTGCTAACCCTATATTAAACTTGTATGGGTTATTATTAATAACCGTTTTAAAGCGGTTAGATGTGTCATTAGCATTGTTATTAGTACCGGTAGTTATAATACTCGTGGCCATATTATTTCTTTATAGAATTGCTTATTTCATTAATAACTGCAGAAACAAAGGGCGGTTTAATAATTTTTACTAATGTATTTTCTTCGGGAAAAATAACGGGATTATAAATCTTATTAGTTAAACAAATAAGCCACCACAATTCTATGGTTTTATAAGCATTAAAGCTTACAATCGTCCAAGGCATTTTAGTGGTAATTAATTGATAGTAAATGTAATTTTCGCTTATTTTTTCCGGCAAAAAAACTGATTGTAATAGGTTATAATAATACTGATCGTTGTCGGTTTTGTATAGTTTAAAAATATTTTCATATCTAAAACTCTTTAAACCGGGTAATCCAGCAATTTGGCTCTGAAATTCGCCGTCCATAATATTACTTATTGTAATATATTAATTTAACTATGTTAGCCTTGTGGCAAATTAGCGTTAACTATAGGGTTTAAAGTACCTTCTACACCCGCTCCTAGTGTATTTGTCGAAACAAGATTTGATTTATTGAGAACAGTATACATAAAGTTTTTAGTCTCTGGCAATAAACTTTTAATAGTTATTCTTACACTGTAAGCGTCAGGTATTATGGTGCTTACATTTTTTGTGGAAGATTGATTATTAAAAAATCTAACAGTATTTTCAGGTAATACTTCATCTTTTCTAGTAGGCCCTATTGATGAAACAGAAGCATCTACATTTAAATTTTCTGTAGTAGATAGATTAAAATTAATTTCTCTTCTAGACCCTTGAAAGTCGACTGCTATATTAGATATGTAGCAAAACGGTAGAAATTTTACTCCAGGTATTTCAACTTGATAAAGTACAGGCGGATCAACAACAGAAACATTTCTTCTAGACGGCTTATTATTATACAATAATAGGAATAATAATTGCCAATTTCTAACTACATCATTAAAAGTGGCAGCGCCTGTATTAATAAGAGGAAAACCGAAAGTAAATTCTTCACCTTCTGATGGGTAATTGTAAAATTTGGCTTTTTCTACGAACGTAATTTGTGTTGGTGATCTTAATACACTAGTTATTTCAGCAATGTCAGTTGCAATATCTCTTGCTTGTTGAAGAAAGCTAAGTCCTGTGCTGCCGCCCATATCGTTTGAGAAAGCATTTAGTGCAGAGTTGTTGTAATTATCGAAGTATGGTAAAATAAATTCCCACCCTGTAGGCTCGGTGATATATAAGTTTTGATATGGTATTAAATAAGGGTTAGTTTTGTATATATCATTATTATCCTGCATGTAATCAGCTTGATTGTATGCGTCAGTAGCAGCTTGACCTAATTCTGTACCGCCTGCAGCTTCTGTAGCTTTTGAAACCCATTTTTGAAGAGGGTTTGCAAGATTATCAGGTAAGTTGTTAACAATGCCTTTTACATTATTGCGCGACGCGCCAAAGGAGTATTTTAACTGTGATATCAACGCGTTAGCCTTTAATTTCTTTTCTGATAAAATAATACGTGGTACTTCTTTTCTTGCAGAATTAAGTTTAGAGCTTGTCCAGTAAAACCCACTAACCACATCAACAACACCGCCTAAAGGTGTTGCAGTACTCTGTCCTATGCCAGAACCAAGAGGCGTATTCTGCGGAGCAACTAAAATTGGTGGTTCAACGTCAACAGTATTATCTTGCTTAAAATCAGAAAAAGAACGCGTCCTACTAATTGAAAAAAGCTGATCCATAATGTTTACTTATTAAAATGCTCCTTTAGCAAGCATTGAGCGTCTAAAATCTAAATTAGAAGCTACTTTTTCATTAAAAATGCTACTATTGTTGTTGTTTTGTACTATTACACTAGAATCATTTTTCTTTTCTCTAATATCTTTTAAAAGGTTAATATTTTCAGCCATTAATTTTAATTCGTTTTGCTGCATAGTGGTAGCTGCTTTAACGAATTTTGCAAAAGCATCGTTAATTTGCTTTACGGTAGATGTAAGATTGTTTATAGATGCAGAGGTTTCGTCGCTTGCGCGTCTTAAAATATTAGAAATAGGTCCGCCTTCTTTCATAGCTAAAATTTCATCATTCTTATCAAAGCTAACAGCTCCTCTACCAGAGGTTAATGTTCTTTCCGATGTTTCAATAAAATCACCGGTAGGCTTAGGCTTGGTACCAGTTTCTTCTTGCTTATTTTCACCAAATCCTAATTTCTCCTTAATCCAATTTTTAATTTTACCGAAACTAAAAATACTTACTATCGAATCAACGAGCTTTTGAATAAAGCTTGTTATTTTATCAAACACAGTAGACGAAAACCCTTTTATTTTATCATAAATTTCTATTACTTTATCTTTTATACTAACAAAAAAGTGTGCGAATTTTTTTACCCACTTCATTAAAGTAGCAAAAACACCTTTTAACCATTCAAAATAATCAAATTTACGATAATATTCGGTTATTTTTTTACCTAAGTCTTTATTAAAGAAGCCTACAACCCAGCCAACTATTTTACCAGGTACTGCTAAAAACCACGAAACAACTTGATTTATAATTTGCCCTAAACCTTCTAGCCATTTACCTTCTCTAAACGGTTTAAATATTTTTTCTATTCTATCTCTAATTTCATCAAAATTAAAAAATTCCAAACCGAAAATTGAGAATAAATCAAAAAAGCTTCCTAGACCGCCTAGAATACCGGTAATAAGCTTTTGCATAAAAGATTTATCAGTAAGCTTATCATCTGTAAATGCTTTAAATATTCCAGTAAACACCTCAAAAATTGCAAATAATGGTCCTAAAAGCCTACCAAAAAGTTTGCCGACCTTTAATCCGAGTTTAAAAAATTTAGATATTTTACCAAAAAAGCCTAAAAATCCTTTTATAAGTTTGCCGGGACCACTTGTAATTTTACCAACAGATTTAAACTTACTTAAAAAGCTCGTAATAGGTTTAAAGAAATTGCCTATTTTAGAAATGACCTTTTTAACGCTACTAAAAATAGAACCTATTCTTTTACCCACTGTACCTAATGCATTTTTACTTATTTCAATAATTTTAGTAAATTTTGATTTAAGAGCTACTTTAAGCTCTTTAAAAAAACCGCTTATTGATTTTACTATAGACGTATTTTTTAATTGTCTTATAGCATTTAAAAACTTTAGTTTTACACCTCTAAAAAGGCCTCTTATAGCAGAACCAATTTTAGTTTCGCCTAGCATTTTTAAGAGCCCGGCAAGCTTACCCTTTAAGAGACTGAATAAAAACTTTATATCTTTAAAAACTTGTTGAATAGCACCAATTATAAATCCAACAACAAACGCAATAACAAAGAATAATTTAGCCCAAGGGCTGCTTTTTTCATCAGGTTTTTTTGTCTCCATTTTAAACGAAAATAAGTTACTAAAAGCCTTCTTAATATCTCTCTTACCTTCAGGAGAAATAGAGTCTAAAGATACAGGAATACCTTGAAGTGATTTTTGTTTTTGCTTTAAACGGCGAAAAGCTGTTCTATCGTTTTTTTGCTCTGGAAAAAGCATTTCTTGAAGATTTTTTAATTCTTCAGGTTTAAAATTACCATCTACATCTTTTTTCTTTTGTAAGAGTGCTAGAATTGTAGTTAGCTGTTGTTGTATAGCAGCACTATTATTGAGTATAGCAGATACCCCATCATCATTCATTAATAATATTTAATTATTTAACTAAATTAGACAGTAAAAAGTGTGGGGTCTAACTCAAAATCTACAGTATTACCGTTATCTGTAAAGTATTTCTTTTCAAACAGTTTTACTGAATTTATATAATCTACAAGCTTTGTATTAATATTAAGAGGCAAGCTTTCTACAACTTGAAGTTTTTGTTCAAAAGTTAGTTCATTAAAAACAATAGTCGTTGGCTGCTGACCGTCTATTATTGTCAAAGAGTCGATATACTTTACTAATTCATTAACAAAAACCTCACCGATAGACTCTTTGGCAAAACTATCATTATCTGGAAGTACTGCTAATTTCTTACGAGTTTCATTATTAACGTAAGTGTCTTTTTCTAGGGTTGGGATAGAAACAGATATCTTTACATTATCATCTACTATTTCCTTTGTTTTTAAATCCTCAGGTAAAGCGAATTTATTGTTACTTACAAAAGAAAGGTCTACAACCGTTTCATCTACCGTAAAGGTTTTAGATAGAGAAGTAACACGAAGTGCAGTAACAATATAACTCCTATCAGAAAGAAGATATTTGTTTTTTTCTGTAGAATTTTCTATAATAACCTGATTTAAAAGGTTTGAAAAAGTAATTCCTGTTATATTTTTATCTAGAGCGGTTTTTACAGCTTCTTTCTGTTGCTTGGTAGTTAATCCTTTAAATTTGACAGTCTTGTTAAGAGAAGGTACAAATATATCGTAAATTTTTGTGAGTGACTCTAAGGAACTTAAAGCAGAATTAAAAGTACTCATAAGCCTATTTATTACCTAAATTTTGTTTATCAATTGATTTGCTCTGTTCTTCGTTAATCTTTTTTACTTCTTCTTCATAAACGCTTAGTAGAATTAAATTTTCTGCCAATGTGTTTTTGTCAACATAGTCAGGATTGTATCTGCATTTACTAACTAAAACATATTGCAGTTCAAATATGTTTTTTAAATTAGCAGAGAAAAGTGCTTTTAAAATTTCTAAAAACGACAAATTATAAGGTGTCAAAGAAAATTGATCTTTTTCGTTTACGCCAATATTTAAAACTAATGGCTTAAAAGCGTCAGTAATTTTTTCACTAAACTCTTTTAAAGAATTAAGAACCCCTGCAGGTAAAATCTCTACTAGTTCTTTTTTGTTGCTATATTCTACAAGGTTGCCATTGTGATATACAGAATCAATAGATTCATACATTGCATCGAAATAAGTTTCAAAGAAAAATATTTTCGGTAAAGATAATTTTAATTCAATATTTTCATCTACTTTAACAGTTTCAAAAAACTCTGTTTTAAAATCTAGACATTTCTGTAAAAAAGGTAGTAAAGAAGCTTTTGATTTTAAATTATTCTTTAAAAATTCTATTTCTGGAGAAATACATGTACATCTAAGTAAGAACAATGCGCAAAATTTATCAAAACTTGAAAGATCTAAGAACTCATTTTTTTCTACTAGACATTCGTGTAGTATGATGTCTAAATATTCTGAAATATGATTATTGTTATTGTTAATTAAAAATTTATTCAGCGTCCTATATTGAGAGAAACTTAGTTCTTTAAGTTTAAAATTTTTGTTTAGTGTTGGAGATGTAAAGTTTAAATGAAATGACATTATAAGAAGTTTACCGGATTAGGAATACTAAGTCCGTTTTGGAAGCTTGTAACTCTCGGTATTTCACCTTGAGATATTCTATTCACTAAGTCTCCAATAGGCAAGTACAAACTATTCTCTACTGTATAATGCGAATATGTCCATCTAGTTTGATATGACAACAATTTTTCATCTGTGTAGTCATAAGATTGTTCACTGACTTGATAAGGCACACAATTAAAAAATGTAAATGCTTTTCGAGGTACCATTGAAATACCTGCGCTTGTACGGGTATAGTTAAGTAATGTCATATTACATTTAACATTATTAGGATCACGTGATCTACCTGTGTCACCAGGTCGTGCAACCATTCCAAAGTGTGATGCTAAAATAACCCAGGGTCTTATAACAAAATCTATAAATGAAGTGTTAGTTTCGCGAAAATCTATTACTAGAGAAGGAAAATCATTACTCCTCGGACCACCTAAAATACCTGGTAAAAATCCTCTGTTGTTATTAACATTAGCCGTTTGTACTTCGAACTGCTCGGTAGGAATAGTTACCTCATGTGCAAACAAGCAACCTATAATTTTTTGAAAAGGAAAACTTTTTAAAATCGATGCAGCAGTATCTATATTAAACCCTTTCTTTGCACCATCAGTACGCTCAAGACCTTGAATAACGCTTGTGCTCAAACATGATGGGTATCTATCAATTACAATTATCCATTGTGTAGAATTTGGTATTGAAGTAAACCAAGATTCCATTTGTACGAGGAAATAATCACGTACACTAATTAAAGGAACTCCGGGTATATTAAACCCAAACAGATCAGTAATTTGAGGAGAAAAAGACGGATTAGTACCTGTAAATAAACCGGTAAAATTTTTACCTAAACCATTAAGCGCATCGGTGAGCGGGTTATTCACCTAATTATTTATTACCCGACACTATTAGCCGATATTTCTCCAATAGTGATAAGAAACTGTAGCGGTAAATTCAATTGTTTCGCCAGTGCCAGCAGCAATGTTATAGCTTATCGGGCCAACATTTCTTACTGAAACACCAACTAATTGATACTGTGCAACTTTGTTAAGCTGGTTATCGAGTTGAACTAAATCAATAATAGCTGTCTGCTTTGGTGCAAAATAGTTACCGGTTGAATTAGCGTCATTAAAGATATCTAATGACCATGTTTCAAATTTCTGACGAATTTTAGACTGTGCATCAGCATAAAATGCCATTTCATAAGCATCAGAACCGGGATACGTAGCATTACCAGGAAGGTTAAAGTTTAATCCCATGTAAGGTACTTCGACGTTTTTTATTTGACGGGCAGGTAAAGAAGCTGTCTTAACATATACGAGATCGTCTTGATCGAATGTTACGTTGCTAGCGCCTCCAGTATTAATTGATAATACTCTGAAGTTATAATCACGAGCGAACTCGCGATTTTGTGCTACTCTGTAGAAGTCTGTAATTAATTGATTTACGTCTGCCATAAAAGTATTTATCTATTAAGTTACAATCTCCTGGAAGTTTGTACCAGTTCTTGTGCAGTAGAAGTTACAAAGTATATACTCTGCAGCTCTTACAGGCTTAATATAGACATCTATTACAATTGTATTATCATCAATAGTCTCGGGCGTATTATTACGTTCGTCGCAAATTAAGAGATAATCATATATACCTTGTGTATTTTTAGCATTATCATAGATTGGTGTTAAGCTATTGATAATTTGAGTACGGGTAAACAATGTGTTTGGCTCAAATAAGAAGAACTTAACTGTATCGCGAGTTGCTGTTTCGATATTCAAGAACAGTCTACGTACATTAATACGATCAAAAGCGCTTGGCTTCTTTTGAAGAGTCTTCTGCCCGAAGATTACAAACCCTTCTGCAGGGAAGAATGTTACCGGATTAATATTAATACGATAAAGCTGATCGCGTTGTTTCTGCTTAGGATACATACCAATATCTACTACGCCATTGATAATACCACGGGTAAAGCCTGCCGGTGCATACCATGGCTGGAAGTTAGTATCAGTTGAAGCCATTGATGCTGCAGCAAATCCAGAGAATGGAACCCAAACCTGTTGGTTTGTTGAAGGATCAGCTACTTTAGCTACATTACCAAATGTGCAAGCATAGCTAGTATCTACACCAGCAAATTGATTCTTTAGGGGCCAGTAAATATGAGATGAAAATGTGTTATCCGGAATATCTAATGTCTTAAGATTAGCACCTTGTATAAAGATGTTAGTAATCGCATCAGCGATAAACATATGATCTTTTCGTGTTAACGTTAAATTAATAAACGGTGCAACTACTGCGTTGTATTGTTGTACAATATCAGAAGTTGTGCTAGGATTTTGTATAGCTAAGGTTTCATTGACTAGATCATAAGGTACACTATCATCAAAATAACCGTATGTTGAAGGGTTAAACGAATTTACGTACACTGTACCGAGACCAGCCTCTACAGTTAGATTTAAAGGATAGAGATCAGAATTTGTTATCTTTTCTGTAGCTATCGAAAGCTTAGCTGGTACATTACCAATGATTTTTGTAGAAAGATCTTCACTATTATAATCACCTAGAGCGTAAAGAGCGTTTGTTGTACCTAGTGAGGCAAGTAAGCTCTGTACTGTTGCCTGAGGTGCACCGACGCGGGCTAAATATTGTGTTGATGTTTCACCATCTAGAGGCGTTGCAAGGCCGGTGCTAAGAAAACGTACTTTCTTAACCGGAACACCATTTGCATCTAGCCATGTATTTGCACCCTTATTAGAAATATAAGGGTTAATAATGGTTGTAATATTTGTAGAATTTTGATCTGCGGTTTCCATGAAGTAGCTAACAGCGGGTCCGCCATTAGTACTATTAATCTGACGGTTGGCGTCGAATGAAGCTGTATAACCTTCTTGTAGTACGAAATCGAGAGCAATTGTATCTGGTGAGAATACTGATTGTCTGAGCTTAAAGACGCCGATTGTTACGGTATCATCAAACTGATTTGAAGAAATATCAAATGTAGGTATATTTTCTAATACCTCGGATACACTGCCCTGTAAGCCTGTTGAATCAGCGGAAAGAGTAAAGTTAAGACGAACTTCAGGAATTGTAACGTAGTTTGATCCTTCGATTGATTTGTCTTCCTTGTTGACACTGTATACTGCATTAACATCATTGTAAGGTGTAGCTGGATTTAGGTTTGTATTATCTATAACACCAATATATACACCTTCAAACTTTGTATTGATTGTTGTTTGTCCTTTATTTAAAACTATCATTCCTGCGCCGCTTAGAGCTGTTACAGAATTAAATGTTGTTCTGCCGTATGTATTGCTATCCCAGCTAAAAGCATCGCCCTTTAAGATTGAAAGATATTCTGATTGTGTAAGTTTTAAGTGAGTAGGAGCTCCAAAAAAGTAAACGCTATCGGGCTTTGTTAAATCTGTATCTACATATCCGGTGGAAGGGCAGTAGGTCTTAACAGGATATACCAAAGCACTGTATTCATCACTTGTATCTACTCCTGCACCGGCACCGTAAGGTAGACGATATACAATAGGAGTTGCAGGTGACTGTAGAGTAGCTTTTACAGAGTGATAAAAATATCTTTCAGCGGAGTTGGTAGGCTGACCAAAAATCTGTTCAAATTCTGATAACGATGTAACGCTAATAGGTTCTGAAGAAGGGCCTTTTGATGCAAATCCTGGAACAAACACCACGGTAGATGGTGCACCAGCGTTTCTCAACGATAAATCTATTTCTTGAATTTCAACTCCGGGTGACTGAATTGTACGTGCCATATAAAGTATTTATGTCTTTTTGGATAAAACTTTTTAATTTTTTACAAACTATCTACCTGTTCAATAAGAGATACTTCCAGCTGAGAATATTCAAACGTAAAAGAAGTTTCTAATTCTGAGGCATCTCTATTGTTAAAATTAATACTTCCTATAGCTGTAGGAAACGCTTCTTTGTATATAAATTCAATAATTCTTTTATCATATTCATCTAACGCAAACAATGAAAAGTTAGCTCTAAACTTAAGATAATCATAGCCAACAGCAGCTAGAGCAGAATTCGAATTTTCGCGAGGATCAATATTTCCCGGTGTTTCCTTAATATTAGATTTTGTCAAATTATTTGCATCATAATAACTTAACTTTGCGCTATTAAGAAGGTCCAGCCATTTATAAATGATCCAGTAATTATTAAATCTATTGTCAACAGTAAAATTAATTGTAACGGGAGGGTAGGGGTCGCGTGAATGACTCGAATTGTGTAAAGTTTGACCGGAATATCTTAATTGTACAGAAGGTACTGTTACTTCTGGTACGATTGCACCAAAAACTGAAAATTGTAAAGAATCAGGCATTACTGTTTGATTACTACGTTCGGTTTTTCTAGAGATGTCTTTTAAGCAAGGGGGTAAATTTAAGACAAATAAAAATTTGTCTTTACGCGCCTTATTAAAAGGGCTTTGGGTGTATGTAACTAAGTTTGCCATAAAAATATTTATTGAATTCGGCGGTAGCCTTGTGATTCTAAATCAGCTATTTCATTAAAATCATTATTATCTTGTTGTTGTATTACTATAGGTAAAGGTGGTAACCCTTCTAAGCCATTTTTTTCATTGTTATAAATTGATGCAGGGTTTAGAAAATACTTAATTCCATAATCTAAAGATTTTAATTTTAATGGTTTTTTATTATTATCAAACTCTACAATTTCAAAATATTTTTCCACTAACCCGTTTTCTAAAATCATTAGCCCCCACATAAGACTCATTACTCTATCATCCCAGCTATCTGAACCTTGTTTAGCCGCCCATGTGCCGTTAGGATAGCGAACAAACCCTTTTAATTCGTTTAACGTTTTTAAATCTCTAATTTTTAATACTTTTAATTCTGACATCCAATACCGCATATTCATTACACCTTTATATTTTGTGTTGGTATGGGCTTGTACGCCAATTTTATTAAACGAAACCGGTCCAGATTTAATTCCATATGAAACTATATTTTCATATCCCATAGTATTTTTAAGTTGATCGACAACCTGTGCACCGCAGTTATTTCTTTCTATCATGGCAAGAGGTGATCCCCAGTGCTTTAAGATTTCGTGTAACTTAGTTGTAAAATTGTAAGGGCTAATTGTACGGTCATGATAAACTGCTACTTGTTTTATTTCTCTCAAATCCGTAATATCTAAAACTTGAACAACACTTGCAGCTTCTCCTACGCCTTCGCTTATGTCGACTCCGACGACATAAATTTTATCCTGTGAGGGCTCTTCCCACATCAAATATTTTCCTTCTTCAAAAATAAAATTAGGTTCAATACATTCAGTTTTCATTTCTTCAAAAAGTTTTTCATCGATGGCACTTTCTCCGGCTTGTAAAAATACATTACCAAATTCTTGATCAAAAACTTCTCTACTGCCTAAAGTTTTAATTGTTTTTTCTTTCCAGACATCATCACGCCCGGGAAACTCCCACCAATCAACTTTTTCAGCATGCCAATCATTTTTACCCTCTATTGCCCCAGAATATAATTCATGAAAAAGATTACCGGTTCCGTTTGGCGTTGATGCAACAAATATTTTAGATTTTTTGGACGATGAAATAATTGGGTATACTGAACTCCAGAATTGCTCAACAAGATGGTTGTCAATAAATGCTAACTCATCCAAAATTAAAACATTACAGCTATCGCCTCGGCCTGCATCACTACTTGTCGTCGAAATACCAATACTAGACCCGTTTCCCAAAGACATTGATGTTTTCCCATATTCTACGGTTCCTGGTTTAAGATAGTTTGGTAGTTTTTCATAAGCTAAACGAACTCTCTTAAAAATATTAATTGCTGTTTGCTCTTTATTAGCGACAATGAGAGTACGTTGGTCTTCAAAAAAACAGGCTATCCACAAAGCATATATTGTCATTAATGTAGTATTACTTGTTGGAATAAACTGTTTTCCACATAAAAATGTCCCTGTTTCATTATCTACAGTTATACATCTAACGGGCACAGATTTTACAGGGGTTATAGATTTAATGTAATGCCATTGAGCTCTTAATTTAGAAACGTTTTCTTTTTTAGTTATTTTCTTTAGTCTAGATTTTTTAAAGTCTAAAAGACATACCTCTTCATAAGGAGTAAAAGTCAATGTGCCTACTTTACTGCATTCAACACCTCTGAGTTTTGGAATAAATTCTTTGTAAGTTACTTTGTATCCTAAACTTTCAATAAGTTCTCTTACCTGCTTTACTAAATTTAAATTTGTATTATAAAATTGAGCTATACCATGTTTTGTTATATAGCCGTCACTATCTATTAACCCCTGCAGTAAAGATAATCTTTGTGTTCTGCTACTTAACATATACTCTTGCGGTATATGTTTGTTAAAAACTAAATTATTTTCCTTTAATAATGTGCTTAAACTTTCAGTCTTTACGTTTTTGCTGGTTGTAATGCGCACTGTAAAAGCATTTTTATTGTATTTATGTACAATTAAATTGTTAAACTGCATTTGATTATTTTTAAGAATAGAGATAACATTATCTAAATCTCTTTTACCAACAGTTATTGTACCGCCTTCAGAAGCTCCATCGCCCAACCAAAATCCTAGAACATAAGGATCTATTGGTAGTAAATTTCTACTCGTTTCTATACCATTCAAACAAACCGGAATTCTATGATTTGGTTCTTGTCTTGTTTTAGATTTAGTTAATAAAGTATTGAAAATTTCTTTAGTTGTCTTTTTACTACCTTGTATCTCTTTATGTCTTTCGGCTCTAGTTTGTGTTAACCACAAATGATCTTCGTCAGCAATTATTTTTTCACCATTATCAAACAACACTTCATAACAATTTCTATTTAATAAAATATCATGAGCTTTTGCAACCTTGCATCTTTTACCATCTAAACCAAATACAATGTCCCCGTCTTTTAATTCACCCATAGTAGTCCATCCAGCTGGAGTAGGTATTGGGGTGTCTAAAGCAAGTGCTTTACCAATTTGACGACTTGCTAATAAACATACAAATCTATTATCTCGTAAACTTCTTAAAATACGCTTTTGATAAGTATGAAGTTTAATTTTCATCTTACCTTCATCTAGATTGGTAATATAGAAGAAGTTCTCAGCAAAATATAATATATTTTTTCTACATCTGGCTATATCTTGTACCCATTCTGGATGTGCTTCATAATCAAATACAGCATCTGTTGTGGGTAAATTTTGATTTCCTAAATAAAATTGACTTTCTTGTTTTTTAGGCATATATAACATAAATACTTAATATGAACGGTGCGAGAACTCTAGTAACACTCGGTGATTTCTATGAAAAGCAAGTTATTGAAGAGAAAAAGTCAGTCTTTCCTCCTAAGGGCACTTTTAAGGTTGCTGATGATAAAAAGCCTGTTGAAGCAACGGCTGATAAGAAAGCTTTTCTCCCTAAGAATTCTGGACCTGAAAACGCGGATGGCTTTAATAAAGATATCGTTGATCCTAATTCTTCTAAAAAAGAAAATTTCTTTGAACCTAAAAAATTCTCACAAAACCTTGAAAAAACGGAAGTACAAACAATAAATACTTTTATGAGCAAATCAATATTCGATAAACTTTTTGAAGATGTAATGGCCGGACAGGCCGAGAACGCTGAGTCGGACGATATCGCCGCACTCGGTCTTCCTAGCGTTGATGCTGGTGAAGATAAGGGTGGTGAAGAAGAAGTAACTTTAACATTACCTCGCGATGTAGCTCAAAAGCTTCATGACGTTCTCGCTGATTTGCTCTCCGGTGAAGAAGCTCATAAAGCTGATGAAACAAGCGATGAAGTTGGTGGTGAAGAAGCTGCTGGTAGCGAAGAATCTAACGAAGAAGAAGAAGCTGCTGAAGAAGATAATGAAGAGAAGGATTCCGACGAAGATAACGAAGAGAATTCCAGGAATGTAGCTAAGGAAGCCACTGAACTTAAGGAACTTCCCGCTTCTGCCGGTGAAAGCCTACAGAAGAAAGACAATAAAGTCGGTGATGTAACAAAGAGTTTAACATCTCACGGTGCTGGTGATGGTAAAGTTACTGACAAAGTCGGTAATGATGGTGAAAAAGGCCATGCTCTAGTAGGTGGTGGCGTAAAAGGTGGCGCTCCCACATCCCCTAAGGGTAAGGCTAACGTAGTTGCTTCTAAGACATCAAAGGTTGGAGCTTATCTAGCCGGTCTTAAATAAGCGTTAAGTAGCTAATAAAAATTAGGGCCTAAGTCAAATTAGGCCCTTTTTTTTGCTTAAATAATAATGTGAATACGTTTAAAGACCATTGGCGTAAATTCAATAAAAAAGGTAATTTTGTTAAAAAGCGTCATGAAGGTCTAGGAGCTACCCTGCCTTCGCAATCAAGATTTGTACCGAAAGCACATAGAACCATTCATAAAAATCAAAAAGTAGAGGGTCTATTACGTAAAACACAAGGTAGAGTCGTTTTAAATACAGCCGAAATAAAGCAAATAGAAGATGAGTTTAATCTAAAATATGCTAGTACTACACCAAAAAAACTAGGTAATACTGGGATAATTTTAAGATTTGATCCATTAATTGGAAAGGCAGTTCTAGAGAAATAACATGTCTACACAATATTATACAGGTAATTTAGAGCAGCCAAAAACATATCCTTTCTTTTTTGAAGATAACACGTGTTTTAGATTTACTGATAAAGAGAAGAATGCTGATGAAAGAAATACTATTTCTAATTACTGGAGAGAACAGATTAATTTATACGGGCAAAAAATAGGTTATATTGTTAATAATACAACAACATTAAGCGCTGATATGCTTTACGGTGAACAACCAACACAGCAATACTCTCCCCCTCAAAACTTAATAATAGGAATAAATTTAAATGAAAATGCATTGTTGTTAAGCAAGTTTGGTCTTGTTTCAGATGATGAGATGACTGCATTTATTCATATAAGCTCTTTCTATGCTACCTTTGGCCCTGGCGCAGAGCCTAAGTCGGGTGACCTTATGCAATTAACTGAATATGGCAGTGACAGACCCGGGGGAAGAAATGGTAACATTTACGAAATAACACAAAGGTTAGATCAAGATATTGCACAGATTAACCCTCTAATGGGCCATTACGTATGGTTGGTAAAAGCCAAACGATTTGAATATTCATTTGAACCTGGTGTTACACAAGAGGCACAAAACCAGCAAATATTCGAAGATTCAAAAAGCCCTTATGCATCGGGTGCAGATAAACCTTATGAATATGATGTAAATGTTGCTTCTAAAACTGTTTTTGATTATTCTAAGACAGACTACGGTAATGTTTACGGCGGATACTAATCGTTTAAAACATCTACTACTTCTTCTACACGTTCTTCGTAGTTAGGAATATTTTCATTTCTAAATTTTGAAATAAGCGCGTCACCTTCCCGACAGCTATTAAATTCAATTTGAAATTTTTGACCTCCACCAGAAAAGAAATAAATTACTTTATCTTGTTTTCTAGAAATGTAGGTTAGTACATAACTCTGATTAGGAACAAAACGTTTATCCCTAATATTAACTTTGCTATTAGGCGCTACTCTAAAACTGGTTCCGACAATGTAGTGCATGGTAATTTTTTAATATTTATCTTAATACCTTCGTTCATCGACACTTCATCTATCATTGATTCAAACCTTTCGACAATATATTTTTGTAGTGATAGCGGCTTAATCCAGTCGCTATTGTTTAAGTCGACTTTAAAGCGCTCTGCACTTTTTGAAATGATATCTAAAGCTTCTATAAGACAAAGCCATCTAGTATATTCTTCAGCGTCTAGTACGTGCTTTGTTTTAGATGTTTCAACCGTTATTTGTTTTTTTGAGAAGACTGATTGCATATCCTATTATTATCAGGATTAATCCTTTCACGTCAAGTAAATTTTTATTTTTATTTAAAATAATTAAAGTCGTGTAAAAAGCATCAAAATTATTACAAAGACTCTCTATTGACATTTTAATCTGTACTGCAAGGGTGGGTTTTAAATCTACATCTAAATCGCTATTGTTAATAGCTTTAATTAACATTTCACATACCAAATTAAAAATATTTTTTAGTATAGCTTTTTCTGAAGATATATCTTTTTTAAAATAAGCCAAGCCAGTTTGAAAGTCTTCTAACTCTTTAGCGGTTAAAGAGCGTTTAAAGGCAGCTATAATTTCATCTAAAGGAAGATCCGGTAATTTGACTACCGAGGCAAAGGGATCAGGAGATGTGTCAGTTGTAATTGAACTTATGCTTTGTGGTACATTCATACGGTTTTAGTTGCTGCAGCAACGCTCTTAGATAATAAACTATTTACTGCTTCTAGACTAGATTCTTGCGGTTCAGTTACAATAGCAGTCTCTGCATTTACATAAACGCCTACTAGTTTGTTACAATCGCCGCATTTGTAATAGTTAGGTGCATTAAGCTTAATAGGAACAAACTGTTTAACTGCTTTATAACAAGGGCAGGCTACGCTTAGCCCTTGATACGATAATTCTTTTATGCGCTCGTTTTCTAGCTTTTTATCTTGTAATGCTGCGTAAGTAGAGAGAATTGCTTTAAAAGCATAAAACCCGGCAAACTGTACTGCAATACCGAACAGCCCACCCACCCAATAGCTTACATCAAAGTGTTTTAATAACACACTAAAAATAACTGAAACTAATAACAAAGATATTAGTTGACCCAAGAGTCTTTTTGCCATTATAGTATTATAACTTATTTTTCTTTTTTTGCAACCGGCTTATTAGTTAACTTTATTATGTCTTGTACGGTGTTTATAATAATATCTAATCTTTCTAAAACACCTTTAACTGCTTCTTTTGCTATTTTATTATCTTTTAATACAGGGTTATTTAAAGAGCTTAGAACTGATTGTTTTGCATTAGTAGCATTAATATAAAGCTCTCCTATCTGTTGTACAGTATTTTGTAAAGGATAAGGTACTACAGGGTCTGCTTTAGCATCATTAGGGCTTTGTTCGGTGGAAGGTCCGTTAAAAATGTCTTTAAGTGTAACTTTTTGAGTGGCAAGCTCTCTTGAAGCTATACCAGAAACCCATTTGTTATAGTTAAGAATATCTTCAAAAACAAGCTTTTTTCTCACAAAATTATTTATTCAATAATAAATAATAATATGAGTTCATTTGTTAAAAGATTTTATACGCTTTTAGAAGCTGACGAAACTACCCCAGAACCTGCTGCTCCTGCTAACGACAAAGAAGCTATGGCACAGACATTAACTAATGCAAAGCCTGAAGATTTTGATGTACAAGGTGGTAGAGAGCAAGTACAGGATCACAGAAAGACAGAACAAGTTCAAAAGCTAAGAGAATGGATTTCTCAAATAGATGAATTCATTAAGTTTTTAAATAGTACAGAACCTTCAAGCATGCAAGTACAATTACATACAGCAGCTTGTGATACTATTTTTGAAGATATTGCTAGAAGTGAAAAAAAGAAAATAGCGAGACTTGCTTCAGAATTAAGCTCGCTAAGCGAATCGTTAAAGGGATATCTTATTTCTGCTAACGACAGATAATAGACATTAAAAGCTTGGCTTTCATATCTTTGTGTGAGTTACTAATTATAAACTCTGGATCTATTTGAGATAAGTCTCTGTCCACGCACATCTCATTAATATCTTTATATTTTTTACCAACGTTTTCAGGCCAAATAAATACTGTTTCACCAGATTCAATTAATTTATTAGTTTTATTTCTGCTAGCTTTATCTTGCCACTGACTATCTAATACCCATATTTTATTAAAAAATTTATAAGATAACATTTGATGCTCTTGTAGTGTAGAAAATGTATTAGAACTTTTCTCTTGAATACCAGCAACAGCTGTTCCATTTTTAACAAAAAAAGCATCTATAGGGCCTTCAAAAATAAAAATATATTCTAAATTAGATGAAATCTTATTAACATTATATAGTGACTTTTCACCGTTTACCTTGCTTAGATATTTTGGATACATTCGCTCATCTTTTTTATATATGAGCCTGGTTTGATAGAAAATAATATTATTGTTTTCATCATAAAAAGGTATCACTATTCTATTCTTATGAATCTTGTCTTTACAAGTAACCCACAGCGTATCCGGTCTATTAATAGCTACATCTAATTTTCTATTTTTAATTAATTCTAAGGCATCCTTTACTACTGAGTTATCTTTATAAAAATCTATCTGATTTGAATCAAACAAATTTATACAATCAGAAGGTAAAGTAGCAGCTGGTTTTTTAACAGGCTTTTTTTCTTCTTGATACACGTTTAATGGCAACACATCAAATTCTTTAGATTCGTTTACTATTTCAGAGAACGAAAGACCAGATACCTCAGTTATCCATTTTACAGCATTACTATACCACCCGCAATTATGACAACATACAACACCATCTTCAGGTATAAAAATACATCTTCTCTTCTTACCCCACGATTTACCCTCCCTACAAATTGGACACCCTGCAATATACGTATTGCTTGTTTTCTTAAATTGCGGGTAGCCTGCATATTGATAGAATTTTTGCAGTATATATTCGGTAGGAACTAACACAAGTTAAGTATAATAGTTTAACAAACAAATACAAGACAAAAGTTATTCAGCTTTTTTGTCTGTATTTTTATTTTGTTTAGGCAAATCTGTTACTGAAACAATGCCTTTTCTAATAAAGACTCCGCTTGCAGGGTCAATATATTCTGCTTCTACGATTTGCTTACCCTCTCTCACATATGTATGTAAACGAGGAACGACTGTTTCGCCGCTTATAGGTGAAACAATTTTCTTAGGTACGATAAAGTCCATAAAACTATTTATTAACAGCTAATGCTGTTTCACGTGTTTTATTCTTATTATACTGTGCTTTACATACATTGTAAACATAGCTAGGTATCTTTTGGACGACATCAATAATTTTTTCGGTTAACCCAAACATAAATTTTTCTTTAGGAACTTCTCTAACAATCATTTCGGGTAAAGATAGAAAAATAAAATTATTATCTTTTTCTTCCATAAAAACAAATAGTTCTCCTAGATATTTGCCGCCGGTTATAGCATAGACAACTTTACGCTTGGGGTGTTTATTAAAGCCAAATATCATAAGGACTTTATACAGTTTTCTAATGAAACTAATGTATCTGGTAATGATAGACCTAAGCTCTTTAGTTTATTAGCACTTAACACGCAATTAGACCTATTTGCTACAGTATTAAGATTAGATATATCAATAAACTTCCAATTTACATTATTAATATTATATTTTTTCATAATATCGACAATTTCTTTAGCTGTCAAAGGTTGAGGGTTAACTACATTATATAGTCCTGGTCTAAAATCTAAAATAAATTTATAAACAAGTTCATTAAGATCATTAACGCCTGTTAAGCTATTAGGCATAGAAATTAAATTATCATATTTTAAAAGCTTGTAAAGATAATTTTTATTTTCACGTAACCCGGTAAAAGGCATTCTTATTCTAAATATTGCAGAGCAATGTGTGTCAATAATTGTCTCGAATGCGTGTTTTGTTTTACTATAAAAACTCGACTGCGGATTAAACAATCCAAAATTAGGTACATCTGTTTCCTCAAATTCTTTTTCATATCCGGTGTATATGCAACCGCTTGAAATGTGAATCATTTTTTTATTATAGTATTTTACAAGGCTATCAATTTTTGAAGCAATAACTACATTATATTTCCAACAGTCTTCTTTATTACTCTCACATCCGTCTACATTCGGTACACCTGTATACCCGCAGCAATTAATAACGTGAGTAAAGTTGTAATCTCTTAAAAGATTAGCAAGCGCTCTAGAGCTAGTATAATTAATTTCGTTCTGCGCAATACCAAAAGTATCAACATCTTTTAATCTTAAAAAATCAATAAGCTTAGATCCAATAAATCCCTTTCCTAGGACTAATACTTTCACTCGATTATTTTAATAGAAAAAATAGCTATATCAATCGTTTTGATCTTTAGAAGAGTTCAAAATAAATTTATTAATTAAAGCGGCTAAAGAGTCGGCCTCTTGCTGATTGTGCGCAGATATCATTGAAATTGGCTCGCCTTGAAAATTGTAGCCAATTAAAATAAAGCAATTAAGAAATTCTAGTATTTGAGCGTGTAACGCGTCGAGGTCTTTTTTATTTGAGTTTCTTTCGGAAATCTGTTCTTTTAAAAATGACAGCAAAGCCTTGTGAGTAAGTTCTTTAATTTCTTTATTCTCATTAGGATTAAAGTTTTTATCAGAACTATTGTCTTTAGGCAACTTTTTGTTTTTCATCATAATTATTTAGTCTCCTTGACAAGTATCTGCTACGTCCTTGGTAATCAACATTATTAGAAATACCATGTCTAATTAAGAAAGTTATTATTACTTCAATAGAATCTGTCTTAATTGAGAAATTACGCTGAATTTTTCTATCGCCATCATTAAATTCAAACAACACCTCATCAATATTATCCTTGTTTGTATAGCATGTAATAAGAACAGATTCAAAACTAGGGTTAACCATTACTGTCCATCTACGCGGGTCACATTTGCTATAGACATTAAAAAGCTTAATAACAACAAACCCGTTATCTCGCAAACGCTTAATAAAGTAACTAGGTGTTTTAATTTTATTTTTACTCATATTAGTTAGCTAGTGCAGAAATAACAAATTTAAATTTTGCATTATCAAGATTTAAATCAAGCGTCATTACGCCCATTTTTGTAATAAGGTGGGCTTGTAGCTCTTTGAACTTCATAGAAGAAATTATTCTAAATATCTCAAAATTCAACGGTATAGCAATGGCAAACTGTGTGCCTTCATAATCTGTAGAAATATTAATTCCATATGAATCTATGTTAGCTCTAGTTTTATCAGTTAGCTCACCAAATACAGAATTATTCTTTACACTGATATAAACTTTATTTGTTTCGGTACTAATAGAGCTGCCTTTAATAAGATTAATAACGGAACTAAAAGGGAGGGTGAATTTACCATCAAATTCTAAAGCATTAAGTTTATCGATACTAAGTTTAGGTGAAGGTATAATACCGTCATCGTAAAGATGGTATTTAAATCTTACATTATTCGAATTATATCCGATATAGTTTGATGATATATCGAAATCTAATTTTGGCTCTTCAACACATGAAATAACTCTACTTAACTTCTTTAGGTCAGGAATATTAAGAGTAGAATCTGCTTTAATTGCATCGTCATTATATTCAGAATATACAATAATAGTATTATCGCTTGTCGATATTAATGATGTTATTTTACCATTCTTAACTTTTAAAACTGCGCTATCAGCAACTTTGCTTAACGGTGTAACAAAATTTAATAAAAAATTATCTTTATCTTTTACATTTAAATTCACATGTTTATAATAGCTTATATATGCAAGATATCAATAATCAATTTTAGTCCAATTAAGTCTTAGATCGGGATTAAGTTCATCATCACTACTCTTTTTAACTCTATGAAAAAACAGCTCGCCGCGATTTAGCGCTAAGTCGGTAAGACATAGAAAACTACTATGCAGAAGATGAACTTCCTTAGCCTTTTCAATAACCCCTAAATAGTCAACAGCAGCAAATTCTAAGCTGGGATCTGGTAATACCACTGGTAAATTATTGTCTATTTTAAAATCAAAAGTACCAGAAGAAGATGTATTATTTACAAAAATAAAATCTCCTTGTGGGCAAACTTTATCAATTACTTCTTTTTCTTTTTCTATGTTTCTATTAATTTTAAAATATTCATATTTGTCTTTAATATCAAACCCAACTTGATCATAAAAACCTATATCAAATCTAAGCCAAGGGCGCTGAAAAAAGCCTACTCTCAAATATTCGCTATTAGGAGGTAAGCTACCTCCTACCTCATTGTCCTGTGTAACAACTATAAAATCAATATTTTCTAAATCACTGTAGAGCGGTTTTACAGAAGAAAAATTATTTTTTTTAACAGCAACGTAATACTTTTTATAGTCGCCTTTTAAAGCTAGCTTTCTAACTAATCCGCAACAAATAAAGTGATCACCTAAACCTAAATGAGTATGAATCACTAAGTTCTCAAAATCAGGCATAAACTTATTTAAGCTTGTTTTCTAAACTATCAATTTTTTTGAGAATAATATCTAATTTTTCAAATATTTGTTTTGCAATTGTTGAGTTATTAAATTCAAATTCAAGCTGATTCGGGTCATTAATAACTGCTGGTTGTTCAGTTTGAATTTGATGTACAGCGGAGGCTTGAACGTTGATTGGTCTTTGCTGGGCTACATTAATACCAGCGTTAACAACATTAGCATATGGGTTTATATGCTGATTATTATGCCCTGCAGGAATAGTGTTAATAATTCTCACAGGGTCTATAGTCATGCCCTGTAATGTTCTATTTTGACTTACAATATTTTTATTTAACTCCTTAAGATCACCAGTGAGATGTTGACCCATAAATTGAAGAGCTGTTAATTTGAGCTCTTCAGGAGAAAGTTCCTGCATTTCCATTAATTAAAGGTCCTTAAGAAGTTCGCTAATGCTCTCGTCGTCTTCTGTAACAGCTTTTGCTTCTGTTTTCGAAGGCTTGACTGTAACATTAACGGAAGGGGTTGGAGCTGATGTCTTTTTAGCTACAGGCTCTTCAATTACATCTTCAACGTCCTTAGTGCCATGGTAATGTGAATCGAGGATGTCCTTAAGTTCATCATAACTCTTTACACTAACATACGATTCGAGATCAAAGGCGCTGCTATATACTTTCTTAAAAGAATCATCATCTAGGCCTTCAATTTCCTTGGGTGTAGTAAACTTAGATGAAACATAAGTAGGATATTCACCTTGCTTTTCTACTTTAATCTTAAGGTTGCAGCCTTTAGGTGAAAGATCGAATATGCGAGGACCGAGCTCTTCTGCTTCCTCACCCTCAATAGCGCCCATAATAATCTTATGCAACTGGCGACCAAACCTTAACAGCTTGACCTTACCGTTGTTATCAGAATTAACCGGATCATTAACTACATAAACACTAACAAGCCAGTTTTCGCGACGCTTAATAGCCAGGGCCTTTTCCTTTTCCTTTTCAGTGCCCGTACGAAGAATCCTATAGCGTTCCTCTGCAATAGGGTCACGCTGATTCCAGGTTGTAGGGCTAACAGCAGTAATTAGCTCTCCTGTTGAAAAACTGTTCCATCCGTAGGAATAATAATGGAAGAATGTCTTTGATGGGTCCTTAACATTAGGGAGAAGTCGTACTGTATATGTATTGCCAACCTCACATCTTAGATAATCTTTTATCTTCGAAGCAGTTGATTCGTTACTCTTTGTCAGCGCGCCTTTAATACTTTCAAACATCGATGTGGTAAATGTACTCATGTTATTATGATATATGATTTAAAATGTAAATCAAGACTTTTCTATAATTTTTTTAAGGCCAAGTGAAACTAATTTTGCAGCTTTTTTTGAATTAAAGAGTTTTGTTCTAAATGTCTGTACGTTGTTGTAGAGCTCTTCACCAATAATAAATTTTGTTATTTCGGCATTACAGGAGCGCAGCACCTTTTCAAAATTATTATAGCCTAAAAGAGTATACATATTAACATTATGTTCTTTGAGGTGTAATAAAAAAGAATATTCATTATTAGTTTTGTGAAAAATATAATTTTCTACATCAATGTTATGCTTGTTACAAAAATTTAAAATATAGACTAATGACTGTTTAATATTATTTAACTGCTCGTCACTATCTGGATCTAAATTATTTTGCCTTTGATTATTAAGAGTAAAGGATTTTATTGCCTTAAGTGTATAAAAGTATTCTAATGGAAAATATTTTTCATCCTTATATAGCAAATAAGGTGCTTTGAAAAAGTCTTCTACTTTTATATGGGGGTATTTCTTAAAAAACAATGATAGCTTTTTTAACGATAAATATGTTTTTTCGTCTACATTTTCAAAATTTTTGCGAAGCTTGTACGGTAAATTACTATTTGAGCGAGTAACTTTTAAGAAAGAATTGTAAATGTGTTTTTCAAATTCAGTTATCAATTATAAAATTTCCACTTTTGTCTGCTGAACTGCTTTTTAAGCTTTCTAAGCGCACTCGGCTTAAGATAATAACGCTTAAAACGTAGATCTTCAGAAATACCTGCTCTTAAAACTTCTCTTGCAAATTTTTTATAAGCTTTATCAAAATAAGCTTTATCTGTGCATTTCTTTTTGTCTAAAGAAACGGAAACGTTAATTACTTTACTCATACTAATAAAAACTTTTTGTTACTGTTTAAAAATTTCATAATGTATTTACTTTTATACAAACTTGAATCAAATTGCAAGAAAAATTTAACGGCGTTAAAATCATTTTTTAAATCACAATATACTTTAAAGACGTCTCTAAACTCTTTATGTTTAAGTAAACATATAAAAACATTAGCTAGATTAAGTTTTTTAGTATTTGTTAATGTTACAAACGAACAAAACGATAAAAACAAATGTGTTTGTTCATAATCAGTTATCAGTTCAGAAGGATCGTAACCTTTCACAGTCAACAACTAATTATTACTCAAAACTAATAAATCAATTATCTATAGCTAATTTTGTCAACGTATTAATAGATGATGTACTTGCCTCCGTGTCGTTTATATGTTCGTCCTCTGTTATAGTCAATGTAGAATAGTCTATTCTCATAGCGCAATGGCCGAAATTTGGCCCAAATCTGTTCTTCATTAACCCCATTTTTATAACACCTAACTCTTTATCTGTATCTTCTTGCCAAATACTCATAATGACATCGCCTGTCATTGCTAATCCTATACTTTCAGAAATTGTCTTAAGACCGGGATCGGTTATCTCATATCCTTCACGATTTAATTGAGTAGCTGTTATAACAGGGCAATTAAACTGATAGCTTAGAGCTCTGAGTTGTTCTGTACATATCTTTACCCTTTCATAACTCGAATCACCCATAGTTGAATGTAATAGATTTACATAATCTAATACAATTGCATCGATTTTTATACCTTTTTGAAAAAGCTTTTTAATAAATGCCTTTAAATGATTGGGTGTGATTGTAGCAGGGGGAAACTCTTTAATTAAAATTTTAGCATTAGGATTCTCTATACAATATTCGCTTATTTGATTTTTTAAAGTATCAGATTCAACCTTTAATTGACTAAGCGGTATCTTAGATACGCTTGAAACAAGCCTTTTTGCATAAATTATTTCAGGCATTTCCAAAGAAACAAGCAGGACGGTCTTGCCTTGATCAGCCACATTAATTGCAACATTGCCTAGAAATATACTCTTACCAATATTAGTTTCACCGGCAAACAAATATAATGCTCTACCTTCCTCTAAAAACCCACCTCCTATTTTTTCATCTAACCATTTCCATTTTGAAGGCAAATATTTTTCATTCGAATGTAAGTCTGTAATAACTTTATCAATATCTGTGTAGAGATCTAAACCAATCTCGGTGGTGAGAGAAATATTACAAGCCTTTTCAAACTTCGCTAAAATTTTAGAGGTATCAACGCTATTCTTGTCGATATCTTCAATTACATCCATCATTGTATGGTATACAGACTTTTCTTTAATAAATTTTTCAGTATTAAATGAAAGCTCGTCGTTATTAAAATTTTTATCAAGATTATTAAACAGATTTACGGTATTTTTAAATGACGTTTTTAATTCTTCTGTAGTAAGATAAGACTTAATTTCAGTAAGAGTGGGGCACGCGTTTCTACTTTCATAGAAATCGCGAATAATAGTAAAAATCGATTTAATATCTTTATTTTTGAAAAAAACAGGTTTTATATGATCTACTATGGATGCGAGGTAGGTTTCATCAGTTAAAGACTTAAAAGCAATAACTGTTTCAAAAAAGTCTAGATCTAACTTGCCCATTACATTATAATAAATTATAAAAACAAATAATCAATGCTAACTATATTCTTCTAAAAACTTTTGTTGGCTATTTAAGAATAATTTGTCTTCTATATTTAAAAGACCAGGAGAACTGTGTACACACCAAATAGGCACTACCCCTAGCTTAAGCTGAGCTTTATTTGCATCTAGACTGCTAGCTATATCATAATGATGAAATGTATAGTTTTCATTAAATTTCCAGTTTTTATCTAAGTAGCATTTTGTATTAACACTTAAAAATAAACCGTCTAAAATAGCTACTCGGCTAGGTGTAGGGCCAAAGCTAGTTACAAATATCTGATCATTTGCTTTGTTACCTGTCGGGTGCGCGACTGCGCCTCTCAAGTTACCGCTACCGAACCCCCCACACATTAAATGCCATAGTGCAGGTGTCTTAACGGTTGGGTTAACTCCTCCAGCAAGACCAACAATATCAAAAACGGTGTGCGCTTTTTCTAGCTTTTCAATAACATAAAGATCATCGACATAAACATCGTCGTGCAAGAATACTATATTATCAAATGAGTTTGCATGTTCTTTTAGAATATCGTTGTAACGTTTGCTGAGGCCCTCTTTGTTATTACAATCGTAAAAAAATTCTATTTTATCACAAAGTCTTCTTAGTGACTTGAAAGCAAACGTCTCATCAATTATTGAACGCCTTGTACATGTATAGAATGCCGTCTTCATGGTGAGAAAAAAGGTGAGTTTGTCTTAAAGACGCCTACAGATGTAATGCCTTCTTTTGTTAAGAGATAGAGAACTCCTTCATCTAATGAAACAAAGCCTTCTTCTTTAAGAGATGAGAAGTCATTAGTGATAAAATTTGCATAAATCGTACTACCGGATCTTGCAAGGTATATGTTTCCGCTCTTTTGCTCATAAATCCATAACCCGAAGGTACCTTTAAGCATAGAAAGCGCGCTACATATACCTGCTACCTCATCCCCTATATCCCTAAATTTAAAATCTATTAAAGGTGCAATAACAGATGAGTCAACTACATTAAAAGATTTTTTATCTTTTATAAGTTTCTTAAGCTCTCTATCATTTGTTAAAACGCCATTATGTGCAATGATCCAGTTTTTATATTGAAAAGGGTGAGAAGTGGCAGGTGTAAATCGTCTCTGGCTTGATGTAGGTGCTTGTGTATGACCTAAAAACGTTTCAAAATCAGTAATACTTCTCTTCTTTCTCCCGTATTCGATAACTAGCTTTTTATGTAATTCTGCAGTTCCTGGAGTTTTTAACAAGGCATGTATCTTATGTCCAATTAATAGACCCCCGTAAGAAAAGGTGCCTCTTTTCTTATTACTCTTATAAAGCTTTACATATGTTGTAAAGTCTTTAGAACCAAATATACCGCAAATATATTATATACCTCCTAATTATTATATTATAAAGAATAAATAATTCAAGATGAACAAAGATGTACAATTTATATACGAAGCATATATTTCAAAGAAAAAACAGGTAGTTAGTGAAGCGCCTATATATGCTGATGATTTAGGTTATACTGGTGATATTGAAAAAGCACCTGGCAAAGGTTATGGAATAGGTAAAACTGCAGCAAAAGAAGGCAAATCAAAAGCTGAAATTGCTAACCGTTTACTGCAAGTTATTCAAACAAAGCTATTTAAACCTGCTATTCATACTATCGATGGTAAAGAATATAAGCTTTACTACCCGGGTTCTAAAATGAAGTTTAGAACTGATTTAGAAAATTTAATAAAGAACGAGCTTAAAATAGGTGGTACAGAAGCTAAATACACAGCTCGTGTTGTCGACAATCTTTTAAATGTTTTACGTGTTGATGTTGAAGGTGGTGCTGCTGCTAGCCCTGCTCAAGTTAAACAAGCTGTAACAGCTGGCGTTGAAGGTAAGAAAGTCGTGGCTCCTGGTACACCAAGTACTGCGCCTGCTACACCTGCTGCTAATTCTTTTGTAAAAAATGATGTAAGGTTCATTAAAGAGTGGATGCCTATTTTTGCAGAGCTTCCTGATGAAATTACTGTTGCAAAGGGTGATCTTTATGATTCACCTGAGCTAAGAAAAGAAGTAGTTGATGCTATTGTGCGCGCATATGATGAAAAAATGGCAAACGACAAAGAGATGGTTCAAGACTTTATTGACTCGTTGAAGTATAAAAACAGCTATTCACCGGCTTCTGAAAAAGCAAAAGAAGGTGAAGGCTCCGGAGAAGTAGAAACTATAGATGAATATCCAGAAGCCGATGAACCTACATCTGTTGCAAGAGATTTAGGCTATGTTGGTAGAAGCGGGCCAATGGATGAATTTGATAAATATAGTACTGTCTAAGGATAAAATATGGCTGATGTTACGATTTCTCAGTTAACTCAAGGAACGCCTGCTGGTAGTGCTTTGTTGCCTTACAGTCAAAACAACTCTACAAATGCAGCGCAAATTTCTTCTTTACCTGTGGCTTATTCAAGTATTATTAACAAGCCTTACATGCCTATGGCTTCTGTAAGACGTATTTCAAAATATGTAGGTAATAATACTGATTACGTAGTGATTTGGGATATTGCAGATATTAATGATAATAATTTGTATAATAACACCAATGGTAGGTTTACTGCTCCAGTAGCTGGAAGATATTATTTTGGTGTTTTTATGATTTCAAAAGCTAATAATATTTATGCTCAATTTTTTTATAGAAAAAATGGAGTAGATTTTCCGTTGAAACCTTACGCAGGTGGATCATCTCAACCCTACTGGCAAGTTACTGGTTTTTACATTTTTGATCTCGCTGCAGGTGATTACATGGATATAACAGCTCCTACTTCTTATCCTTTTTGGGATGCTGATGAAAGAAACAGCGGAGCTGTATTTTACCGGATAGGTTAAATTATTTCTTTACACTTATATTTTTCCCAAGGTATTGAGATTTTATAGTTTAACGGGTCTACATAACCTGCATCTATAAAGCCTTTTATTCTTAAAGAGCACGCAGTACATTCACCGCAGGCCTGTTCTTCTCCCTCATAACAAGTCCATGTCTGGCTAAAATTTACACCAAGCTTTACACCTAATTTTATGATTTCTTCTTTAGATTTGTCAATTAATGGCGCCTGTACAACAATTTTGTTTCTTCTGTTAAGAGCTGATACTTTATTAATTTGATCAAGAAACTCCTCGCTTCCATCCCAGAATCCTGCAACACTATCGGCTTGTGCTGCACCATGAAAAACCGTGCTAGCACCGTAGTTTTCAGCGATAGCTAGTGAAATGCTAAGTAACATCAAGTTACGGTAGGGAACATAGTTAACCGTCTGCGGATCGCCCATTACATCCTTGGCTTTAGCAACTGCAACCTTGTTATTAAGAAGTGAAGAAACCTGACATATATCCTTAAAAAACGGTAATTTTATGTGTAAACTGTCAACCGGCATATCAACCGATTCAATCTGAAATGAAGCGCAATTTATTTCTTTATCACGGTGCTTCTGCCCGTAATCATAGTTAACCGTGATTATCTTATCATACCTACTAGCAGCTAAATGTAGTAGGACAGTACTGTCCATTCCTCCGGAAATGGGGACTACAGCTTTACTCGTGAGGTTCTTCTTCGCCTTGCGCTTCATTTACGTTATACTTGTATTCTTCAGCCAAGCGCTTGTCGAGTTCAGGGATAATGAATTCCTCGTAGAAAGCGGGATCTTTTGCAAATGTCTTTGCATATCCTAGTTTATCGCCCTTCTTATACTTACCACTGGTAACACCTACAGTATAGGTTGCACCATTTTGTTCAACGATACCTCTCACTGCAGCCATACCAAGCAAACCGCTATACTTGTTCAATCCAGTCTTAAAGGAAAGATACATTTCTGTCTCTAAAAACGGTGGTAGAAAGCGATTCTTTACAGTTAATGCACGAAGTGTTGTACCGCTGTATTTGTTTGCTTCAGCAAGCTTTTTATCTTCTGTATCCATTGAATCGCCTTCGCCTTCCTTCTCATGACGCTTGGCAAGCTGTACAAGAATACTAGCCATATATACAGGTCCTGAGCCACCGGCTTGATTCTTTACAAGACTAGGGAACATTGCAGCCGGGTCATCGTAAGTATGATTAGTAAACAGAATTGTAACACCAGCCTTAGCAGCTTTAAAAGTTAAAGTACGAAACATACTCTTTAAAGACTTTGCACGAAGACCCATATCTGCAGCAGATTTATCCTTAGCTACGTCATCCAGCTCTTTCTGTGAAGCAAGATTACCTAAACTGTCAATACTAATAATAAACTTACCTTTAGCATTGTTTTCGATAATACTATCAAGTAATGCACTGATCTGATTACGGCACTGATCAATTGTATCTACCGGTACATATTTTACATTTTCGGGGTCAAGACCTACACCTTTTGTACTATTCTCGTCGATAGCGATCTCTGTATCAAAAATAACTGGCGTGATGCCTTTCTTTTGCGCCGTTGCAAGAATCTTGTTAACAATAAAAGTCTTGCCTGTCTGACTAGGGCCAGAGAAGCCGGTAATTCTTCCCTTAGGGACACCGCCACCACGACAGCTGCCACCCAATATGGCATTGAGAGCATAGCAGCCAGTATCAAACCATTCATCTACTTTACTTAAAGCGTTTTCGTTTAAAAACGAGGCTTCACTGTTTAGCTTGTCTAACGATGCAAATATCTTACTAAGGTCTTTACTCATAGGTCTAGTATAAATGAACTAGATGAAATTACAAGTAAAAAATTACTCGTCAAACAACTTAATTACGGGAGCGGTTGACTCAGGAGCCGGAGCCGGGGGCAAGAAAAGCCTATTGTACTGCTCAACTAGTCTCGGGTCATTATCAATATCCAGCCCAAGAACAACAGTATTAAGATTAAACTTCCAAGTCGTTCCATTGGCTTTCGACTTTTCACCGATAAACTCTCTAAAGAAAAGCGGGATTGTCTGTACATTTAGTTGACCTTGCTGTGTGGGCTGTACATGAATAATAGCAGGGTTCTTCACGGTAAGTGTTGTCTTGTCCTGCTCAACTAAAGTTGCAAGAATTGTTCTACCAATATGGTCAATAAATGTAATAAGATTTTGTTCGCTCATGTAGTTATATTATAATATTATAAGAATAAATCAACTATCAACACTTAATAAATCAAATAAATCTGTCTGTACTTGGCAGCCAGGAGATAATAATTTCCAATTCACGGCCTCGTAAAACCTTTCAATAACTGAAAAGATAATCTTCTCAAACATTAATTCGTGATCAGGCTCAAAAACTTCTCTAAATTCTTTGGGATAACTATATTTGTAACCTATTGTCGATATGCCGAATTTATTTGGTTGTTTAGCATAAAAGTATCTTACCTTATCTCCAGAGGATATTTTTTCGTATTTTTTACCAGTGTTAAATCTGTCTAGGAGCAGATTGTAAAAATATCCTGCTTTGACGTGAATAGGCATATGCTTGGCAGTTTTAAATCCGTCACACATTGAAGCATATTTTTCATATCCCTTAACTCCCATAACAAAGGCAATGTCCTCCACATCTAACCCTTTAAAAATATCATATGTTTCGTTAAAGATTTTATTTGTTTCCCCCAAATCTCTTGTGAGAAGCATTGTTTCAATAATCTTCTTTACATAAGGCTTGATAGGCGCTGGCATAGTTGTGCGTACAACCTCAACACCTGTATACTTAAATTTATCGCACGGAATACCTTCTTCATCGAGAACATGTAGAACATATCGCTTTTTTTGAAGAAAGATACCGGTATCTGCGATCGCTTCTCTCTTAAAATTTAGCCGGCAATCTGTTGAACCTAAAGCTGTCTGGCCCCAAACAATAATATTTTTATTGAGATAATCTTCTATGTTTTGCACTTCTTTGTAGTATTCTGGAGTAATTTTACCTTTATTATCGAACATTTTTAATCCTGTTTTCTTAACAATATGTTTTATAGAAATATAGGAACTGTCTGTATCGTTGTATATAATAGGCGTATCTTCTAAAAGATCTTTATCTGTCATTCCTGTTTTTTGTTTTACATATTCTTCTAGTAACCTGTTAGATTCCTTAATCACGGCTTGACCGGTCAGTGTAATTGACTCTGCTAGTTCGTCGTCGCCAAGAGGGCTATGCTTATTACCGAAGTAGCCATAGATTGTATTAATTAAAATCTTAATTGTATGTTGTAAAATATTTAAATTATCAACTTGTTGGCTTAGTGTTGTATATTCTTCTGATTTAATGTCTAGACTTACTAGTTTCTTCTTTAGAAGTTTAAGTTGTCTTTTAATTTCTACTCTCTTTTTATAAAAATGATCAACAGTTTCAGGTATAATACCTTTTTCTTTTTGTGTGAATAATACTTTAGCTTTTGATATAGCTATCTTCTCTTTCTTTATAAACTCAACAAAACTGTTTACCGAAAGTTTAAACTCTTGACCGTTAACATGATGAATAGTAATTTCTTTATCTGTTTTTTCTGTAATTACACCTACCTTAGTTTCTGGAGATAAATTTAAAGTAATCATTACGTTTGGATATAGGCTGTTTGCATCAAATGATACTATATTTTCTTGAAACCCTTTAAGAGGCTCACCCACATAAGCCCCAGCATTCTGCTCATCGTTGGTAACGGTTTTAACAAATGTGGGGATTCTTTGATTACGACCACGTGCTCTGATAGCACAAAGCCCTGTAATAACGGACAAAGAGCCAAGCGCGCCTTCAAACGTTGTTAGCCCGGCATATGCAATCATTTTCAATAGCTTCAAGTATTGTAGCTTTTCTTCTAGGCGTACAAGAAGGTTTACGTCTTGAATATTATATTCGATAAATAATTCCCAATTATCATCAGCAAGACTTGCTAGATTAGTATCACCGTAATCTATCTTATTTTCACCAAGCTCAAGTTCGCCGATAGCATCTAACTTATATGATTCACGCAATGTGGGGCAAAATCTTTTGTAGATATCTAGATAATCAACGCAAGATACGCCCTCTATATGCCAGTGTACCTGCTCTCTTCCAAACTTACCCTTAAACACAATAGGACGAATATAGCCTACCGGTGAAAGCCGTTTCGTTTCATCTTCACCTAAGATACGTGTAATACGGTTAATAATATAAGGTACGTCAAAAAATTCACTATTCCATCCAGATAAAATATCTGGATAATCAGATGCAAAGAAATTTATAAATTTTGATAACAAATCTTTTTCTGTCTTACAATAGATATATATACCGTTATTAATATTCTTATGAAAAGCTTTTAACCCCCATGTTATAAACTGCTTCCTTAATGTATCATAAACGGTTATAACATTAATTGGATGGTTGGGATTATCTACTTGTGGAAATTCATCCGGGCTATATGTCTCGATATCTATAAAAAGCACGCGTATAGGATGTTTAGTGAATTCATCCTTCTCGTTAAGCTCCCAAAAGTTATCAATAAGAAACTGTTGTTGTATATTTAAGTTTTCAAAGACGCGCGTGACTTTATTATCCTTAAGATAACGTGAGCGCTCAGCTTGGTTTTTAAACCTTTTCTTTTTTAACTTTGTATTAAAAATACTATTACTATCCGGATGATTATTAGTTTCCAAATATATGTACGGTTCGTAGGTAGTGTCGACAGCTACACGCTTACCATCACTATCCCAAGTGAATAGTCGCATTAATTGATCTTTTGGAAGATATGCTACGTTACGATACACTTAAAAATTATAACTTAAATACTTGTCAAATCAAGTGAAATAATTTTAACAAAACAACAGAAGAGCATGCTGCGGCAATAAAGCTTGTAAGTGTGCGTAATAATTCAAGCTTATGATTGTGGCGGTCAACCCAGATTTCAACTAAATCTCTTAAACGCCCTTCCTCTTCTAATTTTTTAATTTCTTTTCTAGATAACTTTCTCATAGACTGTTTACAGAATTTAAAAGCTTTCTGTCTTTATGCCCATAAGGTAGTGTATACAGTTCTACATACTTTTGCAAGTTATTTTCGTTTTCCAGCCATCTATCTTCTGCAACTTTTCTAAATTTAGCACACATATTCATATATTTTCCCTTCTTAGATAAAGCATCGTCAATACACCCTACCATCTCTTCACCAGTATTAAACTTTATAGGTGCATTACTATATGTTACTAAGTCTTGACAAGCAATGGGCAAGCCATAGCAACAGGCTTCTATATATTTTAAATCGCTCTTAGCTTTATTAAAAGTGTTGTTTTGTAATGGCGCAACCATCATATTAACCTTTAAATTATAAATCTTTTCTGGGTAACTATAAAGTTGTTGCCAAGAATGAAATTCGAGATCACCGTTTTGAATATACGGCTTCAATGGAATTGGAAATGCACCTAAAAAGACCCACCTATACTTGTGTCTCGTTTTAATAATAGTATCGACGATATGATGGAAGTCATCATGTTGATTTACCCTATTATCTACATCAAAGTGTGCACCGGAACCTGCATATAAAATTCTAGGTCTCTTCTCAAATTCATCATAATTTGATGAAATGCGCTTTTCATCATAAAAATGACCCATCCAAAACTTAGGCGGATAATTAGGTATAACTGTAATGTTTTGGTTTTTCGTTTTGCCTAGATAATACTCTTTCATGAAATCACATGTTACGGTAATTTCATCACACAGCTCCATAATCGATTGAGCGGTTTTTCTAATCTCTGGATCTGTAAATGCTGGCTTAAATTTATTGTATTCAGGAATATCTTCACTAAACACTAAATCATCAATTTCATATACTAAACGAAAACCTACTTTCTTACTCAACTCCTTAAGAAACTGAACAAATTTAAGCTGACTGGATGTTGCTTGTCTTTGAATTCGAATTGTTTTTGTACCTCTATAATAATTTGGATCAAAGCACATAACAGTACTACCATGAACTATAAGTTTTTGATGTGCATTGAGCACATGCTCAGGCCAAATCATTCTCCAGAATCCACAGCCACTATAATCTGCATAATAGTTCATTACACGCTGAAGATCCATTTCCGGCGGACGGGGTATCTCCGGCTGTGGTGATTGCTGGGAGGCAAACGGTGAAGCAAAAGGAGATACAAAGGGTGAAGTAAACGGAGAGACGAAGGGCGAACCATGCATAGATGATATAATATTAACTGCTATATTCTTTATAATCAACTCGCTTTGTTATACCGTTAGACTTTTCTAAGAATATAATATCGCCAGTTGCAGCTTTAATACTTTCCTTTCTATGACTTATAACCATAATACATTCATTATATTTCTCAACACGCTCTCGTAATATGTTGATAACCAATTCTACACCTCTTTCATCTAAACTAGAATCAAATAGCTCATCATAAATGCTAAAGTTAAATGTCACATCACCCTGCAATCTACGAATATCCATAAATGTAAATAAGCAAGCTAAATCAATATTCTTACGCTCTGCTCCGCTAAAGTTAAAATACGAACATACCTTGCCTCTACTATCAATAATTTCTTCTTCAAAATATTCATTAAATGTACATACACAGTTTGCATCCATTTTTTTCAAATAATATGCAAGTTTACTATTAAACAATTGAAGCATCTTTTTAACAATATATGACTTTACGCCTTCCTCAGAAACTACAAATTTAACTACATCTAAGGTGTTTAATTTTTCCTTAATTATATCTATTTGTTTCTTTACCGTATCGAGTCTCGTTTTTTGTTCTTTAATGGAATTATCAAAAGTGTTATGGTCAGATTCAAGATCTTTTAAATCTTGCTCGAGTTCAGTTTGCCACGTTCTTAATTGATTAAGTCTTGCTTCTAAATCATTTCTTTCTTTCACTTTATGTTGGTAAGAATTAAGATTATCTCTTAACTTCAACATTTTTGATTTTACTTTCTCTTGGAGAGATAAGAATTGCTTTTCTTCTGCTTTAAATTTAGTTATCTTGTCCTCACAACTATCAATCTCACTGTTAATCTTTTTCTTTTCATTTTTAATATGATCTCGGTCATTCTCCTCTATAGTACGCAAACAAGTAGGACATACATCTTTATCTGTGCCCACAGAAGATAATTTTTTATTAGCTTGTGTAATAAGTGTGGTGTTTTCTGAAATTAAATGGCGCGCATCTTGTAGCTTTTTATCTATTTTAGTATTATTAGTCTCTTGCTCAGTAATTTCTTTCTTAATTTCTGCAACATCAGGTAGCACAAAATTTGCTAACTTCTTACTAATTGTGTCTATTTCGTTGATATTATTTTCTTGACGAGTGGTGTATTTTTCTTTCTTACGCTCTCTTTCTTCAGCAAATTTCTTTTGTTGTGCTTCTAAAGACAATATGCTTTTAGATATTTCATCATGCTTTGTAACTTCGAGATCAAAGCTTTTTTTATTCTCATTTATATCGTTTTTCAGTATATCTAACATATCACCAAAAATACCAAGGTTAAAGATATCTTCAATAAATTTTCTCTTTTCTTGCTTCTTTTTTGCCATAAACGGAATGACGTTGTTTATGGTCATAATAACACAGTTTTGAAATACCTCAGTATTACTATTAAATTTTGATGCAATAAATGAGTTAGTATTGCTTATACTATCGCGAGTTTTATCCTCGCCATTAACATATATGTAGCATTTAGAAGGCTCGAGGGTTCTAATAATTTGAATATCTTCCTTTATATCCATATTACTAACGGTAACGTCAAGAATAATTTCACAATTCTTACGATTAATATTGTTAATAATATTTTCTTTCTTTAAATCTCTAAGCGTTTCGCCAAATACTGCAAAATAGATTGCATCAGCAACAGTCGACTTACCAACACCATTACGCCTATCTTCTTTATCTTTATTAATTCCAGTAATAATGTGAATGCCTCTCTTAAAATCAACAACAACAGGCTGGTTACCAACAGATAGAAAATTTTTAATACTAATCTTATTGAATGAAATATATTTCATTTTTGTACTGCCTTTCTGTAGAGCTCTAAACAATATCGCGATACATCTTCTTTTTTATCAATGTCAAGTAAAGTCACGAACTCTTCAATAGCTTGGCTCATATTTACCCCAGATAGATCATAGGATTGATCTTCATTTACCGTGATAGAATTGTCATAAAGAGAATAGTCTACTGATAGATTAAAAGGTTTAAACGTAGTGATTTTTTGAATTAAAAGTTCAATATTGTCACTTGATATCTTTTTATCAACAGCAAGTTTAACTATATTATTATTAACTAAATCGTTAACTTCTGTTGCGCTAAGCGATTTAAAATTTAAAAGTTCTGTAATAGAAATTTTTCTATGCTTTGGTGAAAGTGTATTTTCGAAAAATTCATAAGAAAGATCATTGAAATCTAGTATATAATAGCCTTTCGTTGAGCCAGTATCCCCAAAGTCCATTTCAAAAGGATTACCAACATATAGGATTGTTTTGCTATCATACTTGCGTTCATCTCTTAAATGAAAATGCCCAGTCATTGTAAGGTTTGCTTTTGATAATAAATCAGAAGTTTTTATACCATGATCACAGTGCTTATGGCTATTCATTTTGAAGCTTTCTATCTCTAAATGACCGAATAAAACATCGCTCTTTTTTATATCCTTTACACTCGCACCCCATGGCAAGAAAGTAGCGTTTTTACCTAATATAGTATATGTTGAGGGCTCACTAATAACTAAAATATTCTTCCAGCCATCTAGAATAGATAGAGAGTTAACATCTGCCCTATCCTTATAAAACGCATCATGATTACCAACTAAGATAACAATATTAAAATCAGACCAAAGACGTAATATCTGATTAACAACGTGAATCGTATTTACAGCAATTTCATCACGATAATGATAGAGATCACCGAGAATAAAAATATCTTTTATTCCCTTAGAGATAAGTTCTATTTTTAGCCATTCAGCCCACTTTAATGCGGTTTCGTGCCAAAAAATACTGTTTTGATGCACGCCGATATGTAGGTCAGCAATACAACAAACCTTATCCGTCTTTAACGTTAATTCTTTATTTGTTTTCACTCTCCAGATGAATTATAATTGTCGTCTGTAGCTCGACGTAAATATGTGCATTACCAGCAATCTCAGGGTCAAGCATTAAATCAGTATAAACCTTTTCTCTATACTCATTAAGTACAGCGTGGTGCTTATTTTCTTTCTTAATACGATTAATAAACGCATGAAATGCAATTGTTGTAAAGTATGAAAACGGACTAAAACCTGTATCTAGCTTAAACTTTTTATTACGCAAAGCTGAAAACATTTTAACTATTGCATCGCCTATCATATCATCCTTATACGAATAATTGATAAAGTTAGGTGCATAAGAGAGGCCGTGGGCAATCTTTGTAATGCTTTCGCCTAGCTTTTGTGTTACATGCCCGGTTTTATAATAAGCACGAATTTCGTCCTCAAATTCTTTACTGTTTACATAATGAATTTTTTCTTTTCCCTTCTTGCCAGGTACTGCTGCAGGCAATTGCGTAGTAAGAAGCTTTTGAACTTCCGGGTCATTTTCTGTAACAACAGAAGATGATTTTTTATTAACTTTCTTTAATCTCTTTGACGGAGAATTGGATTTTTTCTTTTTCATATAAATTTATTCTTTTTTCCATGTGTGCTAAGCTATACTTGAAATTATCAGCAATGTCGAATATTATAAGCTTATCCTTATCCTTATGCAAGCGAAGGCCTCTGCCTATTGACTGAACAATTTTTATTTTTGCCTTGCCACCGCATGCAAAAATAATATAGTGTAAGTTTTTAATGTTAATACCTGTTGAAAATATTTTTGTTATAGCTACAACTACTACATCTGAATGATCTTCCATTAGCTTACGAATTTTGTCTCTTTCTGCTACTTCTACTTCACCGCGAATAAAATAGCACTGCTTTCCGGGGCATAACTCTTTAATAGCATTATATACTGTTTCACCGTGCTCAATAAAATCTACTAAAATAAGAACATTATTATTAAGCTTACATGCTAATTTACTTAGAACGCTATTTCTAAATTTATTGCGCATTAAAAATCTCTGCTCTTCTCTAAATAGATTAGATGAAGAAATAACTACATCCTTAAAAGGATCTTCTTTGTAGATGAGTTTTAAAATTTGTACTTGAACATTGCTTACAAAATTCTCCAATCTCAATTCATAGCTATTCTTTTCATATATAATCGGGCCAATTTTACCAATGATATTCCATTGATCTAATGGATTTTCAGGCATAGTTCCTGTAAACCCAAAGCGTACAGACGTTTTAATAGTTTTTAAGATTTTGTTAATTTCATTGCCTTTTCTAATTTTATGAACTTCATCTACAAATAGCGCATCAATATTTGATAGCCAAGAAAGATCTGTATTTTTACTTTGTAAAATTCCTAAATTAGCAATAATTACGTTTGAGGGAGCATCTTTTTCATCTTCTATTCCATATTTTCCTGTCCACTTACGAAGTGAGAAAGGTACATTATATGAAATAAAATCAGAATATGTTTGTTCTACTAGTCCTAAATCTGGAACTATATATAGACAACGAAACGATCTACCGTACTGTAAAAATATTTTTGTAAGTAAAGAGGCAGCAGTAAGAGTCTTACCTCCAGCAGTTGCAAGAACTATAGTTCCTCTTCCTATAGAGAAAGCCTTTTTAACTATTTCCTCTTGATAGTCTCGTAATGGTAAAGAAAGAGGTATTATATTATTACTAAAATTTGTACTTTCTTGCCATTTTTTAGCAGGAAGAATAGCTTTAAAAAGAGACTCGTCTGTCTTTACTTCACCAACATAATTATTACTCGTAAGGTATTTTCTTATTTCAAAATATAATCCGGGATCAAATCTACCTGTAGGGGTAATCGCATATGTTCTTTGAGGGAGAAACCTACCGTATTTGCGGCGAATAAATACCGCGGCTTCATTCTTTACTGAAAATGATTCTCTTATATCTTCAAATAAATCACCGGTGATGACACCCATTCCCTTTTTTTCGTCTAAAGCAAAAGTAATCATGTCGTTTCAAGTTTGATAATGTCAATAATATTCTTCAAGTCATAAGATGTAGCGCTTAGTGTTTTTTCTGATTTTTCTAGTAGCTCAACTACAAGCTCTAGTTGTTTAAGCTTATTGTCAAGCTCTACAAGCTCGCTATGCTTTTCAACTGTACGCTCAGCAACAGGTAGATTAAGCTTTACCGGGCTTTGTTCTTGAAGCTTTTCGACTAAAGTACGTTTAAGCAAATCGCGCTTTTTACGTAAATCGTTGAGCTCTAACTTATGTCGAATACATCTACCGGCCCACTTATGCTTGATGCCTGGTAATTTTAACTGATAATCTTTGAGCTCTAATTCACTTATTTTTAAGTCGTTTTCAAGCTCTTTTATATATTCTTCTAGCAGCATTAAATTAAATAATAATATAAACATATATGAAATCAATTGGTTTATTTGAATCAAAATTTTTAAAACTACTTGAAACTGTAAACGTTGCTGGAGGGGCTGACAGTATATTTGGAGTAAAAGGGTTATCTGGAGAATTTGGTAATCAATTTCCTTCACAAAACGATAATGCATATGCACCGGGTGATGCTAGAGTGCCTAAAGTTTTAGGTGCAAAGAAAAAGAAGAAAAAGTTTTTTGTACAGCGTCGTCCTTTACCTGGATTAGTTCTTAAAACATCTAAATAACTTGTGGATCTAGGTCATTGGATATTAAGCGAAAACGTAACAGTTAACGAGAATACGTTTGGGTTTATTTACGAAATTACTAATACTGTCACCGGCAAGAAGTATATTGGTAAAAAGCAATGTAAATCAAAATTAAAAAAAAAGCCTTTAAAAGGCAGAAAAAATAAAAGAATTGAAATTAAAGAATCTGATTGGAAAGAATATACAAGCTCATCGACTGAGCTAAATGAAGATATTAAAAAATATGGTAAAGATAAATTTATCTTTAAAATTCTAAGAGCATGTGGATCTAAATGGGAGCTAGCTTACTTTGAAATATCTGAGCAGATAGCAAAAAACGTTTTAATGAGAGAAGATTATTATAACGGTATTATAAATGTAAGGATTGGAAGGCCGCCAAAGAATTTTCTTGATAACATTTAAAAAAGCGGCTATAATTTTTTAATGCTTAGTCAGTTAGAATTTAGTCAATATAATTTTAGAATACTTAATTTTAATTTTCTTTTTAAAGATATTGAAATTAATATTATCAATGACCTCCATAATCACAGTCTGTTAAAAGATAAAATTAGTACTAATGCAAAAAGATTTTTTTATCATCATATAATTTTTGGATTGTGTGAAGAGCTCTTAAAGAATAGAGTAAAAGAAAAGACAATAATTTATATTAATAACACACAGCTAGGTAATTTTAAGCTAACAAAATATTTTAAAGAAGAAGAGGTTTTATCATTAATAAATGTTATTATTAAAAAAATAAAAAAGCTTTTACCTATTAAGATCTTTATTTCATCTATATCTTTTGATTTCTTAGTTCATTTACTTCAAAAAAATGATGGCAGAAGTCAAGAATTAATTAACAACATTAGAGCTTATATAGATTCAATAAGCCTTGAAAATTATACATTTAGCAATATTAACAAGTTTACCAAAACATATGGCCTAGTGTTTCTAAATAAAGAATACTTTAATCAGCTTAAAGCAAAGCAACTTATTATTGTTTAATTTAATAAATAATAATATGACATTTAACAATAAGTTAAAATCCTTATTTTCTACGTTAACTGAAGCACCTCAACAAGATATGAATACTCAGGATGCCGCGGCACCTGCGCCTGCTGCAGAGCAGCCTGCGCCTCAACCCTCAACTGAACAGCAAACTGCTATACCGCCCGAGGGATATGTTGATATGGTAAGAATGCTTGCTAAGGCTCTTGTAATGAATATACCTGCTGGTTCTATTGATGCTTTATTTACAACTCCTATTACACAGGAAAATGCTACACAAGTAAGAGAAGGATTACAAGATGCAATTAATACAAATGAAAATTACGAAGACAATCCTCAGAAAATAGAAAATCCACATTATAGAGCATTTGTAAAATCTATAAATGAAAATAATTTTATGGCTAAATATAAGCAGCTTCTTTCTGTAATGCAAAAGTATAGTAACGACCCTAAATTAAAATGATATGCGTAAAGCTAAAATTAAAAAGCCTTACCGCTCGCTATCAAGTATCTATTTAAGCGAAGCTTTTGCAAAGCCTGTACCTGGTGCTCCTTACTCACAGGTAGCTACTCCCCAACAGCCGGAACAACAGCCTGTAACTCAGCAACCTGTAGTAAAAAAACAAAAGCAAAAAGAGGCGTCAGCTTGTGCAGGTTTAGCTAAACCAAATATAGAGATTGCCCCTGGTAAGGAATTTACTCAAATACAAAATTCTCCAGTAGTTAACAAAGCATGGACTCCTTTTCAACAGCAAATATTTAATTGGCAGAAAACGGGTACTGGTAGAGGTGAATTTAGTGTTGCAAGTTTTGTGTCAGGAATTGTTTCTAGTAGTGCAATTGCTGCTGAGGAAGTAAAATGCTTACTTGATGATTGTATACAAGGTCAATCTAAATCATTTGACGTATGCGTACCGCCTGAAACTGAAGAGTATAAAAGTAAGCAAAAATTAAAATTTGAAGTTAAAGAATTAGATGTAGATGGTGCTAGCGTTCGAATTGGAGCAGAAGGTCAAAAGGCAACCAGCTTAATTGTTAACGGAGTTCTTAGAATTATTGAAAGGTTGGAAAATTCATATCATTCTCTAGATAGAAACTCCAAACTTCAAGTAGATGATTTATTAAGACGTCAGCTTGAACTTACTAAGGGTGGACCACCTGCAAAACCTTTTAAAGAAACTAAAGCAAATCTAGCAAAATACGGCAAACAACAGCAAATGTTTGAGTTTGGTCAAGGCTGGAACTTAGGTGGATTTTTATCTGCAATTTATCAATCAGAAGATACAGATAATAAAACAATAAGAGAATTACCTTCTAATTTAATCAAAAAAGAGGGAACAATGGACCCATCTAGATACTCTAAAAACCCTCTAAGAGCAAGATATTTTTTAAGAACCTTACAAGAGGTCTTTAATGCCATTGAAGAAATAGCAAAAGATCAAACAGCTTTTACTGTTAATGTGACAAATAAATCACAAGAACTTAAAGATATAATACGTAAAATGTATTTGCCAGAAATAGAAACCCCAGAACAAAAGCAAAAAGAAGAAGAATTTTTAGATGATATAGTTGATGATCTTGATAGAAAATTAACAAGAAGAAAAATTACCACGACAGGCAAGGGACATTTAACAGCAAAAGACTTTTTTAATTCAGTGAACAATTTAAAGCTTTTATCAGAATTAAGAAGGGTACAGGATATGTTTAATGATGCTGCTATTATAAGAAACTTATTTCCTAAAGATATTACCGGCGTATTTTTGGTCTCAGCAAATCAATTTAGTTATTTTCCTCAAGATCAAATTTCTAATTATATAGAAATAGATCAAATTTCTAGCGGAGGTGTTAAAATAGCTGTTAAAAAACAACAAGCTACAGTATGATAACGTTTGAACAGTTTTTAGTTGAGGGTGGAGTAGCCGGGCATATGGCCCATCCTTTTGATTTACCTAATGTTAATAGTGGTAAAGACTTAATAAATGTCTTTAATAAAATTGCTATTAGCTTAAAAAAGAAACCTTCTTCTGTAAAAATTGACGGAGTTAACGCATCAATAAAGCTTATTACTAATGAAGAAGGTAATAAAGAGTTTGCTATGGATAGAGGTTCTAATAAACCTGAGGACGTAGAAGGTGTTACTATAGCTAAGCTTACATCAAGATTTCCTGAAGGCCATGGAATGATAGAGACAGGAAAAACTGTACTCAATATTTTTAATACTGCTATTCCTAATATAGAGCCTGAACTAAAAAAACTTAAAATGTGGAATAATCCTAAAATTCTTTTTAATATGGAATTTGTAAAAGGTGCAACCAACGTTATTGGATATGCAAATAACTTTCTTGCCATTCACGGTTTAAACGAAATTATAGAAGTTAAGAGCCCTGTTAAAGGTAGTATTAGAAGAGCATCAAGAGAAATATCTTATGATAAAAAGGCATTATTATCGTTAATAGAAAAAGTAAATCCTATTGCTAAAAAATATGGTTTTGATGTTGAGCACGAATTTGCTGTTGAATTAGGAAATGTTAATTTTAATAGCGTTTTAAATTCAGAATTTACTGTAAATTATGATACAAGAAATATAGTTTCACAGCCTTTAGGTAAGTGGTTAGCTAAAGCTATTAACCCTAGAGCTGAAAAAATAAAACTTGCTTCTGGTAAAACTATAAGTGCTATGAGCTTAGAAAATTATAAAAATGTAACTGCAGGTGTACCAATGCATCAATACATTGGAGATAATCAAGATGTTATTAATAAAGCTATAAATGGAGCTTTACTTTATCATGCTACTATCGTTCTAGGCGATGTCATTAAACAGGCTGCTTCATCAAAATTAGGATCATTAAATACACAAGAGGGCATTGTGATAAGAGATCCTAGTGTATCAACAAATCCGGTAAAAATTACTGGTAGCTTTATAACTGGAAAAGAAGCTGGTAAATTTGCTAAAAGAAATGAAAATGAAGAGTATGGTATAAAGGGACAGCTTTTTAATACAGATAAAGTAGTTAAAGCCAATAACTATCAAACAACGCCACCATACAGTAAGGATATTTTGAGAGGTACCTTAACTCCGGGAGCAACAATATGAAATTTGACAAATTAGTAAATGAAATTTTAATGCATCAAAAAAATAATTTGATTGTAATTTTTCCTGGGCGCTTTCAACCTTTTCATATAGGTCATAAGAGATTTTTTGATATGGCAAAAAAGCAATTTCCAGGTGCAGATTTTTTTATAGCTACTTCTGATATGCCCACAAAAGATGCTGCAAAAGACCCAGGTCGTTATCCATTTAACTTCAATGAAAAAAAACAAATTATGATGGCTGCAGGTATACCCGAACAAGAGATAAGATTAGTAAAACAGCCTTATAAGCCATTAGAAATTTTAAAAGATTATGATTCTAATATTGCCAAAGTAATTTATGTTGTAGGAGAGAAAGATATGAAAGAGGATCCTCGATTTTCTTTTGGTATGACTAAAAAAGGTACACCTACATATTTTCAGCCTTTTAAAAATTTAAATGAAATGGTTCCGTTTAAAGAAGCCGGTGGACATGGCTATATATATTCACCGGGTACTATAACTTTTAATATAGGAAAAAAAGCTATAACAAGTGCTACTGAACTAAGAAATATGTATAAGGCGGCAAACGAACAACAGCGTAAAGAGATTGTTACAAGCGTAATTGGTAAGTTTGATCCAAAAATTTATAATCTGTTTAACGCCAAGCTAAAATAATTATCTTTTCTTTTCTAGTATAAGTATTGTCTCTAGTAACACTTTTTCTAATGTTTCTTTAGATTCTTTCTTTAATACACTCTTTAAATTGGAAAGTAAACTATCACCGCCTTTAGCTATAGCAGCAAACAACTCTTCTTCATTATTTTCTTCTAAGCTTCCGCCATCACCGCACATACCGTGTTCCGGGTTTTTTATAGCTTCATAATCTTCATAACCAAATACCGAATTTAATTGATCATGTGCATTGGTAAGTTTGCTTAAAACCCATGCTTCAATATTATCTTTACCTGCTAACAAATCGTGAAGCATAACTGAAAGTTTAGCACATCTATAAAGTAATTGTTTAGCCATTTCACCGTTGCTATCGTGGGTGGTAGGATCGTAACCTTCACAGTCTTCGCTTTTATTATGTTGGTTGGCTTTACATTCTGGACAACCGTTACATTTACAACCTTTAGCAGCTGCTGCACAATGCTCTTCTTCTTCACAGCCACATTCTTTCTTAGGAGGAAGCGGTATCTTAGTAGGCTTGCTAACAGAAGGTGCAGAATTTTGATCAGCTAGGGGTCCTAAGCCTAAGCTTTCAGTTATAATCTTTTTATTATAAAGATCGTTAAGAGCGTTAAAATCTTTCGAGAACATATAAATATTTATTCAAAGTATAAATAATTTTATGTTATTCGAGAAAGCGTTTATCAATGCATTGGAACAAGATATATTAGAAGAGAAAAAAGGTTCTCGCTGTACAAAGGTTACTGGGCAGCAATCTTCTACACGTTCAGACAAGAAATACATGCGTTGTGCTAGAGTAGACGGTAAATTAAAGAGAATTCATTACGGTGACCCGGGATTGCGCATAAAAAAATCAAATCCAAAAAGACGTAAATCATTTAGAGCTAGGCATAAATGCTCGTCTGCAAAACCGGGGACACCTAAATATTACAGCTGTAAGAACTGGTAACCTTTAATTGTTGAATAATAAATCTTTCTTAAGTTAAGCTGCTCTAGAAGAGATGTACATCCTTCACATGGTTTAGAGAAATCTAATTGGTGATTACGATTAATTCTTGTATTAACTAATGTAAATTTGGAGCAATCTTCTTCTCCAAGTTTTAAAATAGCAGAAAGCTCAGAATGTACACCAACGGTATGAGATATATCTTCACCCCTCTTATTAAAAAACCCAATTTCTAAATTTTTTGGATGCGTTTTAGTCGGATTATTAATACCTATGGAAATAAGCCTATTTCTTTGAAAAATAAACGAGAAATGCTTGCAACGATAATTACCATGCTTCTTTAATAAAGCATATGAAATCTCAGTACACTTAGTTAGTATGTTATCCACAATACTATTATCATGAAAACCTCTTTATAATCAATAAATATCTTTGTGGAATCTTTCAAAGAATTTTACGATAAACCAGTATTTGGTGTCAATGAAATAATTGATATTGAAGGCCTTGGCCCAATTAAAGCAAAGATTGATAGTGGTAATGAGGCTTATAATGTCCTTCATGGGGTAGATGTTTCCGAGGATGGTGAAACCGTTTCTTTTACTACTGTAGATGGTAAAAAAATAAAAGCACCACGAGCAGGGGACATAAAAATTCATATTGGTAGTGGTGTAAAAGAAGATAGACCAATTGTTAAGCTAAACATTAAAATAAACGGAAAAGAATATAAAGATGTGCCTTTTAGTATAGCAGATCGCTCTGAAAATGAAGATCCTATTCTTGTAGGTGAACCGTTCCTAAAAAAGCTAAATGCTGTTATAGATGTTAATAAAGAACCAGTACATGAATCAACAAAATATAATGTATCTGCAATTAATAAAAAAGATAAGCTTGCTAAAGACTGGAAAAGACCAAGTTACTCTGAAAATGCAATTCGTGCCATAGCTAATAAGCAAAAGACTTTAATTGTAAATAAAAGCGGTAGTCCTAAATTTAAGGGTCAGGATACTTTAAAGATATACAATCCGAATACCAAAAAACCTTTTTTAGTTTTAAAGAAAAAGTCAAAAGCCTCTGAAGCCGATACACCTCAAGATTAACTGTACATTCTTTGCATCAATAATATCTGTTACATAGATAGTCGGGTCATAGTGAAAATCATTATCAATTCTCATACCTTCCTCTTCACCAAACGCTGTTAACTCATCTACGTAATCCATAGCACCGAAGTTTTTAAGATAACGATGATAAAAATCTTTTTCAGCTATACATTCAATTATTACGTCTAAATCAAGATACTCGTGTGCAATAAAGGTTATATCCCTCACACAAGATATTGACGACGGAGGGTTTATTAAATCGCCATTTATTAACAGCGACCGACTCACATAAATATTTAGTCGATAATTAGATAAGTTTTTAACTCTTTACAAGAAAATCTTACTATAAAGATAAATATAATTTTATGGATAATAATCGATTTTATGTTTATACCTGGAAAGTACCTGTAAAAAATATAACCTTTTATGTAGGTAAAGGTACAGACTCTAGATCAACAAATTTTCATCAAAGTGGAAGATGTGAAAATAAAAGACAAAAATTGCTTAAAACCGGATTTACTAACGAACAAATTGTTAGTATAATTCAAGATAATTTAACAGAAGAACAAGCATTAAATTTAGAAGAAAAATTAATAAAAAAGTTTAAAAGAATAGAGGATGGTGGTACTTTATTAAATTATAAAGTAGTAAATCAAAAAGGATTTAAAATTTTAGATCCTAATATTTTAAGAACAATAATTAATTTATATGTTAATAAAAAATTTACAGCTAAAAAAATTGGTGAGGTTGTCGGTCTCCATGAGACTAGTGTTCTTAGATATCTCAGAATTTCTAAAATAAAAACTTACAGTAGAGGCTCTCGTTTTAAATTTACTAAAGACGAAATTAATGACATTATTTTAATGTATAGTTTAGGTAAATCTGCAAAAACAATATCTTTAAAATATAATTGCTCAGTACCTACCATATGTATATTATTAAAAAATAATAATATAAAAATAAGAGGTAAAAAACGACTAAACTTTTGATTTAGAGAATTCTACAAACTTATAAAATTCTGCTCTTGAATTATCTTTATTATCTAAAAATGCACCGGACATTCTTGCAGTGCGCATAGAGCTATCATGCTTGATGCCCCTATTAGAGCAACAAGTATGATTTGCTTCTATTAATACTGCAACACCATTATTTTTCTTACATGTTTCATCAATGAACTGATGTATCTGTTTTGTAAGCCCTTCTTGTATTTGTGGTCTCCTTGAAAACCAATCAACAATACGATTAAGCTTACTTAGACCGATAACCTTACCATCTTTAGAAGGAATATAAGCAACATGTGCAAACCCTGTAAACGGTGCATGATGATGAGAGCATAGTGATACAACTTTAATATTATTTTGACATACAATACCATCATAACCGTCAGTATTGTCAAACGCAGTAATCTTAGGCGGTTCACTATAACAACCCCACGCAAGATCATCAACGAATGCTTTTGTCACTCTTCTTGGAGTGTCGGCACTATTTGGATCATTTCTCCAATCGTAACCTAGAGCATCCATATAAGCCTCGTATGCTTTAGCTGCTCTTTCTATTATTTGTTCTCTTTCTTCTTGAGTATGAGGATGATTATGGTTCGCGAAAGCTAATTTCTTCTTAAACATATCAGCTATTATATGATAAGATGTAACAAGATCAACATAAATAATAATGTGAATTATAATGACTTAATTCTTGAAAGCTTAAAGAAGACTGCTTTAAAGCGTATAAGGATTAAAGTAGATCCGGCTCTTGTAAGTGCTGAGGCTGATTTTTCTAAAGTAGATGGTTATGAGGGTTATGTATTAGAAGAGGGTAAAAGTCATTTAAAGATTTTAATTTTAACACCTGAGCTTGGTATTGAAGATATACCTATTGAGTTTATTGAAGCATTAGCAGATGATGCAGCTGAAGATGCTTTTCATTCTTTAAAGCATTTTATAATAAATAAACTTATACAAAATGGTATGGTTGAAAACGATCCAATTATATTTCAAGTTACCAATTCAGATAACTTAAATGATATAGAGCAGATAATTAATCAATGCGGCTATACTAAGGAAAAACTGGCTGATCTTTATAAGGAGTTTATTTCAGATGATGCATCTTAATTTTGATAATTTAGTAGATTTAATATTAAATGAAGCTCCTATGTCTTCATTTATAAGAAGACCGACTTCACAGGCTTATAGAAATAATGTTGCAAACCATGCTAGACAAATGCAACAACAAGCTCAACAGCAACAGCAAAATACTCCTAGTATGGCTACCAGGTTAGGTAGAGCTACAGCAGCTGCAACCCCGGGTGTAAAGAGTGGCTTAAGCCAGCTAAAACAAGGTGTTGGAAGTGTAGTAGGAGCTGCAGCACAAAATATAGGTAGCGCTGCAAAAACTGCTGGAAAATTTAGTGCAGGCGCCGCTATAGCAGCAGGTAAAGCGGCATTAGATTCACCGGTAAAAACAGCAAGAAATTTTTTCTTAGGTAATAACCCCACCGGTATGGTTAAGCAGGGTGTAAGCAATGCTTACAATGCTATGAAAGATATGAATAAGCCTGATAAAGATATAGAAGAGTTTGACATTAATGACGTAAAGGCATTGCTAGCAGGCGGTCAGCAGCAACAAAAGCCAGGTCAGACATCAGCTACTGCAGTAACACCAGGTACTACATCTTCAGGTACTATACAGGGTGCAGGGCAAGTTACACAAGGTCAGGTTATATCTGGAGGATTACCAGGAACAGCTCCTGCAGGAACTTCAACCACGGCTACAACAACACCTACAACACAAAGTACAACCAGACAAACTCCATCTTCTTCAACAGCTTCCGGAACTGATCCTAAGAAAGGTGTTGTTTTTACAATAAAAGATGACCATGGTAGAATGTATAATTATGAAATACAAGATGTTAAGAATAATATTGTCGCAGCAAAGCGAATATATTCGAAATAATATAGTGTTTTAACAACTATTATTATTAAATAATTGTATGCCCGCAAAATCTGAAAAACAAAGAAAATTCTTCGGCGCCGTAATGGGTGCTAAAAAACATCAAAAAGGCGTTAAAGGCGCAGCAAAAAAAGTTGCAAAAGAAATGCCCAAAAAAGAAATAAAGAAGTTTCTCAAAAAAGAATCTTTTAACGAATTAGTTGACAACATACTAACTGAGCTTTATAAGCCAACTAATAATGCGTCTTCTAACTAAACGCGGTTTTGTTATAATTGTCGACAATAATTCATTAGTCGATAAAGACGGTAATATTATAACTTTTAATACAAAAGAAGAAGCAGAAAAATATATTTCTGAAAATAATATTAACGGTTATATAAAATAATCAGTTGATTTTTAAAATAGTAGCGTTATAATATTATAGATAATAGAAAAGACGTTTACCGGATATATGAAGTATACTAGTACAAAAGTTATTGAATTAGGTAGTTGTGCGTTTAGACAGTGGAAAGCTGATAGTCATTGCAAATTTGTACATGGTTATAGATTAATTGCTAAGTTTTGGTTTGGTTGTACAACATTAGATGAAAAGAATTGGGTAGTTGACTTTGGAGGTTTAAAAGGGTTAAAAGATATACTTGAAAAACAATTTGATCATACATTATGTGTAGCAGGAGATGACCCTTTACTTGAAGGATTTAAAACGTTACATACAGCAGGAGGATGCGATTTAAGAATTATGCCTGAAGGTGTAGGGATAGAAAAGACTGCTGAGTGGTGTTTGAAAGCCGCAGATCGTTATATTCGCGAAATTACAAAAGAAAGATGTTGGGTAGAGAGGGTAGAGGTATGGGAGCATGATAAAAATTCTGCCGTAGTATCTAATCTTTCAAATAACTCTAATGTACCTCCCGCTGTACCGGTTGAAAATTTACAAAACCAGCCGCCTGTAAATCATATTAGAAATTTTATTAATGAAGTTGAAAAGGAATCAGGAATTAATATTAGTAATGTTTTAAAGCAGATTCCTCCGGATAGCAGCAGTAGTAAAGCCGCGCCAGTTGGTAATAAGACAACTCAAGGTTATTCGAATCTATTTGGCGGAACAAGCTGGGGCGTTTAATTATTTCGGTTTTATAGTTGCTATTACTTTAACAATAAATTTTAGTAACTTACTTCTCGTAATGTCATCTTCTGTGAAATGGAATACATGTATTCCGTGTTCATCACTTTCTTTAGAATCAAACCCGCTCATTATGTTCTTAAATCCGGATTTTTGAATATCAGATTGTAAAGAATCACCTATAACAAACAGCTTACAATTACGACCATATCTGGTTAAAATAGTTACCAATTCACTATGCTCTAAATTTTGTGCCTCATCAACAATGACTACACTGTTAGAAAAGGTAGCGCCTCTCAAGAAATTAACAGGTGTACATTTAATATATTCACTTTCGAAAAGCATATTAGTAATTTGTTTACCAACTAATTCATCACATTTCTCTATTAGAGGTATACTCCATGGTTTGAATTTGTCGTCTACTTCTCCCGGAAGACTTCCCAGTTTTCTAGTAGCTGATTCTACTATACTTCTTATGTAGATAACTTCATCTATCTTTTTATCTCTTAGCATAGACAGAGCAACATATGTTGCACAGTATGTTTTAGATGATCCTGCAGGGCCGTCGCAAAATATTATATGAGAATTGTCATCAAAAGCTTTGTCTACAAAAGCTTTATGATGCTCGTTAAAATGGAACTTTTGCTCTACTTTAAAATTGAGAAAAATATCCGATTTAATAAGCTGTTTATCTTCGCGGGCAGCTTTTTTAAGCTGTCTGTCTTTCTTCGACATCTATAATTATTTATTCTTGATAAAGCTTTTTTGTCATATATAATTAAATGGAATTAGTAAAAATATCTATTAATATAGAACTATATGAGCGAACAGACTATTTTCTTAAGCGATGACAAGCTTTTCTATACTTTAGAAGGTGAAGGTGAATATGTTGGACATCCTTCAGTTTTTATGCGCCTTTCAATGTGTAATTTAACGTGTAAAGGGTTTGCATCAGCTGATTCACCTAACGGCTGCGATAGCTTTATAAGCTGGTCAGTTAAAAATCGCATGACGTTTGATGACGTTTTTGAATATATGGCACAAAATAGTTATAACTGTCGCCTTAAGGATGGTGCTATATGGAAAATAACTGGTGGCGAGCCTCTTATTCAACAAAAAGCGTTACTTGAACTAGTTGATCAGTTTATTTTTAGATTCGGATTTTTACCAAGAATTGACTTTGAGACAAACGCAACAATTATACCCGATCATCAGTGGGTTGACTGGAAGGCGACATTTACTACATCGCCAAAGCTTTCTAATAATGGCGATCCTATTGAAAAAAGATATAAACCAGAAGTTCTCAAATGGCACGTTGAGCATAAATCCGGATTCAAATTTGTCATTAATAATGAGTCAGATATTAATGAAATTCTCGAACAATATGTTATAAAATTTAATATACCAAACGACAGAGTATGGCTTATGCCGTGTTGTGGTAGTAGAGATGAACATACAGAAAAGGTTGGTTTAGTAGCTGAGCTTTGCAAAAAGTATAACTTTAAGTTTAGTCCCAGACTGCAGCTTGTTATTTGGAATAAAGCACTTAAAGTATAATATGAGAATAGCTATTAGCGGCGCTGCATGTCAGGGTAAAAGTACACTAGTTAATGATATTATTAAAAATTGGCCCTCATACAAAAGATCAGACGAATCATATCGTGCTCTTCTAAAAAAAGAGAAAATAAAAATTAACAAAGAAGTTGATAAGGATGGACAATGGAAAATTTTAAATTGCCTTATTGACGATATTCAACACACAGAAAAAGGTGATAAAATTGTTTTTGATCGCTGCCCGCTAGATAATCTTGTGCACTCGCTTTGGGCTGAAGACAAGCAGAGCTCTGATATTGATAGTGAATTTATTAAAAAATGTATTCCTTTAGTAAAAGAGAGTATGAAGTCTATTGATATTATTTTCTATCTTCCTATTACAAAAGTGGCTCCTGTTAAAGTAGAGTTAAAAGAAACACGCGAAATCGATAAAGAGTTTATTAATGAAATAGATAATATTTTTAAAGGAATTGAATATAATTTAATGCGTCATAGTGTTTGCCCTTTTATGGCTGATGATGACCGACCACCTATTATAGAAATCTTTGGTACACCAGAACAGCGTGTAGAAATGATTAAATTTTACCTTGATGAAAAAGGCGAATTAATTGATGATCAATCTAGTGTATTAGACCCTAAAAACATTGACGAAATGGAGAAATTACTTAGAGTGCAGAAAAGTGCGTTAGTTGAAGAAAAAGAAGAGCAAAAGATAAGGAAAAAAATCATTACCGGCAGATAAATATTTTAATGACGTTTAATGATAATGTAGACAAGCTTCTAGAAAGCTTTAAATACTTAAAAACAGTTAAAAAAGAATTTTACCCTAAAAACTTCAGACTATCAGAAGACTTTGTAAAATCGTTCAAGACGGAATATAAGAGATTACTAGATGAAGGATTGCATCCAAGAATAGCTTTAGCGCGTATTAATAAAGCATTAATGTTCCATACACGTTAATACGTGTAAAGAAGTCGCCAATTAATTACAGTGTTTTGCGGTACAACGTAACCTAAATTAATTCTAAAATACAAATTGTTTGTATTAGATCTATATAGATCATTATTTAAATCGGTAAGGTAGGGCATGGAAGATAATCTAGATGTGGCTGTTAGCATGAAATGTGTACCGTTTAGTGAGGAAGATGCAATTTGTGGATATGATTGATAAAAATTAATAATTTCAACAGGCACATAAGAATAATTAGCTAGAATTGTTGCAGAATTGTTATTAATGTCAATAATCTTCTTATATTGCGTGTCTTGCCAACCAGTTAGAGATGGTAATACTACTTGCGTAATGTTAACATATTCCGGAGATCCTAGATTAATATCTGCAGAAGTTATTAACCCTGCATTAATAGTAAATCTGTTGTAAAAAGCATTTGGCGCATAGATGCCTTTTGTATTATTACCTGCGTAATAATTTAAAGTCTTTATATAATTGCTAGCTGACAACGTACTAAAAGTAGCGTTAGCTCCGGTAACATTACCTACAATCGTAGCATTACCAGCAGCATCTGTTTTTACAACATTAAAGTCACCAAACGTTATAGTTTGAGTACCGTTCTCTGTTTGCAAAATTATTAGATCAGTATCTATTGCCTCTTGTGCTTGAGGAAGATTACTGATATTTACATAGTTGCTGTTAGAAGTGTTTATTGCCATCGTTATTATTTATTATATAATATTAAAATTATATGGGTAAAATAGGTGTAGGCATAGTTACTTGCAATAGACCAAGCTTCTTTCTTAAATGTTTTAGATCAATACCTAATGTAGATTCGCTAGTTATTGTTAATGATGGATCTGATTTTGAGGATATAGATAAGCTTAAAGATGAGAAAATTTTTACTTACATACATAACAAAGAAAATTTAGGTGTAGGTAAGTCAAAAAATAAACTCTTAAAGTTTTTACTTGATGAAGAATGTGATCATATTTTTATAATAGAAGATGATATTATTATCAAAGATACTACGGTTTTTGAAAAATATATTAATGCTAGTAAAATTAGTGGTATTGAGCATTTTTGTTTTGGTTACCATGGCCCGGCCAACCGGGGAGGTATTTCAAAAGGTAAGCCAACCCCTAAATTTATTGTAGATTACAAAACATTTAAGCTAGCTTTCAATGCGCATAGCGTTGGCGCTTTTTGTTATTATTCAAAAAATACTTTAAATAAAGTTGGTCTAATTGATGAAGATTTTACTAATGCCTTTGAACATGTTGAACATAGCTATAGAATAGCAAAAGCTGGCTTTTGTACGCCATATTGGAATTGGCCTGATTTAGCTAACAGTTATGAATTGCTTGAAGAGCTTGAATGCTCTGAATATAGCAGTTCTATAAGACCAAGATCTGATTGGCAAGAAAACATTAAAAAAGGAGCTTTACTTTTTCAAAAAAAGCATAATTATTTACCTGCATGGCAAGGAGCTGTACCCGATACAAAACAAGAAGATATATTTAAATTTCTTAAAAAGATTAAACCATGAAAATAGCTCTACTATTACCTACAAAAGAAAGAATGAATAATAAGATTAATTTCTTAGTATCTGCGTTAGCAAAATGTAAAAACCCTGATAACTATACCCTCTACATGGGTCTCGATGAAGACGACTCTACCCTACCAAGATGTAACAAGCTCGCTAAAGCTATTAACAATTTAAAGATAATTACAATACCAAAAAATCCTACTGGAAGACTTAGTCTAGGATATCTTTGGAATTATTTAGCTAAAAATAGTACAGAAGAAGTTATTTCAATGCTGGGTGACGACATGGTTTTTACAACAGACGATTGGGATGAAAAAATTTTAGAAGAATTTAATGAAAAGAATTGCCCAGATAAATTTAAATTGGTATGTGGTTATGATGGGCATAGGCGTGATAAATTCGCATCTTGGATTTTTATTCATAGGTTTTATATGGAGCAAACAGGTTATTTTATGCGCGAAGAATTTGCTCGTAATTGGATAGATCAATGGTTAGATAATATCTATACAGCTTTTAATAGAAAAGTTTATAGAGAAGATATTACAATAACACATAACAATTGGGTATTTGGTACATCGAAGTTTGATAAAGTTGCTCAGCATTTACGTGACAGTGAAGGTGAAAATAAAGAATATTCTGATCAAATATGGCCCAAGCTTTTTGATGATCGTATTAAAGAAGCTAGAATGTGGCAAAAGCTATTAAATATTGACCCTGATATTTCTAAAATACAATGAAGAATTCAATTCGTGTGGTTAGCTTTTGCCTCTATGGAGTTCGCAATCATTACAGGATAGGCGCGTTAAAAAATGTAGATTTATGTAAAGAGTTTTATCCAGGGTGGGAGATTTGGTTTTACGTTTCCCCAACAATACCAAGAGACCTTTTAGTTGAACTAAAAGATAAGGGAGCCACAATTTTAGTTGTAGAAGATATTGATGATGCTTATTTTATGAACTACAGATTCTTTCCGCCCTCAGATGAAAGAGTTGAATATGCTATTTTTAGAGACACAGATTCACGCGTCGATGCAAGAGAAGCCGCAGCGGTTAATGAATGGATTAAAGAAGGAACAGGCTTGCATATAATGAGAGATCATCCTTGGCACGGACCTAGCCCTACTCACCATATGATGCTAGGTGGTATGTGGGGTGTTAAAGGCGACAAGCTAAGAGATGTAAAGGAAATACTCTTACCTCACAAAATGCCAAGTAATCATGGGTACGACCAAAGATTAATTACTGCTCTTATTTACCCTAGATTTACAGAAGATAAAACTGTACATGATGAATTTTTTGATAAAAAGCCTTGGCCATTACCTAGAAAAAAAATAAAAGTAAACGGATATGGTGGTAGAGAAATGTGCACATTTACTGGATGCCAGTACAGTGAAGACGATCAACCAACACATCCTGAGCATTTAGGTATGCTAGAAGAAGCTTTAATTGCTAACAATTTACCGAGATGAATTTTTTAATTATTCAAGAAGCTGGAAGGCATGAAGAAAATAGACACTTCAGAGAGTCTCTGTGTCTTAAAAATTCTATTAATAAAATTGAGGGTAATAGTGCAGAAGTATGGGGGTTAAATTATCCTAGGTTTAACGAGTTTGATGAATTAGAGAGATGGGCTGATGTAATTTTTATTCTTGAAAATTATACGCCGGCTTGGCTGCCTGTTAATAAAATAGTTAGAAGTAACAAATTAAAAATTTTCTGGAGTATAGATAGTCATTGCGTTCTTAACATGCACATAGATTTAAATAAAAATCTTAAACCTGATATACACTTAAATTCTACTGAATCATATTTGCCATACTTTACTCCATATGCAAGATATTGTTATTGGTTTCCAAATTCATATCCAAGCGATTTGATTGAACCTCTACCCGTTGAGAAAACTGTTGATGTAGGGTTTTGTGGTAGTTTCTTTCAAGAGCGTCAGAGCTTAATAAACGAATTAGCAGAATTTAATGCAAAATATGACATTTTTGTAATCGGTAACAAAATGGTTGAAACTATTTGTTCGTATAAAATACATTTAAATAAAAACCTAGCTAACGATATAAATTACCGTACGTTTGAAACATTAGGTTGTAAAACATTTTTACTTACTAATCATACACCTGGCTTGGAAAAACTTTTTGATATTGACAAAGATTTGGTAACTTATAGGGATATAAACGATCTTAAAGAAAAGATTAAATTTTATTTAGACAATCCTGACAAGAGAAAAGAAATTGAAGAGCATGGATATAATACTGTACTCAAAAAGCATACGTATGATGCTCGATGCAGATATTTGATGAGAATAATTTCTGGAATTCAGAAGTAATATACATTATACTATCAGCATGATTTTAAAAGATATTAAGGTTTATGATGGTAATTTAATTCATTCTAGATTTGCATATAAGTTTTTTAAAGAAAAGACGTTGCCAATTGGTAATATTGTCGCGTTTCGTGCTCCTATGAATGTTGAAGCTGCAGGAATGATAGATAGTGAGGACATTCTAAATGCAGATTACATATACAGCGAAGATGCAATTAATTTCTGCTGGGAAATACCTTACATAGATTCCTTTGGTGCAGTAGCTTGGCAAAGACTATTCAATACTCAAATTGCAAATATTTTAAGTACAAAATATCTTAAAGCACCTATTGAGGTCGACGGTGATGATTTAATTGTACATAAAGAACATACCCAGGGCGGCGTTACACAGACAAAGGGTAAATGCTCGGTAAGTATAACGTATACCAATAACGGTGTAGCGCTAGGGCATACCGGTATTAATATTAATGCAGGTAAAAAGGCTCCAGCGTTTGCTTTTTCTACACAACTATCAGATGAACAAGCAGAATTGTTTATGAAGGATGTTGTCAGTCTTTTCTACGCTATGAACGATGATATTTTTATAGCTACATCAAAAGTTATAATTAAATGACAATATTTGATTATATTTCAGATATTCTTTTTACCAAAAAAAAGCAGTTAACTACACTAGAAGACGAAAATGAATTTTCACCTTTCTTGGTTAACAGATGGATTAGTATGTATTCAAATTCTACTGTAAATACATGTAATACTTTGAACAAATATCTAGCTGTATTTGAGTCGAAAAAAGAATTATATAATTTATTTTGTGCGTGTTTTACAAGAATGCCCTATAAAAGAATTAACTACTTTAAGCGCAAAAAAGCTGAAAAGACAGATGAAAACGACAATATAAAGCTTTTAGCTATAGCAAAAGAACTTTCACAAAGAGAGATAAAAGATCATATTCAAACATTGAAAACCATACACAGCTAATTAAATTACGATATGGCTGATATAGATTTACTCCCTACACAAAAAAGTTTAATAGATTTATCTGAATTACCTAAAAATTCTTTTAATTCTGTTTTTTTTGGCTTTAACCTTAAAACAATATTAGATGATGTTCTGCTCGTTAAATTTGTTGATGAAACAGTTGACGGCTCATCTATCATGAGAAACGGTATTGTTGTTCCTATTAATGCTGATACGCGTGCATGGAGAATAGGCGAAATTATCTTATGCGGCCCTAATGCTAAGTATGTTAAGAAAGGTGATTTTGTTTGCTTTCCAAATAATCTAGGTGTACCGGTTGCAAATATTGATATTGATGGTTATGGTACCCTTAAAAAAGGAATTTTTCTAAATGAGCAAAGAATATTTGGTATTTGCTCAGTAAGAAACGATAATGAAAGTGTCGCTAGCCACATTAAAAAATCTTCTTCTAAACAACGTGGCGGAAATTAAGTTTACCCGAAGGCGTTCAAGGCCAGGGCTTCCACCAACGAGAAGAATGTTGTGTACTAATTCTTTGCCACTTTTAAATAGCCCGGAAGGAAGAATTGCTTTAAACTATCGTCGTGCTATTAACGCAGTTAAATATAATCCCACCGCAAAAGACCTATTGATAACGTGGGACATTCTTATGCAAGACTATAGATGTGTAAATATGGCTGCTTGTAATATGTTAAATTTAATTCCTGTATCACAGTTTTGGAATTTCTTTAATAAAAAATTATCATTAATGTCGTCAACTGAAAAAACAAGGTTCATGAACTCATGACTTCACCGTTAGAAATAGAAAAAATAATAACAGGTTTTTTACAGAAAACCGTTACATTTTCTATAGAAACAAAAATACTTAAAAAAGGTAGATTAATATTATTTTGTATTAAAGACTTTTTTTGCATTTTTACTTTATTGTGTGAGGAGAAAAAGAATAAAAAAATTGTTTATGAAGTTCCTTATCCTTTTGATCTTTATACCGGGCAAAATGGAAAGATAATTTTTGATTATTCTGTAAATACATTTTGCAAAACAAATAAAGAGTTACAAAAACTTGTTAATCAGCTTCCTATTAAAAAGACTGCAAAACTTTACAATAAAAAAATGGCGATAACGCCGCTTTAATTTTAAAGTTTTGATAGTATAATATAGGTATGTTTAGTAGATATCTTTTGCATTTTCCAAAAGAATATAATCCTAGTAATCAACAGGTTAAATTAATTAAGGGTGTTGAGCGAGCTTTTAATAACGGAAAAAAATTTGTTATTTGTTGTGCTCCTACCGGTACCGGTAAAAGTTTTTTGGCAAAAACACTCTCTGGTCTAGGCTCCGGTCCAACTGAAAAATTTTCTAACAGTATTAAATCTTACTCTGCATACAAGCAAGATTTTGCCGGTAATTACATTAATGAAGTAGACTGTCTTGCACAACCACCATTTGGTACATTTGCACTCACAATCACAAAATCTCTACAAGATCAATATACAAATCTATTTCCTGATACCGATATTTTAAAGGGTAAATCAAACTACCCATGTGATATAGATCCAAACTTTGATGTGGAGACAGCACCATGCGTTTTAGTTTCAAAAATTAGAGATGAATGTTGGGAGAATAATCGCTGTCATTATTATAATGCGCGCAATCATGCACTACTATCAAAATTTGCCGTATTAAACTACAAAATGTTTTTAGCATTACCAGGACATGTAAAGAGAAAAAATTTTATTATATGTGATGAGGCTTCTGAACTTGAAGATGAGCTTATAAAGAGATTCTCAGCAGAGATTGTTTATGATAAGCTTAAGCATTATGGTGTTGATTGTAAGCCGCTAATAACCGAAAATAGAGATAAAACAAGAGCGTGGATATATGAGCTTATTTTTAATATTAGTGAGCAAATTAATGTTCTAATAAACCGTGCAAATAAAAAGCATCGCACCTTATCACAGCCTGAAAAAATAAAAATGCAGTATCTTAAAAGTATACATAATGCACTTACTACTGTAGACGGGCTGTGGAAAGACTGCGAATATATTATCAATAGAGAGGCAAAGAAAGCTACATTTACACCTCTTAAGGTTGATAGGCTCACAAAATTTATTTTTGACTATGCTGATAATGTCTTGTTGATGTCTGCAACTATAATTGATCATAAAAATTATGCTAAGACTTTAGGAATTAAAGATTATGAATACGTAGAAGTGGAAAGCGATTTTGAGCCTAGCAAATCACCCATTTATGTATCATCAAAATATAAATTAAATCATAAAAACCTTGCCTCAGCACTCCCGCATGTTTGCGATCAAATAAAAACTATTGTTGAACATCATAAAACTGAAAAAGGAATTATTCATACCCATTCAAATGAAATTACGCAATTTATAAAAAATAAACTTTGTAATGATAAAAGATTTCTCTTTCGTGATGAATTTTCTAATAATGAAACTATTTTAAAAGAGCATTACACAACAAATGAACCTACAGTTCTTGTTTCACCGAGCTTGGCGTTTGGGGTAGATTTAAAAGATCATTTAGCTCGGTTTCAAATTATTATTAAACTACCCTATCCATCGCTTGCTTGTAAAAGGGTTAAAAAACTGTTTGATACGGATAAAGAGTGGTATGAGAATAAGATGCTTAACGCATTAGTACAGGCATGTGGTAGAGCTACAAGAAGTAAGAACGATTTTTCCACTACTTACGTTCTCGATGGCAATGTTGTTAATGTAATGAAAAGAGTGAAAGATAAGCTTCCTAAAGCTTTTATTGACCGTATTTGCTAATAAATAATATAGTGAAGAACCAGACATTTCATTTTGAGATAAAAGATCTTATTACTCAATTTGTTGCCGCTTTTGATAATATTATTATCAAGAGATACGATAAGAATAGAGTACCGCAGAGTAAGATTCAGGTTAGATACGTCTATGCTCCTAAGCAAAGAGTTTTATATGATTTGGTAAATAAGGCACAAAACTTAACTGTACCCGTAGTAGCTGTTACTATTAATAGTGTCAGTCGTGATGAGACAAGAGTGTTTAACAAACTTGCAGGTTTTTACGTTTCAAGAGGATCAGGCGAAAGAGATGCTTTAATAAATTCTCAGTTTTATAGGACTCCTGTACCGGTAAACATACAAGTTGGAATGTCTATCATTACAAAATTTCAAACCGATATGGATCAAATTATATCTAACTTTGTTCCATACAGTAATCCTTATATTATACTTTCGTGGAAAGTACCTGAAGATATAGCATCAAGTTCAATACCTCAAGAAATACGAAGTGAAGTGCTATGGGATGGTGGAGTGACTATCAATTATCCAACAGATATTTCTTCTTCTGATAAGTATAGAATAGTTGGTGATACTGCATTTACTATTAAAGGGTGGTTATTCCCTTATGTCGAAAACCCTGTTGGCAATATTTTCTATATTGATTCAAACTTTAGAGTATCGTCTAAAATTACAACTTATGAGAGCCTAGAAGACAGTACTTTTGCATACCCTGTTAGTACGGGCTTAGTAGATGAACTAGAAGTTGTATCTCTTTCAGGTACACCACAAATAACAAACGTAGATTATACTTACAAGTTTTAAGTTTAAAGTAAGCTTTTGTATAATAAATAATTAGGTTATATATGGCCGATCCCAATAGAGAGAGTACATTTGGTAGAGATATAATGAAGTTTATATCATCTAAGCTTCCTTATCAATCTGTCGGTATAGAAGATCAAATTAAAAAATTAAATCCTAAGTACGAAGATTTTTTTAATAAAGGTACAAAACGAGAGGAAGCCCTAGCAAGACAGTCTATTTCTTCTTCCCTTACATTTACTGATGATCTTTACGCAAACGTAGTACAGAATAAAGATTATCATAATTTCATGTATGCAAATCTTCAACCTGATAAGGGCAGAAGATTAACCGATTATCGCGTAATGGCTGCTTTTGCAGAAGTAGCAGATGCACTAGATGAAATATGTGATGAATTTATTAACAAGGACGATAATGGTGATATTATAAAGCTTAATTTTAAGACCGGCAATCTAAGCGAAGAGCAAAAAGAAAAGCTTAGAAAAGAATTTCAAAAATACATAGGGTTTTTTGATTTAGAAAATAAAGGATGGTCGTATTTAAGACAGTTACTTGTTGATGCAGAGCTATATTGGGAGCATATTATTCATAAAAAATATCCAGAAGAAGGTATTCTTGGTGTAGTTGCTGTACCGTCGGATATTATTGATCCTGTCTTTGAAAACGTACAGAATCAAATTGTAAGAGGTTATTTGCTACGTAAGAATATATACGATGCTAAAAACCCAGGTAAAGTTGTTAAGATCGAACTTGTACCAATGGACGTTAATCAAGTAACTTATATTAATTCTGATATATGGAATGAAACTAAAACTGTAAGACTTCCTTTTATTGAAAATGCACGTCGTGCTTACAGGCAGTTATCTTTAATAGAAGATAGTATAGTAATTTATAGATTAGTTCGTGCACCTGAGCGTTTAGTGTTTAATGTTGATGTTGGTAATATGGCCCCTCCAAAAGCAGAAGCTTATCTTAGAAAGCTAATGCAAAATTATTGGTCGCGTAGAACATACGACGCCGATCAAGGTGCATCAGTACAGAAATTTAACCCACAATCAATGCTTGATAGTTTTTGGTTTGCAAAGCGCGCTGGTAGTGAGGGAACTTCAGTAACACAATTACCGGGCGGTCAAAATCTCGGTGAACTTACCGATCTAATGTATTTTGTTCAAAAACTTTACAAGTCGTTAAAAGTACCTGTAAGTAGATTGAATGTTGAAGATGTATTTAAAGACGGTACAGACATTCTTAGGGAAGAATTAAAATTTGCTAGATTTATTATACGTCAGCAAAGAGTATTTGCAGCAGGGTTAAAAAACGGATTTACTACACATTTAAAGCTTAAAAAGATCTGGGAAGAATTAAAACTCAAAGATACAGATTTAGATTTAGCTTTTAATGTACCAACAAACTTTTATGAACTTAGAGAAAATCAAAAGTTTCAACTTAAAGCAGAAAACTTTAATTCAATAACGCAAAGTGATTTAGTTTCAAAAACATACGCACAGAAAAAATATCTAGGCTGGTCGGATACAGATTTAATGGCTAATAGAGAATTTTTAAGAAAGGATCGAGAGCTTTTGTGGGAACTTGATCAAATTACTAATGGTGGTCCTAACTGGAGAGAGCTTGGTGCCGCACAGCCTGGAGCCGGCGGACAAGGTGAAGCACCTGGTGGAGGCGGTGGAGGTGGTATTGGTGGTGCTTCAGCTACACGTACCCCGCCTGAATTTGGTCCCGGGCCTGCTGCAGCAGGAGGTGGCGCAGGAGTAGGAGCTGCTCCTGAAACCGCAACTGCTGGTGGCGCAGGGCCAGCTGCAGGAGGCGGAGCCGCAGCTTCTCCTACAGCTTAATAGATAAATAACTATATGGACTGTTCTGCAATTACGCCTATTACAGCGTTTCAGAGTACTAATCTAAACAATAAGATTGATTCTTTCTCTAGACTTGCTGATAGAATTACTCGTTCCTTAGGAGCGCCTATGATTAATTTAGAACTACATCATGATCAACTGTTTGAAAATATTTCCATTGCTTGTGAAATGTTTGCTAAATTTGCTGGCTATACAGAAGAGTATCTTATTTTTGATTCTAATTTATATGAAGATGGTAAAGGTATAAGGCTTGATAGTCTATTCACTATTACACCTTATTTTAATAAAAATATAGACCCATCTCCCACTGTTTATGCAGCTAGTTCCTCTATCCCTGCATCCTACTTTACAAACTCAAATACACTTTCCAGTACATATAGCTCGGGCATATTTCAAAATCAAATATTGACAACGTCAAGCTACCTTTCTGTCATTAATTGGAATGGTGTTTTAGGGCAATATTTCACAGCATCCGCAAATGAAAAACTAAAGTTTACAAATAGCTATGACTATGATGCAATGGATTATAGAAAAGTTATAGATGTAATAGACTTCGAAGAAGGTTCAAACACTGGAATTAATTCACTCTTTACAATTGAGCAAACACTAGCTCAACAAACATATTTTAGCTATGCAATGGGTAATTATGGTTTTGATTTAATTAGCTGGTATACCTTAAAAGACTGGCTTAAAATGAGAGAAAAATTATTAGCAGTTAAAAGATATATTACATTTGATGATAGAACACAATATTTAACTTTCTATCCACCGCCCAGAACACCAGGCTCCGGATCTAGATTTTACGGAGTCGTAGCATGTTATGTAGAAAGACGATTAAAAGATATTATCAAAGAGCCTTGGGTTTATCAATATGCTCTTGCTTTAAGTAAAATTGCTATAGGCAATGTAAGAGGCAAATATACAGGTACGACAATGTTTGGTGGCGGTCAAATTAATTATAATGATTTACTATCTCAAGGATTAGCAGAAAAAGAAAAACTCGAGCAAAAGCTATATGAAGGTGCACCTGGCTTAGGCGATGCCGCACCTCCGCAGTTTTTTGTTGGATAATGATACCTCTTGGTAAAAACGATAGCTTTCGCCAGGGTATATTTCGCCCTAGAAATACATCAAAATACATAGGCCGTACGCCGCCGGTTTACAGATCTGGGTGGGAGCTTCGTTTCTTTAGATGGTGTGATGAAAATGTTAATATAGTTGAATGGGCAAGCGAGGCAATCATAATACCATATGTAAACCCTATTGATGGTAAAACACATAGATATTATACAGACGGTGTTGTAGCAATAAGAGAAAACGGTATTATCAACAAGTATATAATAGAAATTAAGCCATCTTCACAGGTTGTTCAACCAAAACCTGGTAAGAAAAGACAGAGCACTGTCATTTATGAAAATAAAAGATATATACAGAATATGGCTAAATGGGAAGCTGCTAAAAAGTGGTGTGATAAAAGAAATTATAAATTCTTAATATTAACAGAAAAGGAATTAGGACTAAATAAATAATATTATGGCGCTTCGTCTACTCGTCGAAACACCTGCTCCTGAAGAGCAGTTTGAATATATCCTAGAAGAGAAAAATCCTAAGGAGCCCGCAAAGCTTTATATTCAAGGCCCTTACATGGTTTGTAATGAAGTAAATAAAAATCAACGAATTTACGAAAAGGATGATATGCGCCGTGAAGTAGAGAGATATGTTTCTGAAATGGTCAGCACCAAGCGCGCCATGGGAGAATTAAATCACCCTGCTTCAGCAGAAGTAAATCTTGAAAGAGCATGTCATATTGTTACAAATTTAAAATTTGAGGGCAACCACGTTCTAGGTAAATCACAAGTACTATCTACTCCCATGGGACAAATAGTACGTTCACTTATTAATGATGGTGTTAAGGTTGGTATGTCTAGCCGTGCATTAGGAAAGCTAAATGAAGATGCAGGGGGTGTTAATCGCGTAACAGACATGAGATTAATAGCTGTTGATTGTGTTGCTGATCCATCCTGTCCTAAGGCTTTTGTTAACGGTATTCTAGAAAGCAAACAATATGTTGTCAATACAAACGGTGAATTAGAAGAAGTATTTGATAAATTTGAAAAATCGCTAAATACTTTACCAAGAAAGGAAATGCAAACTTACCTTAAAGAGCAAATTTTGACGTTTTTTAAGTTTTTAAGAGCTTCTTAATTTTATGAAACATTCTAAAAAAACGGGAGGCAAAAAAATAAATAATTCTATGCCAAAGGCTAAGAAAGAATCTAAGCTAAACGAACAAAAGGAAATAGTTGGGTTTTTAAAGTCTATTTCTCAAAAAAATTATTCCGAGGCTAATAAATATTTACAGAGTGTTATCGATTTGAAGATTAAATCAAAAATCGAGAATGCTCTAAAAGAAAAAATTTTTTAATTTATGGACAATAACATCAGCAAAGTATTGAAAGAAGCTACAAAGGATATTCTTACTGAGGATGTTCTTAAGGAAATCGAAGCTGCGTTTGATGCTTCTGTTAATGAGAGAGTACAGATACACGTTGAAAAAGCTCTTTCCGAACAAGATGCTGATTATACAAAGAAATTAGAGACTTTAGTTGAAGCAATGGATACAGATCATACCAACAAGCTTAAAAAGGTTGTTGAAGCTATTGATACTGATCGCGCTGCAAAGCTAAAAACAGTAGTTGAGAAGTATGAAGCTGCTCTCAATAAAGAAGCTACTGAGTTCAAGAGTTCGATTGTAAGTGAGCTAAGCAAATACTTAGATCTTTACCTCGAAGAAAAGCTTCCCTCAACCTCAATTAATGAGGCTGTAAAGAACAAAAAGGCCATTTCTCTATTAGAGAATATGCGTCAGATTCTATCCGTCGATATGGCGCTATCAAAAGATAGCATTAAAGATGCCGTTATCGATGGTAAGAAGAGATTAGATGAAGCTGCTAGCCAGCTTGAAGCCGCTACTAAAGAAGTAGCTAGACTTACAGAAGAGAACAAGAAGCTTAATGCTCGTGCTACTCTTGAAGAAAGAGTTTCTTCTCTAGATGATGATAAAAAATCATATATGAAGAAGATGCTTAATGGTAAGTCTGCAGAGTTCGTTAAAGAGAACTTTGATTATACTTTAAATCTGTTTGAAAAGACAGAGGAAGAGCGGCTCAAGACGCTAAAAACAGAAGCAGTAACAGAGTCTGTAGCTACTAAAGTTGACAGACCTGTAGTTGAAGAATCAGTTGCTCCAGTAGAAAAAAATGATACAGATCCTCATTTTAATAACTACATGAGCGAGCTTTCAAAATACTAATTTGTTTTACGTTGAGGGTTTAACCCCTGAATAGATAAATTTAAAAGGTCAGATAAATTTAAAAGGTCGACACACATATATTGGAGAAATATATAATTATGGCTAAACAAATTCGTCCTACACAGGCTTACATTGATGAGTCACGCGCTAGGGTACTTCTCGAGAAGTGGGGTCCAGTTCTGGATTACTCTTCCGATAACGTCCGCGCTATTGAAGACGATCACACTCGCTTAAACACCGCTATCCTTTTGGAAAACCAAGAGAAGTGGTGCTTCGAAGCAAGCAACGTTGCTGGTGGAAGTTTTGGCGGAGGTTCAGGTACAAGCGTATTTGGCTCCGTTAATAATGGTGCTTATGGCAACCAGTTCCCTTCACAGAATGACGGTGCTTATGCTCAAGGCGATGCTCGTCTTCCTAAGATCCTCATTCCGATGATTCGCCGTACGTTCCCTGAGTTGATCACTAACGAAATCGTTGGCGTTCAGCCCATGAGCGGTCCAGTAGGCCTTGCTTTTGCCCTCCGTTATAAGTACGAACCCACAAGCTTAGGCTATCAGACTGGTAGCATCGATGGTAACACCGGTGCCACTCAGTTTGGCGGTAATTCCTGGAAACAGGCTTTATCCAGCAATCCTGAGCTTGGCTATCAGTTCCTTGCCACCGGGTTTACCGGTGCACAGAGCACTGCATTGTCCGGCAATGCCGACTTTACAGTTCTCGATCAAGACCGTGGTGTTGCTCAGTTGCTCAGCCAGTTTGAGCTAAACAGCAATATTCCTCAGGTCGTAGTCAGCTTCGAAAAGACAGCCGTTGAGGCCGGTACACGCCGCCTTGCCGCTCGCTGGTCTGTCGAACTTGAGCAGGACTTGAAGAACATGAACGGTATC
>Ga0214923_10000135_pt1 | contig 109662 bp, 65 predicted proteins | sample LL1510_MetaG_FD_177993 | JGI IMG/M metagenome (GOLD analysis project Ga0214923, IMG submission 177993) | Freshwater microbial communities from Lake Lanier, Atlanta, Georgia, United States - LL-1510 | ecosystem: Environmental > Aquatic > Freshwater > Lake | place: USA: Georgia | collected... | reverse complement strand
AATATTTTTAAAGGAGCATATGATAGAAGTGAAAAGTATGTTAAGACTTCTAAACCAAGAGTTAAGAAAACTAAAAATTATCTGGAATAAAATCGGCGTTTTAAATGTCTAAAGGTGTAAAAAAAAGTTATTTAGAAAATTTTAATAATTCTAATTTTAATTTTAAATTCTCATTTTCTAATTCTAGTTGTTTTATTTTTACTGTTTCAATATCTAAAATTTTATTATTTTTTGTATTAATAATTTTTAATGATAATTCATCTATTTTTTTTATTAATATTTGTAAATTATTATAATCTACTTCAAATATTTCTACATGGGTATTATATACTGTATTTATATTTAATATTTTTACTAATGTTTTTATTTTATTCTCTAATTTTATTGCATCATTCATATTATTCATCTCATAAATCTTGATTATTTTATTATATTTTAAATTTGTCTTATGAGCTTGTAATCTTTTAAATATATGCGATGTATTCCCATACTTATAAATATTATCTTTTATATGAATAATATATACGCAATCCTTATTTTGATATTTCTCTAAATTCTCCTCAATATAATTATCAATTAAATTATAACTACCTGTTTTTCTTATTGATGGAAGTACAATAGATGTAACCCATTTTTTAAATTCAATAGCTTCAGTTTTTTTTGATGCTAATATTAAACTATAAAAACCTGACTCATTAATAAATACAGTATTTGGATGTTCACTTTCCAAATGTGAAGTTTTAGGAGATGGGGTATTTTTTACCCCATCCCCTAAAAGTTGATTAATTTTTATTCTATCGTCAATATTAACATTATAGCGAATAGCTTGTTTAGTGTCTTCATATTCTAAAATTTTAGCGATGTCTTTACCTTTAAAATAAACTTGATCATTATAATAAAAATATTTAATGGGTTTATTATGGAATGTTAAAAAATTTTTGTTAAGATCAAATTTAAATTTATTATCATCACTTTTTATTATTTTATTATCAACTTGAATATCATTATATTTAATTATTTTTTCTGTATAATTATCAGTACAGTTAATTATTTTATTTTTTATTTTTAATTCATTATTATCTAATTTTAAATCATTATAAGTTATTTTATCTAATTTTTTATGATGATTCTTGTAGTTTTTTTTTTCTATAATCTCTTTCAACATATTTTTAATTTCAATAATTTCTGCTTTATTATTAATTTCTAAATTAATTTTATTATTTTTACATATTTTTTCATGACGCCAACGATGCTGATATTTACCAAATTCTTTATTACATTTATTACAATTATATTTTTTATGATCATTAACATCTGTATTTATAATGTTAAGGTTAGTTGGGTTATTTATAGGGTTATTATTAAGATTATTTTGGTTATATTAAAGGTTAGTATTAATAATATGAAATTTTTTGTTGTGATTACATAGACTTGATTGACTAGAATAATTTTTATTACAAATAATACATCTATGTAATTTGATATTTTCATTATTTTCACTCATTAATATTATATATTATTATCTTCTTAAAAAAATGGCAAGAGAGAGAGCACATCAAAAAAGATTCTTATTAAGAAAAGTTATTTAGAAAATTTATTTAGAAAATTTTAATAATTCTAATTCAATTATTATATTTTTACTACATGTGAATATTTATATCATCAAAATAATAAAAATCCAATAATTGAACATTATATAACAAAAATTTCACCATTAGGGTTTTTTATTAAATAATTTTTATTTTAATAAAGGTTAAACCTTTAACAAATAATCGAATTATATATTCAGATGGTACTAATGTGATATTTGATGCATCACAATTTAATGGACCAATGTCTTGTGGATACAAAATGAAAAATTTCATTATAACAAGTATTAATTATAACTATTCAGATAATAATTATAGAACATATACATTTAATCCAACACTAATACCTATACAATCAAATACAAATGCTTTATTTTATTATATTTAAACATTTTAAAGTCGTTTATGTAGTATCATTATATGCTAAAATAGTAACAACATTTATTACTATTATTTATTTAATTAATTAATATTATCTTATTTGTATATATGACTGATTATTATTTAAAATATTTAAAATATAAAAAAAAATATATATTATTAGGTGGTACAAATCCTAGTGTTCAATTAAATAGTATTGATGTTACTAAGTTTATAAATGATTTTACATCTTATTTTGAAAATTTTAATTCATGTACAATTCTACAACAAAAATTTGCAAATCAAACCCGCTTAAATGCATCAATTAACGATACATCATTGAATGAATTATCCGTAATGATGAAAGATATTAAAGAAAAATTTCCACAAGAATTTATTGTAAATTTAATACAAAACGAAATTAAAAAACAACAAAATTTTAAGAGATTTCAAAATACTTTTCAGTATTTTAGTAAAAATTTAACCAAATATGAAAGTGATTTTTCTGGTATAACAGTTGACTCATTTGTAGTTTATGAATTTTATAATCAATTATTTAAAGAAAAAGAATCAATTGATGCTATATATATTTATTTTATACCACAGATATAGCAGGTAGAAATATTTTAATTAACAAAGACTTGATATCAAAAAAAATAATTGAACTTTGTCAAAAATTAACAGTGGTTTTTAACAAAATAAAAAATTTATTTGCTAGAATTAAATCAGTAAATTTTTTAGAATATTTTACGAAAACAATTGACAGATTAAAAAATAATAATATAAAAATTAATGAAATAATTACAGATTTAAAAAATAATTTTAAATCAAATAATTTTAATGATGACAAAGATTTATCTGACCTTAAAATTATTCAAGATATTAAAGCTATATCAGATACATTTATAACAAATGCCGAAATAGAAAAAGCTATAGTTTATAGGAATTCTATGAGTAAAAAAGTTTTAGTAAATAGTGATCTACTTGAATTAGGTGTAGAGGGCGATGGACGACTTTTTTTTAAGTTTGATAGTAATTTTAATCCAACATACTATTATTATGATAATGATAATGTGGCTAAACCGTATAATACCATAAAAATAAGAGGATTATTAAATAATTATAAACCGTTTAATAAAGTCATATTCACACAAAAAGTAACAGAGGTGCTGAATAAAATTACTCAAGAAACCTTTGAAAATTGGATAACAAAAATGATATCATAACATACTAATTAATTTATCTTTAGTGATTATAGTTACATTTAATTCTTTTGCTTTATTAATTTTTTCAGTAGGATTATCTAAAATAGTTTTGTTTTTAATAACTAAATAATCTGTATTTTTGGAAACAGTCATATTTAATTTGGCACCTTGTTTTTCTAATTTATTTTGTAAATCTTTATCACGAAATCTAGATAGAACTATTATTTTATTAGTAAAAAATCCTTTAATAACTTTTTTTTTATTATTTTCAATAGTTATATATTTTTTGATAGAATTATAGAAATTTATAAAACTATCAAAATTAGAAACAAATAGTGTTGATGTTTTATCTTCCCAACCATTTAATTCTTTTAATTTATCAATAAATTCTTGATATGACCATTTTTTATAATCTGTAATAATATTTGGATAATATTGTAAAATTTGTTTTATTTTTTCTTCACCAATTCCATGACCTAATTTATTAGAAGCTGCCATTAATTTAACTAATGATATATTATTTATAGATTTTTTAATTGAATTATAAATATTATCAACAGTTTTTTCACCAAAATTTTCAACAGTTAATAAATCATTTTTTGATGCTTTTAATATTTTTTCAATAGTATCATATCCCGCTAAAAATATTTTTTCAATATTTTTTTCTCCTAATCCTTTTGTTTTAAGAGTAGAAAAGAAAAAATATAAATTTTTTATTATTAGATCTTCATTTGATTCTAAATCATCTATTTGAATATCTACTTTTGTTTCATTCCAATGCCATTTAATTTTTGGTAAATCTGGTTTACCTGATTTTGAAGATTTTAAAACCTTTTTAACATATGGAATTACATCACCACTCCTAATAATTTCAACTTCTGATCCGAAACCAATTACATTATCAACAATAAACTTAGCATTAAAGCCAGTAGTTCTTTTAATAATTATACCACTTATAGTTACAGGTTTTAAAATTATTGTTGGTATAATATATCCATCTTTACTAATATTCCATTCTACTGATTCGACTGTTGTAATTGCTATTTGATCTTCAATTATATCTTTATATGCAAATGCATAATCAGGATTGCCACTATTATTTCGAATATATTTAATTGTACTAGTAATTATTATACCATCAATTTGATATAATGAATTATTTCTTCTATTATCTAATAATTCAGACAAATAATTAATATTTAATTTTTCATTTAATGTTGTAATATTATTTACAACATTAAAATTTAAATTTTTTAATATTGTAAATTGTTCATTAATTTTAAATATAGGATCAACTATTTCATATAAGACTAGATCAATATTTTTAGCTAATTTAGGATTAAAATGTATACTATTAACTAATCCGGAAACGGTACTTCTTTCATTTTTGAATTTATTACTCCAATTTTTAGAATATATATCTTTTTTAATTAATAATTCGCCTCTCATAGCAATTAAATTTTTATTACCAACAATTTTATTAGTTTTACAATAATCATATATTTTATTATAATTAGGAATAGATAAATATTTTAAAAGATCAGAAATATCTTTTCCATTATTACCATCTCCTCGTGTAAACATTTTAATTGTATTATTATTATATATTATTAATGCTGAAACACCATCTAATTTATCAGAAATATTGTATGGTGGTTTATAATTTTTAATCCAAGAATTTAAATCTTTTGATTCATTTAGTTCAACATCTGGTTTAATTTTTTTCATAGATCCAAGCCAATAATCTAATTTAACTTTATTATTTTTATTTTTTGCACCTATATTTTCTAATATTTTTGAATTGGGATATTTATTTTTCAATAAATCAATTAATAAATCATAAATATCATCATTAATAATTGATTTAGATGTATTATAATATTTATCAGCAGAATATTCAATAATATTTTCTAGTTCTTTTTTTTTGAATTGTTGTATATATGTTATAATATCTATATCAGAATTATTTAACTTATTAATTATTTTTTCCATTATATATATTTTAATAAACTAATTATTTTTTAAATAATCAATTTTTATTAAAATTTTTTCTCTATATATTAATATATTTATGCTTAATTTAATATTAATAATTATAATAATAGTAATGTTATATGTGTTTTTTAATAAAAATAAAAATACAGAAAATTTTTATTATAAATCAGATGGAAAAATAAATGATACTTTTTATGAAACTCAAATATTTAAAGATAATAAATTATTAGACGATTTAGCAAATGATAAATTAGAACAGAATGAATTTGATTTTAATTATGAATTAATAAATAAAAATAATAATAACTTAATTGATTTTGTAGATTATAATAAAATAGATACATCGAATAAATCAAAAATGTTAGATAATATGAATACATGGTATAGTAATAAATGGATTGAATATATTGATGATAATGGTAATCCAGTATATAATTCATCAGATAACAGTATTTATAATTCAGAAATCATTGTAAATAGAGATATTGAAAATTTAAAATCTGATGATATTAATTCAGCTGATCTAATTGGTAAACCTATTAAATATATTTATGATAGTTTAATAGATGATTATAAATATTAATAAAATTAATTTCTAAAATAAGATAATATAAATGGATTTATATAATTCACTTGTTGAACTAGTAAAAGATAAAGCACCTAGAACAGATGGTTTAGTATCACTACAAAAAACAGATATTGAAGGTGCGGCAACATTAACTTTAAGTGTTGGTACAATTACAAGTTTAATTGAATTACAAAATTTTGAAAATAATGTAGGTTTAAATATTCATATTGGAGAATTAAATGGAAATAATCCAGTTGCATTTCAAATTACGCGAGAAAATGTAATATCAAATTTACCTTTTTTAGCATCTTCTACAACATTTATTGATGATGTTGGATTAAATACAAATTTAAATGTTAAAGAAATAGCAACACTCGGATCATTAAATGTTACAAATAATACAATACTTAATAATTCAGTATCTGTTATGTCAACATTTTATGTGGATTCAGCTTCTCAGTTTGAAGGAGTTATAACAGCTAAAAATATTAGCACAATTAATGATAGTTCAAGTTCAATATTAGACCAAACTTTAAATATTTATGGTAATTATATTAATATTGGTAATAAAAATTCAATGGTAAATATTCAAGGAACAACAACTTATGTTGCTACAACTGAATTAATCATTAAAGACAAAGTTTTAGTTTTAAATTCAGATTCAATTAATGCTGTACCATTAGATGTAGGAAATGATTGTGGTATTGAAATTTATGGTACACAGGGTAATGGTTATATTAAATCAACATCAGATGCATCAAGATACTTGATCAAAAGTCCATTAGAAATTACTGCTAATTATATAGCTATTTTAGATTTAAATAATAATTTATCTATATCTGGGTCAACTAATTTGATAGGTGATACGAGTTTAAACTCTAATTTATTAGTAAGTCGAGATGCAACAATTCTTGGTAATACAACAATTAATTCTAATTTAAATATAATACAAGACGCATTAATTAATGGACAATTAACTATAGGATCTAATTTAAATGTATTAAATAATACTATTATTTCTGGTGAAACAACATTTTTGTCCGATATTAATATTATTGCAGATGCAATATTAGATGGACAACTAACCATTTCTTCAAATTTAAATGTATCTGGACAGACTAATTTATTAGGTGATTTATACGTATCAACTAATACATATTTATTAGGTGACACATATATATCAAAAGATACTTATTTATCTGGTAATTTAAGTATATCACAAAATACTTTACTGTTTAATGAAGTATCGATATTTAGTAATTTATATTTATCAGGATTTACAATTATTAATGGTGATGTATCTTTATTTTCTAATTTGAATATAAGCGGTGACACTTTAATAGAAAATAATTTGACAATATTATCTAATTTATATATAAGTGGTATAACAACTTTAAATGAAAGAATTACAATTGTTAATTTATCACAAGATGATATAAATAATTTAACAAATTCTATAGATGGAAGTATAATTTATAATACAACAACCAAAAAAATTAATATTTATTCAGACGGAATTTGGTCAGAAATATCCAATACAGAAAACGCGGTTATTAAAGGACTTTCAGTATTTGTTGGTGAAACTACAATAAATTCTAGTTTATTCATTAGTGGAAATACATATTTACAAAATGATGCAACTATACAATCTAATTTATATATAAATGGTGATATTTGCATAAATAATAATGCAACAATAAATTCACAATTGACAGTTAATAATATAGTAAGTAATTATATTGATATAACAGAAGATTTAAATGTTTCAAATAATACTATTTTATGTGGTGATACAACCTTATTATCTAATTTAACATTAAATGGTAATTTACAAATAAATAATAAAACAAATATATCAGGTAACACAGTATTTCAAAATGCTATATCAGTTTTATCTCAGTTGAATGTACAAAATCAAGCACAATTTGATGATATAGTCAGAATTAAAAATATTAGAACAATTAGCGATGAATATTCAGATATGTCATTACCTGAAGAAAATATTAATATTTTTGGACATGTTATTAATATTGGTACATATGATTCAATGGTTAATATTAGAGGAACAACTAATTATATTGCAACTAATGAAATTAGATTAGCTGATAAATTAATATCATTAAATTTAAATAATAGTAATACAACTGCATTAGATTCAGGTAGTTTATGTGGGATTCAAATTTTGGGATCATTGGGTGATGGATATATAAAAACAACTGCAGCAGCTAATAGATATTTAATAAAAGCACCAACAAATAGTTCAACAGAATATATTGCAACTTTTGATTTAAATAATAATTTAAATGTATCTGGAAATTCAATTATTAACAATAATTTATCTGTATTATCAGATCTTAATATCTTAGGTCAATCATTATTAAATAATACTACAATTAATTCTATATTATTTGTGTCTGGTAATGCATTTATTTGTAATGATGTTTCATTATTATCCAATTTAAACATATTAGGTACAACAAATATTAATCAAGATTTAAATGTAATTGGAAATTTAATTGTAACTAATAATACAATTTTAAATGGAACTGCAAATATTTTATCTAATTTATTTGTTTCAGGTGTTACTATTTTAGAAAACGATACCTTTTTACAATCTAAATTAAGTGTAGTAAATGATTCAATATTATATGGTAATTTAACATTAAATTCCAAGTTTCAAGTTTCTTCAAATACATTATTATTTGGTGATACAACTCTATTCTCTGATTTATATATATCAAATAATACATATTTAAATGGTAATTTAAGTGTATCTCAAAAAACAATTTTAATGGGAGAAACAACAATTCTTTCAAATTTAAATATAACAGGAAATCTAATATTAAATAATAATTTATTTGTTTCAAATAATACAATTCTATGTAATTCAACCACAATAGATTCGAGTTTAAATGTATCTGGTATTACAATTTTACAAGGTGAAACAACAATAGATTCAAGTTTAAATGTTTCTGGTATTACTATTTTACAAGGTGAAACCACAATAGATGCAAGTTTAAATGTATCGGGTATAACTATTTTACAAGGTCAAACAACTATAGCTGCTAGTTTAAATGTGTCAGGTATAACTATTCTTCAAGGCCAAACAACAATTGATTCCAGTTTAAATGTTTCTGGTACAACTATTCTTCAAGGACAAACAACAATTGAATCCAGTTTAAATGTATCAGGAATAACTATACTTCAAGGTCAAACAACAATTGATTCCGGTTTAAATGTTTCTGGTACAACTATTCTTCAAGGACAAACAACAATTGAATCCGATTTAACTGTTTCAGGTATAACTATTCTTCAAGGACAAACAACACTTGATTCCAGTTTAAATGTATCAGGTATAACTATTTTGCAAGGACAAACAACAATTGATTCCAGTTTAAATGTATCTGGTATAACTATTCTTCAAGGACAAACAACAATTAAATCAAGTTTAAATGTATCTGGTATAACTATTCTTCAAGGACAAACAACAATAGATTCAAGTTTAAATGTATCAGGTATAACTATTTTACAAGGTCAAACTACGATTGATTCTAATTTAAATGTATCTGGGAATACACATTTACAAGGGCAAACAACCATAGATTCAGGTTTAAATGTGTCAGGTGTAACTATTTTACAAGGTCAAACAACAATGGATTCTAGTTTAAATGTATCAGGTGTAACTATTTTACAAGGAAAAACAACATTAGATTCGAGTTTAAATGTTTCGGGAAATACAGTTTTGCAAGGTCAAACAACAATCGATTCAAGTTTAAGTGTCTCGGGTAACACCATATTACAAGGACTAACAACAATAGATTCTAGTTTAAATGTATCTGGTATAACTATTCTTCAAGGACAAACAACTATTGACTCTACATTAAATGTCTCAGGTAACACCATATTACAAGGTCAAACAACAATAGATTCTAGTTTAAATGTATCAGGAAATACTATTTTACAAGGATATACTACAATCGATTCTAGTTTAAATGTATCAGGTAGTACAATATTACAAGGCGAAACAACAATAGATTCTAGTTTAAATGTATCTGGAATTACTATTCTTCAAGGACAAACTATATTAGAGTCTAGTTTAAATGTATCGGGTACAACAATATTACAAGGACAAACAACAATAGATTCTAGTTTAAATGTTTCTGGGTTTACTATTTTACAAGGACAAACAACAATAGATTCCAGTTTAAATGTGTCCGGAGATACTATTTTACAAGGACAAACAACAATAGATTCTAGTTTAAATGTGTCAGGAGATACTATTTTACAAGGACAAACAACAATAAAATCTAGTTTAAATGTATCAGGAAATACTATTTTACAAGGACAAACAACAATAGATTCAAGTCTAAATGTTTCAGGAAATACCATTTTACAAGGTCAAACAACTATATATTCAAGTCTAAATGTTTCTGGTTATACTATTTTACAGGATCAAACAACAATAGAATCCAGTTTAAATGTTTCTGGTTATACTATTTTACAGGGACAGGCAACCATAAAATCAAGTTTAAATGTTTCTGGAACTACTATATTACAAGGACAAACAACAATAGATTCAAGTCTTGATGTTTCTGGTAACACTTTTTTACAAGGTCATCTTACTGTTAATTCTAATTTAAATATTTTAGATGATTTAATATTAAGTGGTTCTTTATATATTTCTCAAAATAGTTTATTACAAGGCTCAACAACTTTAAATTCAAATTTAAATGTATCTGGAGATACAATTATGAATGGATCATTATTAGTTTCTACTACCACAATTAATTCTAATTTAACTGTTTATGGTGATACACTTGATCAAGGTAATTTAACTGTTGAATCTAATTTATATATATCTGGTTATAGCTTATTACAAGGAAATACTACTTTATTATCAGATATTTTAATTAATGGTTCCACAACTGTATTAACTAATTTGAATATTTCTGGTAATACAATTATAGATTCAAATCTTTATGTAAGTAATAATTCTATATTATGTAATACAGTAAGTGCATTATCTGATTTGAATATAGGTGGAAATATTAACATTTATAATAATTTAAATATTAGTAATACATCACAATTTAATAATGATATACGATTAAAAACTATTAGAACTATTAATGATACATATTTAGATTCATCATCAGAATTTGAAAATTTAAATATTTTAGGACACATAATTAATATTGGTAATGATCGATCTATTGTTAATATAAAAGGTACAACTACTTATGTTGCTTCAACTGAACTAAGAGTAACAGATAAAGTCATTGGATTAAATTTAGATACTGATAATATAACACCTTATGATATTGGAGCATCTAGTGGAATTGATATATTAGGTACTAATGGAGAAGGTTTTATTAGAACAACAGAAGATGCATTCAGATTTTATATAAAAGCACCAGAAGATAATAATGTAAATTATATTGCAACAGTTGATTCTAATAATAATTTTTACGTATCTGGATATTCAATAATTAATAATTATTTAAATGTATTAGGTTCAAGTACATATTTTAATAATGCAACATTTTTATCAAATTTAAATATATCAGGTAATTCTGTTTTTAATGGTATATCAACTTTTTTAACTAATTTAAATATTTCTGGCAATTGTATTTTACAAAGTAATTTAAATGTTTCTAATAATAGTACTTTACATGGTTCAACTACAATAAATTCGTCTTTGAATGTATCAGGTAATACTATTTTACAAGGAAAAACGACAATAGATTCTATTTTAAATGTATCTGGTAATACAATTCTCCAAGGACAAACAACTATATTATCTAATTTAAATGTATCAGGAATAACTATACTTCAAGGACAAACTACAATAGATTCAACTTTAAATGTATCTGGTATAACAATACTGCAAGGACAAACAACTATTGATTCGTCATTAAATGTATCTGGTATAACAATATTACAAGGCCAACTTTCGATTGCGTCATCTTTAAATGTTTCTGGGTATACAGTATTACAAGGTTATACAACACTTGATTCTAGTTTAAATGTTTCTGGAATAACAATATTACAAGGACAGACTACTATATGTGCTAATTTAAATGTTTCCGGAAATACAATTTTACAAGGAAAAGCAACAGTAGATTCTAATTTGAATGTATCAGGACATACACAAATTCAAGGACAACTAACAGTTTTATCAAGTTTAAATATTTCAGGCAATACAATTTTACAAGGATCGTTAAATATTACCGGTTCAACTATTTTACAAGGTCAAACGACTATAGATTCAAGTTTAAATGTTTCTGGTATAACTATTTTACAAGGGCAAACGACTATATATGCGAGTTTAAATGTTTCAGGTAGTACGTTACTTCAAGGTAGTACAACTGTTGATTCCAGTTTGAATGTATCTGGAAATACAATTTTACAAGGATTTTTAAATGTAACAGGAATAACTATTTTACAAGGCCAAACTACATTAGATTCAAGTTTGAATGTATCAGGAATTACTATATTACACGGCCAAACAACAATAGATTCTAGTTTAAATGTATCAGGTATTACCATTTTACAAGGACAAACAACTATTGATTCAAGTTTAAATGTTTCAGGTATAACAATATTACAAGGACAAACAACTATTGAGGCAAGTTTAAATGTATCAGGTATTACAATTTTACAAGGACAGACAACTATTGATTCCAGTTTAAATGTATCAGGTATAACAATATTACAAGGACAGACAACAATTGATTCCAGTTTAAATGTTTCTGGTATTACAATTTTACAAGGACAGACAACTATTGATTCCAGTTTAAATGTATTCGGTATAACAATATTACAAGGTGAAACAACTATTGATTCCAGTTTAAATGTATCCGGTATAACAATATTACAAGGTGAAACAACTATTAATTCAAGTTTAAATGTTTCAGGTGTAGCAATTTTACAAGGACAAACAACAATTGATTCTAGTTTAAATGTTTCTGGTATAACAATATTACAAGGACAAACAACAATTGATTCTAGTTTAAATGTATCAGGTATAACTATTTTACAAGGACAAACAACTATTGATTCAAGTTTAAATGTTTCTGGTATAACAATATTACAAGGACAAACAACAATTGATTCTAGTTTAAATGTATCAGGTATAACTATTTTACATGGACAATCAACATTAAATTCTAGTTTAAATGTATCAGGCATTACTATTCTTCAAGGACAAACAACAATAGATTCTAGTTTAAATGTATCCGGTATTACTATTTTACAGGGACAAACAACAATAGATTCTGGTTTAAATGTATCCGGTATTACTATTTTACAGGGACAAACAACAATTGATTCTAGTTTAAATGTTTCAGGTATTACAATATTACAAGGACAAACAACAATTGATTCTAGTTTAAATGTTTCAGGTATTACAATATTACAAGGACAAACAACAATTGATTCTAGTTTAAATGTTTCAGGTATTACAATATTACAAGGACAAACAACTATTTATTCTAGTTTAAATATATCAGGTGTTACTATTTTACAAGGTGACACCACAATAGATTCAAGTTTAAATGTTTCTGGTATTACTGTATTACAAGGTCAAACCACAATAAACGCTGGTTTAAATGTATCAGGTACTACTATATTACAAGGACAAACAACTGTTGATTCAAGTTTAAATGTATCAGGTATAACTATTCTACAAGGTCAAACAACATTAGCTGCTGGTTTAAATGTTTCTGGTATTACAGTTTTACAAGGACAAACTACAATTTATTCCAGTTTAAATGTTTCTGGCATTACAATATTACAAGGACAAACAACTATTGATTCAAGTTTGAATGTATCTGGTATAACTATTCTTCAAGGACAAACAACTATGGATTCTAGTTTAAATGTATCTGGTATAACTATTCTCCAAGGACAAACAACTATAGATTCTAGTTTATATGTTTCAGGTATATCTATTCTGCAAGGACAAACAACTATTAATTCAAGTTTAAATGTATCTGGTATTACTATTCTACAAGGTCAAACAACTATAGCAGCAGGAATAAATATATCGGGATCATCAATATTGCAAGGACAAACAACAATTTTATCAAGTTTAAATGTATCTGGATTATCAATATTGCAAGGACAACTTTCAGTTGTAGCAAGTTTAAATATATCTGGTATAACTATATTACAGGGACAAAGTACAATTAATTCAAGTTTAAATGTTTCTGGCTTAACTATTTTACAAGGACAAACAACTATTTATTCTAGTTTTAATGTTTCTGGTGAAAGTATTTTACAAGGACAATTGACGGCAATATCGAGCGTTAATGTTTCTGGAAATACAATATTATTTGGCCAATCAACAATAGCATCTGGTTTAAATGTATCTGGCAATACAATATTGCAAGGTCAAGTTACATTATCATCAAATCTTAATATATCAGGTATATCTATATTACAAGGACAACTTTCTGTTGGATCAAGTTTAAATATTTCAGGAAATACAATCTTACAAGGACAATTATCTGTATTATCAAATATAAATGTTTCAGGTAATGGTATTTTACAGGGACAATTTTCTGTTGAATCAAGTTTATGTGTATCTGGTTATACAATTTTGCAAGGACAAGTTTCATTAGCATCCAGTTTTAATATTTCTGGTATAACAATATTACAAGGTCAAACAACTGTAAAATCTGGTCTTAATGTATCGGGTAATACGATTTTACAGGGACAATTATCAGTTTTATCCATTTTAAATATTTCAGGAATTACAATTTTACAAGGTCAAACGACAATTAAATCAAGTTTAAATGTTTCCGGAATATCAATACTTCAAGGCCAAACAACAATATGTTCGAGTTTAAATGTTTCTGGTTCATCATTGTTACAAGGACAATTAAGTGTATTATCAAGTTTAAATGTTTCAGGAAATTCTATTTTACAAGGACTAACAACACTTTATTCTAGTTTAAATGTTTCAGGTATTACGATTTTACAAGGAGAAACCACAATAGTATCCAGTTTAAATGTATCAGGTATTACTATATTACAAGGAGAAACTACCATGGTTTCTAGTTTAAATGTATCTGGTATTACAATTTTACAAGGACAAACAACTATCGATTCAAATTTAAATGTTTCTGGTATTACAATTTTACAAGGTGAAACCACAATAGATTCGAGTTTAAATGTATCAGGTATTACAAATTTACAAGGACAGACAACTATTGATTCCAGTTTAAATGTATCAGGTATTACTATATTACAAGGACAAACAACAATTGATTCAAGCTTAAATGTTTCTGGTATTACAATTCTTCAAGGACAAACTACAATAGCTGCTAGTTTAAATGTTTCTGGTAGTACTATATTACAAGGACAAACAACAATTGATTCAAGCTTCAATGTTTCAGGTATAACTATTCTTCAAGGACAAACAACTATAGATTCTAGTTTAAATGTTTCAGGTATTACAATTTTACAAGGACAAACAACTATAAATTCTAGTTTAAATGTATCAGGTATTACCATATTACAAGGTCAAACTACTATAGATTCTAGTTTAAATGTTTCGGGTATTACAATTTTACAAGGACAAACAACAATAGATTCTAGTTTAAATGTATCAGGTATAACTATATTACAAGGACAAACAACTATAGATTCTAGTTTAAATGTTTCGGGTATTACAATTTTACAAGGACAAACAACAATAGATTCTAGTTTAAATGTATCAGGTATAACTATATTACAAGGACAAACAACTATAGATTCTAGTTTAAGTGTATCAGGTATAACTATTTTACAAGGACAAACAACTATAGATTCTAGTTTAAATGTTTCTGGAAACACTATTTTACAAGGTCAAGTTTCAGTATTATCTAATTTAAATATATCTGGGAATACAATTTTACAAGGGTTAACTACAATAAATTCTAGTTTAAATGTCTCGGGTATTTCTATTTTACAAGGGCAGCTATCAGTTATTTCTAGTATGAATGTATCTGGTATTACAATTTTACAAGGACAAACAACTATAGATTCCAGTTTAAATATATCAGGGTTTACAATATTACAAGGACAAGTTTCTATTGGATCTAGTTTAAATATTTCTGGTTTTAGTATTCTTCAAGGACAGGTATCATTATCATCAAGTTTAAATGTTTCGGGTACAACATTATTATTAGGACAAACTACAGTTAAATCAGCTTTAAATATTTCAGGAATAACAATTCTTCAAGGACAAACAACTATAAAATCTAGTTTAAATGTATCTGGCATATCTATATTACAAGGACAGTTATCAGTATTATCAGATTTAAATGTATCAGGTAACTCAATGCATCAAGGACAAGTTACAATTGTATCAAATTTAAATGTTTCGGGTAATATTGTTTTACAAGGTCTAACAACTTTAGATTCAAGTTTGAATGTATCTGGAATAACAATATTACAAGGACAGACAACTATTGATTCATCTTTAAATGTATCTGGTATTACAATACTTCAAGGGCAAACTACTATAGATTCTAGTTTAAATGTTTCAGGAATTACTATTTTACAAGGATCGACAACTATAGATTCATGTTTAAATGTATCTGGTGATACTATATTACAAGGACAAACTACTATGGATTCAAATTTAAATGTATCAGGTTATAGTATATTACAAGGACAACTATCAGTATTATCAAATATAAATATTTCAGGAAATACAATTTTACAAGGATATGCAACATTAGATTCAAGTTTAAATGTTTCCGGAATAACTATTTTACAAGGTCAAACAACATTAGATTCGAGTTTAAATGTTTCAGGAATTTCAATATTTCAAGATCAAATATCTATATTATCTAGTTTAAATGTATCAGGAATAACAATATTGCAAGGTCAACTATCAGTAGTTAGTGGATTAAATATATCTGGTGAATCTATTTTACAAGGACAACTTTCCGTTGCATCTAATTTAAATGTATCAGGAACTACTATTTTACAAGGAAAAGCAACTATTATATCAACTTTAAATGTATCTGGTATTAGTATTTTACAAGGTGAACTTTCTGTAGCATCAAGATTAAATGTATCCGGTTCATCAGTATTACAAGGCCAGACAACAATTGTATCGAGTTTAAACATATCAGGTAATACATTTCTACAAGGATATTTAATTGTTTCTCAAACTACAATTTTACAGAATCAAACAACTATTAATTCTAATTTATATATAACCGATAATACATTTGTTAATGGATCCTTAACAATTTCTCAAAATACATCATTACAAGGTCAAACATCAATGAATTCAAATTTAAATGTATCTGGTAATACATTTCTAGGTAATAATTTAATTGTTAGTCAAAATACTACAATTGGTTCAAATTTAAATATAATTAATAATATTAATGTAGGTCAAAATTTAGTAGTTAATAATAATTCAACATTTGCAACAAATTTAAATGTTAATAATACTTTTAGAACTCAAAATATTAATACAATAAGTGATGCATATGATAATATTTATTCACCAAATCAAAATTTAAATATTTATGGTCATGTTATCAATATAGGAACACCTAATTCAATTGTAAATATTAATGGTACTACTTCTTACATAGCTACAAATCAATTATCAGTTACTGATAAAGTAATATCATTAAATTTAGATAGTTCAGAAACAAAACCTTTTGATATGGGATCATCAAGTGGTATTGAAATATTAGGAACATCTGGTTTAGGTTATATTATGACATCTACAGATGCTTCCAGATATTTAATTAAAGCACCAATAAAATCTAATATTGATTATATTGCAACATTAGATATAAATAATAATTATTGTGTATCTGGATCAACTATTTTAAATAATACCGTAACTATAAATTCAGCATTAAACATTAGTGGTATTACAAAATTAAATGAACGATTAAATTTAGTCAATTTAACTCAATCTCAGATATCATTATTAAATAATCCATCAGATGGTGATACAGTTATAAATTCAACAACTAATAAAATAAATATTTATATAAATGGTATTTGGTCAGAAATTGCAAATACTGAAGCAATTTTAATAAAGGGAAAATCGGTTATGCTGGGCAGTACAACAATTGGATCTGATTTATATATATTAGGCAATACTATGATAGATAATAATATAACAACTTATGGTTCCTTATATGTATCAGGTAATACAAATTTAAATAGATCATTATTAGTTACAAATAATACAACATTAGTAGGTAACACAACTATTTTATCAAATATTTATATTTCACAAACATCAACAATTCAAGGAATTACTAATTTACTAAATAATTTAAATGTATCTGGTAATACATGTATAGCTAATAATTTATATATATCGCAAAATTCAAATATATATGGAAATACTAGTATTTTATCTAATTTAAATGTATCTGGTAATGCCATAATAAGTAATTTATTTATATCTCAAAGTACTAATTTATATGGCACTTTAACTAATTTACAAAGTACAAATCTGCAAGGTAGAACAACAATAGGTTCAAATTTAATGTTATTAGGAAATGCAACATTATTATCAAACTTAAATATTTCAGCTAATACAATCATTGGACAAAATTTAAGTGTATCTCAAAATACAACTATTTATTCAAATTTAAATGTAAATGGTGCATTACAAATATTAGGATCGACTGTTTTAAATGGGACATTATTTAATTTACAAAATACAATACTCGGTTCATCGTTAAATGTATATTCAGATTCAACACTAAATTCAAATTTAACAATTTCAGGTAATACCAATATAAATAATAATTTTAATGTGTTGCAAAATTCGACATTTCAATCAAATTTAAATATTTCAGGAAATACAAATATTAATAATAATCTATTAGTTTTACAAAATACAACAATTCTATCAAATTTAAATATTTTTGGTAATTTGAATGTATCTCAAAATTCAACTATTAATGGTAATTCAACATTAATTGGAAATTTATTTGTTACTCAAAATTCTATAATTAATGGAAATTCAACATTATTAGGAAATTTACTAGTATCCCAAAATTCAACTTTATTAGGCGCTTTATCAGTTTTAAAAAATACTAATTTATATGGTAATACAATAATTAATAATAATAGTTCCTTATTATCACAATTAAATGTTAGTGGTACAGCTAGATTTGAAAATATTGTAAGAGTGCGTAATATTAATTCTATTAGTGATAATTATGATAATATAAATTCAATCGATCAAAATATTAATATTAATGGTCATGTAATAAATATTGGTAATCAAAATTCAATAATAAATATTATGGGAACAGCATCTTATGTAGCTACTAATGAATTAATTTTAACTGATAAAATTATCACTTTAAATCTTAATAGTACAACTACTACAGCTTTTGATATAGGTGTTTCTAGCGGTATCGAAATTTTAGGAACTAATGGAGATGGTTTTATTAAAACTAATGAAAATGCATCTAGATTTTATATTAAAGCACCTGTCGATAATAATATAAATTATGTTGCGACATATGATATAAATAATAATTTTTATGTATCTGGAAAAACAATTTTAAATAATTCAACTACTTTATTATCTACATTATTAATAAATGATAATACTACATTAAATTCAAATTTAAATATTTTAAATAATATGTTTGTTTCAAATAATACAATATTACAGGGACAAACTACACTCAAATCTAATTTAAATGTTTTAGGAAATTTATTCATTTCTAATAATAGTATTTTACAAGGAAATTCTTCAATAAACTCCTCATTAAATATATCTGGCAATACTATTTGTAATGGTACACTAACAATTTTAAATAATGTTTTATTAGATTCTAATTTATATGTTTCTCAAAATTCATTTTTAAATGGATCATTGATAGTTTCGCAAAATTCAATTTTACAGAATCAAACAACTGTTAATTCAACTTTAAATGTGTCAGGTAACACTAATTTAAATGGATCATTAATTATTTTACAAAATGCAACATTTTCAAGTAATTTAAATATCAATAATAATTTATTTGTATCCCAAAATACAACATTATATTCTAATTTAAATATTATTGGAAATATAACTATCAATAGTAATTTATATGTTTCAAATAATACAATTTTAAATTCAAATCTATATGTATCAGGGACAACAATATTAGAAGGAATTTTAAATGTTTCCCAAAATACATTTTTATATGGTAATTTATCAGTTTCACAAAATACATTATTACAGGGCAATACTACTATGCTTAATAATTTAAATGTATCTGGTAATGCATATTTATTAGGACAATTAAATGTTTCGCAAAATACATTATTACAAGGAAATACAACAATGTTAAATAATTTAAATGTATCAGGTAATACATTTTTATATGGAAATCTTAATGTATCCCAAAATACTATATTATCAGAAAATTTATATGTTTCCCAGAATACTATGATACAAGGTAATACTACTGTATTTTCTAATTTAAATATTATTGGAAATATTAATTTACTAAATAATTTAAATGTATCAACTAATACAAGTTTATATGGAAATGTAAATGTTAGTGGTATATCAGTATTTGGTAATGATGTAAGAGTAAGAAATATTAAAACAATTAGTGATTCAACTGATAATATATATTCAATTGATCAAAATTTAAATATTAATGGTAATGTTATTAATATTGGAAATCGACAATCATTAATTAATATAATGGGTACTACTACATTTGTTGCTACAAATGAATTGCGTGTGAATGATAAACTGATTTCATTAAATTTAAATGGTAGTGATACATCCGCATTTGATACAGGTACATTAAGTGGATTTGAAATCTTAGGAATTAGCGGAACGGGTTATATTAAAACGAATGAAGATGCAACAAGATATTATTTAAAAACTCCAATGAAATCTGATATAAATTATATTGCAACATATGATATTAATAATAATTTTACAGTATCTGGTTTAACTATATTAGGTAATTCTATTATAAAAGGATTTAATACAGTAATGGCTGATCTAGTAATTTCAGGTAATACATATTTAAATGGATCAATATTTATTTCTCAGAATTCAACATTACAAGGAAGCACAACCATTTTATCCAGTTTAAATGTATCTGGTGATACCATATTTGGTGGAAATTTATGTGTATCCCAAAATTCAATTATTAAGGGAATTATATCTATCGGATCAAATTTAAATGTTTCTGGTATAACGGTTTTATTTAATAATGCATCAATTATGGGAAATACTACAATATTATCAAATTTAAATATTTCCGGAAATACTAATTTAGCGAGTTCTTTATATGTATCACAAAATAGTATTTTACAAGGTAACACAACTCTCCTAAATAATTTAAATGTATCTGTTAATACAAATATAGGAGGTAATTTAAATATTTCTCAAAATAGTTCAATTCAAGGTAATGCAACAATAATTAGTAATTTAAACGTATCTGGTAATACTATATTAGGTGGTAATCTTATTATATCTCAAAATACAACTTTACAAAGTAATTTAAATTTATTGGGTAACAGTACAATTATAGGATCATCTACTATATTAAGTAATATATCAGTAATTGGTAATAGTACAATTTTATCTAATTTGTGTGTTTCAGGAAATTCAACTCTAACTAGTTCTCTATATTTAAAAACTACCAATATGCCAATAATAGATCAAAATACGAACAGTATTAATTGGGATGGTTATAATACAATATTTTCAAATGGAGAACCAATTGGTGGAGGTATTAGTTCACAAATTATAAATTTATCATCTACTTATTATGTATATAAAAAATATACCACTACTAATTTAAACTTGCCACATTTATTAACCATGTATATTAAATTTGATAATCCTAGTGTAATGACTAATTTTGTTGTATCAGTTACAAGAAATATTAATGATTGGTCTTCATCTAATGGAAGAATATTTACAAGTAGTGATGGAATAAATTCATTTAGTTATAATAAAATATCTTGGATATTTACACCACCTCAAAATCCAGTTACTCCAAATACTTTTTATATATATTTTGGATCAAATAATATAAATAATTTAGCTCAAATGTCAACGGTAATACGATATTATAATTTATTAATAAATCCGATAGATGGAAATTTAACAACAGATGGGTCTGCCTATATTAATTCCAGTTTAAATGTTAATGGTGACATTATTTCTAATGGTAGATGTATTTTAAATTCATCATTATATGTAAATGGTGCTACATCATTGATGGGATCAATTAATTTTGGATCGAATGTTGCTATATCAGGTAGTTCGGTAATTCAAGCAACATCAACATTTGGATCTGATTTATACGTCGCAGGTAATATAATAGCTAATAGTCATAATATACAAGCATTAAATGTAAATGGTTCTATATCTGCATTATCAAATTTAATAATATCAGGTAATTCAATAGTACAACAATCTATATCAGTTGGTTCTAATATGGATATTGCAGGCAAATGTAATATTGGTGGTAATCTAAATATTACGGGTTCAGCAATTTTTAATTCACCTATAACAGGATTATCAACTTTAAATGTAAAGGGATTAATTCAATCTAATGATACAATGCGGACAATAAATATCAAATCTTTATCAGATGATTATTCATTATCTACGCCTAATCAAACATTAAATATAAATGCAAAAACAATAAATATAGGTAATCCCGGATCAATTATTAACTTATTAGGTACTGCAACTTATGTAGCTACAACTGAATTACAAATAATGGACAAATTAATTCAATTAAATTTAAATTCCAGTGGAACAGCAGCAATGGATTTAGGTCTATCTAGTGGTATTAATATTGCGGGTACAAATGGTGATGGTTATATCCAAACATCTAATGATGCAACAAGATTTATTATTAAAGCACCATTAAATTCAAATTTTGGTTATATATCTATTCTAGATCAAAATAATAATTTAAATATATCGGGTAATACTATTTTATTGGGTAACACAACAATAAATTCATCATTATTCATTAAAAATAATACATTATTAATGGGATCAACAACCGTAGGTTCAAATTTTGTAATTAATGGTAATAATAATATTTATGGATCTTGTATGATATCTGGTCCTAGTAATGCAGTTGGTCAAACATATATTCAATCTTCTAATTTACCATTATTAAGCTTGGAAATAAATAATATTAATTGGAATGTAAATACAAATACGACTGCAATATATAATAATGATTCTCCTATTTTAATAAGTCCTGGATCATATATTTATCCACAAAATATTTATTTAACACCAACAACATCAGTTTGCAAACAATATAATACAATATACACAAAAAATGATCATATTTTAACAATGTATGTAAAATTTGCAAATAGTTATTCAAATATAGTATTATCAATAAATGATTCAATAACTTGGAATTCTTCAATTGCAAAAATATTTACTATAAATGATGGAATAAATATATCTAATTACACCAAAATAACATGGATATTCACTCCTCCTACAAGAAATGGTAATTTTAATCTTTTCATCGGTTCAAATAATGTTCCAAATATGAATTTACAACAAACAACACAAATAAGTTATACAAATTTAACTATTCAGCCAATAGATGGTAATATTATAATAGACGGAAACTCTTATGTTGGTAATAATGTTTATATTAGTGGCAATTCAAATATTATGGGTAATTCTAATTTAATAGGTAATTCTTTCATTCAAGGATCTGTATCTTTATTATCAAATATTAGTATTGGTGGTAATAGTTTATTACAAAATAATGTTAGTCTTTTATCAGATTTATTCATATCAGGAAATACTAATATAATTAGTAATTTAAATATTGGTGCTACTCTGAATATATCAGGTGCAACAACTATTAATGGAACAACTTCTCTATTATCAAAATTATATGTATCTAATAATTCATTATTTTCTGGAAATATTTCTTTATTATCACAATTAAATGTTTCAGGATTAGTAACATTATACAATAATAATTTATTATACGGCAATCATACAATAGGATCAAATTTATATGTTTCTGGTAATTCAATTATGAATGGAAATATTACATTTTTATCGCCTATTAATGTTTCTAATAATTCAACATTACAAGGAATAACTGTATTATCAATATTAAATGTTTCAGGTATTAGTATTTTACAAGGTGATACTACATTTTTATCTAATTTAAATGTTAATAATAACTTTCTTGTTAATAATAATACAACATTAAAAACTAATTTATTTGTAAATAATTATACAATATTAAATAATAATACAACAATTAATACAAATTTAAATGTTATCAATAATACTATTTTAAATGGAGCAAGTACTTTATTATCACAAATTTATATATCAGGTAATAGTGTAATGCAAGGAACTACATCTTGTTTATCAAATTTAAATATATCAGGTACATCAATTATGCAAAATAATGTAACAATGATGTCACAAGTAAATGTCCTTGGTAATGCCAACTTTTCATCTATTAATATTAGTGGAAATTCTATATTTAATAATAATGTTACAATGTTGTCACCTGTTTCTGTATTAAATAATTTTACCTTATTAGGACAAGTATCAATGCAAAATATTCCTGATTTCCCAACAAACGCAGCAGCTGCTGCGGGTGGAGTAGCATTATGGAGTATTTATAGAACGGGTGGTATTATTAAAATAAGATTAGATGATATAGCACCATCACTATCATTATTACCATTAAACGGAAATATAAATATAACTATTAATCAATTAACTGTTTATTATGAACCAGGTGCAACATCTCTTGATAATGTAAATGGAAATTTAATACCATATATAACTTCTATTAATAGTGTAGATACAGGAGAATTAGTGAATACACCTATACCACTTGCTACAACTAATATTCCATTATCTTTAGTAAATACAAATCTTCCACGTGTTTACACAATTACATATATATCAACCGATAGTAGTGGTAATTATCAAAATGCTTATCGTACATTAACGATAAGATCATTAATTAGAACACTATTATTTAATAATACTAATATTTATCAAGCATCGTATGCTGTTTCTAATGATTTTATTAATAATAATTTAGTAAATGGATTTAAAACAGCTTGGACTATTTCAAATTCTGGATTGCAATCTTTAGGATTTACATTTAATAATTCATGGCAAATAATTATGAAAGGTCAAATTACAACCAATATAAATCCAATGATAGAATTCTCATTTGATCCATCATTAATAGGGTGGCCTACAACTAGAATAATACATTCTGGAAGATATGTAGTTGAATTTGGTGGTTCCAGAGCTGGTGGTATTAATTATGGTTGGTTACAAAAGCCAGATAATACAACATCAATTTTTGCTACTAATAATAATTTAATGACTTGTTTACGAACTGGATTTTATGTACAAATAAAATATTATAATAATAGTATTACATTAATATTTTTGGATTTATCTGGTAATATTGTATACACATGGATATCACCATCGATAACTTACATAAATAATATTACACCTTTTGTAATATATATGGATGTAAATACGTGTGATTTTTATAATGGTATTCTTTATGATATAACTAATGGGAATACAGCAAGCTATTTAGATTTCAAATCTAATTTTAATATTAGTTAAAAAATGTAATAATTTTTAAATTTAATTAATTTTAATTAAATAATTATTTATTTAATTAAAATTTTTATCAATATTAGAATATAAATGACAGATATGAGTACAATATTAATACCAAAATATAGATCTATATTTGGTATACAATCTTTATTATTACAAACAAATAATAATACATTAAATACAACTCTATCAGGTAATATAAGTATTTATTCTAATTTAAATATTTCATCAAATACAATTTTAATAAATTCTAATACAATAACTACTAATTTATTTGTTAATAAAAATCTAAATGTTAGTGGAAATACTTCATTTTTATCTATTCTGAATACAAATAATTCTGTATATAATGGTAATGTTACAATTTTAAGTAATTTAAATTCTACATCAATTTCAATGTTATATGGATCAACTATTGTTAATACTAATTTATCAGCGGCTACGAGTTTTCACGATTCAATAACAATTTTATCAAATTTAAATATTTCAAATAATACAACAATACCAAATTTATCAAATATTTTAAATAATTTAACAATAAATAATAATAGTATTTTTAATAGTATATCTATTAATTCTAATTTGAATATTTTAAAAGATACTATTTTTAATAATTCAGTATCTAATTTATCTAATTTATATATTAATGGTTATTCAATTATTAATAATCAAATAAATAGTTCATTTTTAAGTGTAACTGGTACAAGTAATTTTAATAATATATCTTTTTTATCTAATTTAAATGTTGAAGGTAATTGTTATATGAATAATTCAATAAATAATTCAATTACTGTTGGAAATAGTATGAATATTTCAGGTACAACAAAAATAAATACATTAAATATTTTAGGACAAATTGTTAATAATTTACCAGAATATGCAGATAATGATTCTGCTACTAATGGCGGTGTACCATTATGGGGATTTTATAGAACTGGCGGAATAATAAAAATCAGAATAAATACTATTACTTCTGTGCTTACATTAAATGGCAGTTCAACAATGAATTTATATTTAGATGATATTTTTAATGATCCTGGTGCAAATATTACAGATACTTCAAATGATACCATATCTGTAGTTGGTACTGTAACAGTAAATAATATTGGATCGTATATTGTTTATTATTCAGCTATTGATAGTTATGGAAATATTATTAATACCATATCAAGAACTGTAAATATTATACCTTATCCTATTATTGTTAGTATTATATTGGTATCAAATCAAGTAATTGTTACAATATCAGGTACTTATGATTTAATAACTTATTTTATAACAAATAATAATAATATAATAAAAACAGAAACACAAATTTCATCAACAACTATAAGTGTAGCATCATTAACAACTAATACAATTCCGTACATTATAACAATTAATTTAAAACGTAGTAATGGTAATATCTTAACAACAAATTCATTGTTATTTACTATATAAAATTATTATTTTTCATTATAATATCTCCATCATTATCATATAAATAAATTTTAAAATGTTCATAAAAATAATCCATAAGTAATATTTTTATTTCTTCCAAACTATCTCCAAATATATTTATTATAAAATGTTGATCAATAAAAGTTTGTGCATATATTGAAATTTTTTTTTTTGTAAATAAAAATCCAAACGTTTTTTTATTTAATTGTTTTTCTAAACAGGTCATAGTTTTATAAAAATTATAAATTTCTTTAATTGATATTGAACTATTATTCCATTTATTTTGAAAACATAAAATATTATCATTAAAAACTAAAATATAATCTATATCGATAATACATGGAAAAAAATTTTTAATTTCATTTTCTTTATATAATTCTAAATATGTTTTTTGTAGATATATATAAATATTATCATTAAAATCATTTGTATCATATTCTCTTTTCCTGGAATAATTCATTAGTATATTATATATAATATATAAAATAAAATAGATGAACTCATTAATAAAAATAAAATATTTAATTTTTATTAATTAATAAACAATTTGTACCAAATTATGATATTATGGACTCAAACTCCTGCTCTTGCGCTTGTGATCCATAATCTTTTGACGATCTCGTTCGATTTTTACTAGTCCATATAACTTTTTAAGTGAATTCTCGCATTCCTCACAAGAATTGCAGAATACAGATATATGATACTTGGGTCTCAAATTTATCGATTGATAAAACTGAAAAGGAATAATCTTTGTAACCTCAATAGGTAGAAACTTGTTATTAGTGGAAACTCTACCGCGTGAATAAGATCCCATAAAAAACGGACAAACAACTCTACGAATATACAATGCACGATTTGAACATAATTCACACTTATGAATACCACAATCTCCGCATTCCAATCCTGTATCACAATAACCGTAATAGTGTGAATTTTGAATTTCGCGATGACAAACTGTACACTTTCCAATTATCTTTGATGATAACGTCATTTATGCCAGATAAATAATTAAATGCTAATTTGAATGTTTTTGTGTCAATATGGCTACGGTAAAAAAGATCCATTTTAAAAATAACATCAATAAATTTTTTCAATTTTTTTTTGTTCAAAAATTAATTCAATATATAAATATAATATCTATAATTGATTATATGAAACCAGATAAAATACTATATGGTAAAGATGAATTCTATCCAAATATTAATAATAAAATATATAATGTATATAAAATAGATAATATTAAAAAAGAAAAATATATGAATAGAATTTTTAAATATTTTATTATTAATCAAAAAGATAATATAAACGAAAAACATTTTATTGGTATAGATTTTGAATTTAATAAAATATCAAAAAATGATAGAGATGTTGCAATGATGCAAATAAATTTAGAAAATAATTTAGAAATAGGGTATATTTTTTTATTATATCCTCCAGATTTACAATTAAAATCAAAAAAAAGATTAATAAAATTATTAACAGTATCAGAGTTTATAAAAATATTACATGGTAGTGAATCTTTAGATATTCCATACTTATTTAATCAATTATTAATAAAAAAAAAATTAATAAATAAATTTTGTAAAAATTTTTATGATACAAAATATATTTGTGATTATATAAATACAAATATGAAAGCTCAAACATTAGAATTAAAACAACAGGACGGTGTTGTTACAAAAAGTTGTTCAATATATGATTTTTTATTAGATAATAAAATAGTTACAAAAAATCAAATTAATATGCTTGAAAAAAATGAAGAAATGATGGGTCCAATATATTTGATTAATATAAATATTTATAAATTATCTGATAGTTTGTTTAATTATACATTATATGATGTATTATATTTACCGGAATTAATAAAAAAATTTATAGATATAAATGACAATTCAATTTTAATAATTTCTGAATTATCTGGATTAGTTAATAAATATAAACGAAATATTGAAAATAAATTTAATAATTTAGAACTACAAATTAACAATATTAATAATTATTTTTTTATTTATAAAAATAAAAAATTTACATTGTTAAATATTTGGAATAATTTTTATTCTACTATAAATGATATAAATATTTTTAAAAATATTAATTATTTTAAGAATTTTTTTAAAATAATCATTAAATATATTGTATATTATAATATCTATTTAAAATTTAATATTTTAAAAAAAAATAAAGAACAATTTTTAATTAATGACTTTGATAAATATTTTAAATGGTTAAAATTATATCCAAATGTGTATAAATTATTATTAACTTATAATCAATTAACTTTAAAATATATAAATAAAGAATTTTTTTAATATAAAAAAAAAAATAAATAATATTTAAGGATTTATTATTATAAATATAATAATGTCAAAAGATAATAATTTTGAAAATAATTTTAAAACAAAAAAAGTAATAAGAAAATCAGGAAAAACATTATTAGTAAAATCATTTGATAATTTTGAATTAAATGAAACACTATTTGATAATTTGGAAGGGCTTCAAGATAAATTTATTAAAAAAGATAAATTTTCTGCTTTTTTAAAATTTGATACACCTCAAAATTCTTTGAATGGATTAAAAACATTAAAAGAAAAATCATCAAATTTAAAATTTAAATTTAGTTATTATAAGGTATTTTTTACAGTAAATGGATTATCAGACATATCAGAATATAATAATGTTAAAAAAGAAATTATGGAATATGTTTCGAGTAAAACTGATTCAAATGTTTTATATTGTAAACTATATACCAAGAATGATAAATATTTAGGTTGTGGTGATTTAACAATGGATACATTAGATGGTATGATGAAATTACTATCAAAAGATTCAAATATCAAAGAATTTACAATTAATTCTTATACAGGTTGTTTTTATAAATTTAATGATAATAAAAATAAAAAAAATGATTAAAACATAGATTTATGAAAAAATCCATCAATTATAGTTCATGTACCATACAACACCAGTAAACAACTAGCTTACAAGTTAGTTCTAGAAATTCCATCACTTATTTTATTCCTATATAAATATTATAAAAAAAATTTTATAATATTATTATAATGTCATATTGTGTTTATTTATTAATCAATACTAATAATAATAGAACCTATATTGGAATTACAAATAATATAAATAGAAGAATTAGACAACATAACGGAGAATTAGTTGGAGGTGCGAAATACACAACAAATAATAAAAATGATGGTAAATGGATGTATTATGGATTTATTATTAATTTATCCAAAAATATATCTCTTAGTTTAGAAAAAAAAATTAAAATAAAATCTAGAAAGTTAACAGGTACACCCCTAGAAAAAAGATTAAAAGCAATAAATTTTATAATAGATGAATATAATTTAAATAATTTGAATGATATTATAATATTTAATCCAATTTAATTTCTCTACACTGAGTTTTTTTTCTAATTTCATTTTCAAAATCAGATGGATAAATTTTATTCGATTGTGGTAAACTAAATATGCGATCACTAAAAGTATAACCATCTATTCTACTTTTTTTTGAATCTTCAGATTTTTTTTCAATATTTACCATCCATGAATTATCTATTTTAAATAAATTATCTAAATTAAAATCATATTGTGCATTATTATCATTAGGTTCAAAATTTTGTTGATTTTCATTTACATTATCTTTATTTATAATTTCTTGATTATTTTTAATATCAACAACTGATGCAACTTTTACTGGTATTAATTCAGTTAATTTATTTTCATTTATAAATTCAGAATTTCCTGAATTATGAATTTCAGTTATAATTTTAGGATCAGTATTTAAATTAATTGATTTTTTATTTTTCATTTCGATTATTTTATTATATTTTTTTTTTAAATTTTTATTTGTAAGAATATATAATCCAATTTTTAACATTTTTATTTCATATTTTTGTCTATCTGATAATTTGTCAATTTTATTATATAAAATTATTTTTGTTTTATATGCATTTATAATTTCTTTTAATGATGAATTATTAGATATATTAAAAAATTCATAAAAATTATACATTATTTAACTATATAAATTAAACATTAATTAAACACAATTAATTTGATTTTGAATTACTTTATTTTTTATTAAAAATTTTTTATTCTATATTAAAATAATGAAAAATGATTTGATTATTGCAAAAAATGATATATTATTTAAAAAAATGAAATTTATTGGAGATAAATTTTGGGAATTAGATGTTTTTAAAAGAGAAGTCGGTGAAACATTTTTTGAAAACAATAATGATTTGGAAATAATTGGCAATGAAATTTTTAATGATTTTAATATAAAAAATCCAAACTATTTTTAAGATGTTTGTTCAGCTCCTGGTATATATTCTAAAATATTTTTAGAAAATTTTGATAAAAGTGTAGGATATGGTATTAGTTTACCTGTGGAAGAGGGTGGTGTTCCATTTATAATAAATAATAATAGATTTAATATTATTTATAAAAATATATTAGATAAAGATTTTAATTTATTATTAGATCATAAATTAGATTTAGGAATTGCATCATGTGTGAGTTATAAATATGATGCAAAATCAGCATATTTATTGAATATAAATTTAATATTAAAAAGTTTAACAATAATATTTAGGAATTTAAAAAAAAATGGTAATATAATTATTAATTTAACAATGAAAAATATAGATTTAGCATTTAATATAATTAATATTTTAAATACAATGTTTAAAAAATTTAAATTATAGAAATCTAAAACTATATGGGCTACAAAAAAAACTTTCTATTATTTTGGATATAATTTTAAAAAAAATAATAAAAAAAATATATTAGAAGATTTAATTGAAAGAATAAAATATGATAATGATCCTATAAATAATCAATTTTTAGGTAGTAATCATAATTATTTAAAAATATATAATCAAATGAAACATATTTATAATATAAAAATTAACGCATGGAATAAATTAATTAATGAAAATAAATAATTAATAAATATTAACTATTCTATTTATTTGAGAATAATTACCAACACTATTAGTGACTTGATAAACAAATGTAAAAATATTTTGAGTACTCGTATCTATTGGTATCAAAGTATTTGTAGTTATAGGTACGTTAAGATTAGATAATTCAGAATTATTATTATTATAAATGCTGAATAAATATGGAGTTAATATACCATCAATACTATCTGAAGCTAAAACTCCAGGATCAGTATATGACGAACCAATACTTATACTTAGTGTTGCTTTACCTAATAATGAAATAACTGGTGGTATAATTTCTAATCGGATTTTTAATATACCGCCTGTTCTATAAAATCCCCATAATGGAATACCATTTTGAGCTGCTAATAAATTAGTTTGATATTCTGGAACATTACTAATTACTTGACCAATAATATTTAAATTATCAGATGGAATACTTGACAATAATGTTATATTACCACAAGCTATATAATTACCAGATATATTTAAATTTGAATTAATTGATAAATTATTATTTATATTTGTTAAATTAGCATTTAAATTTGATTTTATAGATATATTACCAATTATTATTGATTTATTATTAATCAATGAAAATGTTGTTAATGCCCCATTAATTATAGTATTGCCTGATACATTCAAATTAGAATTATTTGATACTGTATTATTTAAAAGAGAAAAATTAGAGACAAATAATTTATTTAAATATAAATTACTATTAAAAATAGCAGGCATTGTACAATTCAATACTGAATTAATTGTAGATATATTATTAAAAATACTATTATTAATATAACAATTATTTAAATTGCTAGAGTACAATTGAGAATTATTAGATACATTACATGTATTATTAATAATTAATCCATTAATATATAAATTATTTTTATTATAATTTACTTGTGCACTTGCAATTATATTATTTAAATTAGCTGTGCCTGAAACACACAATGAAGAATTAATATTATTACTATTTTGAAATAAACTTTTTCCAGATATATTTAAATTATTATTTAAATCCAATGTTAATATATAATTCGTTGTAATTGAATTTGGTACTTTAATTTCAAATCTTGATGCATCTAATGATGTTCTAATAAATCCGTTACTTGATATTCCTAATATATTTATACCACAAAGATTACCATTATCTAATCCGCTATTTGTAGTATAATTATAATTTAATGTAAATATTTTATCTGTTAGCATTAATTGTTGTGTCATAACAAAATTACTAGTTCCATTCATATTAATAATTGAATTTGGATTACCAATATTAATGTTAATACCATTAATGTTAATAATATTTGATGTAATAAGATTTGTACTGATATTATTTATATTACTTTGTCCATTGATATTTAATTTAGATAAAAAACTAGTAGAATTAAAAATATAACTATTATTTGCATTAATATTATTTAATATTGAATACCCAGAAATTGTCAAATTATTTAATAATGTTATATTATTAGCATTATAAACATTATTATTAATAATTAAATTAGAACATATTGATGTATTATTAAGGATTGAATTATTTGATATATTTAAATTAGATTGTATTGATATATTATTTAAATTTGTATTTCCAGAAACATTTAATGATGAAGTTATACTTAAACTTCCATTTATTATTGTATTGCCTGTTACATTTATAAAATTATTTAAATTTATCATTTTAATATATTTTGATAATAAATTTTGTTCAAGTGTTGACATTATTATATTAAATTAGATATTTAAGTTTAATTATATATATATATATTTTTTCAGTTTATTAATAATGAAAATAGGTATTTTATATTATGGTTGATTGTTTAATGATTTTTATAATGAAAATCATACAAATATAATGAATGGTCCAAAAATATCAATAAGATTATCTGGAGTTGCATTTGTTAACAATAATTCTAAAATTTGATTAACTAGAAATATTAATCCATATGGTGATTTAATTAATTCAAAAATAGTATTAATGGAAGTAGAATCGATTAATAGTATAATATCAGAATTAAAAAAAAGAAAATTTTATTATAATAATGATAATGAACCAATTTGTTATATTAAAAAAAAAAATAATAATAAATTCATTTTAAAGTTTTCAATTAGTGAATATAATGATGAATATATTAATAATATAAAATATTTATATAATAAATTAAAAATTTATTGCAATAAATATAACTGTAAATATATTTTATTTATATCTTATATAGATAGAATATATTTATATAATATCAAAAATAATTTATCATTAAATATATATAATGATAAAATTATAAAATTATTATATAAATTAGAAAATAAGATACTTTTGAAAAATACTAAAAGTTATTTATTAAAATGCGATCCTTTAACATTAACAGAATTAGAAAAAAATATTATTAATTTATAATTATGTCAAATAATTTAATATTCTTTGATTTCGACATTAGCAGACCCATCTGGATTTGTTGTTATTGTTTTTTCTATAGTTATTTGTTTTCCATTAATTATCATTATTTGTGTTGTTTTCATTACAGATGATACATTACTCATACCCATATTTACAGCAAAATTAAAATTGCTAGCGTTTCCAAAAACATTTAAATTAGTATTAAATGCATTATGAAATATATCAAATGGATTAAAATTGGTATTATTAATGCAATTATTATTATTATTATACAATGCATCGTAAGCTTCACCAATTTCTTTGAATTTTTCTTCTGCGGCAGGATCTTTATTTTTATCAGGATGATATTTTAAAGCTAATTTATGATAGGCTTTTTTAATATCTTCTTTAGATGCATTAGTATCAATTTGTAAAATATTATAATAATTTTTACTCATTATTAATTAATATGAAATATTTTTTAAATAATTTTTTTATAATAATTGAATTTTTAATCCACCATAATTTCCATTATTTTGATATAATAAGCAATTATTATTTACATTTATAATTTTTATTGTATCACCGATATTGCAATAAGTTGTATAAAATCCCGATGAACTATAATTTCCATAGCCATTTTGCAATAAAAGTATAAAATTAGAAGTATCCATATTGTTACTTGTAACAACTATATTTAATAATGCGGGGACTGTAGAATTAGCATCAATAGTTGCAAAACATTGAATATTATAATAACCATTTATTGATACTGTATAAATATTATTTGACCATCCTAAAGCTGTATCAAGATAACTATCAAAATTTATAGTTTGTAAATCTTGATAAGTTGAATTATAATTTGATAATAATCCAAAAAATATAACAGGTTTTGATTTAATATATCCATTAATTATTGTATTACCCGATATATATAAATCAGATAAAATAGTAGTAGAACCTAATATACTATTATTTGATACGAATAAATTATTAATAAATCCATTATTAATGTTAGCATTATTCAAAATATATAATGAAGAATTAACTGTCATATCAGTTGTAACATTTAATGAATTTATATTAACAGTGTTTAAAATTGTGGAATTAGATACATTTAAATTTGTATTTACAAATAAATTATTCATTGTACTGTCACCTGATACATTTAATGATGATAAAATCGTAACATCATTATTAAAAATACTAATATTACTAACAAATAAATCAGATAAAATTGTTGTATGTCCATTAATTATAGTTGATTCTAATATATTTAAAATTGAATTAATAGTTAAATTTCCATTTATTTTAGTATCTCCATTTACAGTTAAATCACTACAAATAGAAGTATTGTTAAATATAGATACCGTTGATACATTAATATTATTAGCAAATAAATTATTTATAATATTTAAATTTGATAAAACAGTTAAATTTCCATTAATATTAGCATTATTATTTACATTTAATTTATTTGCTATTATATTTAAAGAATTCAAATTAGAATTTACAGTCAATGTACCATTTATCACACTATTATTAAAAGTTTCTAAATTATTGACTAATAAATTATTCATTGTTACATTATTATTGATAATACAATTTGAATTAACATTAAGATTACCATTAATAATAGTATTACCTGATGTATTTAAATTACCATATATAAATAAATTAGAATTAATAGTTGAATCATTATTTAAAATGGTATTACCAGAAACATATAAATCAGATAATATAGTAACATTATTATTTAATAGAGATGATCCATTTACATTAAGATAAGAATTTATTGTTAAACCATCATTTAAATTTAAATTATTTATAAAACTTTGACCAGAAACATTTAAAGTTGATGATACTGTCAAATTTGAAAATAAAGCATTTGAAATATTTAAATTATTAATATAAGATAAACCAGATATAGTTAAATTATTGATAAATCCATTATTAATATATGTATTATTTGACACATACAAATCAGATAAAATAGTTACATTATTAAATTGTGAATTATTACTAATTATTAAATCTCCATTAATAAAAGAATTTCCAGAAACATTTAAATTGGAATTAATTAATACATTATTCATTATTCCTTCTCCTAGAACATATAAATCATTACTAATAATGCTATCTAAATATGCATTACCTGTAACATTAAGATTATTCAATATGTTTATATTATTAGAATTAATTAGTTGATTAACAAATAAATTTGATAAAAATGTTGCATCACCATTAATAATTGAATTACCTGATATAGTTAAATTTGAATTAATTGTTGTATCTGAATTAATAAATGTTTGTCCAGAAATGTATAAATTAGATAATATAGTTGTTTGACCAAAAAGTAATGTATTTCTAGAAACATTTAATGAATTACAATTTAAATTATTTATAAATGATGATGATGAAATATATAAATTGGAATTAACTGATAAATTTAAAACATTTAAATTTGAATTAATTGTGACATTATTATTAAATAATGCATAACCTATAACATTTAAATTAGAATTTATTGTAGTATCTCCATTAATAAAAGTATTATTTGAAACATTTAAATTCGATAATAAAGACACATTATTTAAAATAGATATACCTGAAACTATTAATGAATTATTAATATATGCATTATTTAATATATTTAAATTCGAATTTATTATTGAATTTCCAGATATGTTTAAATTTGATAAAATAGATGTGTTATATAATATAGAATTACCTGATACACATAAATTCGATCCTACAGATAAATTAGAATTTATATTTGCATTTGTTATTACATTTAAATTTGAATTAATAGTAACATTACTATTAAATAAAGAACATCCAGATACATATAATATTGCTTGAACAGTCATATTTCCATTAACAAATGCACTATTATTCATAATTAGATTACTTTTAAAAGTTGTATTACCATTTAATATAGATTCACCCGATACATATAAATTATTCAATAATGTTGTATTACTATTTATTATAGTTGATCCTGAAACGTTTAATTGAGATAACACATATGTTTTTGAACTTATAATTGTATTTCCTGAAACAGTTAAATTACTATTAATTGTGGTTGAACCATTTATAGTAGTATTTCCGCTTACATTTAATTGAGATAAAATCGATGAATAATTTATATTAGAATTTCCTAATATATATAAATTTGATGATACAGTAGCATTATTAAAAGTTGCTGAATTATTAACATTTAAGTTAGAATTTATAGTGAGATTACCATTTATTAATGAATTACCTAACACTAATAAATTATTATTAACATTTGTTTGATTAAGATTTGAATTTCCTGATACTATCAAATTATTATTAATATACATATTTCCTAAATTTGAATCACCCATAACATATAATCCTGTATTAATACTAGTATAGCCTTGACATATATTATTACCGGATACATTTAAATTAGATAAAATAGATACATTACCATATAATAATGTTGTATTAGATACATATAAATTGGATAATACTGTACTATTATTTATTATTGTTGTACCTGAAACAGTTAAATTTGATAAAACTGACATATTTTGAACAATAGTTGATCCTGACACATTTAAATTGGAATTAATAGTCGAATTATTTATAATTGTTTGACTTGAAACGAATAAATTTGATATTAGAGTAGTATTATTAAAAATACTATTACCAGAAACAATTAAATTAGATAAAATAGTTGTATTATTCATAATAGAATTTCCAGATACTAGTAAATTATTTGTTGTAATATTTCCTTGTATAATTGATGAATTGGATACTTGCAATAATGATAATATAGTAGTATTTTGTAATATTGTTATATTTGATGAATATAAATTAGAATTAATAGTAATATTTCCAATTAATGTTGTTGTTCCAGATACAAAAAGATTAGATAATATTGTAGCATTATTTAAATAACTTAAACCAGATACAGTAAGATTGGAATTTAAACTAACATTTCCATTTAATACACTAAAACCAGATATATTTAAATTATTATTTAAGTCTACTGTTGCTATATAATTATTTGTTATATTATTGGGTGCTTTTATTAAAAAATTATTTGCATCTGGTGAAGTTAATATGAAACCTTGTCCATTACTACCTGATATTATTATTCCTGATGATGATCCAATATCTACAGCTTGAGATGTAGATGAATTATAATTTAATATTATAGTTTTATTTTGATACATATTTTGTGATTGCATGATATATGTCGATGTACCATTAATTGTTATTATAGAGTTGGTTGATCCAATAATAATATTATTACTAAAAATATTTAAGTTATTATTTAAACCATTAATATTATTTACATAAATTGAATTATTAAATTTAGTAATACCACTAACATATAAACTTGATAAAATAGTAGAATTATTATTAAAAATAGAGTTATTAACATTCAATAATCCTTGAATATTTGCATTTCCAGAAACATTTAAATTTGATAAAATAGTAGCACAGCCATTTAAAATAGTATTACCTGATACATAAAGGGATGAATTAATAGTTGTATTAATTAAAGTACTATTTGTGATATTTACTCGTGAATTTAATATGAAAGGTAAATTTGTTATTTGAGATATATTTAAAATTTTATTAATATCACTAGTATTATTTACTTGATCTAATCCTATCATTAATTTATATTTTTGAGTTAATAAAAGTTCATTCGAAGACATTATATATTATATTAGATTTTATTTGAATAAAAAAATCTAATTAAAATGTTTTTAGGATTAAATTAAAATATTCAATTATTATTAAAAAAATCTATTAATATTTTTATTTCATCAGTTTCTCTATAATGTTCATCAAAATCTATGACAATAGTATTTTTTCCTAAAGGTGTTGGACCTCCAGATACCCATCTATATTTATCTTCTGTATAGCGTTGAAATATTGTAGTTACAATTCTATTTTGTTTATCATATAGAAAACTAATAAAAGGTCTTTTCCATTTATCAATTCCTCTAATAATATTAACATTATTAAAATTTGATATATTTATAAAATCTATATAATCTCCCCATCCATATTTATTAATAACATAAACTGGAGTATTATATAATTTAATAGGATTAAATAGTTCTAATAATTTTTTAGGATAATGTTTTAAATTTCTTATAGCATATTCTTTTTTTATAGCTTGTGATCTATTTTTAAATAAAATTTTGCTTAAAATTTTATTTGTTTGAAATAAATTTTTATATTCATCAAATAAAACAAATTGAGATATTATAATAATTAAATTATTATCTAACATTAATAAAATAATAATATTTAAACTTTAAATATCATTATCTTCAATGTATATTGCACTAATAGCAATTTATAAAATAAGTTTTCTCGTTTATTCATACACGAGCAGTTGCCATAGTTTCATCACTAACTAGCATGACTTTTTCCAGAATTTGGATTTTGTCATCTACCCATGCTGGCACATCAGCATAGATATTGTATGCATAATTCCCGTTGGATCTTTCTTCCCATAGTGGATCGTTTGATTTTTTTCCAGTTGTAAAAATCATTTTCATCATACAATGATGTTTGACACGTCCAGCATGCTCCCCTCCTTCGCCATCCCGAAAACATCTGCAATTGTAGCACCATGACTTTTGACAGTTGGTGCATTGGATGAAAGGACATGTATTGATATCTTTATCAATCACAATTTCACAGGATGGGCATGTCTGAAAGCTCATACCTTCTAAATCTTCTCTTCCTCTACAAATATATGCATTTTGGATCGTAAAATGATCTTTGCCACAGTCTGTACAAAAATTACTACAGCAAGCTTCGCATACAATGTGAGTAGGATGTCGTTTTTGAGGAGGGAGTAATGTTTCAAAATTTCGCCGACCTTCTTCGTTGGGATTTTGATGATTACAGATCGGACAAATGGGATTTAATCTTTTTTCTGCAATGGGTGGATTTAATCGTTTGTCAATTGCACTAAACAGATTATCAACTTCACGTGGATGACTTTTTTTCAAATCAGCCAACATATCTTTTAGTTTTTGAAGATTATCTGTTGACTTCAAGTTGAAAAATCCATTGCATTGTTCAAAATTCATTTTAGCATGAAACATGTCAGAATTGCTAAGAAATTGATTATAACTGACATCATCATCAAATGTTCTTTTTGAACTCTTGCAATGATGAATCGGACACTGAAATCCAAACTGATCTAATCTCTTCATGTCAATTCTTCGACCATGGCCCTTGTAGGTGAACTTGTTATCGCCAAAACATATTTGTCTCGGCCAATTTTCCAAACTTTTGCGTGTTTCTCTGATCTTCTCAAGTGCAGCAACAGAAGATGCATCACTAATCTGATTAGTAAGCATATTTACAAAAATCAGTAGATCATCAGGTTTTCTTGAAAGAAAACAATTATGATGAAGAAGAATGCTATTTTTCTTCCGGCGTGCGTGATATTGTGTCATTCTATCATAGAGTTGTTTGATAGAATAATCAGGATCATTTCGCATGGTCTGGAGTGAATGATTTGGATCTTTCAGATATTCATCTATTTTCATAATCCATTCACGTTCATCGGCTAACTCATCAATGTCTTGGTCAAATCCCAGAAGCTGATTTGCTAAAATTCCAACAAGATAATTGCTAGAAGGAGTCTTTTTTCTTTCGACTGCTGCAATAGCATTATTTATTTTATAGGATTCAATTTCATCTGCAGTAACATGTCTGTATTTCTTTTCTTCCTTAAGAAATGGTCCAACAAGTTCTTGGTTAATAATATTTACAGCCGTGTTAAAAAGACGTGCAATTTCTATATATGTATCTTCATGTGGAGATTTTTTCCATGCTTCACGTGCACCACCCATAACTACTGCTACTGCCCAACAATGCCGTCGAGTTGGAGATCTTGTCATTTGCTTGGGCATGAATGATTGGATCATTAGACAGTCTTTCACCGGCACATGTTTTTTACCTAGCTCAGCCAATTTTGGGAAAACCACACTATTTGTTTCAAAATCAAAGTATTGTGGCTGTTCGTGTTGTGCGAATCTCATATCTTTTTCAAAAGTATCTTTATACATTTCATTGTATATCTTCTTGATTTTATCTTTGAGATCATCATTGTTAATTCTCAAGCTATTAATCTTGTTCATATTTGTAAAAGCAGCATAAATTATTTTCCATTCTGCCAACACTTCTTGTGGGAATCCTAGTTTTTGTCGAGTATCTTCAAAAAATAAGTTCCATTTATCAATGGTCGCATCAGGGTGGTCGCGATAGTAGTTCTCGACAAGAACATCGATTTGGTTTTTAACTGGTCGAAATGGTTGTGGTGCAATAAAGCGCCTCATAAAATTGATGATCTTACCGTAGCAAAACAAATTTTTGATTGCTGGGATAAAATCGTAGATTTTCCGTAGCCGCGTTGTTATATATGGCAAAGTTTCAATCTTGAGCCAAAATGGCTACGGTAAAAAATAATGAATTTTACAACATGTAATTTTTTTTTTTTTCAATTTTTTTTATATTAATTGTATATGTAAATTACCTGATGAATAATTATTATATATGGATGAATTATTGTTAATTGATGCAATCCAAATTTGATCATTTATTAAACAATCAAGAATAAAAAATCCTTCGGCAGTACTTTCAATATTTGAAGATTCTATATAATTAGATAATATAATGTTATTATTTCTATATTGAATAATTTTTAATCCTAATAAATTACCTGATCCAGATGTAGTATTTAAATTAATAGAATAAAAACCACTATATTGTATTAAATATTTATTGGTTAAATTATTCCAACAATTATTTGTATCTATAACAACATCAAAAATTAAAATATCATCAGTATTATATAAATTTTGATTAATATTTAATTTACCTAAAAATAATATTGGTATAGTTTTTAAATAATTATTAACTATCACATTATTATTACAATTTAAATTACTATTAATACTAGTATTGTTAAGTATTGTATTGTTTGTTGATAAAATATTAGTTATATTTAACTGTTCTTTAAAATAAGAATTATTATTACTCAAATTATTTGTTATTAATGAATTTGATATAATAGAATTTGTTGTAGTATTATTTAAATTACTTATATTAGAAATATTCAAATTTAATAAATAACAATTATTTACATTATTATCATTATTTAAAAATAATGAAGAATTATACGATACTGAATTTAATAGTAAACTATTTGATGCATTTAATGAATTAATTAATAGATTATTACTATTTAATGAATTATTTATTATAGCAGATTTTGAATAAATATTATTCAAAGTTGAATTATTAGATATATATAATTGTGCATTTATTGTTATATTTTGAGTATTTAAATTGTATGAATTAATTGATCCAGTATTAATATAATTAGAAAATAAATTAGTATCTACTGTTAGATTATTTAATAGTGTATCCTCAGTTATATTTATTAATATTGAATCTATATAATTAGCATTTAAATTATTTACTGATAAATTTAATGTATTTAAATTATTATTTATATTTAAATTATTTAAATTCATATTAAATAAACTTGAATTACTTGATATTATTAGTGAATCTGTAATTATATTTTGTGAAGTAAAATCATTATTAACTAATAAATTATTACTTTTAAAATTAGATAAAATATTACATGAATTAAAATTATTATTACTTAAATTTAAATTAGACATTATTGATATATTATTTAAAATTGTATTTATCGATAAATTTATTATATTTATATTTAAGTTATTAATACTAATATTATTATTAGTATTCATTGAATCTAAATTTAAATTTGAATTAATTGTAAGATTATTAATTAAATTTGAATATGAAGAAAATAATGATAAAATTGTTAAATTTGTATTTATTAAATTATTTGTATAACATGTATTAATTATTGAATTTTGTGATACATTAATATTATTAACATTAGCACTTGTTGTATTTATATTTGTATTAATTAAATTTATAGAATTTAAATTATTTGAATTCAAATCAGATGTTATTGTAACATTATTATAAAAATTTGTACTAGAAGAAATATTTATATTGCTATAATTAATCATATTACCCAATATATCAGTTGTACCAGACACATTTAAATTATTAACTGTTATATTTAATGAATTTATATTAGATACATTTAAATTAGAATTCAATGATATGTTATTATTAATAATTAACTTATTAATATTAGAGTTTATTAAATTTGCATTATTAAAAATATTAGTAGATAATAAATTTAAATTAGATAAATTAGTTAAATTATTTATAATAGAATTCCCAGAATTATTAAAATTATTTATTAAATTTATTTGATTTAATTGTGCATTATTTATAGAAATATATTTTGATGTTAAATTATTTAGAATATTTAAATCATAATTAATACTAATATTATTTAAATACAATGTATTACTACTATTTAAATTATTTAAATTTAAATTATTAAATTTAGCTGTTTTTAAATTTATATTATTGATGCTCATATTATTCAAATTTAATAAATTATTACCAATTAAATTAGCATTTATATTAAAATTATTTGTTAATATATTATTACATGTCATATTACCATCAATATATAAATTAGATAAATTTGATACTGTATTTTTAAAAATTGAATTATTTGAAATATTTATATTATTAGTTAAAAATAAATGTTTTGTAATTAAATTATTAGCATTAATGTTTGATAAACATGTTGTATTATTTAATTTAGAAAATGATGATATATAAATAGATGAAAAAACTGATATATTTTTAAAATATGCATTTAAACTATTAAAATTTGAATTAATAATAACATTATTATTAAATATTTTATTTGAATTATTATTCAAAGATGAAGTCATAGTTAACGAATTTTGTAAAAATAATGATGATGAATTTATATTTAAAGATGAATTTAAACTTAAATTCATCATATTAAAATTATTTTTAATCGCAGCTAAATTTAAATTATTAGTAGATAAATTATTAAATATTGATTTATTAAATACATTTAATTGGGAACCGACTGATAAATTATTAACTAATAAGTTATTAATAAAACTATTAGTATTATTTAAATTATTATTTATATTGATATTAGGAATATTAATATTAGTTACTACAGTAACAGACTGATTAATAATTGTATTACCAGACATATTTAAATTCATAGTTTGAAAGTTACTTTGTATTGTTGTAAATCCTGTAACAGCTATATTTAAATCACTAATTGTTTTTGTTAAAATATTAATTGGTGAATTTAAACCTAAAATAATAATTTGTTTCCCATTAATAAAACTATTTCCTGATATATTTATTGTATTAGTATTATTATAATTAAATATAGAATTATTCATAACTGTTAAAGATGATATATTAATTGTATTAAATATTGCTGTGCTTGATATATTTAAATTATTTGTAAGAATAGAATTAAAATTAGAATTATTTGAAACAAATAAATTGCTTGTTACGGTTAAATTATTATTAAAAATACTATAATTAGATATATTTAAATTTGAATTGAATGTTGAATTATTTAATATACCAGTATTTATATTATTATTATTAAGCAAATTTAAATTATTAAATATTATATTTGATGAATTTAAATTAGATAGACATGATAAGTTTAATAATAAAGAATTATCACTAATATTTAAATTATAAAAATTTCCATTAAATAATATTATATTATTATTAATATTAATATTATTAGCTACTATATCAGTTAAATATGAACAATTACTTACTGTTAAATTATTAATATATGTATTTAATAATTTAGTATTATCTATGTTTATATTAGATAAAATTGTTGTATTATTATTAAGAGTTGAATTACCCGATATAAATAAATTAAAATTTAAATCTAAAAGAGCTATATAATTATCAGATGTATTTAATGGACTTTTTATTATATAATTATAATTATCATCAGATAATTTTATATATCCATCACCTGCTGATCCCGATATTATTATACCATTATTATTTAAAGATGATATTGAACTAATATAAATTAACTTATCAACTATTGTTTTATAAATATTATAATTTTGATTAGTATTAATTATTAAACTATTATTTTGTGGAGGAATTAATAAATTGAAACCATCAAATTGATTTTGACCTATATTTATATTAGTACCATTTATTTTTAATGTATCCGAGTTTATTTGATCAGTAATTAATGAATTATTGAATTGAGATATTCCACTAATATTGAGTGATGATGAAAATGTAATATTATTACTAGTTAAATTATATAAATTATCTAATATAAAATTAGCATTTCCTGAAATATATAAATTATTAATATTAAAATTATTATTAAATATTGAATTAGTAGATATATACAAGTTTGATAAAATAGATATATTCCCTAAATATGTTTGATTAGTATATTGACATTTTGTATTTAATATAGATTGCAAATTTGTTACTTGTGATATACCAAATATTTTATTTATATCACTTGTGTTATCTAATTGATCAACATTCATCATTTTTTGATATTCTTCTTTTGATGTTAATTCTGTTAATGAAACCATTATATATATGTTAGATATATATTTTTAGAAATATATCTAATTTACTAATTAGTTTAAGATATTTATAAAAGCATAAAACAATTAATTATTATAACAAAAAATAACATTTCCAATTCGTAAAAATATTTATAATATAATTACCATAAAATATATTATAAATATTTGGATTCAATGAGTAAATATTTTATATTATATAATTATATACAGTTAATTGTTAATAGGTTGTTTAAAGATTATAAAATAGCTGTCTAACTTCGAGATAATTCAGAGTTTAATTGATTAAATGCATTTGTTATATCAATAACTTGTGCATCAGTTAATCCGTAACCTATAGTATAACCTCCGCTTCTCATACCTGTAGCAGAATATAAATTACCATATATTGCATTTGATGCATTATTACCATCTCCACTACCATTAGCGGCAAATATTGTACAAGGCCAATCTGAAGGAGTTGCTTGATCCAAACTCCCTGTAACAGTTGTTTTGACACCACGTCTATAATAATATGGAACATCATTAGTTCTACATTGCATAATATTCATTCCTACACTACTACTATCTGCATTAAAATTTACAGGATTACTCCAACCACCCGAATTATTACCTCCATCGCAAAGTAAATAATGTCTTGTATATACACTTTCTCTCCATACACCCATGCATCTACCGCTAATTTCAGTAAATGCATAAAGACCAAAATGCAAATTCTGTCCATTGTTAGACCAAGTCGAAAATTTTAATCCTGTGTTAACTGCACCACCTGTTCCTGACATACCACCAGTTCTTGAATAATTAGGAGTACCTGATTGTAATGTATCATTTAAAGAAGCGCCGTTATTAGATAATCCACCATCTATTTTAATAGGACATAATGCAGCAGTTAATCCATCACCACAAAATGTATTTAAACGTAAAATATTACTCCATGCATTATTATTTGATTGTAAAGCTACAACAAAATTACTATGAGCATTAATTTCTGCTGTTGATAAATTACCACCAGCACTGGTAACTCTATTAATCCAATCATTAATTATACCAGTAGCAATATTATTAATCACATTAACAGATCGAGTTAAAGTTGCTACAGCACCTTTATAATCAGTTACACTATATGTAATATAATATGCAGCTAATGTCGCTAAATTACCATTAGTAATAATTATATTAGAATTAGCTAAATAAACTTGAGGACATATATTATTAATTGTAATATTATTAGATGTAATATTATTTACAGTCCAATTATTATTATTACCACTGATATCTAATCCAGGATTTGATGAATTAGAAAAATCTAAATAAAATCCTTTAGATCCAAATGATCCAGTATATTTATTAGCAACCCATAATGAATTTAAAGAATATCCAAAACTAGCAGGTGTTAATGCTTGATTATCTACAAATATAAATTGAGATAAATAACCATTAAATTGATTATTTAATGCAGGTTGATTACCAATCCAGAAAGTTGTAGAATTAGCAAATTCATATAATATTTGATTTTGTGAAACAATAGTTCCACCTGCTCCCCATCCTCCATTATTTGTTTGTAATATATTATTATAATACCATATTAATCTGTTATTAGGATCACTTTGTGTAGAATCAAATGTTATAACAATATTAATCCATGTATTTAAATTTGGTTTATAAACATTAAATAAAGGTTGCCATTGTTGTCCAGAACTATTTAGAACATATGAAATAAAAGAATTACCATTACTTAACATTAATTGAGAATTATTTTGAGTAGAAATAATAGATCCATTAAAAGTAGAACTATATATCCAAAAACTTAATGTCCATTTTAAAGAATTTATAATTCCCAAATTTCTAGTTAAATATTGATTGGATCCGTAAAAATTTAATGAATTTAAAATTAAACTAGAATTTACTGTAAATGTTGTATTCATTATTGATTTAGGAATAATTGTTGAACTTGATATATTTATAGGTGTATTTAATAATTGATTATTATTTATATCAGTAATAGATGTTATATATGGTATCAAATTAGTTTGTAATAAATAAGTTATTGTAACACCAGGATCGGTATAATTAGTATCACTTGATATATAAATTAAAGAAGCACCATTCAATGTTAGAGTAGGTATTAAATTTCTATATGAACTCCATTTCAAGTATAAATATGACATTATATTATTTTGTTCGGTTGTTGTTAATAATCTTTGCCAATACATTTCTTCTCCTACATAGCTATTTATTTTTTCATTTGAATCAGAAACACCAATAAATATATTACCATTTGATCCACTGATTGATATAGGTGCTGTTTTAGTTATAGTTTGTGTTGTTCCATCAACTAAACTTATTAAAGTTAAAATTTTAACACCATTACTATACGATCCTACAAACATATATGGTATAGTATTTACATTTATTGGTAATAGACATGTCCATGGATCTTGATTTGATGTTAATAAGTTAACATTTGAATTAGTTTCGTATCTAAAATGAAGAGGATTTGTATGTCCATTATTTAAAAGAAAATGACCTAAAATAGTACCGTATCTACCAACATTAGATGTAAAAATAACTATACCAGCAAATGTATATATTGAATTAGTAGGTAAATTATAAACATTTGAACTAATTAATCCAGAACCATTTGTTAGATCAAGTACTGGTAATATATAAGCATTATTATTAATTTTACTATAATTAGTATTAATATTATAATGAATCATATTTATAGTATTACTTGATTTATCATATAAATTTGTAATATAATTATTGCTATCAAGAATTATAGTTGAATTATCACTAGGATCAATCCAGAAATAGATATCATTTATTGGTATATTTACTATAGTTACATTTCTTGTTATTGTATAAATCATATTATCTATAGTTAAAGTATAGGTTATTGTATACGTAGCATTTAATATAGATGTATAAATTATTGAATTTGGTATAATATTAGTTGTTAAGGCATTTAATGGATTTGTTAATAATTGATTACCATTGCTATCAGTTATTGATGTCATATATGGTATTAAATTTGGATTTAATAAATATTTAAATGTTACTCCTTGATCTGTATATGTACTACCTGATGATATATATGTATTTGTAAAACCATTTAATGTGAACTCTGGTTTTATATTTGTATATGAACTCCATTTGGAAAATAAATAGGCTTCAATATTATTAATTTCTTGTGTTGTCAATATTCTTTCCCAATACATTATTTCACCAACATTGTAATGACCATTATAATTTACTGTGGAATTAAACTTTCCTATAAAAAAATTATAATTTCCTAGACTAATTGATATAGGATTAATTTGTGATACTGCTATACTTGTAGCATTCGTTAAATTAATCATTGTTAATGTGCATAAATTATTTGATCTTGTTATTAAAAATAATACTGGTGTACTATTCAATGTTGTTAATGTAGTAATAGAATCAAAACTAACTTCAACATTATTTGTACCCGCTTTCATTCTAAAATCTAATGCTGAATCCCAATTATTAATAGGATAATGACCAAAAATTAATCCCCAATCATTAGTTTGATATATAGTTATTACAATAGCTAATGTATAATTATAAGAATTTTTATATGTGTTACTACTTATTAGACCAGTGTTATTTATACTAATAACTGAAAGATTATTTATTCCATTTGCTACAATAGATGTACTACCATAATATGGTATCATACTAACTTTATTATTTGATTTATCATTAATTGATACTAAATTACCACTACTTGTTACAATTGTTGATGAATCACTTGGATCTAACCATAAAAATATATCATTTATTGGTATATTAACAATACTTACATTTCTAGTATTTGTTGCTATTAAATTATTATTATATGTTACTGAATATGTAATTGTATAAAATATTCCTGAATTAGTTGTATCGATATTTGAAATTAAATTATTATTTAACGCATTTAATGGTGTAGTAATATATTGATTTCCATTATTATCAGTTATTGATGTTATATATGGTATTAAATTTGGATTAAGTACATAATTAACTGTTACACCTACATCAGTATAAGTTCCATTTACTAATACATATGTATTAATTGATCCATTAAAATTAATAACTGGTACTATAGGACTAATATTTTCATATATTTGATTAACTGTATAATTTAATGATATAGTATTTCCTGTTATTACATCAACGTCATTCTGTAACCAAAATAAAATATTAGAATAACTAGATGGTGTTAAATCCCATTTAGGTGTAAAACCATTAATACTATATTTAGCACCTAAACTTATTAAAGGTTGACAAATCTGCCCATGAAATTTTTCATTCTGAAATCCTAATCCTTGATTATTATAATATTGATAACCAACATCAATACCTATTGTAATTGAATTTAAATTTATTAAATTATTAATCCATGTTGGTGTAATTTCAATTAATGAACATTTACCATTTATAAAAGCATATATATTATTATTATGTCTCATCCAAACTAAATGGGACCATGTATTAAATATTACAGTATTTAATGATTCTGTACTTGTTGAATAATTAACGTCAGATTTCCATATACCAATACATTGTGTAGTATTATTTATATAAGTAAAAAAATTATTACTTGCAGTATAGGGATTTGTATCTCTAAAATCAAATATTGAAATAATTTGATTTGTTCCTTTTGATGTTTGATAAACCCAACATTCTATAGTCCAATCACTTTTATTTAAATTATTTTTACTAATTGGTCCTAAATAACCTGCTGTTACATCATAAGAAATTGGTAAAATATTATTGACTATATTTACAGTTCTAGTAGTATTTAATATTAATCCATTACTTGGATCTATTGAGGTATAAGTAATTGTATATGTTGTTGTATTACTTGTATTTATTATATTATTTGGTATTATTGTATATTTACCATCTACTAAAATAAACGATGATAATAATTCACTCATATTATTATCTTTAATTGATGTTATATAAACTGGTAAAGATATATTATTATATGTTTTACTAATTGCTCCTGGTTCAGTATATACACTATTAATTAATATATTATAATTACTATTACCAATTAATGATATTATTCCTGTAGTAAATGGAATTGTATTTATTGTGTTTTGTAATACAGTATTATTTAAAGTTAATGTATTTCCTGAAATAACATCAACACCATTCTGTAACCATAATAAAACATTTGAATAATTTAATGGTTGTAAATTCCATTGTGGAATAAATCCATTAATATCATATTTAGCTCCTAATCTTATTAATGGTTGACATATTTTTCCTTTTAATTGCCATCCAGGATTATGATCATTAACAACACCTCCAAAAGAAACATTATTAGAAGCATTAATTAAATTATATCCCGATGTTACAGGTACAGGTACACCACTTATTCCATTTATAAATCCATATAAATAATTATTATATCGCATCCAAACTAGATGTGCCCAAGTATTTAATGGAACTTGTTGTTGTGTCATATTTGATGTGTAATTATTGTTATTCCATAAATTAAGATAACCAGATGAATCAAATTGAGCTACAAATTGTCCATACCATAAACTTGAATTATTAATACCTGGAACTCTTGTATCAAAAATAGTTGAATAATTTGATGAATAAGAAGTACAATAAACCCAACATTCCATTGTCCAATCAACACCATTCATTACATTATAATTATTTTTAATTGGTCCTAACCAACCATTAGTTGTATCATACGATATATTAGAAGTTGGTATTATTGAATAATTTTTATTAACAACATTAATTGTTCTTGTAACATTTATAGTTAATCCATTTTGTGTAGTTGAATATGTTAATGTATTTGATCCTATTTGGGAAATATTTACTGATCCATTAATTGTAACTAATAATGAATTACCTAAATAATCATACGCTAAAGCTCCTAATTCAAAATATGTAGTATTTTTTAATATATATAATTGATTAGTTCCATTTAAATTAATTGTAGGTGCAATTGGTGAATTTGTTAATGTATTTTGTAAAACTGTATTTTGAATTTGTATTGTTTGTCCTGTAATTGCATCTATACCATTATCTAACCAAAATAATACATTGGTAAATGAAGTAGGTCTTAAATTCCATTGTGGTGTAAAACCATTAATACTATATTTTGCTCCTAATGTTATCAAAGGTTGAGATATTGTACCTAAAAATCTATTAGTTTGAGTTGTAGTACCATTTCTTGTTAACCAATAAGTATCAGCACAAATAACTACAGAATTCATACTACTTAAATTATTTAAAAATGTAATACTAGAACCTAAAGTATTTATAACACCATTTATTGAAACATATAATGAATTATTTGATCTCATCCAAGTAATATGATTCCATTTATTTAGTGTCAATTTAATAGTTGATTTACCAAAATTAACCCAATTATAAATATCACTAATAGTCATTGTTAAATCTTTATATACTTTACATAATATTGATGAATTTACATTTAAAGTTTGTACTTCAGGATAACCTGAAAAATCAAACAACACAATCCCATCATCAGCTAGTGCAAGTGTTGTTGGATAAACCCAACATTCTATTGTCCAATCTACACCACTCATACTATTAAAATTATTAATTAATGGTCCTAACCATCCATTTGTTGTATCATATGAGATAATAGGAATATTAGCAACTACATTAACAGTTCTAGTTACAGTTGAAGTTCCATATGAATTATTTACTGAATATGTTAAGGTATAAATTCCAATTGTTGTTATATCTACATTACCTGATATCGTATATGATAAATTATTATTAAATATATCGGAAACTTTTACACCTAATTCATTATATTGTTGATTTATAATAATATTAACCACACTTATTCCATTTAAAACAATATTAGGTAAAAATGAATTATTAATTTGATTGAATATAATAGGTCTATTTATATTAGTAACTGTTCCATAAGTTGTCATTGTATTATTAGTGACAGTATCAATTAAATTTGAACCAATATAAAATAAAACACTTGTATCTGTTGGCGATGGTGTTAAATTAATAGAAGGAGTAAAATTTTGTGGTTTATAATAAATATTATTTCTTAATAAAGGTTGAGAGATAAAACCTTTCAATCGACCATTACCAGTTAATGCAGTTGCCAAATTACCATAATTAGTATCAAAACCTATATCCCAATAATTTATTCCATAAAAATAATAATTTGGTGTTAATATTGTTGTTGAATAATTACCATTTATAAAAGCATATGCACTAGCACCTGTATATACAAATGCAACATGTACCCATTGATTAAATGGTACAGATGCCGTAGTTAATGTAATTACAGTACCTGTATTATTAGCATAATTATATATATACAATTGACCATTAGTATAGATTCCACAATTTAATCTACCATTTATCTGACCACTAATTGAATTTGTATCTAATAATAATACATAAGATGATATTGATTTTATATATACCCAACATTCATAAGTAAATTGACCTAATGATAAATTTTTATTATGGTTTTCATAAATATATCCATTAGTTAAATCAATAGCATTAGAAATATATGGATAACATTCTCTAATTATAGTATTTAAAGTTCCAACAACAGTCATTGTTTGACTTGAAACTGTTTCAACTAAACTTGACCCTAAAAAGAATTTTACAGATGTATCAGTTAATAATGGTGTTAAATCTAAAGTTGGTGTAAAATTAGTTGTTGTATAAACTATACTTGTTCTAAATAAAGGTTGTGATATAAATCCATTAAATTTAGAAGGTGAACCTACAGCATCACTAGCAAATGCACCAATCATATAATTTTGAAAATTACCAATTGTTCCGCTAAATGAACTACTAATTCCACCATATACACCATTAATTAAACTATATAATATAGTACCTGTCCAAACAACGGTTACATGAGTCCAAATATTTAAAGGTACTGTATTATTTGATAGTAAAATTTGTGTATTAGTGGAAGCAGTGTATATACTAGTAGAACCATTAGTTGTTATTAAAATACTAAATCTTCCAGTCTGTTGAGCAGCTGTTCCTATTGGTTTTGAATCCAATAAACAAATATTATTACTATATGAAGTTAAATATACATAGACTTCATATGTAAATGAACTAACTGAAGCTAATGTTGTTGGGCAATATATATAACAATTTGATAAATCTAATGCATTTTGAATATAAGATAATGAAGGTGCTGTTATATTTGTAATATTTGTTATAAATATATTTCTATTAATACTAGTTGATCCATTTGTATTTGATACAGTGTAAGTTAAAGTATATGTTCCCGGAATTGATGTATTAACTGTTCCTGTTGTTGTATATGATAATGTATTACCAAAAGAATCAATAGCAGTAGCACCTAATTCAGTATAGCTATTATTTGAATATAAATATAAATTAGTAGGTCCTTTTAATGTTATATTAGGTAGAATTATTGATGGTGAAACATTAGTATTAGTCATAGCTTTTCCTGAAATTAAATCAATACCATTTGAACCTAAAAAGAATTTATTATTAGATGTAAAAGATTGAGGTTGTAAATTAGCGGATGGTGTAAAATTACCAATAGAATATTTAGCACCTAATTGAACACTTGCTTGATTAATGCTACCATAGAATTTATAATATGTTAATGCAGAACTATTATTTTGTATGTAATCTGCAGTTAATCCTAAAGATATTGATGTATTATTTGATAAATTTGTATAACCAGAGAAAGATAATGGAGAACTAACAACACCATTAATAAAAGTATAAAATTTATTATTAAATCTCATAAATACAATATGCGTCCATTGGTTTAATAATATTTGATTATTTGTAATTATATAATTTAAATTACTCTGCCAAGAATATAAATAACCAGTAGAAGTTAAAGCTATTACAGCACTATTATTATTAATTCCATTATTATTTAAATTAGTGTTTCTAAAATCAATGATAACACCACCAGCAACACCATTAAAATTTCCATTATTATATATAGGATATTGAGTAACATTAATCCAAGCTTCAAATGTTGTATCTACAGTCCATAAAGTTGTGTAATCAATTCCTGTTATTGAACTTTGTAATTGTCCTAAATAACCATTATTTAAATTATAGGATATTTGTGGTAGAGTATTTACAACATTAACTGTTCTTATAATACTATTAAAATTATTATTAGAATCAATTGTTGAATAAGTAATAATATTTTGTCCTAGTTGTGACGTATTAACTGTTCCTGATGAAATTACAGATAATGTATTACCTAATATATCTTTTGCACTACTATTTAGATCAGTATAAGTACTATTTAATAAAATATAAAATGGATTGTTACCATTAAGAGTAATATTTGGTAAGTATGGATTAGTAATTGTAGATTGAATAATTGTTCCATTAAATACTATATTTTGACCGGATATAACATCAATTCCATTATTTAACCAAAATAATACATTATTATAATTACTTGGTTGTAAATTCCATTGTGGATAAAATCCATTTAAATTATATTTAACATTAGATGTAATTAATGGTTGTGATATTAGCCCTCTAAATTTATAAGTTGTCATAGGTGGATTTGGTAAATAATCCACATTTACACATAGTGTAATAGAAGGATTATTAGCTAAACTTGTAGGTGTTATTTTAACTGAATCTAATATACCATTTATAAAAGTATAAAGATTATTATTATTATTTATTATTGTCATATGACTCCATTTATTATTAGGTAAATATAAATTACTTGTTAATGTTTGTACAAATTGATTTAGATTTACATCATTAGTCGTTAATAATATTGCACCCGAATTATTAATTGATATAATTGTTCCTATTTTACCATTATTACTACTGCTAATTGTATTACCATTTCTAAAATCAAATAAAATACCATAACCACCTACTGAATTATTCAAATTTGAAGGATTAATCCAGGTTTCAATAGTCCAATTATTGGCATAATTAATATAATTTAAATTATTATTATAAATAGTATTAAACCAACCATTATTCATATCATAATTTATTACTGTATTATTTATTGAATTTACAATATTTACTGTTCTTGTAATAGTATTAGTTCCATATGAATTAGATGTACTATATGTAATAATATAATTAGTTAATGTTGATGTATTTATAATCGAATTAGATATAATTAATAAATTTGTCGATATTAATGGTGCAGATAACAATTCATTCAATGAGCTATCTTTAATAGATATAATATTTACAGTTAATATTGTTCCAGTAATATAATCTTTAGCAGTACATCCAGGATCTATATAAGTACTATTAATTAATATAGAATATAAACTATTTCCATTTAAATTTAATATTGGTATTATTGGTGAAATAGTTAATGTATTTTGTACTATAGTATTAACAATAGGTAAAGTTTTATTAGTTATACAATCAATACTATTTTGTAACCAAAATAAAACATTTGAGTAACTAGATGGTGTTAAATCCCAGGTTGGTGTAAAACCAGTAATATTATATTTTGCACCTAATGTTATTAATGGCTGACATATTTGTCCTAAAAATTTATTTCTAGTCGTCGTAGATCCATTTTGTGACATCCAATAATTATCGGTTGATAAAGTTAAAGAGTTACAACCAGTTAGATTATTAATCCATGGATCATTAGATCCAAGTATATTAACTACTCCATTAACAAAAATATACAATGTTTGACCTTTTCTCATCCAAACGATATGATTCCACACATTATTAGAAAATTTTATGGTACTTTTGCCATACCAATTATTATTATAATCATTCCATAAAGCAACACTATTATCAGTATAAAATAAACAACAGAATGCATTATTTCTAATATATGGATAACTTCTAAAATCAAATAAAACATAAGCATCATTACCACTACTAATACATGTAGAATATATCCAAGCTTCTATAGTCCAATCAACACTGTTTAAACTATTATAATTATTAACTAATGGACCAAACCAACCATTATTAGTATTATAAGATATTTGAGATAAACTATTAACTATATTAACTAATCTAGTAATCGAATTGCTTTTTCCATATGCATCAGTTACTGAATAAGATAAAATATTTTGACCTATAATAGAATTATTAACAGTTCCAGTTACTGTATATACTGGAGATCCAATTGGAGAATAATATAAAGTATTTTGAATAACTGTATTATTTAATGTAATATTTTGATTAGATATTACATCTTTTCCATTATTTATCCAAAATAAAATATTATTCTGAGAAAAACTTGATGGGGTTAAATCCCATTGTGGTGTAAAACCTAATATATTATATTTTGCTCCCAATGTTATTAATGGTTGACATATTTTTCCCGTATATTTATCTCGTGTATTTGTAGATCCATATTGTGTTGTCATTACGTTATCAGCCGATATAGTTAAAGAATTACATCCTGTAAGATTAGTCATCCAAGGATCATTTGAACCTAGAATATTAACTACACCGTTTATAAATATATATAAGGTTTGATTTTTTCTCATCCAAACTATATGATTCCAAACATTATTTGTAATTTTTAATGTACTTCTTCCATACCAATTATTATTATAATCATTCCATATAGCAAGTGTTAAATCAGGATAAAATGCACAACAGAATGAATTATTTCTTACATATGGATAACTTCTAAAATCAAATAAAACATATGCATTATTATCATTCTTACATGTTGAATATATCCATGCTTCAATAGTCCAATCGACACTATTTAAACTATTATAATTATTTACTAATGGACCTAACCAACCATTAGTAACATCATATGTAATCTGTGAATTTATTGTTGTTATCCTATTATTAAATAAATCTAAACCAACAGCTCCAAATTCATTGTAATTATTATTTAATAAAATATTGTAAGGATTAGGACCATTCAAACTTATAGTAGGTATTAATGATCCGGAAGTTAAATTAATATTTATTGTTCTAGTCACTGTTGTTGTTCCATATATATTTGAAGCTGTATATGTAATAATATAGGTTCCTAATTGATTTATATTAACAGTACCAGTTATAATAACTATTATTATATCACCAAAAACATTTGTCGCTGTTACACCTGGTTCTGTATATGTTGAATAAACTTGTAAATTTATTGGATTAGAACCATTTAAAGTAATTGTAGGTATAGGTGTTCCTGATCCTAATACTGTATTATCAATTGTAACACTAGTATTAGTCATTATTTGACCTGAAATTAAATCATTACCATTTGGACCTAAAAAGAATTTATTATTAAATGTAAAAGTATTAGGTTGTAAATTATATGATGGTGTAAAATTAGCTATACTATATTTAGCACCTAATTGAACACTAGCTTGATTAATGCTACCATAAAATTTCCAATACGTAAATGGATTTCCAGTATTAAATTTATTATCATTACATAAACCTAAAGATAGTGCAGTATTATTAGATAAATTAGAAAAACCAGATGCTGATAAGGGTGAACTTATCACTCCATTAATAAATGTATAAAAATTATTATTTGATCTCATTACTACAATATGTGTCCATTGATTTAATGGAATAATATTATTTGTAATTATACTTTGATTAGTTCCACCAAAACACCAAACATATAAATTACCAGTAGTACTAATACCAATACAACTAGAATTATTATTTATTACACCAACACTAGTATAATTTGGATTTCTAAAATCAATGATCATTCCTCCATTTCCATTACCACCTATAGGATATTGTGTTACATTAATCCAAGCTTCGAATGTTGTATCTACAGTCCATAGAGTAGTATAATCAACACCTGATACTGAACTCTGTAATGGTCCTAAATAACCATTATTTAAATTATATGAAACTTGTAAAGAATTAACTACAAAAACTGTTCTAGTTGCTGTTGATGTTCCATATATATCTGTTACTGAATAGGTTATAGTATATGTTCCCAAAGTAGTTGTATCTACTGTTCCTGAAATAGAACATGATTCAGATACATTAGTTAAATAATTAATTGCAGTTGCACCTGGATCATTAAAAGTTGTATTTTTTAATTGATAATAGGGATTATTACCTGTAATAGTAATAACAGGAGCAACAGGTGGATTTGTTAGAGTTTTTTGAACAACTGTTTGTTGTAAAGTCATTGTTTGATTAGAATTAATATCTAAACCATTATCCAACCAGAATAATGCATTAATCATATTTGTTGGTCTTAAATTCCATACCGGTGTAAAACCGGTTGTACTATATTTTGCACCAAGTAATACTAATGGTTGACATATTTGACCAACAAATTTATATCTCATTAATGCATTTTGAGTATATTGCCAATAATCATCAACTCCTAATGTTATTGAATTTAAACTATATAATGTATTTATCCACGATGGATTAGTAGCTATTAATGTAGCAACACCATTAATAAATGCATATATATTATTATTTGCACGCATCCATACAATATGAGTCCATTTATTTAAAGTAACTGAATTAGATGATCTTGATGTAGCAGAAAAACTACCACCATCTGGTGCCCAAATACCAATAGTACCATTATTATATATATAAGGAACCATTGTATGAGTTTCATAATAAGGATTAATAAAATGAAAATCAAATATAGCACATGATTGATCAGATGAATAAGCAGTTTGATTAATCCAACATTCAATTGTCCAATCTTTATTACTTATATTACTTGATGTTAATGGTCCTAAATAGCCTGCTGTTATATCATAAGATATTGGAGGAATCAAATTAATTGTGTTTACAATTCTTGTAATTGTACTAGTTCCATTAACATCAGTTACTGAATATGTAATTGTATATGTTGTTTGATTAGTTGTATTTATCATTGTATCAGAGATTATATTAGTTGTATTAGCTAAAATAGGAGTTGACATCAATTGATTTCCATTTATATCTGTAATTGATGTTATATATGGTAACAAAGGACTATTTGTTAGATATGTTGCTGCTGTAACTCCAAAATCAGTATATGCACTCCCTATTAAAATATAAAATGGACTAATCCCATTTAATTTTATTAACGGTAAGATTGGAACATTAACTATAAAATTTGTTATTACTGTATAATTAAAGTAAATTGTTTGACTTGATTTAATATCTATATCATTCTCTAACCAAAATAAAATATTAGTATAAATCGATGGTTTTAAATTCCACTGTGGTGTAAAACCTGCTATATTATATTTAGCTCCTAAAGTAATTAATGGTTGGCAAATTTGTCCATAGAATTTATTTCTTGTGGTTAATGAACCATTATATGGTTGATGATAGCCATCAATTCCTAATGTTAAAGAATTTAATGCACTCATATTATTTAGCCAAGATACATTATTACCTAATAAATTACATATACCATTTACAAAACAATATAAATTATTATTAAAACTCATCCAAACGACATGAACCCAAACATTCAATGGTATTACAAGAGAACTAGTACCATAAAATCCAGTGCTTGTATTCCATGAACCTAATTTATTATTCGGATAAAATCCAACTGTGAATGCATTATTACTTGATGTTGGATATCCCCTAAAATCAAATATACATAAGAAATCACCATTATTAATATATGAAGTTTGATATAACCATATTTCTATTGTCCAATCCACACCATTCATTGAATTATAATTATTAACTAATGGACCTAAAAAGCCATTAGTAATATCATATGATATTGGTGGTAATTGTGTTACTACATTTATTGTTCTATTTATTGATACCTGTAAATTATTACCGTATGTTAATGTATATGTTAATGTATAACTTCCTAATGTTGATGAATCATATGAACCACTAATAACTGGAGTTAAATTTGAATCCAAAATACTTGTTATTGTTATTCCCTGTTCAACATAAATTCCATTTAATAATAAATAATAAGCTGATTTACCATTTAATTTTAATATAGGTGTTATAGTAGTATAAGTTAAATATGCATCATAGTAGCCCCATTTGTTAAATAAATAATTTTCAATATTATAAATTTCAAGTGAATTTAATATTCTTTCCCAATACATGATTTCACCTACATAACATAATGACATATTAGTTGTTGTACTATTTAATGATCCAAGCCAAAAATAACAGTTTGTTAATCCCATTGATAATGGATTAGTTCCGGTAATAATGGATTCTTGACCTGTATTTAAATTTATCATTTTAAAATATCTACTTACACCATTAGATAAGACACCAATATACATAACTTGAATACTTGGTATATATGGAATTACAACATTTGTATCATCATTATTTGTATGAAAACTAATATTATTAGTACCATTAGTATTTCTAATACAAATATAATTATCCCAACTGCCATCTGGATAATGACCCCAAATACAACCAAAATTAGTATTTTGAAAATATGTAACAATTACAGCAACTGTAATATTTAAAGAATTTGGATAGGCATTTACACTGCGCATTGCAGAAGAATTGGTAAAATCTAAAACAGGCAATCCTGATATTGTATTTGTTGATATTTTAGGTGTACTAACATTATTATACATAATTATGCCATTACCAGAAACATCAAGAATATTTGTAACTTGATTAGATGAATTTGTAGTTATAGTGTTATTTAATGATGGATCAAGCCAAAAATATAGACCATTGATTGGTAAATCAGATACATAAATAAGTCGTGTAATACTTGCAATATTATCATAACTATCAGTTGCTGTATATGTTAAAATATATTGTCCTACTGTTAATGTATCAACTGATCCTGTTATTACTGGATTAATTGTTTGACCTAAACTATTAGTAATATTAACACCTTGTTCAGTATAAGTGGATCCTTGATATATAGATATTATAGCAGCTCCTATCAATGTTATTACAGGAGGAATATTATATTTGATAATATTTACATATCTCTTAACAAAGCTCATGTTTGATAATGAATCAATAACTGTGTATATAAGATTATAATTTCCGATAATAGATGTATTTATTGTTCCCGTTAATTTTTGAGTTATATTTAATGTTCTAGTATAATATGATATAAAAGCTCCTAATTCAGTATATGTATCAATTCCAGCATATAATGTTATTGAATTTGATCCATTTAAAGTTATAGTTGGAAAACTATAAGTTGGTATAATTACATTATTATTATTCATTGATTTACCTATTGAATTATTAATAAAATTATCATGCAATAAAAATAATCCATTATCTTTTAGGGATAAATCAAATGTAGAAATAAATGTTCCTGTATATTTTTTTCCTAATGTTATTTTTACTTGACTTAACTTTCCTTTCCAATGATTTGTAGATGAACTTAAATTTATTGTTGATGCACCAACAATAATATTATTTAATGCATATGTTGATACAAAATTTGGATATTTCCAATCATTTGCATTTATATTAAAAATTCCTGATGAGACACCATTTAAAAACATTTCTAAATTATTATCGTTATTTTTTTGCCAAACTAAATGATTCCATTGATTCAGTGGTACTGTTAATGCTGTATTTATTTTCCATTGATTTACAGAATCACCAGTATAATAAATAAATGGTGTTCCCTTATCATTATTGTTATTAGTAGTTACGCCAAAGGCTAGATAATATGTACCGTTACTTAAATCCAATATCCAAGCCGCATCATTTGTAGATCCCCATGAAGTTGCATAAGCCCAACATTCAATTGTCCATGATGATGCAATTCTTAATTTATTTAAATCTAATGTTTGTGATAACCAACCAGTTGTAAAATCATATGCAGTAATAGTAGATGAAGCTACATTATTCGGTGATTTAATAAAAAAGATATCAGATGTAGGTATTTGATAATAAGGTAATTCAAAAGTATAATTATTTATAATTTCATCTTGATATAACATTCTATTATACATTCTAGTATTGCCAAAATGAACTTTATTTAGTGATCCTGAATCAATTGTACCATTATTTGAATTACAACCTATTGTAAATGGATTTGATGATTCACCAGGATTACTCCAATTATTCCATTGATTTGAATTTAGTGTTATTACTAATCCACCATTAACATAAATATTTAATGAATTATTAGCATTATATCTAAATGAATCTGTTACTTTACCACTAACATTTAAATCTGAATTATCAATTGCATTTTTATAATCATTGGATAATAAAAATAAAGTTCTAAAATCGATAGTAGATCTTAAATCTAGTGTAGGTGTAAATGAAGATGTATATTTTTGATAACTGCTTATGCAAGCTTGTGATATATATCCTCTGAAAAATGCTCCACTGCCCAATCCACCATTATTATTACCTAGTATTAAATTACCAAATGAATATACTAATGGAAAATTTAATGATACATCTAAAACACCGTTAACATAAACTTTCATAAAAGTTGTGGTTCTAACCCATGCTAAATGTGTCCAAGTATTTAATTGTACTGATATATTACCTTCATTAAAATTCGGTAACCAAGTAGCAGTTTTACCATTTGGATTACTATCAATACCTAATGATATACCACCACCATTTCCTCCTCTGAAATCAAAAATAGTATCAGTACCTTGTTGATATGGGCCAATAAAATAAACCCAAACTTCACAAGTAAAATCACCGGATGCTATACTAGAAAATGTAGAACTATTTGAAGTTGAATACAAATTTCCATTAATAGTATTATAATATGATATCGATTTGGGATCTATATATTGAGTTACAGCTAAATGATTCCATTGTCCTTTTAAATAATTAATACTATTTAAATTACTAATATTTTGATATGAACCAGTTAAAACTGTGCCATTAATATTTAATGCTACACTATTTATAGTATTTATGAAATTTTTACCTAAAAAGAATATTGTATTTGTATCCTTGGATATAGTTGAATTAGGTGTAAATGCATTTATATATTTTTGATAACTGCTAATACATGATTGTGATATATATCCTCTGAATAAAGCTTGGCTATTCAATCCTCCATCATTATTACCTATTATTAATTCACCAATGGAAAAAGTTGTAGGACTTGCTATAGATATATCCAATGAACCATTAATATATACTGATATAATATTAGTTGTACTATTTCTTACCCAGGCTAAATGTGTCCATGCATTTAGAGGTATAGGATTATTCCCAAATGTTGGATTAGGACACCATGTTAATGTTGTACCATTTGTTCCGTAAATTCCAAATGCAAAATAAGAACCAGATCCACCATTACCTCCACGTGAATCAAAAAGAGTATCTGTACCTCGGCCTGATTGCAAGGGACCTAAATAATAAATCCAAACTTCACATGTAAAATCTCCCGATATTAATGGCGATAATGTAGAATAATAATTTGTAGTTGTTAAATAACCATTCGTTGTATTATATGATCCATTATTATAGTCAAATGATATAACTGAATTAGTTCCTTGACCTCGTAAAGCATCCAGATTAATAGCACCAGCACCAGTACCTTGATTACTTAAAACTATATTTGTAGAAAATGCTAAAATATTACCATAATTAGTATTAAAAGGAAAATTAGTTTGATTGAAAATAAAACCATAATCATTTTTATTAAATATAGATGATTGTCCTACTAATAACATTGATACGGTTGATGATGGAATAAAATCATAATCAATATAAAGCCATTGTTCTAATGTAAATCCGTTTACCCAACTTTGATTTTGTAAATTCGTAATAGATTGAGTATTCATTGTCCAACCAATATTTCCACTTCGTTTCCAACCATAATTATTTTGTGTTTTTATTATCGAACCAAAATTATTTGCATTAGGATGTATTATAAATCCATAATTACCTGTAGTATCCATCCATGTTGTATATGATGACGGCAAATTAGATACTTGTAAATTAAAAACTAAATTTCTGGATTCAATATTAGTAGAAGTTAAATTAATTAGATATTGGCGATTCCATTTAATAGGTTCTAAATTTAATGGATATGTCATTTGTGTATCAGAAATATTATCGTAATAATTATTACTCAGTAAAAATAATGTATTTGATACATCATAAGATAAATCGTTATTTGGAATAAATGCCATTGAATATTTTTTTCCTATTGATATTTTTAATTGAGAAATACTTCCTTGTAAATGATAATCATTACTTGATAATAAATTGCCTACACTATGACCTAATGTTATTTGATTTAAATTATTAATATTAGGATAATCGAATAATGTTCCTATTGACAAATTGCCAACAAAAGTACCATTAATATAGAAATCCATAAAAATCCCATTTCTATGATAAACAATATGTGTCCATGTATTTAATGGAATATTAATAGAACCTGGACAATAATTAAAACTATTATTAGGACCATACCAAAATCCTAATAATCCAGAATTACTTATTATTAAAACAAAATTGGTACTATTTGGAGAATTACGAAAATCAATTAAATCATAACATTGTGTATTAGAATAAGATGTTAAATAAACCCAACTTTCAATAGTCCAATATTGTGAATTTGATATTAAATTATAATTATTAGCTAAATATAAATAAGTGTTAGGATTATTTAATTGATATGCTAATAATGAATTTGTATTTAAAACATAAACTGTTCTAATTACTGAACTCGTATTTCCAGAATAATCGGATACTGTATAGGTTAATAAATATTTTCCAATTATCGCAGTATTTACTGAACCCGTTATAATTGTGGTCAAAGATTGATTTAAATAATTTGTTATTGTAACACCATATTCAGTATAGGTTGAATTTAGTGGTATTTTAATAATATTACCACCATTTAATGTTATAGTAGGATAAATATTATCAGGTACTATTGTTATAGTACGATTTATTGACGAAGAATTATTATAACTATCAGTTCCTGTATAAGTTATTATAGTTGTTCCTATCAAAGAAGTATTTAATGCAGATACTGTTGTTGATGTTAATAAAGGTATAGAATTTAAAAGATAATTATTTGAATTATAAGAAATTGATGTAATGTGAGGAATAATATTTTCATTTAAATTGTCTACTATTCCTACACCAGGATCAACATATAATTGTCCTTTTGCAATAGTAATATTACTATTTCCAGATAGAGTTAACACGGGAGCAATAACATCTACTCTAATTTTTAAAATATCACCTGTTCTATAAAATCCCCATAAAGGTGTCCCTGAGCTATAAGCTGTATTATTATTATTATATTCTGCTAAATTGCTTATACTAATAGAATTAGTACTTATACCATTTAAATTTAAAATATTAGATACATTTAAATTAGATAATACTGTTAAATTTCCTGAATAATTTACTGATTTTTTAAAAATGGTTAAATTTGAAACATATAAATTACTATTAATATTAGTATTATTAAATAAAACTCCTATACCATTATTATAAAATACATTATTAGTTGTTAAATTTAAATTAAATAATGTAGTATTAGAAACTCCTAAATATGAAAAAATAGTCGTATTTCCATTAATTATTGAATTATTAGAACAATATAAATTTGAATTAATAGAAATTGTATTAGTAATATTAGCATTGCCAGAGATATATATATTAGAATTTACTGATAAATTATTATTAATAATTGTATTGGATGAAACTGATAATAAATTACTATTAACATTATTTAAATAACTATATCCTGAAACAATAAAATTTGATAAATTTGTTGTTTTATTTAAATATATATTTTTTAAAATATATAAATTTGAATTTATTGTTAAATTTCCATTAATTATATTATTATTATTAATAAATAAATTATTATTAACATTTAAATTATTAATTAATGAATTACCACTAATATATAAATTTGATAACATTGTAATATCATTTTGTAAATTTAAATAGCCTTTTATTCCTAAATTAGAACCACCAGTTAAACTACCATAAAAAATTGTATTATTTGATATACTATCAATATTAGATGATATTTTCAACATTTGTCTATATTTAGCTTTTAATGATGTATCGACAATAGCCATATAATATATTATATTATAAGTAGATATTTAAATTTAATAATAAAAAATGAAAAATCTTTTAGATTTTTTTTAATTGAATTAAAAATTATTTATAAAAAAATTTTACCGTAGCCAGAAGAATTTGTATAGGAATTCTTTTGCATAGCTTTGACATAAATCAAAGCTAAAACCGTAGCAATCAAACATTATTTTGATATTTCGGAGAAATATATATCATTATATAAATATCTAAGGCTGAATTAGTAATGATAGGAAAAGTAAGAGTTGGTAGACGTATTTATAAATATGGTGGTAGTTTTTATCAACCAACGATTGAAGGCTTTACTAATATAATTGTAATGATTAAAAATGATCCTAATAAATCTGAATATGGCGCTTTATCACCTTATTCAATAAAAGTGCCCTTAAATGGATTTCTAGAAGGTGTGATTCATGAAAATTATTGGCAGTTTTTAAAAGTTTATGAACAAGTTCCACCTATTTCAGTACCATTTTCAACCAATAATTCAGCAATTGCATGGGTTCATGAGGGTTGTACATGTATCAATAAAGACGGAAATATCACATCAGAATGGCATGATTGGCGAGAAAGAGGATTTTCATCAAAAAATTATATTAGATTTCCAAAAGATAGAGCATCTTGCAAGTTTTCCTTAGAAATAAAAAAAGATGGAACTATTGATATTGAAAATAGATTAACCTATGTTCAATCATGCAAAAAAACTTATGCTGCCAAATATTGTGAAAATGTAAATAAACATCCACTTTTTACGCAACTTAAAGAAAGATTATTAAATGGTGAAAATCTATTAATTATTGAAGTAGATGGTCCTCATCAAGAATCATTACAATATTATATTGATAAATATAATGTGGAAAAAAATTTTATTACTGACAATAGTATAGAAGTCACATTTGAAAATATGAAAATTTTAATTGAAGATACCAAGCATGCATTCGGTCATGACTATTGCTTAGGCATAGAATTACTTGATTTTACTGATAAAATAATAAATCAGTAAAATAATATAAATTTATCAATGAACCAATATTTTTTTTATTGAAATGCTGTTTCCCATGGAACAATTGTATTATAAATTTTTATATTAAAAATAGATCCATACCAACTTGCATTAGCGCCTCTACCAATCCATAAGCCTCTATTCGCAGTTAATGTTGAATTACTAAAACCTATATTTGTTGAATATCCTAATCCTCCATTAAACCATAGTTCAAAATTACCATTTGGAAAAAATCTAAATAATAATCTGCCAGATTGTGCTCTATAATTATAAGCATAACTTAATTGAAAATCATTTGTAGTGTAACTAGATGTTGTTGTAACATAATTTAGTCTACCCCATTGTGTATCTGTATCTCTAAATTGAAATGATAAATTAGGTAATGTTAAATCATCAGGATTACTACCCATATAAAACATAGCGGGATAATAACTTAAATATCCATTTGAATTCCAAAAATTAGATTGACATGGAATAAAATAAGAAAATCCAATACATAAACCATTTGTAAAATCTTGATTAATATTATATGGGTTTATTAAAGGATCAATTATTGACCATGATTTACCAATTGATTTATTATGAAGACACCAATATTCATTTATAAGTATACTACCAGGAAATGCATAAATTAAATTATTATTATAAGAAGTTAATCTAGGTAATGTATCAATAGCATAAGACATTGATCCATTGTAAAATACTAATCCCATATTTTGACTTATTAAATCGGTAAAATTATTATTCAAATAAAAAATACATGTGTTTAAATTATTTGGTTCTAAATTCAAATTAGGTATAAAATTTGTATTATATTTACAATAATTACTTATTGTCAACTGAGATATATAACCATTAAATTTACTTGCAGTAGTATTTATGCTTGCATCAGATAAATTAGCATTATTAACACCTATATATAATGTATCTGTTGTAATAGCACTACTACCAATTAACATATTTGATTGAGTATAGCTATATTGACTGAGTGAACCATTTAAATATAATCTAATATTTGTACCATCATATGATATTGCTATATGATTCCAAGAATTACAGTTTAAAGACAATCCATCTTCAGTACCATTTGCACAATTATAAGTAGTACTTGATCCATTATTCCAGTAAATAATAATATTATATAATGCTGCATAAGTTGAATTATTAGTGTTTAGTTGAATTAATGTTATATTATTTGTATTAGAATAAAGTGTAAATATAGTATTATTATAATTACTATAATTAAGATTTGGTACTAATGTATTTGGTGGAGGATATAATGAATTACTACCACGATAATAATTCATATTTACACCAGAAGAATAATTATTAGCGGGAAATAAAAATGCCCATACTTCTATTGTCCAATTATTAGATTGTCTTAACTTTGATATTATATTAGTATTAAATTTCATAAATCTACCACGCGTCACGTCTGTTGTATCCAATAAAACACATCTGTATATATCTTTAGTAATAGCAACTAATATATTTCTTATTGATGTAGTAGTATTATTACTATTATCCGTGGCAGTATATGTTAGTGTATAATTACCTAAAATATATGGATTTACAAATCCTGTAATTGTAGGAGTTATACTTTGCCCAGAATTATCAGTGACTGTATAACCAGGATCTATAAAAGAGGATCCTAATGATAATAACATTGGATTGTTACCTAATAGAGTAATTACGGGTGGAATATTATCAATAATTGTAGTAGTTATAGTTGTAGATACACTAACATTATTACTTCCAGTTATATTATATGTTATAGTGAAACTATTTCCATTACTTATTGGTAATATACTATTAGATGGTGTAGTAATTAATTGATTCAAATTATTATAAATGCTTATATTTGAAGACGATATTGAAATATTTGAATTAGAAGGTAAATTTACAGCTGTTATATTATTTAATAAATTATAGGTTGATGATAAATATTTTAATAAGGGATTAGTTCCTATTCTATTAATCATTGGTCCAAAATTATTATTAGTTACAGCAATTGTATTAGTAATTAATATATCATTCGTTATTCTTTTCAGATATATAATTATAAAATATGGTGTAGTTGATAATGTTAATGAACTTATATTAATACTATTTGAAGTTATGATAGTTTCAGAAACAATTATATTTGATGATTGAGTTATTAAATAAGACATAATATTAAAAACTCCTGATGTTGTAAATGTTATTATATTTGACGATAATACAACATTTGAAATTGTTGGATAATTATAAACATTAACAGTTCTTGATAATAAATTACTACAATTATTAAAATAATCATAAGCTATATATGATAAAATATAAGTACCAACCATATTAGTATTTACTGTTCCAGTTACTATCGGTAAAATATTTTGATTTAAATCACTAGTAATTGAAACACTTGGATCTTGAAAGGTATCTCCTACATATAATGTCATTATTGAAGCTCCATTTAATGTAATTATTGGTGATATTAAATCCAACATTATTTTAACAATACCTCCTGTTCTATATAAATTCCAATATGGAACACCTGCTGCTAAAGCACTTGGGTAATTTTGATATTCAGGTAGATTACATATAATATAATTTGATATATTTAAATTATTTGTATTTAAGGATGCTACATTTAAATTATTATTTAAATTTATTGAATTTAAAATTATTGAATTATTAAGAATAGATGTTTTTGTAACATTTAATAATGAATTAATTGTTATGTTACCTTGAGATATAAAATTATTTCCATTCAAATTAGCATTAATTAAACAATTATTTAAATTAGTAGTACCTGATATTAATAAATTAGATAGAAATGAAGTATTACCTTGTAATTTACTAAAATTAGATATATATAAATAATTGGAGGAAACATTGCCATTTAAAACTGTATAAGATGATATATTTAAATTATTAACTAATAAATTATTAAATATTGTATTATTTGATATATTTAATGAATTTACTATAGCATTATTTAAAATTGTATTTCCTGATACATTTAATGATGAATTAATTTGCATATTACCTTTTATAAATGAATTAGCAGAAATATATAAATTATTATTTATTGTTAAATTACCTTTAATTAATGTATTATTAGATATATTTAAATTTGATACTATAGTTGAATTTGCATTTATTATTAAATTATTTAAAATATTTAAATTAGTACACACGGTTGCTGAATTCATTATAGTACTACCTGAAATATATAAATTAGAACATACACTAGCAGAACCTATTAAAATAGTTGTATTTGATACACATAAAATTGAACCTAATCCAATCATTGTTTTATATTTTTGTTGCAATAATATATCAGCATTTGATGACATTATATAATAAAAAATAGAAAAAAATATCTTGCTTATTATAATGGAATATTTTAATAAATATTTAAAATATAAACAAAAATATAGTGAATTAAAAAAAAAAAATAATATTATAAATTCAAATCAATTTATTAATTACGGCGGAGGTACTCGTGGTTATCCTCAACCAATTCCTGGTAATGATCAGCAATTTAGATCTAGCTCCCGTATTATTAGCGTAGGGAGTAGTGATCCATTAAGGCGTTTTCTACCCAAAATTGGTATTGAAGATCAACCTTTAAATTTAGCTGCATGGTTTATTGAACGTGCTTCTAAATATACCCCATTAAAAGATTCAAATGATAAACCAGATCCGGCTGAGAATAAAGAAACTATAATAAGTGATATCAATAAATATTCAAATCCTAGGTTTACATTTTCAAATAAAATGTTAAATAATTTTGACATAATGTTATGGTGTAATAATTTAACAACATCAACAAGTGCAATTAATATTAAAAGGTCATATAGAAATGCAATGGAGCAAATGTATGGAGCTATTAAACAAATTTTAGAAAAAAATACGCCAAGCAAAACATTTATAGATATTAATTGGTTTGATTTTAATGGTTTTGATGATATTACAATTCGATATTTATGTGTATTCAGAGAATATATTATATGTTTAGTTTTACAAACTTGTTTTGCATTAAATAATTGTCAAGAATATAAAGCATCATCACATTTACCATCAATCAGTATTATTAATGAAATATCTAGACAATCTCAAGTAAATTTTGAACCTAATGTATATTTTGATATAGGAATAGTAGGATCTGATCAATTATTAAGTGATATTGATGTAAATATAAGAGCTATAAATAATTCTAGTTTTTGGTTAAGTATTATTGAAGATTTATTTGAAATTATACCTTGGTTTAATCATACTAATTGGCGTGTTGATTTTTATGGTGACTTCAAATCAGTTAGATATAGAAGCAATAAAGATAAAGATCTGAATATCGAATGGTTTCCTAAATTACATTATACCGAAGAGAACTTAAAATTAATGTTAAAATATTCTATTATGTCAATTTATAAAAATAATGAGAATGTTTCCGATGAACATATTGAAGATTATAAAAACATTGCTGCGATATATTTTAAAAAAGAAATAATCGATAAAATAAATACAGATGAAATTAAAAATTTTATTAATGAAATTAAAAAAAAAAAAAATGAAGATTCAGTCTATAGACAACTTAGATTATCTCAAAATAAACAAGAAAATAATGCTTTCAATCCAGAACCTGATCTTACAAATCAAGAATATAGAAATGAATATTATAAAAAATTAGAAATAATTGATTTTTTTACAAATGTAAATAAAAAATTAGAATTTTCGAATTATGATCTTCAAGATATTTTAATTAAATTAGCCGATTCAAATTTATATAGAGAAGAAAATTATATATTAATTGATTCTGTTATACATGTTGTACAATGTTTGCAAAGTACAGACAAAAAAGAAGATAGTAGAATAAATAAAGATTCATTAAAGCAAAAATCAATGGTAGAAATAAATAATCATTTATTTATTTCTAACCCATGTAATGATTTACCAATTTATTCGTATGTTTTAAGTTCAATTGAACAATATAGTTTTATGATTCACTATTTATCTGGAAAAAATAAATGTAATTTAACAGCAAATAAATATTTTAATAGAATATTAGATGCATTTATAAAAATAATAAATATAATAAACCCCCTAAATAAAAATGTTTTATTGAAAGATATAATAAATAATAAAGAAGAATCTGATAAAATAATTGCATTAAAAAAATGCAGAAGTGCAAAAGGAATATCTAATGTATCGTGTATAATTGATAAGATAGATTTACAAAATCAAATTACTGAAATTCAAACTACCGATTTAGATCTATTAGACAAAATAAGAACAATTATTAAAATTATGCCAAAAAATTTAAGTAATCAACTAATTTAATTTGTTTCAATAATAAAAATAATTTGATTTAAAATTTAATATAACTTCTACATTTAATTTTTCTAAAATATCAATCCATTTAGACGTTAAATTTAAAAATTTTGTTTTATTATCTATTTTTGGATCATACCAATTAGAAAATAAATTACATAATCCATTTTCATCACTTACTAAAAAATCAATAAATTTATTATTCCAAGGATGATCAAAATATGGATATGATAGTAATTTACCAACAATCATTTCATCGTCAGTATAAGTATTTTCAAATATTTTTTTATTTTTATTTAAAATTATAAAATGTATAATTTTTGTATAAAAAATTTTTTTTGAAATATATAAATTATATTTATATTTGTATTTTTTAATTTCTTTAATTATATCATTTGGTATACTTTTATCTGGGTATTCAAATTCACCAATAAAAAATGAAAACCTGCATTTTTTTATAACTAAATATAAATTATAATAAATTGATAATAAATTTGTTTTTGAATTGAATGCTAAAAATTCATAATTATTACAAAAATTATAAAATTTTAAATTATATTTTTTAGATATACATGATATTTCTAAATTTTCAGATAATTCACTATGTTCTATTTTATTATATATTTTTGACATTATATATTTTATTTAAATTGTTTTTTAAAATGTATATATTTCATTTTTTATTGACTTAAAGATAATTTATTATTATATAATATTTATGACTCAAAAATTTATAATTATTAATGATGATAAAATAAATAAAACAGAAATATTGGAAAAAATAACTAATTTTAAAATATTTCCCAAGATGAATAATAAAATACCAATATGTTTAAAATTAGGAAAGTTTCAACAAAACAAAATAATTTATAAATCACAACAATTTAATGTTAATAATATTAATGAAATATTACCTAGTTTAATAACTATTATTGATAAAATAAATACTGATAATTATTTTGAAAAAATTACAATTGAACTTATTGATAATAAAGAAATTGAATTTTATGATTTACCAAGTTATAAATCAGATTATATTGATAATAAATTATTAACATTATATGAAAAATATTTAGAAATGGATAATATTATAATTATTAATATTATTACTAATTTTGAATCGAATAATTATTTTGAATTAATTGAAACCTATAATAATAATACAATTTTAATTGATTTAACAAATTCAAAAATTGATAACTTAATGATAGATCAATATAAAAAATATTTCAAAATTGCTAAAATAAATAATTCTCAAATAATTAGTCATCAGTCTATAGATCTATTAGCATCCGATTATAATTTTATAGATTTTAAAAATTATTTTGATAATATAATTAAAGCAAAACATTTTAATATTAATAAAATTTTAAATATATTATATCAAGATTTAGATAATTATCAAGAATTATTAAAAGCTAATTATACTGAATTTTTTAATCATATATATATATCAAATAAATATAGACATCATAACTATTATAAGATTAATATAAATAATGAAATTATATCAACTAATTATAATGAAATAAAAAAAAATTTCAATGACAACAATTATGAATTATTAGATGAATTTAAAGAATATAAAGATATAATTGATAAAGCTATTGAATTATTTGATATTGAATTTGATTATTATATTAAAAAATTAGAACCTGAAATATTAAAGTATTTTGTTTCATTATATTTCAATTCTAAAGAATATACAGAAGAATTTGAAAGAGATAAAGATTATGAATTTATTATAATGATAAAAGGTTTAAGAAAAATGTGTATTTCTATAGTTAAAAAAAAATTGAATAATTAATTATTTATTGGTTCTATTTTAAAAGAATTGGTACCGTAGCCATTTTGGCTCAAGAACCTTTCCGGGCATTTCCTTTCAGCTTTGCGACTGCATTTGTTCAAAAAAGACAATGGATATCTATGCGATGATTCCCAGTCTGTCTGGACGCACTCGCTTCACACTTGAAAATGGTCTGCCACCAGTGAGCAAGCCCGAACTGGCTGTAGCAACCGACACCTTCGGAAAGGGTTATGTCTGCTTGCTCCTTCCTTACACAGGACTTTCTTCAATTTTGCCTCAAGTTGAGGCAAACAACCAATGGATGAATTGGCTCTTTCAGATGCCATGCATCATATCCGTTTGTGGATACAAGTCTGGTCGTGGGATCAATGACAGGAATCTGATCCACTTGATCATTTGGATTCGTAGAATGAAGCTCAAATTGCGCAGCTTTTGGGCTACAGGCAATCAACTGGAATCGATGGATCCATTCAAGATCCTGTACCACAACAAGTGTTTCAGTTCAAATTCACATCTCCATCTGTCTGAAGGCCAGATGAATCCCAGCAATGTGCTGGAATTTCTGATCTGGCTAACAACCATTGACAGAAAATTTGCTCTGATTCGGTTGACCGGCAATCTAGGTGTGGCATTCGAATTGTCTTCCAACAATTCGAAGATTCCCACCATTGCACTCAGCGACAGTCGACCTTTGGATAACACCAAATTGGTCAACTTTGTCCATATTGACCAGAACAAGACAAGGGTGGTTGATAATCGCTACCAGCAGGCGAACCTGTTTATCCCAGCATCTTTGAAGAGTGCATTTGATGCGGAAGAAGTCAGCCGCCCTTCTATCACGCTTGGTGATTATTTCGTTATGCGAAAGCAAACGCAATCCAGCACCAAAAAGCAAAAAAAGGCTGCTCGCTCTAGGGCCGAGTCCACATCTCAGTCAGATTATGCTGTCAGTGCCGACACTGACTCGCGATTTGTGCTGATCGAAAGGATGCAGAAAAACTGCTCAATATCAGACTCTGACAGTCATGAAGACTGCCACAAGTTTGATGACTTCACGACGCACACACCATCAAGTAGTTCATCATCTGTTATGACTTGGGCCTCAAGATTGACCAGCCAGAAAGTCTAATGGTGAGTGCAAGAAAAAAAAATCATTATAACCGGAATGTTTTTAGACGTGCGGCGTTTAGACATCTCCGGAACGATTTTATAAATCTGGTGTATACTAGATATTGATTTTGTTATTATATATATATATAGGCACGTTACTGTATCTTTACGCAAAATCTTCAATCTGTAAATTTGACGTTCTGTCTTATTCAAGTGCGAAGTTGAAGAGAGTTTATCTAATCCCATATTAGATAATGGTGTACAGCTCTTCCCTATTTTGTGTAATTTAAATATTCTCATTAAAAAAAATAAATTTTTATTTTTTTTAATAAAAACATTTGATTTAATTTATAAATTTAGCTTATAAAAGTACCTATAATTATAAAAAATGAAAAAAAATTTTATTAATTAAGGACTTTTATTTTTTTTACCTTAGTAATCGTAGACTTTATCGTAGACACTTTAAACATATAGGCTTAAACAAATATATATCATATTTATAATAAATATGATTAAATAGCCATTATATGATAATATTCATAAAATGTTTTCGTCAAAATATGCGATGATTTATTAGAAATAATTGTCAATTTTAATATTAAAATTGATGGTTCTAATCTAAGTATACATATAAAAAAAACCGAATCAAAATGGAATATTATTTCTATTAATGGTAGAAATTGTCCTATTTGGACAAGTGATGAAAATTAATTAATAATATAACATATGGTTCTGCTGGTTTTCTAAATAATTTGCCAAATGAAATATTTAATATTGCTACTAGAATTGGAGAAAAAATGAATGTTGATGAAATTATTATTTTTGGAGAAGTATTTTGTGCAAAAAATAATAAAAAAAGTGCTAATTTAGCTTCATGGCATCCATTTGAATACTATTTAGAAAATAATGAGCAATCAATAACTAAATTATTTTCTGTAAATTATTTTGATGATATCTGTCCTATTCCATATGATATAATTGATTTTGCTACAATGATAGAATTTTTAATTAAAACAGAAAATCATTCTATTTTTCCACCATTATGTCTTTATTCAGGTAAATTAGGAGATGGTATACTAAAACTTTCAAATTTAATGTTAACATCTGAAAAACATTTTGAAGGATTTTTTATTGTTATAGACCAAGAAAATGGTTATAAATGGAAAACACCTAATCATGAAGAACAAAAAAAAATTTTAATGTGCAATGAATGTATGTTTCTAAAAGAAAATTCAAAAAATATTTATAAAATTTTAGAAAATATATATTTAGAACATAATAAAATTAAAAATGTAGATGAAAAATCAGTTACTAATAAATCTATTGATTTATTAACATCTGATATATTAACTGCATTTAATAAATTATGTACTAAAATATCAGATTTTACAGATCTTCCAAAAAAAGATCGTTTACCCTTAATTGATGAATTAATACTTGATATTGTTATAGAAGTATTTAAACAATATACTGATTGTGATATACAACCACCATATTCTGAAAATGAAATTAAAAAAAAATCAAATAATTTATTAAAACAACTTTTTATGAAATTTTAATTAGTATTATTTTATAAAAACTGAAATAATATTAATTTAATATATTGATATTTTTTATTTACCTGTATATTTAAAATATAATAATATTTTATAAAAAATTAAATAAATATGATAAACAATGTATTAAAATATTCCAATTTTAACATTAATTATCTTAGTTTTATATCAAAAGAAGATATTACAAATTATTATTTTTATAATAATATTTATCCAACTTATAATTATAAAAAAAATATTTATATTTATATCATATTTTTACACCTTTGGAGATTTAAAATGCCGATTTTCACAGCAAAGAAAAACCAAATAGTATAAAAATTTGATTAGTACCTATTGTGAAATAGGTATGAATGAGTAGTCATTAGTTATATTGCATAAAGCGTAACCTTTTGATAAGGCATTAACTAAATAACTATAAGAATAAATCTTAATAAACTCATTAATTATATATAGAAATAATTCTTTAAATTTAAATCGGCATTTTAAATCTCCAAAGGTGTAAAAAAATATATGATAAATATTGATAAATATGAAAATAATATTATCAAAATTATTCTAGATTTTTTGAAAGATGAATTTATTGATAATATTAATGTATGTCCATTTATTGAATCACCGTTGATTGAATTAAATGAACGCATAACACTAACTGAATTAACTAATAATATATGCTATATAAATATTCCACTTTATTTGTCAAATAATGAAACTGTTGATTTTACTACATTTTTTCAAAATATTGATAATAAATATAATTCAGCAGAAATTATAAAAAAATATATTAAAAAAAAAATAACTAAACATACATATAAAAAAATTATTAGAATTCATAATGTTATACCATATTCTTATATTAAATTAAAATTAGATTTTAATACAATTTTAATTTTAGATTATAATGGAAAAAAAACAATTATTAATGATATACCTTCAATAAAAAAAATTATTAACAATTTAGTGCCTTTGACAAAAATGCGATTTATTTTTTGTATAAAAAAAATGTGGTTTGAGCCTTATAATCGAACTAATCCAGAATATAGTATAGCTTTATGTATCAATAAACTAGAACTTTATTTATAATAATTATAATAATTCATTCAAAAATTTTTTTGTAATATGTTTAATTTCTTCTTTTTCTTCATTTGATTTTTTTATCCAATTATTGACTTGATTACTTATTGCATAATTTTTTTTCAGTATATTTTGATGTTTATCTATAAAATTATAATATAAAGCATCCCATATTTTTACCCAATCGCCTTTTTTATAATTACTCATTCTATTTATATAATTAGAAGAAGAAAAATAAGGTCGTGTCATCATCATACCTCCATCACTAAATTGACTCATTCCCATTATATTTGGTACCATAACCCAATCATATGCATCAATAGTCCATTCCATAAATATTTTATGTACTTCTTTAGGATCTATAAAACATAATAACATAAAATTACCTAAATACATTAATCTTTCAATATGATGTGCATATGAATAATTTATAATTTTATTAATAATTGAATCAATTGGATTAATATTAGTATTTGCAGTCCAAAATTTATCATTTAGACTATTGTGATGTTTTAAATAATTCATTTCGTATAATTTAGGACCTTCTAACATATATATTGTATAAACATAATTTCTCCAACCAATTACTTGTCTTATAAATCCTTCAAATGATTCTATATTTATTATATGACTATGTTTTTTGTAATAATCATATGATATTTTTACTACTTCTGTATCTGTTATCAATCCAATATTCATCATAGGGCTTAAAATAGAATGATATAAAAACGGTTCTGATTCAATAACAGCATCTTGATATTTTCCGAAATTTATTAGTTTTGTTTCTAAAAATTTTTTTAACCAAACCTTTGTATTTTTTGTATCAATAGGATAGATAAAATAATCGAGTGATCCATAATTCTTTTCAAAATTTTTATTAACATATTTAATTGATTCTATTGTATATTTATTCTTTAAGATTTTTTTAATATTAACATTACTATCTTTAAAATTTTTAGGTAATGCTAATCTATTTTCACTATCATAACTCCATTTATCACCAATTGGTTTATCATTTTTCATTAATATATTTAATTTTTTTCTTTGATACTTATAAAATATATCATGATAATATTTATTATTCTTATAAATAATTTTTTTAATATCATCTAATTCATTAATACTAATTAAAAAATTTTTATTATCCATTATAACTAATTTATTTTTAAATAATTCTACTAATTTATTTTCTAATTTATGATCAGCAACTGATATTATTTTTATTAAACTATTATTTTTATAAATTTCCTTATAAAAATTATTTGTAGCATTATTAAATTCAATATATTTTATATTTATTTTTTTATTTTTTAAATAATCATGATATTTTTTCATTGTAGCGCGATGATATGCTAATTTTAATTTATGAAATTTAAAATCACAAAAAAATCTTGGTTCTTCAATTAAATAAACTATCACACTATTTTTTAAATGAGTTAAATTAAAATATAATTGATTTGGAAAAATTAAAAACACTTCCATTATTATATAGATATAACTTTTTATATTTAAATAATAAATAATTCTTTAATATTTATCTAGATTTTAATTTATAGAATAATTATAGATATTTTTAATCAATTAAATCGAATACATGTTAATTTGTTAATTAAATAAATTTTTTAACAAAAAAATTGAATATATAATTTAATGTAATCATTTTTTTAGGAATTTTTTTACCACATGTGTCGATAGGTTAAAAATCAAATCAAAAAATGAGTTTAAGTTGTGTTAAATGCAGACAACAAACATACTCAAGTAAATGTAAAATTATTAAAGATATAAATAAAGAATATATTTGTTGTATTTGTCTTGAAAATGAATGTAGTTTTGGAAATAATGATTGGATTAAATTAGATAATTGTACTTGTACAGAACCTCCATTTCATGCTAATTGTGCATCTAATTTTTATAAATTTATGGAACAAAAAAAATATATTTCCACATCTGATATGAATAATATTATAAATGATGCACCAGAAAGAATTACTGATATTATGAATAGATATCTTGAATCTTATAGAAAAATATTTAGTTCTACAACTGTTATAACTAATGAAATTCCTCGTGAAATATTTGGTTATAATTATCAATATCCATATTATACAAATAATATTAGACAAATAAAACAAACAATTAAATCCATATTATGTTTTGATAAACCTAAAAAACTTATTTGTGATTATTGTAATAGAAAAAGTTTAAACAGTGTTTATTATAATTATGATTTATGTAAATTAATGAAAAATCCATATAAAATAAATGAAAAAAATTATACTAAAAATATTTGTGATACAATCAAATGTAGATGGGATTTCGTACAAGATTTTAGAGAAATACCAATATTAATAAAATTTTATCCAAATTATAAAAAATTTCCAGATAATGATGCATTAGATATGTATTATTCATGTATTAAAGACATTCGTGATCTTGAAAAAGAAAAAATGCAATTTTTAAAGCATACTATGAATGATAGATTATTTAGAATTTTATATGACATTGAATTAGAACTTCAAGATTTAATTGAAGAACTAAATAATTATTTACAAATTATTCAAAGTGATTATAATTATTATTAATTTAATAAATTGAATTTTTTAAATAATATTATTATAGCTTTTTTATTTTGATGCCATTCATCTTTATTACCATTTGTTTTCATAAATTCATTATATGCTAATTCTGCGTACTTTATACCTATATTATTTTCATTTATCCATAATTCAGAAAATTGTTTATATGTTATTAATTTGTTTTGTCTCCAAATATTTCTAATTATTTTTTGAGATATTGCTCCAAATTTAAATTTATTATAAGTTAAATTTTTCATCAATTCTAAAATTTTTTTATTTGTAGTTTTATATTGGCCATAATAAATATAAGTATTTTCATTTAAAATATTTATACAATTATAATTAATAATTTTTTTTTTATATATTGTTTTTGTTGGCATTTTATTATTTAAATATTTTTTAATATTATTAATTATTATAATTTTATGCTCTATTTCATTTGTTTTTATCACAAATAATTTTTAATTGAGATATATTTAAAGATATTAAATTCTTAAATATTAATTTTAAATCATTATTATTTATAACTTTATTCATTATAATATAAATAAAAAATTTCATTTTTAAATAATTGTTTTGATAAAATATAGATTTTTATCTAATAATTGTTTCGATTTTATTCTTATTTTTAACAATAACAGCTACTTTCGTTTCTATTACTACATTTAGATCAACTTCATCTGTTGAAATAAATGTTCCTGCACCAACTGCATCACGATCCGGATGTACCAATGTTATATGTGGTTGGGCTTTACTATCACCTTTATAAAAATTATGTAGATTATTTGATTCATGAAATGATATATTTAATCGACCATAACGTGAATTATGTGAAAATTTAGTAATAGTAATTAGTTGCATTGTACCTATTAAATCTTTAATTTCATTATAATATGTTTCAATTATTTCAATATTAGAAGATGCTGCATACCATAATGTCACATGATGTTCAGATTTAAAAGTCAAATCAGATGAAAAAATTTGTTGAAGATCAATATTATTAATTTCTAAAATTTTTTTTATTTCATCTGAATTAATAATCAAAGCAAAATATAAAATCTTAATATTTAATTTCATATCCTTCATTTTAAACAATATATCATTTTCATTTATTGTCTGATCATGATCAATCGTATCAAATGGAACAATTGTTGAATTAGTACTAATGTTTTTGTTATCATTAACAATAGTATCATTAGTAGTTGTTATTAGAGTTTGATTCATATTTTCAGTTATAAATTGATTATTAGGATCCTTTTTAAATATATGTTTTAGATAACAAAATAATTTGCCTATTGCTAATTTTGTATTATCTATAAAATATCTACAAGAAATATTATGTCTAGTGGATTCTGACTGATTAATCATTGATATTATTCTGATTAAAATAGTGATCAAAATAATAAGTTTTGTGAAATCAAAACATTGTTTCAATTCCAACGGTATTTAGAATTAATATTAGATTAATAAATAATAATATTTCAATTTTTTTGATTAATTAAATTTATATTTGATCTATAATTTATGAATTATTAATGAAAATTATTAAAATTAAACCGTGTTATGATCAACAATATGTAAAATAGAAAATAATATTTATAGGGTTTTTACACCGTTACACATTTAAAACACCGATTTATAAAATTAGAATTAGAAAATGAGAATTTAAAACTTAAATTAGAATTAATTAAATTATCTAATAATAATTCTTCATAAGAATATTTTTCAATATGATCTCTCTCTTTTAACATATTAAATATTATTAAAAATGATATCATTTTATAAAAATCATTTAAGGATAAGTAATCATATATAATATAATGTCATTAAATCATGATAATATACAATTATTTAGATGTAATATATGTCAAAAAAATTATTCTAGTAATAGTAGTCTATGGAATCACATTAATAAATTTCATAAATCACCAAGTAAAGAAAAAATATTAAATAGTAAAGAAAATGATATTAAAAGTAAAGATTTATTATTGACTGAAACAGATAATAAATTAAAATGTAAATATTGTAATAAATTATTTTCTTTTAAGCAATCAAAAAGTGATCATGAACGAAATTATTGTAAAAAAAAAGAAAATATAATAATTAATGAGGAAAATAATTTATTAAAAAAAGAATTAAATGAAATAAAAGAAAATTTATTTAATTTAATGCAAAAACAAGCAAAAATACATCCAAAAAAATTACAAAAAATTAATAATAATTTAATCAATAATTCTATATCAACTTTAAGTAATAATGTTGAATCATTAGAAATTCAATATTTAAATGATAATGATAAAATAATAACAAGCGATGATAATAAATTTCAATTTAATTTTAATAAAAACTTTCTAAAATTCCATGATAAACCAATTAAATATTTTTATTATAATGATCAATTTTATTTCAAAGGTATTGATATCGCGTTAATGTTAGACTATAATGATACTGATCAAGCAATTAGAAATAATGTTGATATTGAAGATAGAATTATAATTGGTGAACTTTTTAAAAATGATAATCCTAAAACTATTTATATTAATGAATCTGGATTTTATACTATTATATTTGTATCTAAAAAAGAAGAAGCTAAAAGATTCAGAAGATGGGTTACATCTATTGTACTTCCATCAATAAGAAAAACTGGTAGTTATAGTTTAATTGATAATTATATTGAGGAAGATTTAGATAAATATCATAATAAAGACTGTGTATATATAATTCATATAAAAGATAATATTTACAAGTATGGAAATACATCCCATATTTTTAAAAGATTACAAGCTCATAAGACTAATTTAAAATATAATAAAATAATCAAGATTTATGATATGAATAATATGAACGAATCAATTAAATAAAAATCCTTTAGGATTTTTATTTAATTAATGAGACAAAAATAAAATCAGAGATTTTATTTTTGTCGAATCAATTAAATTAGAGAATAAAATAAAAACATTAGTAAAAACATTAAAAATAAATACAGTATACAATACCCATGTAGAAATATTTGAAGTAGATACTAATAATTTACAAAATTTAATTAAAAAAATAGATGAATTATCATTTAAAATTATTAATAATAAAAATAAAACAAATATATTAGAATCAGAAAAAACTAAGCAATTAGAATTAGAAATTATAAAATTAAAATTAACTGATAATACAAAGCAATTAGAATTAGAAAATGAGAATTTAAAATTAAAATTAGAATTAATTAAATTATCTAATAATCATTCTTCATAAGAATCTTTTTCAATATGATCTCTCTCTTTTGACATATTAATTATTGTTATAAAATGATATCATTTTATAAAAATCATTTAAGGATAAGTAATCATATATAATATAATGTCATTAAATAATGATAATAAACAAATATTTAGATGTGAAATATGTCAAAAAAATTATTCTAGTAATAGTAGTCTATGGAATCACAATAATAAATTTCATAAATCACCATGTAAAGAAAAAATATTAAATAGTAAAGAAAATGAAATAAAAAGTAAAGAAAATGATATTAAAGGTAAAGATTTATTATTGACTGAAACAGATAATAAATTAAAATGTAAATATTGTAATAAATTATTTTCTTTTAAACAATCAAAAAGTGACCATGAACGAAATTATTGTAAAAAGAAAGAAAATATTATAATTGAAGAAGAAAATAATTTATTAAAAAAAGAATTAAATGAAATAAAAGAAAATTTATTTAATCTAATGCAAAAACAAGCTAAGATACATCCCAAAAAATTACAAAAAATTAATAATAATTTAATTAATAATTCTAATAATATAAAAAATATTAATAGTAATAATAAAATAATTAATATTTGTAAATTTGGTTCAGAAAATATTTCTGAAATTTTAGAAAAAAAAGAAATATTTAATATTTTAAATTCTAGATATAAAGCGTTAGAAGAAAGTATTAAAACAGTTCATTTTAATAAAAATCGTCCTGAATTACGTAATATATATATAACAAATTTAAGAGATAATATTGCACATGTTTATAATGGTAATAAATTTGAAGCAGTAGGAAAACATTCAATTCTAAATGAATTAATAAACAATCATTTAGAAAATATAGAATTATCTTTTGAAAATTATAGAGAAAAATTACCAGCAAAAACTTGTGAAATATTAGATAAATTTATTGAGAAAATTCAAAATGAAAATAAAATAATGATAGATGAAGATAATAATAAAACATTCAAAAATTATAAAGAATTTAAAATAAATGAAATAAAATTAATGATATATAACCAAGGAGGAAATATGAAAGAAGTAATTAATGTAATTTATGATAAACCAAAAGATACAATTACTTTAAGAGAAATTGAAGGTGATACTTATGATTAATTATAATTTTTTTCCCCAGATTATTATTGATAATCTCAAATTTTCAATATCTGTATTTTTTAACTTTGGAATACCGTGCATAAATTTTTGATTAGTTAAATGATCAAAACAAAAAATATCACCATTATGTTGTGGAAAATAAAACATTTGTCCTGATTCAACATGTTTAAATGCTAAACTTCGACTACCACCAAGTGATAAACCAATTGTTGTATCTTCTTTAAGTCCATTAGAATATGCATGTGAATCATGATGAAAAGGTTTATAATCATGTTGTGTATAATAATTTAATCTACTTGCTAATACATTAATTTTAAAATAATTTTCTAAACATTTTACAATATTATTAAATGTTTTACTATCGGTAGGATTATCGATTTTATGATGCTGACTCCAATCACTAATTTTATCATAATCATTTATTAATTCATTATTTAATTTATTAAATAATGCCATGTCATCTTTGTCACATATTAAATTAGGTAAATATATACATCCTTTGTATAAAACATCTTTAATATCAAAATTTAAATTAGATACTAAATCAAAATTGGATTTCATTTTAGGTAAATAAAACAATGCATTATTACATTTTTTATTTGTAATTATTATTTCGTCATCAGACATTAAAAAAATAAGATATTATATTTTTATATCAATTTATTATAAATCATATTAATCAAATATAATTCATCAGATGCATGTAAACAATAATTATATGTATCTTGATAATCTAAAAAAAAATCATCAAATAATTTCATTTCATCAGATATAAGTTTTATATAATACACTATTTTATTGATAACATCTAACATTTTACCATCAAATATTGTGTGTAATAAATTCATATTATCTTCATATCTTAAATTTCTAAATGTTAAAATTTTTTTTTCATCTCTGGTTAATTTGTATTTGTTACTAATTACATTACCATAATCAATTATAGACCATATGTATCCATGAGTTGGTATTTTATAATTTAATATATCAATAAATTCTTCTTCTGTTTCAATATAACATAAATTTTTCCAATGAACATCGCGATGATAAAAATCATTATTATGCATAAAATTTAATGCAAATAATATTTGAATCATTAATGATAATTTTTGTTGGAGATTTAAATTATCTCTTATTTTTTTATAATCACCTGATTTTAAATCGAATAAAAATTGTATAGAATATTTTGAATTAAAAACATTTTTATATCTTTCTAATGCACCTGAATTATTTTTTATTATATCATTTAATTCCTGTTCATAATTACTATTCTTATTCAATTGATATTTATATAAATATGTAAAATGTCGTATAGGGTTTTAATTTTTTAAATTAATAAATCAATTTTTATTTGTAATTGCTATTTTGTCATCAGACATTAAAAAAATAAGCTATAATAAATATGCTAAACTTATAATTTCTAAATAAGATTTAAAACAAGATGCATAATAAAACGATCTAAATCTTCAATATTTTCAAAAAAAAAAGATCAATTAGATTGATCATGAATATGAAGTAATGGTAGAGGATATTTTGTATATCTAAAAATTTCTTTAGTTGATATGTTTAAACATTTAAGTGCAAAATATTGCTTTTTATGATCAACTAAAAATTTTATTGTCCAAGAACAAATAGTTAGTCCACAAATATTTGTTTTTCGATTTGAATAACATTCACATACAAAACATTTATTTTCATTTAACTTATTTATAATTTCTTCAGAACCAAAGTTATTTGATGTCCAGTTTAGAAGAATAAATATGTTACGTAATTTATTTATAATTAACTCTATAATTCTATAAACAATCATATTTTTTTATTGTAGGTGCTTAATAGCTACGGTAAAAAAAATAGTATTTTGTTTATATAATAATTTAAATCTTCAATTTTTTAATTATGTATTATACTTTTGAAGATTTAATAACATTGATAGGTATGGCTATAAACAATAAAATATTCATTATTTTCTAAATATGATAAAACTGAAATTAATTTTCCTTTACTACAATTACACCAAAAACATTTTTTGATATTATAAAATGATTCTAATTTTGGTAAATTTTTATATAACATACCAAAAGTATCATTATCAATATAATTATATTTTTTTTTTGCTTCCAATTTATTTAATATTTTATAATTATTTTTATTATTTAACAGTTTAAGATATAATTTTTCTTGTTCATTTATGATTTTTTCTTTTTTATTTTCACTATCATGTATTATTTTTATAATTCTAATATAATCAGTATTTGGATCCCAATCCGTATATTTAATATTTGACATAATAATATTGAATATTATTACGAAAAAATACTGTATTTATCCTAATAATCAAAATTAATCTATGTTAAAGAATTTGCACACGAATTCTTTGACAACGGTAAAGAATATGTTTATTAAAAAAAAAATATATTTTTTTCAATTTTTTATAATTTTAAAAAAATTGAAATTATAAAAAATTAATACCACAATTTAAAATTAAAATTACCGTAGCAGTTAAAACTTATTTCTAAATAAACTAATTAGAGAAAAAAAGTATAATTTCAGTATTTAAAAATCAGATATTTTATTAATCATGTTTCCAGTAGATGTTGATAGTGAAAAATGTTTAGGATTTTATAATTCAGGACAGAAAGATCTAATGAATATTCTTGGTGGTAAGTATTTAGGTAATTATGAAACGTTTCCTAGACCTCATTACATATCTACAGATATATTTAAAAAATATAAACAATTTGCAATTTTCAGTGATTGGATTAAATATCCAATTTACTGTAGTGAAGCAATTTATTATGCAGCACTCACTACATATATGAATTATGATATTGGAATACAAATTGCTGAATTAATATGGTCACTTACTCATGGTACTCGTGTTTTTGCTTTTATTTGTAATACATATATTAATTACAAGACGGGTAAATTATCAAAAGTATCTAATAATGAAAATATTAGACTCTCTAAATATTTTCATTCAATCCTGAATAGAACATTAGGTCAAGATATTGAAGCAATGATGTTTGCATTAGAAATAAAATATGAAATCCCAGAATACCGTACATTTTTATTAAATACTAATGATTTATATTTACAAAATCATGCTCCTCAAAATGGACGATGTCCTGTTTGGTCAGATGCATGTGATGGATCAGGAAAAAATATATTAGGAGCATGTCTAATGCTCGTGCGAGAAATCATTAGAAAAAAAGAAAAGTTGCCATCAACAAAATGGTCTGAAAGATTAGGACATTATAAATTAATGTCTTGCAATGATTCAGGAAAATGGTGGATATATACAGATTTTTATAACCAAGCACAAAGTTGGAGTGAATTATCAAAAAAAGAATATGGATTTGAAATTGGAGATAAATGGAAATCAATTGTTACTAAATCTGCAAAAATTCTAGAAGATTTCAGACTTTATCTTGATAAAACCTTATCAAATGTCCAACATGATTTTTTCAATTCCAGATTATCATCAGATGAACAATTATATCAAATTAATTTGATTTACCAAAATTTTATTACTGAAAAAGAAAATCCAATTTTTATTGAAAACTATGATGAGTTATTTCCAATCAATAGTAATTTAACAGAAATTAAAAAAACTATAAAAATGCCACATTGGAAGAAAAAATTATCAATTATAAAATAATAAATACACTTGGATCAGGTGCTAATGCTACAACATTCACTATAAAAATTGGATCCAAATATTATGCATTAAGAAAAGAAAAAATTTTAGATAATGAAGCTACACTTATAGAAGAAAATATTAAAAATAATAATTTATTAATTGTTAATGATAAAGATAAAGGGTTATATCGACAAATTTATTTTAATAAATTTATAAATAAAAATCATTTTACAATTATATATAAATATTATATTGATAAATGTAAATTTATACAACCATTAAGTGATTATGTAAAAAATAATTCTCATAGATTAGATTAATATAATAAATTACAAAAATCAAATTATTGTTATGAATTAATTACAGATTTAAAAGATGGTGAATTATGGAGTATTTTATATAGATTAAATCAAAAACAAATATATTCTTTTATAATTCAAATAGTATATGCTTTAAATTTAATGCATACTAATGGTTTTTTTCATCGTGATATCCATGGTAAAAATATATGTTATAAAAAAACATCTATAAAAACAATAAACATATTTAATATGAAAATTCCAACATTTGGATATTTATTTTCTATTATTGACTATGAAAGTGTTATTAGTAATAAATTTAATTTATCAGAAGATGAAGTAAAATTACTAACATATAGAGATTTAGCGAGAGAAGATTTAATTAAATTTATATGTGAAGGAATATTTCATTTTGATCCCATTTTAATAAAAAATGTGTATAAAATTTTAAATAAAGAAAAAGTTGAATATATTTATTTAGGATTTGAAGCATTTAATTTTAAAATTTTATCATATGAAAATACTAAATATTTTTGTGATCATGTTAATAATCCATTAAAAATAATTAAATATTTTTATAAATTAATAAAAATTAATAAAGATTAATTAATATAATTTAATTTAAAAAATTAAAATGATATAATATAATGAATATATTTTTATTTAATAAATCATTAAGATGTAATGATAATACAACATTAATTCATCAAATGCAAAAAGAATCTGATATTACACCTTTTTTTATATTTACAGAACAGGTTAATAAACATAAAAATAAATATTTTTCAAATAGTTCTGTTCAATTTATGTGTGAATCATTAATTGAATTATCTAATGAAATTAGATTGAAATATAAAGGTAAATTATATTTTTTTCATTGCGATAATTTAATAAAAGTTTTTGAAGAAATAATTAAAAATAATCAAAAAATTAATTCTATTGGTACTAATTTTGACTATTCGCCTTATGCAATACAAAGACAAGAGATAATAAAAAATTTTTGTGAAAAATATAATATTAAATATTATTTGAAAGAAGATCATGTATTATATAATATTTTAGATGGTTCTACATTTAAAAAAGATGGAACACCTTATTCGGTTTATACTCCATTTAAAAATTATTGTTTGGAAAACTTAAAAGTACCTCAAATTAGTAATATTAAAAAATTTAATTTTGTTAAGAAAAACAAATTAAATGAAAATAAATATTATATAAAAGATACAGAAATTTTTAATTTTTTTGAATCTAATGATAATGCAAATATTCATGGTGGAAGAAACAATGGATTAAAAATATTAAAAAAATTAAATGAATTTAAAGATTATTCAAAACAAAGAGATTATTTAATTTATGATACAACATTTCTTGGAGCACATAACCATTTTGGTACTGTTTCAATTCGTGAAGTATATTTTGCAATGGAAAAATATAAATTAAAGGGTCTCATTGAACAATTAATTTGGAGAGATTTTTATTATGGTTTGAATTTTCATAATCTGCATATGTTACAAGGGCAAATTAACGGAGAAAATAAAGCATACAAAGATAAATTTGATAAAATTAAATGGAATTATGATCAAGAATTATTTGATAAATGGTGTAAAGGAAAATTAGGAATTCCAATATGTGATGCTGCTATGATACAACTAAATACAACAGGTTTTCAACACAACCGTTGTAGAATGATTACAGCAAATATATTAACTAAATTATTATTAATTGATTGGAAATGGGGTGAGAAATATTTTGCTCAAAAATTATTAGATTATGATTCAATTAACAATTCGAGTGGATGGCAATGGACGAGCTGCGGAATTGATCCGCAGAATGCTTTTCGAATATTTTCACCACAATTACAATCAAAAAAGTTTGATAAAGATTGTATGTATATAAAAAAATACATTCCAGAATTAAAAGACGTATCTATTAAAGATATTCATGAATGGGAAACTTCTTATGTAAAATATCCTAATATTAATTATCCACCGCCACAAATAGATTATAAAAAAGCAAGAGAACATGGAATCAAAGAATATAAAAAAATAAATTAAAAAATTATAGTTGGTGATTCAAAAAAAAAAAATTGAAAATATTAAATTTTAAAGTACTCAATTGATTAATTTTCACCGTAGCTCAGAACACCTCAAATAAAAAAGAATTTAATATAATTAGACAACAGAAATAAATGATCTAAATATGTCAATTTGTTGTCCGTGTTGTAAAAATAGAGTTGGAACAAAAGGTAAGACTCTTTTTATTGAAAATGATTATTTTGTTGATATAAATGGTAAAAAAATTTGTTTGTTTGAAAATGACCATTTATGTTGTATTTGTCTAACGAATGATAAAAATGCATGGATTAAAATGGATGGATGTACATGTGTTAATTCACCAGGTCATAAAGAATGTATGTCAACATATTTTTATATTGTACTTGGTATTAAAAATATGATTAATGATATAAATCATGAATTAACAATTGATCAACTTTTAGAATTATTTCATAGTCAAACCAGAAATAGATCTATCGAATTTAAGAGAAGATCAATTATAGAAGTTTCTAATTTAGATGAATTTGATAATGCAATTTATACAGAATTTATAATCAATAAAATGAGAGCATGTTATAAACTATTAGATTTTAAAAATCTAAAAACAGGACATAATAAAATGTGTTTATATTGTAATACTTTAGCTGAACAGGAAGCATTTATTATCGATGAAGTAATTAATGGTTATATGGTTAAGCCCCATAAAGCTTTTCTATGTAAAAAATTTTGTTGTAGATGGTTACATATTTTAAATTTTCCTAAATTTGAATATTTAAAAAAGGCATACCCAAGCTATCTTAATCATCATTTTGATCCGTGTAAAAGATATATCAGTAGAACATATGAATTAGATGAATGTAAAATACAAATTAATAAAATACTAAATGAATATAATCAAACTAATAATTTAAGACATTTGATAATTTTACGTGAATTAATAAAAAAAACAGAAAAATTAATAAAAATTAGAAAAGAAGAATATGATGAAGATTTTGCGATATATGAAGATGAATATTATGGATAATATAAGAAACAATTAAATTAAAAAGCTATACTTTTTAATTTAATTATTGAGGTAAAATAAATATTTATAATTTTAAAATACCACTTAATTTTTTTAAACTTTGAAAAATATAAGTTGGTTTTTTAATTTTATAATTATCAAATTCTTTAATTTTTTTATCAAATAGTTTGTTAGTTGTTTCTGTTAAATATTGTTTAATTGATATTGGTAAATCAGAATTATTAGCATCTGTTATTGTTGGATTTTTAATTAAAAAATCAGAAAAATTTAGTAATTCTGGTGTGGTAGAACCACTTAAAACTAATAATGTGTGTATATCTAAATCTTTTCCAAACTTCATATCAGTATCAACTGTATCGCCAATCATTAAATATTTACTTTTATCTTCTTTTATATAATTATTCTTCATATAATCATTTATATGATCTGATGGTTTACCTAAATATACTTCTTTAATAGGTACATTTGCTATTTCCAAAATCCATCTAGCAATTGAACCAGCACCTATTCCTCTAGCTTTTAAATGTTGCATGCTCATATTTCTTAATAAATAACCTGTTGCACCAGATTTGTCTGTACCTAATACATAAACATTAAAATTTTTTGTTGTAGAACTTTTATAATATATTATATCAGCAATAATTAGAGCTTTCGTAGCATTAATTTTAGGATCATAACCAATTATTAAAGAATTAATGTTATCTAAAAAATCAATATTTTCTTTTGATAAATATGATGGAACATTAGCACTAAGACTATTATCAGGTTGTGTTGGGCTTGTATTCATTTTATCAAAATCAGCACCAAAATTTACAAAATATGCTTCAATTTGTTTAGGTACATTAGCACTATTAAAATCTCGTATTTCTTGATAAATACTTGTATCATAAGGTGAATTATCTAATATATCACATATATCACAAAATAATTTTCCTCCTAAAGATTTATCTTCATACTGATCAGAATATATTAATGGGATTAGTTTATCTTCAATTTTTTCTATTTTATCATTTTTACTTGTAATAAAATCAGTTGTTAAATTTGAAATACATATTATATATTGATATAAATAATTTAAAAAACTCTTTTGAAGCCGTTGTTTTACTATTATATAAAAAATTTATAAAATCAGCAAATCCTATAAAATATTTATTACCATAAAATAATTGTAAATATTTTCTTTCTCTCATATGTTCTTTAATGAATTCTGCATTTTGTAATATATCTATATTAGAATTAAGTTTTTTAGGTTTATTTTTACCTTTATATTCCTCTATATAGGTAGGTTCTGTTAGTATCATTGAATTATAATAATGATATAAAAAATCATTATTGGTAGTAAATTCAAAATCTATAAATCCATCCATATTTTTATATGGTACCCATAAATCGTGTATTTCAATTAAAAAATCTTTCCTAGTTTTAATTGGATTATTAGTAACAAATACAACTTTTTTTTTGGAATTTATTTATAAATTTTACTGCACCATAAAAATTACTTTCTCCAATTCCTTTAATTACACCATCCATATCAAAAAAATATGTATTATAGTTTTCTATAAATTTATATACAGGTCTACCATCATCTACATGTATTGTATGCAATTCTGTAGATAACTCATCTATTTTATTATATAATGGTTGATAGTCATCAGATAATTTATGTTCAGCACCACCCTCTTGTAATTGATTTATAATATTTGTATATTTCATTTTATATTTAACATATTTTTGTTCATAATTATTCATATTATTATTAAAAAATTATTGTAAATATAATATTAAAGGAGTTAAATCAAACACAATTATGCTACCACCAATACAAATATTTTTAACAGGATCAACAGGAACTGTTGGTAATGCAATATTTAAACAATTAATTAATAAAGTTGGACAAACTGCTAACCAGATATATTATATTATACATGATTTTACAAGACAAAAATCTACATATTTAGATGATATATATGTAGATAATGGTGTCGTTACTGTGTTAACAAATAAAGTAGATGTATTAGCATCATATGAATTAAAATATTATAAAATTGGATCAAACTATTTATTTTATAAAAATCATATTTTAGGCTATGATGGATTAATGAACGATTTATTTTTGGAAAAAAGATTTTTAAAAATTATAAAAGTAATAGCTGGAAATGATAATCCTTTATTTGAGCCTACAAAAATAGATAAAGATACATTTGATTCTAAAACATTTGCTGATTTAAAAACAATAATAAATTCATTAATTAAAACAGATGATATTAATAAATCCTTAATTGATAATCCACATAAAGCATATTGTGAAAATGCAGATAAAGCATGTCGATATTTTTTAATTAATACTGTTATGGATAAAGATCCACCAACTGTTAGATCAAATATGAGAAGTATGAAAATTACAGATGTAAGAAAACATTGGTCAATAAATTTAGCTGCACAAATATCAAAAGTAACTAATTATCATTTTATAAAGTTAATTCATATTTCAACTGTTTATGTAAATAAAGGATTTGCTCCAGTAAATGGATGGGCACCAACAAAAGTTAATATAGGAGATCCGCCAGATATTAACGATGATTATATTTATGGATACGCTAAAGCAGCTGCAGAAAATATTATTATGAAAAATGATCCAAATGCATTAATAATAAGATTACCTGGTGTTTATGATAAAGAAATATCTCCTATTTATTCAAACACTAACTCTAAACCAAATATTGTTTATAATATTTTAGCAAATTTGATGAAAACATCACCATCTACAGTTATCCATAAATTATTATTAATTAATAAATTCACACCAATGACAACCTATACTATGGATCATTCACAAAAAAGATATCCCATATCTGCTCAAAATATAGCAATCGCAATTTATAAAATAATAAACCACGTTAAAGATAAAAAAGTTAAAGACCACGACAGTAATATTATTAATTTAGGTGGTATTGCTGCAATAACTAAATATGAACTAGCACTTGAAGCTATAAAAATGTATGCAGTTGATAAAAGTATTATTCCATCTGCATCTGTTGCATTTCCTTCTTTACCATCAAGTGAACTAATGATTATGAATGACGCAATATTACCAAAATGTTTAAGAGATATTAAAGATGGTTTTTATTCCTCTACTGATAGTCCTCATATAGCTTTTAACACCAAAAAATTAATTTTGAAAGATATTATGGATGGAATAAATCATATAATTAATAAAGAACAATATAGTGTTAATATTTTAAATAAACCTTCAACACCATCATCCGCACAACAAAATATTGAAACATCTACATCGCGACCATCTACATCTACATCTACATCACGACCATCTACACCAACATCATCATCCACACAACGACCAAACCAACGTGCACTAAGAAGACATCAAAGTGTAAGCAGCTGATAATGATACCCTAACTGATTACCCCAATAAATTCTATGTACATCATAATATTATTTCAGAAGGAATTATTTTTCTATATTCATTATTTTTATATAAATAGATACAATATAAATTTTTCAAATATTTTATTGAATTATAGGTTATTTTTTTTGTATCGTATAAATATAGTTCATCAATATTTTTTAATAAAAATAATCCTTCATCAGTAATATTTTTATTATTTGATAGATTTAATATACAAACTTCGGAAATATATTTAAGACCATTATTTGTTATATTAGTATTAGAAAATAAGTTTAATGAATCAATACTAGAAATAAATTTTAATCCATTATCTGTAATTAATTCATTTTGACTTAAATCTAAAGAATAAATTTTTGAAATATATTTTAAACCTTCATCGGTAATTTTTTTATTTTTACGTAATTCTAATATATTTACATTTTGAATATATTGCAATCCTTGGTCGGTTATATTTATATTATTATTTAGATTCAAAATAATAATATTAGGTATTTTTTTTAATCCATCATCAGTTATATTTTTATTATTTTCTAAATATAATTTAGAAATATTAGGTATATATTCTAGACCTTTATCTGTAATATTATTGTTATGATTTAATGTTAATGAATCAATATTTCTAATATACATTAATCCTTGATCTGTAATATTTTTATTACTGTATAAATTTAATATTTTTATATTTTTAAAATATATTAAACCTTTATCAGTAATGTTTTTATTAGAACTTAGATTTAATATATGAATATTTGTTAAACATTCAAGACCTATATCTGTAATTTTTTTATTCCAATTTAATTCTAATCTATATATATTTGAAATATAGATTAAGCCATCATCATTTATTTGGTTATTATCAGATAATATTAATGTATGAATATTAGATAAATATTTTAATCCATTATTAGATATTATATCATTTGGTAATTCTAAAGTATGAATATCTTTAATATATTTTAATCCATTGTCAGTAATCTTATTATTACCTAACTTCAATATTTTAATATTAGGTATATATTTTAAATAGATATCTATAAAAATTTCTTTATTATCTTTAATTTTTAATGTATGTAAATTATATAAATAACTATTTAATTTTATATTAATATTATCATTAGTCAATATTATAGTATGAATATTTAATATATTTTTAAAAGATTCTTCTGTAATATTTATTAAATTTAATTTTAATTCATCATCTAGGTATGTATAATCATTTTTTAATATTAGTGTATCTAAATTTTTTAAAGATTTTAAACCAGAATCATCATTTGTATTTAAACAATTGTATAATTCTAATATTTGTAAATTTGGTAAATATGATAATCCTGTATTTGAAATGTTGACATTTTTAGATAATTTTAAAATATTTAAATTATTTAAAATTTTTAAATGATTATCATCAATTTTAGTATTATTAAATAAACTTAAATTGGTAATATTATTTAATAATTCATTTTTTATATATTGATTTATACATAAAAAATGATATAATAATGTAGAATCAAAATCAATAATTTTTCCTATTAAATTAATATTTAACATCATTATTTTTATTAATAGATTATGGCTCTGTATTAATAAAAATCAATTTTATTTTTAAAAAAATTGAATATTTTTTTTTATTATTTCCATTAAATAATTAATTTTACCGTATAAAATCAAATTATAATATGCAAATATTTGATTCAATCATTAAATTATTATAATGATTGATTCTGGTGATAAAAAAAAAATTAGAATTTTTAAAGCCAGAATATAATGAACAAGAAAAACATTTATGTTATGAATGTGAAAAAATAATAGAAAATATGAAAAATAAATATAGTGAATTTGAAAATCAAATAAACAATGGCGTTTTATTAAAATATCCGTGTTATTCTAATCAAGAAAGAGAATTACTAAAAAAGTATCAAATACAACAGAATGAAATGAGAAAAAAATTAATTAAATATCAATCATTACAAAAAAAATCATGGCTAATTTCAAAAAAATAAAAAAATTAATTTGTCTGATAATCAAGAAGATAAATTACCAACTCTATTAGATTATTGGACAAAATTAAAAGAAGATGAAATAATAAAAAACCCAGATAAAAAATATGATGGATATTGTATATGGTGTAATAAATTTGATTCTGACTTTATATATTATGAAATTGCTACTTTGAGTTCTGAATCAAATGATGAAAAAAAATCTACTGAATCTAACTTAACATTTGGTTATAGAAACAAATTTAAATTAGGGCATAATTATAAATGCGTTTAATTATATAAATTAAGTAAATAATGTTAAAATAACTTTTATAATATTTTTTTAGTATGTAAATATTCTTATTCTAATCAATTCAATGTTAATTAGTATTGTATAATTGTGCACTATAAAATAGTTTAATCATAAAAAACCTGAAATTTTTTTTTATGTATAATACTGATTTTTCATTTTTTTTGTTATTATTAAATGTCATGTTGCAATCGCATATATTTAATGTATTTTGTTACAAAAGTATCTTTTAATTTTTAAGCGTTATTTCAGTCTGAATTATCTGATATAGTAATTTATATTAAATCCGATTAATAATAAAGTATATGAATATCAAAATTCTAATTTAATTACACCTTTTTCACTAAAAAATGGGACACTTAATTTTATGATTTTTTATTTATATAATCATTAGCTTGTGTAAATAAATAATTAAAATAATTCTTCAGATGTTCTTTAGTTATTTTATGTTTAATAATTTTATCAATAGTTGATTTTAATTCTTGAAAATTATCAGGACTTTTATTTTTTACATGATTTTTTAATTGACTAAATAGATTTTCTATTGGATTACATTGAGGATTATAAGGTAAACTATATATTATTTTATTTTTAGATTTGTTTATATTATCTACTACATCTTTTGATTTATGAAATCTTGCATTATCTAAAATTATTAAATTATCTTCATATTTATTTTTTATGAAATCATTATAAAATTGTGTAAATTTAATGTTATCTATACCACCTTTATCTTTTTCATATAATTTATATCCTATAATTTTTCCATATTTTATAGCACAAATAAAATTAAATTTAACAAAAGGATATATATGAACAGTTTTATAACATTTCTTTCCTTTTTCACATCTACCTAAATGTTTTGTCATATTTAAATAAAAACCAGTTTCATCAATTGATATTATGTTTTTCTTTCCAACTTTAATAATTTCTTTATAAAAATTTATTTTATCTTCTCTTAATGTTGCTAATTTCTTTTCAGGATAATATTTAAATCGTAGTTGTTTATGAGTAATATTTAATTTATATTTTATTATATAAAATAAATATGATATTGATATATCAATTTTATATTCTTTATTTATTTTCTTTTTAATTTTTGATAATGTAATTGCAGGATTATTTTGAATAGCATTTTTAATGAATAATTGTATTTTTACTGTTATTATACTATTTTTTTGCTTATTTATTTTTCTTTCAACAGTTTTAGTTTCAAAATATCTCTCAATCCACCGGTGTAATGAAGATTTACTACAATCTAATATTTCTGCAACTTTCCGAATGCTATTTATTTTTAAATATAATTTCACAGCAGACAATTTAAAATCAATAGAATGATGCATTTATAATAAAATAGATAAATTAAATAATAATTTATTTATAATATTTGTATAATTTAAAAATCAATATCATTTTCATCATCTTCATAATTATTAAAATTATAAATTGCTTGTTCCAAATATATTTTAATATCTTTAAAAAATAATTCTTGATTACTTAATTTTATTTTTATATCATTAATTATATTTTTATCTTTTTTATCTAATTCTTTCACAATATCATAAAAATAATTTTCAATATATTTAGGTATTTCTGATATATGTAAAGCATCTCTTGTGATATTTTCATCAATAATTTGTTTATATGTATATTTAACACTATTTGTTGGTTTTTCTTTTTTACAATATTGATAAAAATTATATATTGTTTTATGTTTATATATATAATCATTTAATAAATAATTTTCAATACTATTTTTTATAATATTACAATTTTTATCAATATTTAATTTTATAAATATTGGTTCATTACTATCAAGAGATAATATACACGTATATATTATTTTATTTGCATATCTTTCTAGATTATTTTTATGTTTGTTATAAATATTTTGTAATAAAAAATTATTAAATATACTTCTTAACATTATGTTATTAAAATTTAATTTATTAAATTGTGGTGTTATTATAAAATCAATAATATATTCATCAGAATTAGCAATAAGTTCAAAATTATTAGTAATTTTAAAATTACTGTGATCATTATATAATACAACAGGATGAAATATATTATATTTAAACTTTGAAGTACTTAACTTTTCTGTAATATATTTTTTATAGTTTTCATATAATATTTTTATTTGTTCTGTTTTCATATAGTGATTAATTATACTTTCTCTAATTTCTTGGTATTTATTAAAATCATCACTGTTATTATTCTCATTAAAATGTTTTTTACATAAACATTTATATTCATTACTATGATTTTCATCAATTGAATTTGAACATTCATCAAAATAATATATTATTGAATATACATCCATAATTGTTATATCCGAATATTTTCCGTCGTCATATAATTTAATCATATGCAATAAAATAACAGTTTCTAATGGACATAAAAAAGGTAATTTTTTTTCTTTTATACTTTTGCTTATTTTTTCTTGAATATTTTTTATAAAATTAAATAATGTATCTTTATAGTTATTATATTTTGTTAAATTTTTTGTTGTAAATTCTAAAATATAAAAAGTATTATCATCACGAATATAATTTATTTTTTTATAATATTCATTATGTAATTCAAATTTTAATTTCAATTTTGAAATTTTATTTAATACTTCAATAAATTGAAAAAGACGGAAACTATTATTAGTTTCATCTATATATTCATCATCAATTTTTTCATTATTAATAATATTAAATTTAAGATAATAATAAAAAACACAGTATCTTATTATATGATGACCCCATTCAATAATATTTTTATTATCTTGATTATCTGATAATATATTTACTAATTCAGTTGATGATAAATATTTATCATATATATTTAAAAATAGATTATCGGAATTACAAGAAAAATCAATTATTTTATTATATTTAATTGATTTTTTTATATCATTTAAATCTGGTTTTAATTCATTATCTATTTCAATATATTTTTCAAATTTTTGTGCAATATCATCATTTATATTTTCTATTCCTATATAGAGTGATTTTTTTTGTCTTGTTAATGCAACATGTAATAAAGAATCATACTGTAAATTACATTTATCTTTACTAAATATTTGTAAAGCTTTTTGATTTAATCCAAAAACAAAAACAACTTCACAACCATTACCTTTTGAAGCATGAATTGATAATATTCTTGTTGCATTTTCACTTTCTCTTAAATCTATTGATTTCCCTTCATCGGATTTATGTAAAAATATGTATTTATATGCTTTTTTTTTATTTATTCTTTTTTTCCAATATTTATTATTAACTAATACATTATTTTGATAATTTTCATCATTAAATTTTTCCATCCAAAATTCTTGTATTTTTGCTTCTAATCTATTTGCAAAAAAATTTTTTGTTAAAATAGGAAAAATAAACATAAAATTATTTGGCAAATAATTATATTTAATAATTTCACTATCCATATAATAAATGATCTTTTTAATTAATTTATCCATTTTCACTTGTGTTTTTTTATCATCAGAACGTAAACTCGGAATTTGAAATATATTATATGGTTTAATATTATTTTCATGGTGATATTTACATGATGAATTATTACAAATTTCTGTAATATGTGGTAAATTATATTTATCAAAATCAACAATATCATTAACAAAATTTTTAAAGTGTTCATTATGAAATCGCATTACGTGATTTTTACCATCACTTTTTTCAATAGTAATATGCGGTAAATCATTACATTCTAAAAAGGTATGAATATTATGATCACCCCAAATACTTTGTAATTTATCACCAATAATATATGCATCAATATATGTATTTCTCATAATACTACAAATTGCTTCAATATATTCCGGTCCTAAATCTTGCGCTTCATCAATAATTATTAAACACTTTTTATTTAATTTAATATTTTCTTGAGAATATTTGATTGAACCATTCTTTTCTTTTTTTACATAACCATTTTTAATTGATTTTACAATACCATTAAAATAATCCTTATCTTTAGTATCTTTGTTTCCAATAGCATACATAAAAGAATCAATAGTTCCTATAATAATTTTACATTCATTTTCTGTTTCTTTATTGTTATAATTAATTTTATATTGTTTACCAGAAATATTATATCCTTCTTCTGGTATTTCTAAATTATTTAAACTTCCTCTATTATATTGCTCCAATAATTCATTATAGATAACATCTTTCGCAGTATGTGCTTTAGTTAAATATATAAAAATATTTTTATGTTTAAATTTTTCATTTTTATCCATCAATTGAATACTTTCATATGTTTTACCACATCCAGCACCACGTTGATTATGATATAACATACATTGTGGAATTTCTTCTTCAGACCAAATATTTATTTTATTTTTAATTGATTTAATAAATTCTTTCATCGTTTTACATTCAATAACATCTATCATATTACTTTTAATCTCATTTGGATTAACTTTATAAATTTTATCTTCAAAATGTAAAAAAATAAATTTATGACAAATAAAGTGTTCAAATTTCCAAAAATCACAAAAAAAGTATATCATTAAAATATCACCAATTTTATTAACTTCTATAGTATTATTACAATCAATAACCCAATATAAAAGTTTATTATTATTTATAGAATTTTTATTTCTACTTTCAACATCTTCTTTTGATATATAACTATGTTGAAATTCTATTATAATATTATCAACTATTACATCTGCTATATGATTACCAATTGGTATTTCTTTCTGTTCAAAATTATTTTGCCAATCTTTATGCCAATCTGTTATTAAACTAATACTTTTATGTTTAAAATGACATTTCTTAATTAGTGATTCATATTTAATTAAATCGTGTTTTTCTTTACATACTAAATATGTGTCACCAGTTTTAATTTCATTTTGTAGTTCTTTATTTAAAATATAATTTGATATTGTAATTTTATTTATAGGTTCATCATTTTTATTTTTCAAAATATATGCATATTCTGAATTATTATTACAAAGACACTTAGTCATAATAATATTAATTGTGTAATCTTTAAGATATTTTTAAAATACTAATTATTTAACATATTTAAAAAATTATTATATTATATAATAATGGATAAGAATACGAAATATGAAGCATTATATAAAAATTTATTATTAGAGTTTAATAAAACAAAAGAAGAATATATAAATAAAATCAATATTATTGAAACTGAAAATAAAGAATTATCTAATCATCTAAAAAAATATACAGCACCTGATAGAAGTAAAAAATATTATGAAAATAATAAAGAAATTATCAATCAAAAGAATAAAGATTATAAAGAAAAAACTAATTATTATAAAAATTTATCATCTGAAAAGAAAAAAGAATATAGTAAAAGAGCTTATGAAAAAAAGAAAAAAAAGTTATTAGAAGATAAAAATAACAACATTTAAATTTATAGATTTTACGTAAAATTTATATATTTAAAGATATATTTTATATTATATTATAATGCAAAATGTTATTCCTAAAAAACCACCTGATAAATTAAGAACAATTAAATGTTCTTTTAAAGATATTATTAAAGATAAATATAATATAAATATTATATTTGATGCTGTTATTAGAACAAATAAAATTATTACTTATACATATCAATTCTTACGATTAGTTATTTTATATCTATATGATAAAGACAAAAAAATTATTGATATCAATGAAGATACTATTAAAATGACATTTAAAGTTTTTATTAAAGATAGTTGCGGACCTAAACCAAAAGGTTCTAATTTAGAATTATATAATGAATTTATTAGATTTTATAATATAAAATGTAAAAAACTTAATTTTGGCGATAAAATTGATGGTTCTAATTTATCACAAATTTTAGGTTATTGTGCCACTGATATATTAACTAATGTTGAGAATAATATTAAAATCAATTTTATGTATTATGTTAAACGTTTTGTTAATTCTTCATTTAGGAAGGCTAATAATGAATTACTTGAAAATGCACCACATGGAACTAAAGTACAACTTAGAAAACAACTAAATAAAGATTTATATGAAATTAAAGAAGATTTAATAAATAATACTTTATTATCTAGTAGTAAATATCACAAGTGGATTAATCAACATAGAAATCATATATTTCCTATAGACTATACTGATTCATATGAATTTGATATTAAAAATAATCCTCAAAAATATATTAAACATATGATATATATGTGTCTTCAAATTGAAGAATTAGGAACTAAATCTTTTCAATTCTTTCCATTAAGAAATAATTTAATACCTAAATATATACCAATAGATACTAAAAGTGTAATTGAATTATTAGTTGATGACATTTCATTATTAGAATTAAATGTAAATGATAAAAATGTATTATTAAATGATATTTTTACTTATAAACATCAAATATGGAATTTATTTTTTAAATTAAATAATCCAATATTTAAACAAAGTCATTATAGTTTTGATTATAGAATATTAACTGATTGTTTTGGTGTTTCTATCCAATTAATTCATAATAATCATATTGAAAAATCTAATCAACAGAAGCTAAATTTAAAGAATAAAAGAAATGAAATGAAAAATAACTGTAAAGATATGACACAAGAAGAAAAAGAAGCATATAAATTAAAAGTAAAAAATGATAAAAAAGTAGAACAAGAAAAAATAAAATTAGAAAATAAACAAAAACGAGATAAACAGAAAGACGAATTTAAAAAGCTATCAAAAGAAGAAAAAGATAAATTAAGGAAACAAAAAGAAGAAGAAAAAAAGTTAAAAATTGATTTTATTGATTTTCCTTATTTAGAAGAATTAAATGATACTCAATTAGAAGAATTAAAAAATAATAATTGGGTGTGTTGTGACCCCGGCAAACGTGTATTATTATATTTAAAAAATAAAGATGGTAAACGATTAAGATATACTAACAAAGAATACATAAAAAATACTAAAAGATTAAAATATAGAAGATTATTACAAAATTATAAAAATAAAACAAATATAAGTAAAATAGAAAATAAATTAAGTATTTATAGTTCAAAGACATGTAATTATAAAAAATTTAAAAAGTTTATAAAAGAAAAAAATAAATTAAATAAAGATCTAGAAAAAAAATATCAACAAGAAATATTTAGAAAATATAATTGGTATAGTTATATAAATAAAAAGAAAACAGAAAGTAAAATAATAAATAAAATAAAAGATAAATTTGGTAAAGAAGTAACATTAGTTATGGGTGATTGGTCTATTGGAAAACAAATGAAAAATTTTATTTCAACTCCAAATTTAGGATTAAAAAGAAAATTAAATGAACATTATAAAATTTATAATTTAGATGAATTTAGAACATCATTACTAAATTATAAAACTAATAAAAGATGTGAAAATTTATATTTACCAGATAAAAAACAAGTAGTCAGAAAGTTACATTCAGTTCTAACGTATCAAACGGAAAATAACCGAATTGGATGTATAAATCGTGATGAAAATTCAGTAAATAATATGATAATGTTGACAAATTATTATTTACAATACAAAGATCGTCCAGACAAATTTAAACGTAGTTATAAATTAATGGATGATGAAACATTATCTTTTTCTACAAAAGAAAAAGATAAGATTACTTTGGAAAAACATTTTTTTTCCAATGAAACAAAAGGTAGCAACCCTAATAATAATATTATTAGCGTCAAATGTCTACCATGCCCGCAATAAAGATTTTTATTAAATAAAAATCTAGGGTGCAATTATATTTTTTTTACTGTTAAGTGTCCCATTTTTTAGTAAAAAAGGTGTAATGAAAAAATTTAGAATATAATTATGAATATAATAATAAAAATTGAAAAATTAATTATATAAATTTCCAAGTAATTTTTTTAGTATTTTTTCAACCGCACCCACGGTTACGGATATTTGTCTTACAATCTTAGCCGCTCATAACATTAATTGCATTTTGCTATAATCCGATTTATTATTTATTATTTATTATTTATTATTTATTAATTATTATTTATTAATTATTTCATTCCAAGAGGCATTTGGTATACTATGGAAACACCACTTTACAATAACTTTCAATTAAATAAATGTATTTTATTGTAATCCGATTTTTATTTCATTCTAATTATTCTATATTTTAAACATTTTAATCGACTCATAATTATTATTAAAGAATAAATACATCTAATTTACAATTGACATGCATAAAAAACCAGTTTTTATGATGGGGGACTTCTGTATTGGCTTTATTGCCTTCACTGGTGCCTTGAATACCATAATTATTAATGCATAATACTTAAATCCGCTTTATATATTTAGATTTTTTTTTTATTAATTTATAAATGATTTAAAGATATATTTCTATATTAAAGTATGACCCGATAGCTCAGTTGGTTAGAGCGTGAGGCTGTTAACCTCAAGGTCGCAGGTTCGAACCCTGCTCGGGTCGTCATTTTATTACTAAAATTTATTAACAATAGGTTTTAGTAATTTATTAATTTTATTAAATATTTATTAAAAAAGTTTAACAGATTATGATTCCAAAATATTTTTGAATATTTTTAAATTACCACCATGTTTTTCTGAATTATTATCTTCAATAATTGCAAAACATATATGTTTAAAATAGCTTTTATAATTGTTATTATAAATAACATCTTTAAATATATTTGCAATTAATGTCGGATCATTTTCATAAGCACCACAACCAAATGCGCTTAAAATTATGCTATCATGATTATTTAATATAGCTATTTTAAATATTGTTTCGATTTTTTTTGTAGTTATATTTATAATTTTATTATAAGATAATTTATATTTTTTTAGATTTATCGCTGCTAATGTAATGATGCTCATTGTTTTTGGTGTTAAATAATATTTATAATTATTTACTTCATTTTCTGATATAACTACAACATCAGGTGTATACAAACCAGAATAATTATCCAATGGATAGTATGATCGATCTAACGCTAAATGTAAACAAGTTCTTCTAAATAATGATTCTTCTTGAGCAGCTGATCCAACTTTATAGCCACCACCAGGCGATATTTCACTAGCCATATTTAATAAACATGGATTAAAATTTTTTTCTTTAAATTCTAATGCTAAATCTAAACATTCTTTATTAACTACTGTAATGAATCCGTTCAAAAAACCTTTTTTTTTAGAAATAATATAATGACACGAAAACAAATGTTTGAGGAAATGCCTTGTAATATAATAAGTAAAATTTATGAATTTGATGATACCTATAAAATATTATTTAATAATGTAATAAAAGAATTAGATGATATTTATAATGAAAAAAAAGATAATAAATTAAAAAAATTTATTGTTAAAATATTAAAAAATGAATGGTATAATGATGAATATATTGATTATTTATGGCCTAGAGTTGATTTTAATACTATTATTAAAGCCATGAAAGATGAAATTATTAAAAATCCTATTATTTTTAAACATATTAAATTTATATTTAGATCATTATGTCATTATAATAATAGTGATGGCTTAGATCTTTTTCACAAGGATGATAAAAATATGCGACCTTTTCATGAAGTTGATGATAATAATGAATATAATGATAACGATACACTAAAAACAATAAAAATACAAATATCTAATTTTCTAAAGGATATTATTGATGATTCCAAACTAGAACAATTTTTATATGATTTTATAGATGATAATGATATTACACTGGACAGTTATTTATTATCAGATAAATATGATGATTTTAAACAAGATGTAAATGAAGAATATAATACAAAAAATATTTTTAAAAATTATGAATATAAACAACAACCGCATTTATATAATTGTAAAACTTGTAAATTTTGTAAATATGATGATGAAAATTATATCAATTATAACAAAATATTTTTGAAAAAAGCTGAACAATTATATATTCTTAAAAATGGATTATGTAATAATACCATCCAAATAAGATATGATTACAATAAAGTTCCAAATGAAAGATTATATTATTATGAGTTAAGATCTTGAATTGTTGTAATAATTTTGATTCTTCATTTATTAAATTAAAAATTATTATTTTTTATTTTGAATTCTTTATTATCTTTTTCTAAAACTATAATTTTATCATTTAATGTTATTATTGTATTATTTAATGTTGTTATTGTATTATCTAATTTTGATTGTTCTTTTTCTAAATTGATTATTCTATTTAGTTGATCTTCATTATCATATTCTAAACATGTTATTCTACTACTTTGTATAGTTTGTTCTTCTTTATATTCATCACATTTACAACAATTTTCCATATAATTGGGCAGAAAAAAAATTTCTTTTTTTTTCTGACTAATTACTAAATAATCCTTTAGGATTATTTAGCAATTAATATTAGTTATATTTAAGATTTCATTATAAATTATTAGTTATTTAATAATTATAATTTCATTTTTTTATATATAACAATGATTATTAATAAATTATATATTTAATATTTTTGATTTTTAATCTATTTATAATTAATTAAATGACATTAGATATTAAATTTCATATTAAAAAAGTAATTTATAAAAATTCTCAATTATTAAGAGACAATCAAACACAAATTAAAAATTTTTTTAATAAAGAAATTATTATAAATTATAATAATTATAATTTATCGCTTAAGCGAGAAATTGACATCATTCACTCAATGATTGGTGGTGGTGAAGATTTAACTATAACTTATAAAGATAACGAATATACATATACTCAAATAATGGATGAAGATTATTACATATTATATTCTGAAGACGAATTTGATTGTGTATCGGTAGTAATTGATAAAGAAAGAAAAGTAGGTGAGATCCATGGAATAGGTAATTTTAAATCGTGTTTAATTGATTCAAATACAAAAGTAGGATCAACATTATTTAAAATAACTATAAAAATGTTAAAAAAATATAAAGATACATTTGGAATAAATAAAATTGTTTTAACAGATAATAGTGTAAAAAAATGTGCAGTTAATAAGGAAGATATTAAATTATCACATATGTTGATTTTATTAACAGGATATACATGGTATGGCAAATATGGTTTTAGACCTATTGATGTAAATACTTATAAATATAATGAAATATTAAATGAAAATTATAATAATAATAAATTAATAATGGATAAAATAACTATTAAAGAAGCAAATATTATGAAATATATAAAAATGACTAAAGATAAAAACGTTATTTATGCGGTTGAAAAAATATTAGAGAAAGATGAAAATATGTTATTAAAAGATTTTTTACAAAAATTTCTTAAAGAATATGAATCAACTTGTCAATACTTTTCTTTATTTTATGAAAGATTATATTATGATATAAAATTAGAAAACTTTTATAAATTATTTTTTGGATTAAATATTTAATAAATAAAATAAAATAAAATAAAATAAAATAAAATAAAATAAAATAAAATAAAATAAAATAAAATAAAATAAAATAAAATAAAATAAAATAAAATAAAATAAAATAAAATAAAATAAAATAAAATAAAATAAA
>Ga0214923_10000134_pt1 | contig 109838 bp, 104 predicted proteins | sample LL1510_MetaG_FD_177993 | JGI IMG/M metagenome (GOLD analysis project Ga0214923, IMG submission 177993) | Freshwater microbial communities from Lake Lanier, Atlanta, Georgia, United States - LL-1510 | ecosystem: Environmental > Aquatic > Freshwater > Lake | place: USA: Georgia | collected... | reverse complement strand
ACTTGGCAAGCCCCACCTGCACCCGGATTATTTGCAGGCAAATCCGAGCGCCAACTCAATAAGTTCTTATTAGATATTTATAACGCCAAAGAACCCGACGATCCCAGTTCTGTAATTGCAAAGGCTGCTGCCTTGAAAGAGCAATATCCAGAGCTGAAATATCCACTGGATTTGATCTCCTTCTTACACGGTGCAACCGATGAAAAGTGGGAGACCGAAGTAACTAAATTGGGTGCAGATTTATGGCAGAACAGAGAAGCCGCATTTAGCGACAAATACGTGAGCAAGTATTTCAAGGGCATCAAACCTGGGGTAACTATTTCAACAGGCATCATCACGCAGCTGCACTACAACGAGCAGACACTTGGCTTTATTTGGTCTGAGATTTTACAATCACAGAAGAAATACGAAGATGCTATTGCGATATTGAATCTGATGTCACCTGATCAAATGGTCGCAATTTCACTTGCCGACATTGAAATTTCAATTGGTGATTTTGATGGAGCAATTGAAACAACCGAAGATATTGAAGTATTCGATGATGCAACCGCGATGTTGATGGTCTTGCGTGGTGTGGCATTTCGCGAGAAGACTATGCACGATGCTGCCATTGAATGTTTTAAACGAGCACTTAAGTTGAAAAAGATGCCTGAACCTTTGACCCATCGTGCATTATTCGAGCGCGGAGTCACCTACGCCTTGATGGGCAAGAAGGCGATGGGAATCAAGGATCTCGAGAAGATTCTGGTTGATAACCCTGATTACCCTGAGGTTGAGAAAAAGTTATCTGAGTTAAAAAAGAAAGAATGAATCGGGCTGATTAATAGTTTATCAACAAGTCTGAAGAATCAATTCTTAATTAGCACTCGCCAGACTTTTAAATAGGGAAGTAAAGAAAGAATTGTCAGAATTAGTGCGACTACTGGAATAATAAAGGACTGATCTGCGCCGTAATTATCAATCATGTACCCAGAAAGCGGGCCGGGCAGAGCGTTTCCAATTTGAAGGCCAGCTAGTACCCAGGCAAAAGTTTCAGTCACTTTTGCAGAAGAGACTGATTTTTCAACAATTGAATAGCCCGCAACAAGAATTGGAGCTACCCCAAAGCCATTTATGAAAAGCACTATCCCAAGAACTAAGATTGAATGTGAAACTAGTAGAAGTAATGTTGCAAAGAAAATTGCGATAATCGCATAAATAAATTTCTTTCCATCTGCCATTTTCCATTTAATTGCACCATTGAACACTGCTGCCACGGCACTGCCAGCGGACCAGATTGCTAAAAGAATGCCAGTAGAACTTTTGGCCCCATGTTGATCTGCAAACGCTATTGTACTAAGAGTTGCAGACATAAAGAAAACCCCGAGAAATATATAAGGCAAAAAGATAGCTTGAACATTTCGGATTGCTAGAACCGGGATTCTCTTTTCACCTTTAATTACCGGGTGAGGGGGCGGTTCACTGCCCTTTTGTAGAATATATAGACCGGTACCAACGCTCATGAACGAAAATGCAAAATACATTCCTGCTTCAGGAGCAATAGAAATTGCTGCAGCAGATGCAATGAGGGGTCCGATCGTAAAAACTATTTCATCAACTAGTGCTTCAAACGAGTACGCAGTGTTAATTAGTGGACGATTACCTTCTTTTTCTCCCAAAGTATGGAGCCAACGTCGCCGAACTAGTCCACCTATGTTGGGTAAGAACGCTTCTGCAATAAAAATCAATGCCATCCAAATTATTGTTGGAGCATTATGAGTAATGCTGAAAATAAAGAGGAGCCCAAAAGTTATGTAAGAAGGTATCGTAAAGCGTAAAACTTTGGCTTGACCAAGTTGGTCAGCTTTTCTGGACCAAATTGGCGAAAATGCTGCATTAATTAGTGCTGCACCAGTAGAAATTGTTCCGGCTAATGTGTACGAGTTAGTTTCGTGCACCACTATAAATGTGACCGATAAATAGGTCATTGCAATAGGTAATCGTGCGACTAGCCCGGAAATTGAGAATGCAAGACCCCCTGGAGTTGCAAAGAGATCCCTATATGAAGAAAGCACTTGACGATACTAACGGTGTTTCGGTTTTAAAAGGTTTTACTTCTTGACTTTTTAAGTTAAAATCCTAGTCAGGTGACTTCAATTCTTCCAGGAAAGAGTTCCTTCCAGAAGGAGTTCCTTCCAGAAAAGAGCATGATGCAAATCATTAATAACTCTAGTGAACTGTATCTGCTAGTTGATGGTGGAAAATCAAAGACTGAATCAGTAATTATTGATTCGACCGGCCAAGAAATTGCTAATAGCCGCGGACCTGGTTTAGAGATAATCGGAAGCGTCAATGGTTATGACCGTGTGATTGAAAGTTTGCGCGCCACTTTTGATCAACTTCCACCAATAGAACGTTTTGCAGGCGTCGCATTTGGTTTAAATGGCGCCCAAGCCCCTTCTGAATCTGCAGATCTGGCGGTTAAAGCAATCTCATCTCTAGTAAAAGCGGATCGATTTGTTATTGCAAGTGATGTAGTTATGAATTATCTTGGAGCGCTCGGAAACCAACCTGGAATTGTGGTGGCGGCTGGGACTGGTTCAGTAGTAATGGCGATTTCAAGAGAGGGCAACCCTTATCGCATCGATGGTGATGGTCCGTTATTTGCAGATCGAGGCAGCGGATATGACATTGGTCGACAAGGATTAAGGATCGCTGCGATGGTCGATGATGGTTTGCCTGACGGATCAATTGCCCTTCATCAGGCAATGATTCAACGATTTGGCACGCTAGAAATGGCCGCAAACACCGTATATTCAGGGTCAAACCCCATTGAAGTAGTTGCGTCTTTTAGCAGGAGTGTTGCCGAGGCCGCAAGAGATGGTGACCAAACATCGATTGAGATCCTGCGCGGGGCAGCTCTAGATCTTGCCCGCAACGTCCAAGCAGCGGCTAGGCGTTCAAATTTAGCAGGGGCGCCATTTGCATTCTCCACGGCTGGCGGCCTATTTAATGTCGGTCCCCTCTTGGAAAAACCTTTTTTTGCTTTCGTCTCTGAGTTCCTGCCAGAGGCGAGGTATCAAAAGCCATTAGGTGGTGCAATAGCAGGTGCCCGAATTGTGGCATTGAAATATCCGCAGTCCTTAGAGCGGGTTACAACAATGGTTGGCGCAAACTAGTTCGGTATACCAATTTGGTAACTGGACTAGAAGTGTGAGAAAAGCTAATGACACTTAATCATTGACATTGCCCTGAGCATGGTGAAGCATTTGGATCACCAAAAGTTTTGACGATTTACTCAAACTACTGCGATTGGGTGCACATGAAGATCAAAAAAATAAGTCTCATTTTTGCAATGAGCATGTCATTAATTATTCCTGGTTCACTATTAGCAACATCGGCTCAAGCTGCTCCCATAACTCTTACAATCGAATCTTGGCGAGCAGACGATTCAAAGTTCTGGAAAGAGACTTTGATTCCGATGTATGAAAAAGCTAATCCTGGTGTAAAAATTGTATGGGCTCCTACTCCATCAAACGAATATGACTCAGCTCTAAGTCTTCGCATAAAAGGAAAAACAGCTGGCGACGTGATTATGTGTCGTCCATATGGCTTAACCAAGACACTTATTAAGAATAAGAATCTAATTCCACTTACTGGGTTACCTGGACTCGAAAACTTTACAACGCAATCAATGCAGTCTTGGGCTGATGCGAAATCTGTACCATTCTGCGTACCAACAGCCTCTGTAGGTGCTGGCTTCTATTACAACAAAGATATCTTTAAAGAACTGAAGTTAACTCCTCCTAAGACTCAGGCTGAGTTTATTGCGGTTCTTGAAGCAATTAAGAAGAATGGCAAATACACCCCTCTTGCAGCAGTAGGTGCTGCTGCGGATTCTTGGGCTCTAGATCAGATGGGTCTGGAATTAGTTGGTCCTTACTATTGGAAGGGCGATGCCGGTGGAAAAGCTCTTGATGATGGAACTAGAAAGGCGACTGACCCCGAATACGTTGCTGCATTTAATGCGCTAGCCTCATGGAAGCCTTATCTGCCAAAAGCATTCTCAACTATCAACTACACCGATGCTGAGCAGCTATTTATTCTTGGCCGCGCTGCAATTTTGGTAGAAGGTTCATGGAGCGTTAAAGAAATAGCGCCTCCAGGAAAGAATGTTGGTGTATTTGGTGCTCCAGTAGCCAAGGCTGGTGACAAGCCATATGTTCAGGTTCTTGCAGACCATGGCTTTGGTGTTAATTCAGCAAGTCCAAACCAAGCAGCAGCCAAGAAACTTCTTACTTGGTTTACAACTAAGGAGTTTGCGCAGGCTTATGCAAATGGCCTACCAGGATTCTTCCCATTGAGTAAAGATAAAATCTCAATTGATAATCCGATGGCTCAAGCTTGGCTTAACTTACGCGATGGAGCGATAGTTAACGCTCCAATCGGTATGGACAAAATGAATACCGGTACACCTAACTTCTTCTCTGTCATCAACAATATATTGAATGTGATGATGACTACGAAGAAAACAGGAAAAGAGGCAGCTGCTGATCTTCAGAAGTCTCTTGAATCCTGGTATCCACCACAGAAAAAGAAATAAGTAGTTGAGGCGCTCAGACCCAAAAAAGGTCTGAGCGCCTTCAACTTTCCATTTATTTCAAAATTAATGGGGGAAGTCCTTGAGATCCAGATCTTCAAATCGTAATCGACACAGACACCTTGCTTTCTTTACTGCTCCAGCCTTGGCATTCTTTCTGATATTTGCCGTATTTCCATTGCTGGGAACTATTTACATCAGCTTCTTTCGAGAAACTGTGTTTGTTGGTCTAGAAAACTTTAGATTCCTGTTTACTGACGAAAACGCGAGCACCAGACTATTAATGGCGTTCCTTCATAACTGTGAATTTTTCATAATTGCCGCTTCAGTACAACTACCGCTAGCTCTATGCATGGCAGCTCTTTTAACTTCAGGTCGAGTCAGAAGAATGACAGTCTTTTATCGAACCTTGCTATTTATACCTTCAACTCTTTCAGTTGTTATCGTAGGTTTCATCTGGCGATTAATCATTAGCCCGCTTTGGGGAATTGTTGACTATCCTCTTTTGGGCGAGAAGGCTACGGCGCTTCCAACAATTACTTTGATGTCAGTTTGGCAATATTTGGGTATACCACTGGTTTTTCTTTATAGCGCACTGCTTTCGATTCCTAGCAATGTAATCGAAGCCGCTCGAGTAGATGGTGCGTCAGATATGCGAATTCTTTTTAGAATCAAAATTCCACTAATCGCACCACAGATTGGAATCATAACAATTTTAACCTTCATCTGGACGTTTAATGGCTTCGACATAATTTACGCCCTAAATGGTGGAATGCCTGGACCGGACTACAGCACGGACGTCTTGGGTACTCTCTTCTATCGCACTTTTTTTGGCTGGGGTGCCGACCAAGGTAATCAGAATCTCGGCGCTGCAACTGCAACTATTATATTCTTCATTATTTTGATAGGTACAGCTGCATATTTTGCCACCATTCAACGCCGATTGAAAGTAAGTCAACTATGATTCAGAAGGATGGCAAATTAAAAAATCATTCTAAGAATTTGATGGTTCATTTATCCTTGATATTTTTTGTTTTACTCGCAATTGGTCCCATATTAGTAATTGTTACAAATTCATTCAAAACTACTGAAGGCATCTTTACTGGGCCACTAAAACTCCCTAACTCTGATACTTTCAGCTTGGAAGGATTCAAACGTGCAATTGATAACGGAAATTTTCTTCGAAATTACGTAAACAGTACGGTAATCACTTTAGGAGCTACATTTTTAACAGTTGTTTGTTCTTGTTTGGCAGCTTATGGGATTACTGAGTACACTACGAAACTTGCATCAATGATTGCTGGTTTATTCACGATAGGAATCATGTTGCCAGTCACTTTGGGCACCGTGGTAATTCTGAAAATGATGGTTAGGTTCCATTTGTTAAATACCCACTTGTCCTTAATTCTGGTTTATGTTGGAATCTCTGTTCCGCTTGGAGTAATTTTGATGGTCACCAATTTTCGAACCGTCTCTAATGATTTAAAGGAAGCGGCTCGCATTGATGGGGCAAATGAGTTCAAGACTTTTTTAATTGTTCTACCTCTGGTCATGCCCGGCGTTGCAGCGGTGGCAGCTATCACAATGTTGCCAGTCTGGAATGATTTATGGTTCCCATTGATTCTCACCACAGGCCCCCAGACTCAGACCTTAACACTTGGTATCCAGCAATTTGTTGGCGTTCACACCAACGATTGGGAGGCTTTGATTGCATCCTTAGTGCTAGGAGCAATTCCGCTTATTCTGCTCTTTACGCTTTTCTCTAAGCAATTTATTAAAGGTCTTTCAGATGGTTACAGTAAGTAAAACTTTTATTTCACACAAAAGCCAAGGGAGTGATTATGAAGATAGATAGCGTCGAAGAAATTGATTCAGGTCTAATAGCTGAACTAATTGCCCATCTTGGATTAGATGCCGTAAAGCGGCAGTTACCAGAAATTAAAATGGCAGCAAAAATTATCTTTGACTCTGTAAGCAAGGGTGGAAATATTTTCACGTTTGGTGCGGGCCATGCGCAGGCTCTGGCAATGGAATTTTCGAGTCGTGCTGGTGGATTGGCGATTTTTCAGTCGATGCATCTTCAAGATATCCGTGAAGAGCGCCGAGACGCTTTTTGGGATCTCCGTGATTCCCAACCTGAACGAATTCCAGAAAATGGACCAAAAGTTTTAGATCATCACAGAGTAAAAGAAAATGATGTTGTGATAATTGCCTCTCAATCCGGACGAAATGGCGCGATAGTCGAGATGGCACTTGAGTGCAAGAGGCGCGGTATTAAAGTAATTGGCTTAAGTTCAAGTAAGCATAGCGAATCGGTTGATTCTAGACACCCATCGACCTTAATGCTCAGAGATGTCGTCGATCTATCCCTTGATAATGGGTCAGTCGTCGGCGATGCCGTCGCTGATTTACCCAACGGAAAGAGTATTTGTTCGGCTTCAACTGTGTGTTTTGCTCTAATGGCACAGGCGATAAATGCTGAAGTTACCAAGCTGTTTATGCTAAGTGCTTTGCCGGCACCATTGCTGGTAAGCGCCAATTTGGATCATGGTGATCAAGTAAATTCACAAGTCAAGTTCACAGCTTTAAAAAAATAATAAGGGTAAATCTTGCAATCCGATACTTGTGTAATTGGGAACGCCCAGATTGTCTTGCCTGATTCCGTCATTTCCCAGGGATATCTGGAAATAGTTAAGGGAAGAATTGTAAAAATAGCTGAGGGTGAAGCCCATTGGAGTAGCAACGAGTTAGTTTTTGACGTTCAAAAAGCAACTTTAACGCCTGGTTTTATAGATCTCCACGTGCATGGTGGAAATGGTGGAGCTTTCACATCAATTGATCCGGCTGAGCACAACTTAGCCCGAGAATTCCATCTAAAAAATGGAACTACATCAATGTTGGCATCTACCCACACGACAGAATTTTCAAGTTTATTGAAAATCTTAAGTTCCTTAGCGGCAAGTTCAAGATCAAATAAAAGTGGTTCCAAAGTTTTAGGTATTCATACCGAAGGACCATTTATCTCAGAACACAAGCCTGGTGCGCACGTGGTTGCACAATTAAAAGCAGCTGATTTGTTAGCAATTGACCAAGTTATTTCATCTGCCGGTGATTTCATTTCGATGGTAACAGTAGCGCCAGAAATTCCTGGTGGACTAGAGTTAATTACATATCTAACAAAGAAAAATATTATCTGCTCAATTGGTCATACCAATGCCACCTACACGCAAGCGGTCGCAGGAATAAAGGCAGGAGCAACGTCTACTACTCACTTATTCAACGCTATGTCAGCACTTTCCCACCGTGACCCCGGTACCGTTGGTGCTGTTCTGGATCATGATGAGATTTTTGCGGAATTGATATTAGATGGAATTCATCTTGATGAAGCGATATTTAGAATAGCTTTAAAGTGTAAAGGTGTCGATCGAATTAATTTAATTACCGACGCCACATCTTTGGCAGGACTGCCAGATGGCAATTATGGCGAAGTGCCAGAAAGAGCGGTAACAAAAACAGGTGGAAAGATCGTGGTTGCTGGCACGGAAACTTTGGCCGGAAGCGCACTAGATATGAATATGGTCTATAAAAATGCCGCCAAATTTGCGCCATTATCTCTATCGGAATTGAGCAAAATATCCTCACTAAATGCTGCGAAGATTTTAGGCATGGAATCAGAGATTGGTTCGATACAAGTTGGAAAGCTAGCCGACTTGGTGCTTCTCGACTCAGAGCTCAACGCGTGTGCGACCATGATTGAAGGTCAGTGGCAATACGTCAATGATGATTGGACAGCAGCGCTAAGCGGTAAGTGACCAGCGGATTTCATCGGCTAACTCAGCCAGCGTCATATCTAGACCATTTCCAAAGATGCGAGTTGGATCTGAATTAAGAGCTGCCCGAATTGAACTGATCTTGGTTAAGTCACCTACTGATCCTTTTAGATTTGAATTTGCAGAGACGCCACAGCTATTTAAAATCTGGGCAATTTCTAGAAATGCCGTTCCAACCGCTTCATATTTAGTCAACCATTTTAAGGATTCTTCTCGCCATTGTGGCTTTGAAAATGTTGCTGATTTGATGGTTGCAACATCACTGAGCATCTGATTAGCGTGATCTGCAACTAGTTTTCCGGCTTGAGTTGGTTTACCGGTTTTCCACATAAAGGAGGCCGCCTCTAGCATCGCACCAAAATCCGGAGCCGGATTTACTCTTAAGCAAGATTCAAAACACGCCCGCAATAGGTTTCGAAATGCAGCGCGATCGTCAGAATTATCCATTAACAAAGTGAGTGAATACTCCCAAGCTGCCTGGGCGTCATACCCCTGTGTATCCCACAAATAATCACCGATAGTGCTTAGAGAAATTAGTGAGAGTTCAAATCGATCCATAGGATTGGCAAAGTAGCCAAGGGAATGGTTTTCTAAACCTTTTTCACGACCTTCAATCGGACCAACATGTAATTCATGCAACATGGCCACATCGTTAACTGGGTAATTGTCCCAGTACAACGGAACATGATTGGTATTTGTTTTAAATACTTTGGCATCTGATACATCAAGATATTCAGAACAAATTTCGCGTCCGGTCCAGATCAGGGCCAACGCAGGATCAAGTGCCTGCCCAAACTCGGTTATGTATTCCTCAGTAGCTTTACCGTGATACTGCATTGGGCAGATTGCTAGAGTATTTGCGGAATCAAGTTTCTTTACTTCAGCCCAGACTGCGTTGCAGTAGTAACTATGAGCCTGCATGATTGAATCAAATTCCGCTACATCGTTCTCACTTTGCAAACGGGCTGGAATGTCGTCGAGGAAAAGACCAAATTCACGAACCCCGATACTGTGCAGCTGCCTGAAGCGCACCATAATCGCCTCAACATCACGCGAATCACAGTATTCAACGGTCAATCCAGGGGAGATAGCTACCGCAACGGTGACTCCATTTTTGCTAGCTTCGGCCATCAGCTGTGAAACTCGACCTAAAAAGTCTTCACTGAGCGGCGATCGCCAGTCGTATCGGTGCCATGGATCATCTTTAGGCGCTAGTAGGTATCGATTGAAACCAAAGTCAGAAAAGTGAGCTAACCCGCGCAATCTTTGCTCGTGACTCCACGGAGTTCCGTAGAAGCCTTCAATTACACCCCGAATTTTGAAGTCAGGTGAATGCTTGTGACTTGTAACTGAGGTACTTGTTAATAGAGATTTAAGTAGAATATTAAGTGCGTAGCGAAATCCTGAATATGTTGATCGTTCGATAGTCGCTCTTCTATCTGATGTTAGTGATGTAGTAATTATTGATTCTTCGGCAGCGAGTTTAGGGTTATTGGCAACAGTTATCTCGGTATATCCTGAGGTCAGAAACACTTGATGGCGCTGAATAAAACTCTTAAATAGTGCGTTTTCTTCAGCAGTTGCCCCAAGTAAATTACTCATGACACGTCCTTTTCTCTGATATCTATTTCCAAATTGTCTCGGTTAGGAGATAAGTTAAATTTATATTGATCACCGATATAAACACATTCAGCCAACATAATTATTCGACCATTTTGATCTAGGTCAATCATGGTAAGCTCTAAGCAAGCTTTATTTTTCTGAATCTTCAATTGATCAGCTAGTTCTTGACTTGGAATAGACGCAGCCAGACTTGTGTTGGCATTGATAATTCTGATTCCATATCGTTCGCGCAAAAGTTGATAAAGCGAGCCAGTTAGATCTCCTTCCGCTATGTCTGGAAAGTATGCAGTTGGCAGGAAAACAGTCTCGATACCTAGTGCAACTCCATCGGCTAGCCGCAGACGTGAAAAATTAAGGAGTTCTGAACCTATTGGTACACCAAGAATTGAAGACTTTGAAAGGTCGGCACTTAAATACTTAAATTCAAGAATTTTGGAACTTGGCTTTAGGCCTAAATCAGTCATTTCTTCCGTAAAAGACTTTAATCGGAATTCATGGGTAATAGGCGTGTAAGTAATGAAAGTACCTGAGCCTGGCCTTCTCTCTAGTTTTTGTTCCTCTATTAGAAGATCGATTGCGCGGCGAATGGTCATTCTCGCAACTTTGCAATCTTGAGCTAATTCTCGCTCACCTTTTAAGCGTGACCCTTGAGGGAGCGAGACAATTAAGTTCAGTAAATGAAGTCGGGCTTTTTGCGAAGCCGTTACATTATTAGCGAGCGGCATGAAGGGTACCTGTGCCTAAGACTTTAATGGGTTCTGCGTAATTTACCTCTTTATCCAACTTATTTGCAGCATGTCCAAGTCCGGCAAAATATTTAGATCGCAGCGGTAGAGCTTCTAACATCCCGGTCATTGACTCATCAGTAAATTGACTGACGTATTGTGCGACCGCGGCTAATTTAGTTTCTAGAACCTGATCTATATTTACGAAAGTATTCGCCTGATTTGAGTTGAAGAGAGCAACGGCTTGTATTTCTCGCTTTTGATTACTGACAAATTTTGCCGGAATCTGCAAATCATTACCTTCGACTCCTAGAACATCTGCCAAAATAACAGCTTCAACGGCTGCGAAACCTGACTTATAGTGGTCGGCATGTGCTTCATTGTTTAGCCATGGATCTAATGAGATAACACCATCTGGTTGAAATTGGCGAATAACAGTTATCAAGTCGCGACGAGCCTGGTAGACAGTCCAGTCACCTGCGTCAGGATAATTTAAATAATAAATGCCAAGTACGCCAAGAATCTCTGCCGCTTTTTCCGCTTCACTCGCGAGACGCGTAGAAGCAACCTCTTTTGAAAGCGTTAAATCAATTACACCAGCTAAGTCATCGGTGACTGTGACATATAAAATTTCAGCCCCATTTTTTACAAGTTGAGCGACTAATCCACCGACTGCAATATCTATATCGTCATAATGAGCTTGAATCGCAAGGATTCGTCGGCAAGAAAATATATCTGGCATCGGAGTCAGGGATGGAATATCCACGAAAACTGAATCCATAACAACCCCCAGTAAATTTGACCAAGGATTTCAGAAATTCAGCATGGGCACAAGGGGTTTTTAGTAATATCAGGACATGAATCTCATTAATTTTGAATCAGGTGAGGTAGTTCGTAAATTCCAAGAAGATGATAGATCTGGTCTTTATCACGTGTGTTTAGCAACCGGAGATAGTGGAGCTGGCGCTCTTCATTTATACAATCAAAAGGAGATGCTCGGAGAAATTTATGTTGGCCCCTATTTGACCTTTCAGCCCGATTTATCATTGACTTTAGTAAAAGACGGTATCGCTGGTTATGCTCTTGCAGCATTTGATACCAGGTCATTTGAGGATACTTTAAGCAAAAAATGGTGGCCCGCAATTTTAGAAAAATATGAGAACCGCTCACCAGAGAAATTTAATGAGCGAGAAAAGAATTTATTTAGATACATTCAAAACCCACCGCTTAGACCTGAAAAAATTGTAAGTGAGTACCCAAGTCACTTACACATTGATTTACTTGAAACTGCTCAAGGTCGAGGAATTGGCAAAGCAATGATGCACCTTTTACTTCAGCTTCTAAGAGACAAAGGATCAAAGGGAGTGCATTTGGGTATGGGGGCAACAAATTCCAGAGCATTTATTTTCTATTCAAAATTGGGATTCGAGCTTCTGGATAAAGATGATGATGAATGGACGATGGGCCTGAAACTTTAGGCGCATAGACTCCATCAATATTGCACTTTTTTCCATTGCTTTAATTTGCAAGAAGGCGATGGGCATCAAGGATCTCGAGAAGATTCTGGTTGATAACCCTGATTACCCAGAGGTTGAGAAGAAGTTAGCTGAGTTAAAAAAATAGCTGGGATTGCCAATTAAACCGGCGGATACATCTCTAACCCACTGATCACATCGCGATAGCCGTCAAAGCCACATCCAGAGCATCGCACATCAGGTGGCCAAGGTGAGGGAAGTACGCACCCACCCAATGCGTACTTTTCGTGATCAAAATCGTCACTGGGCATTCCCCATAACAACTCACGCAGTAGCCCTCTCTGCTGGCATTTAGGGCAAGTCAGCGTTCGCAGTTGCTTACGTCTAGGCGGCTTTGGTTGCATATCTAAACCATATTGATAGCCACTGACATCCCTGCCTGCAATTCACTACATGATGCACTTGGAGTAGTTCAGGGTTAAGCCTTCTCAATTACCTTGACCCTGACCCCAAATTTCTTGACATCCCACGGATCTGACCGAAACTCAGAGTTTTTGAATAGCTGAAGATCACCTGCGCCAAGCCCTAAGCACCAATGTTCATTCTGGCAATACCGATTGGGAGCTGGCTATTGAACTTGAAAAAGAGATCGCTAATATCCTCGTTATAAAGGGTCGCGTGGCCGAAGCCAATGAAATCAAGCGTCGCATTGCAACCATTGAGGAGACGATGAAAGATGAAGATTAATCGCAATTTAGCGATTTCATTAGCCGTTGCTGTTCTAATTGTCATCGCACTTGTTACTACCCAATTCAGCGGCAACAGAGATAGCTCAGTAGCAAAATCAACTGAAACTACAGCCACAGCAGAACCTTCCTCTGAAGCATCCCCAGAAGCAACAGCCTCAGAACAGGCAAGCTCAGAGCAAGCTTCAGCAACTCAAAACCCTAATCCTAAGAAGTTAATTCCGGGCAATGTTTGGACATATGACTGTGAAATCCCAGTTCAACTCCCTGAATCAATCTCTTTAACCTGCGCAGATGGTGGTTGGTTCATCTACAACATAAAGTGGCAGAGCTGGGGCGAAACTGAAGCGAAGGCAACCGCTACCTTTTCACAAAAAGTTTGCGATCCAGATTGTGCCGATGGCTACCGCGTAGAAGCTCCAGTAACACTTTCTCTTACTACTTTTGCTAAGCCGGGTAAGAAGATTTATTTATCAAACTTAGAAATGAGCGCATCAACCGATAAAAGCTTTGAAGACGGAAGTCGATCTCTAGTTTGGGACTTAAGCGAGTTCGCCAAGAGTATGGGCGAGGGATAAGAATTTAACGAAAATATTATCTATGTCAGCAAAGAGTTGTACCTCGTACTTGGATGCAACCAATTTACAGAGATTCCAATCATGGGCGCAGATGGCAAACCAATTCGCGATGCATCTCACGAGGGGCAAAACCTTAAACCCAATCAGTAAAATCTTTACAATAGTTCAACAGATCGCAGATACCGGCAGGGGAGAAGAGTTCGTAGCAGCCCTCAATAGCAAAGAGATTAAGCGCGAGTTTTGGAGTTGGAGTAATTGAGGGTTAAGCACTTGCCCGATGATTAAGAGTTAACGGACACTCCGCATCACAGCTGTTACCTTGCCCAGGATCTCGCAATTGTTTCCATCGATGGGTGCGAAGTTGTCATTGGCAGGTAGTAGCCAGATCTGGCCGTTCTTGCGTGAGAATGTTTTAACGGTTGCTTCGCCATCGATCATGGCAGCGACGATTTCGCCGTTGTTGCAATCCTTCTGGGAGCGGATTACTACATAGTCTCCATCGCAGATTGCCGCATCGATCATTGATTCTCCGACAACGCGAAGCATGAATAGATCTCCACTACCGACAAGTGACTCAGGAAGCGGGAAAGTCTCTTCGACTTCTTGTTCGGCTGTGATTGGGCCACCGGCTGCGATGCGACCGACTAGCGGGATGTATTTGGTCTTATCGACCGGGGCAGAATTCTCTAGAGTCTTATCTTCTGGCATCAAGACTTCAATGGCGCGGCCACGGGTTGGGTCGCGACGGATGAAGCCCTTCTTCTCAAGGGACTCAAGCTGGTAGGAAACGCTGGCGGTTGAGGTCAGGCCGGCTGCTACGCCTAGTTCGCGCATCGTTGGGGGATATCCCTGGGTGTCTACGGCAGTCTTGATCGCTTCGAGGATCTTGAGCTGGCGCCCGGTTAGGCCGTGTGGGCCAGGGGTATCTGCAAGCTCGGAAACATTGGATTTTTCGCTCATGGGTTAAGAGTAGAACATATTTTCGAAAATGTCGAACATTTGTTCGCTTTCGGGTTGCTTTTTGTCAGTGGTGGGGTGTTTACTATGTCTTATACGAACAAGTGTTCGAATAACTGCAGTAACTAGATATTGAAGGAGAAAGACCATGAGCACAGCAACCTTCCCCGCTGGCACATATAACTTCGACCGTCCGTCTGGCGGTTTAACCCGTCGTGGTCGTTTAGCGCGCACGCTCTTGGTTCTTTCTCTCTCGATAGTGCTGGGCGCTGGTTTTGCGATGAAGGCTGGTGCAGGTAATAACGTTGCGAATTCTGCAAATGGAAACAGTGCTCTATCAGCAGCCAAAATCAATGGTTCTAGCGCTTCTAACGGTGTTGCTTCTAATGTTGCAAACGTTGCTAAGTCCTACGTTGTTGTAACAGTTGCACCCGGTGAAACTCTTTGGTCACTTGCTTCACAAATGGCCGATGGTGGCGATGTGCAATCGCTAGTTGCTGATATTGCATCCGCTAACTCACTTAACGGTGTTGATGTTAAAGCTGGTCAAAAGCTTCGCGTGCCGATTAAGTAAATCCTCTCTAGCCTTCGGATAGCCCCGCTACCTGGGGCCTAGGCAGGCTCGGCAGGCTCAGGCTTGACTTCGCGACACGCAGAATGGGCTGCGACACGAGGCGCATCCCACAAAACCCTAAAGTATTAACTTATAGTTACCACTAGATGTAGTGGTCGAAATGAGATATAGTTCCATTAGTAGTGGTTCTAAAGCCTACTTATGGGTTTTCTCAGAAAAGTCCATTACACCTAAATTTAGAAAATTGCAGCATTCGAAGGGAGACACGCCGTATGATCTGCCCATTCTGCCGACATGACGATTCCCGCGTAGTCGACTCTCGCCCCGCAGACGATGGCTCACAAATCCGCCGCCGTCGCGAATGCACCGAATGCGGCGCTCGCTTTACTACCCAAGAGACCACCTTGCTTAACATTGTTAAGCGATCTGGCGCCTCTGAGCCATTTAGCCGAGAGAAAGTTATAGCTGGCGTATCAAAGGCCTGCCAAGGCCGCCCAGTAAATGATGATGATCTTGCTCTGTTGGCAATGCGAGTTGAAGAAACTCTACGTGCTACCGGTCAAGCCGAAATCGAAGCTCAAGAAGTTGGTTTAGCCATTTTGGCGCCACTACGCGAACTCGATGAGGTCGCCTACTTACGGTTTGCTTCGGTATACCGTAGTTTCTCCTCCCTTGAAGATTTTGAAGGTGAGATCGCACTTCTCCGCGCGGCTCCTTCAACTCCCGCTTCAAAGAATTCCCCGGAAAAAAGCACAAGCGCAGTTACTTCCTCCGCGAAATAACTGCACCTTCCCGTATGGCAAAAACTAAATAACAAGTTAATAGCACGAAAGCAGTAAAAATCAGGGCTGATCGAACTTACGAATAGTTAAAAGCTTTCGTAGTGAGCAGATCTGATTTTAGAAAACGACGCAATTAGAAACTGGAGACTTAAATGTCAGATACGGTTATTAACCGCGCAGCAGCGAAAGTAAAGCCTGGGAAGGGTTTAACAATCGAACGTATTTACACCACCGAAGGTGTGCACCCGTATGACCAAGTCACCTGGGAGCGCCGCGATGTGGTCCAGACCAACTGGAAAACTGGCGAGACCGTATTTGAACAACGCGGTGTTGAGTATGCAGATTTCTGGTCTGTTAATGCATCAACCATCGTTACAACTAAGTATTTCCGCGGCGCCCTTGGTGCCGAAAATCGTGAATGGTCCTTGAAACAGGTAATCGATCGCGTCGTTCTTACCTACACAAAGGCCGGAAAAGAATTCGGTTATTTCAACACTGATAAAGATGCAGAAATCTTCGAGCACGAACTTACCCACATGTTGTTACACCAGGTCTTTAGTTTTAACTCTCCAGTCTGGTTCAACGTAGGTACCGCAGCTCCACAGCAAGTATCAGCATGTTTCATCTTGTCAGTCGATGACACCATGGATTCAATCCTTAACTGGTACCGCGAAGAAGGAATGATCTTCAAGGGCGGATCAGGTGCTGGTCTTAACCTTTCACGTATTCGCTCATCGAAGGAACTTCTAAAGTCAGGTGGCACAGCCTCTGGCCCAGTTTCCTTTATGCGCGGTGCTGACGCGTCCGCTGGCACCATTAAGTCAGGTGGTGCAACACGTCGCGCTGCCAAGATGGTTGTTCTCGATGTTGATCATCCAGATATCGAAGAATTCATTGAGACCAAGGTTGCTGAAGAGCAGAAGATTCGCGCACTTCGCGATGCTGGTTTCGACATGGATCTTGGTGGCAAGGACATCATCTCTGTGCAGTATCAGAATGCAAATAACTCAGTACGTGTTAGCGATGATTTCATGCGCGCATACGAGAATGGCGCCGAGTTTGGTTTGAAGGCTCGCTCAACTGGCGAAATCATCGAGACAGTTGATGCTCGCAAACTATTCCGCAAGATGGCCGAGGCTGCTTGGGCATGTGCTGATCCAGGAATTCAATATGACGACACCATCAATGATTGGCACACCAATCCTGAGACCGGTCGCATCAATGCATCAAACCCATGTTCTGAATACATGTCACTAGATAACTCATCTTGTAACTTGGCTTCACTTAACTTGATGAAATTCCTAAAGGCCGATGGTTCATTCGATGCCAAGACCTTTGCTCGGGCAGCTGAAGTAATCATCACTGCCATGGATATCTCAATCTGTTTCGCAGATTTCCCAACCCAAGCAATCGGTGACACAACTCGTGCATACCGTCAGCTCGGTATCGGATACGCAAACCTAGGCGCGCTACTTATGGCATCAGGTCTTGCTTACGATTCCGAAGGTGGCCGCGCACTAGCTGGTGCAATCACTTCATTGATGTCAGGTATTACTTACAAGCGCTCAGCAGAACTCGCTGGCATTGTTGGTCCATACGATGGCTTCGCACAGAATGCCAAGCCACATGCTCGCGTAATGCGCAAGCACGCAGCTGCATCATCATCAGCTAAGTCAATGACAACTCTTGATAAGGATGTCTGGGCTGAAGCAAATAAGGCCTGGGATCTCTGCCTTTCAACAGGCGATAAGAATGGCTGGCGTAACGCCCAGATCTCTGTGCTTGCGCCAACCGGCACCATCGGCTTGATGATGGATTGCGATACAACAGGTATCGAACCTGACTTCTCACTAGTTAAGTTCAAGAAGCTAGTTGGCGGCGGTTCAATGCAGATCGTCAACCAGACCGTTCCAGCTGCTCTTAAGAAGCTTGGTTATGCCGAAGAAACCATCGAAGCAATCGTTGAATTCATCGCTAATAATGGTCACGTAATCGAAGCTCCTGGCCTAAAGCAAGAGCACTACGACGTATTCGACTGCGCACTAGGTGCACGTTCAATCGCACCAATGGGCCACGTTCGCATGATGGCTGCTTGCCAACCATTCCTATCTGGCGCGATCTCAAAGACCGTTAACTTGCCAGAAGATGCAACAATCGAAGAAGTTGAAGAGGTTTACTACGAGGGCTGGAAGTTAGGCCTTAAGGCACTTGCCGTTTATCGCGACAATTGCAAAGTTGGTCAACCACTATCTGATGGCAAGGCAAAGAAGAAGGATGTTGAAGTTGAATCAGTAGCACCAGCTGCAGCAACACGTAAGCGCCTGCCAAAGTCTCGTCCATCTCGCACCACATCATTTACTGTTGGCGGCGCCGAGGGTTACATGACTTCAGGTGCATATGCCGATGGCGCACTTGGTGAAGTCTTCCTAAAGCTTGGTAAGCAAGGTTCAACACTTGCCGGTGTAATGGATGCCTTCTCAATCGCAGTATCAATTGGTTTGCAGTATGGCGTGCCGCTAGAGACCTTCGTTGAGAAGTTCACTAACTTGCGCTTCGAGCCAGCTGGAATGACCGATGATCAAGATATTCGTATAGCGCAATCAATGATGGATTACATCTTCCGTCGGCTAGCCCTTGATTACCTGCCATTTGAAACTCGCAGTGCAATGGGTCTTTACACTTCAGCAGAGCGCGCTCGCGCACTTGAGACTGGCGAGTACACCGCCGATGTCGCTGCCGTGACCGAGACACTTGCACAGTCAGCTGCTCCGGCAGCACCAGCTGCTCCGGCGGCAGCAGCTGCTCCGGCTGCTCCGGCAACCAAGGTTCAAGATGTGAAGATCGAAGAAGCACCACGTGCTTACAACTCTTCAACTGAACTACTTGAGGCGATCACTGGTATCGCATCAGATGCTCCGCTATGTATGACTTGCGGTGTGAAGATGCGGGCATCAGGCGCTTGCTACGTCTGCGAAGGCTGTGGCAACACCTCGGGCTGCTCATAAGCCTCACGGCTAGCCAACAGGGCTTTGAGCCCGAATAGCGTTGATTCAGGCTGGTGACACGGGCAAATTTGCCGAGCGACACCATCTCTAAATGACAGGTTTAGGGTTCAGGGATCTCTAAACTATTAACACTAAAGAAAATACCTCCGTGGAATATCCGGTTCGCGGGGGTTTTTCTTTGCCCAAAAGAGCCAGCCTTAGCCCCTGAATCCAACGGTAAGAAGGGCGCTGAGCGCTGAGCGCGAGTGGTGGATTGCCCGAGAGAATTTTGGAGACACTCTGCGTGGAATACTTAAAAAAATGTTAGAAGAGGTTCACCCTTATAACTATGAATACCTTATCTAGCACCAATAGCCGCCGACTTTTGTGGGCGGCTTTCCTATTACTGCTACCTGGCGTTTTCATGCGCTATGCAACTATCGGATATGGGTGGAGCACACCATCAGTCTGGATTGATTTCGCAACAAATTCTGGCGTCGCCATCTTGGGCTTATCGCTTTACTTGGTGGTTTTCTTCGCACTATTTGTAAAAGGTGAACGCACTTGGAAGCCATATTTCATCGTGATATCTGCTCTGCTTTCATTAAATGGCCTTTTCTCGACAATGTCGCAGGCGCAATCAGCGGGCTTGCCACTGCTTAAAGCTTTATATAAAGGATTTACAATTCGCGATCCGTATTACGGAGAAGGCTGGGTTGAATATTCATTCCCCGTTGCATTGCTCACATTAATTTCTATGTTGGTGTTGTGCTACCTATCAATTAGTTCATGGGAAACTCTCTCTGAAAACCGTAGAAAATTCACGAATCGCATTTATGGTGATAACTCATTTTCAGTAAAAGTCATTGTGGGAACCCTTATTTATATTGCATTGAACGCAGGTGTTGTGGCTATCAGCGTTTACGACTGGCAAAAGAATAGTTTTGAAATCTGGGATATCTTCACCTTAATTCTTGATCTAACGTTGATTTCGGTCTTATCACTATTCTTCTTCAGCACAATAAATATCTGGTGGAGTGAATTAGTTAAACTAGCCTCATCACTAAAAGATTTCCGGCTTAGCAAGTACATCACCAGAATGATCACGGGCTATACGTACACCTACTTATTTATGATAGTTGTTTTGGTGACCGCGCTGGTCACACCGATTGCCACCTTTGCATTCTATGGAAATTCATTTGGAACCCAACTTGGTTGGCAACTAATTCTGCTGGTGCCTGGGTTTGGGTTAGCTGGAGCTGCAATTGCGTTTGCAATAATCCTGGCACTCCGATTGATTTTTGAGACTTCGGTGGCGCTGATCCATATTGCTCAGAACACGAGTAAATAGGCGGGTCCAAAGCAGCTCTATTATTCGAATAGGTAGAAATTACTTTATTTCTGTTAGCATTTTAAGATGAGTAACGAAATAGATTACTTTCTAGCAGGCGTCGATACTCCGGTTCGCAGGTTTCAAATCGGCGAAAGAACCATTGAGTACTGGTCACCAGAAGTTCAAACTGACCGAATTTTGCTTGCCCATGATGGTCAATGCATTTTCGATACAAGAACTGCGAAGAAATCTACTACCTGGAAGTTAGTCGAAAACTCAATTTCAATTGCTGAAGAGCTGGGCGTTACGCCACCACTTATTATTGGGTTTTGGCATCAAGGTGAAGTGGGTGACTCTGTAAAGCGTGGGCTTGATCTATCGCCAGATAGCTACTTTAAGTCCGGAATCCCACTCTTTCCCAATAATGGACCCTTTGATGTAAGCGCCACAAAAGGAGATGAGTATCTAAGTAATATTTTTAATCATTATTTGCCTGAAATTCTAAATCGCACAAATGCTTCATATTCACCTCACAAAACAGCAATGATTGGAGCAAGTAGGGGGGCTCTAAGCACGTTGTATGCGCTCAAGAACCACCCTGATAAATTCCACACCGCACTAGCTCATTCAACTCACTGGACTATTGGAAAGAATCCACTAGTTGAATTGACCATTGCTGGATTACCTCAGCCAGGTTCGCATAAAATTTGGATGGCCCATGGGACTGAGGGTTTTGATTCTGAGTACGGCGAATATCAGGAGTTTGCACACAAACTTCTAAAACAAAAAGGCTATTCATTTGACCGAGATTTATCTTTCAAAATTTATGAAGGAGCGGCGCATACAGAGGCCGCTTGGGCGATCCAATCACTTGATTCCATCCGATATTGGATAAACAAATCGTTATAAAAATATCTTTGCTAAATCACTAAAACCCTTGACTTGGTGGGTTGTGCGCACTAACTTACTGTAAACGTTTACATATTAGGGAGGTGAAGTGGTGGCTCGAGAGACAAAGAGCAGAGCGACAATGCATGATGTTGCGCGCGAGGCCAATGTTTCGATTGCTTCAGTATCCCGCTTTGTAAATGGCCAAACAGTGCGAGAAGAGATCGAACCAAGAATTACGAAAGCTATAGCCTCGCTAAATTTTAAGCCGAATTCAGCGGGCCGGGCTTTAAGGGCGAGCAAGACAGAGCAAATCTGCCTTTCGATACCTGATATCGCAAACCCGGTTTATCAAACTATTACCAAAGGTGTACAGAACATCCTTCATGAGACCGATTACCGTCTCTTGTTAGCGCCCCGCAATTTATCCGTCGAAGACAATCTGGCACTAATTGACTCGTTAGAAGCAAATTATGCCGATGGATTTATCTTTCTTTCACTAGTCGATCACCCGCGAATCCGTAAAGCAATCTTAAAGCTTCGAATTCCTACGGTAGTAATTGGAAACGTTCAAGTTCACGAGGAAGTAGATACGATAAAAGTTGCTGAAGGTGCTGTCGAATTGGCGCTTACCTTCTTGGTTAATAAATATGGCGGCGAAGTTCTATTTCTTAATGGTCCCACATCCACAATTCCAGGACGAAATCGTCAAAAAGGTTTCTTCGAGGCAATGAAAAAACGTGGAATTGATGGATCAAAGCACACGGTTGAGGCATCGGGCTTTAATGTTGATGCAGGTATAGAGGCTCTTGAGCAAGTTCAGAACATCACCAAGTACCGTTCAATTATTTGCGCAAATGACCTTCTGGCAGCTGGCGCCCTTCGCTTCCTATCAAATTTAAATATTCAAGTTCCAAATAGAGTTGCGGTTATAGGAATTGATAATACAGATCTCGCGAAAGTTTTGAGTCCATCTTTAACATCTATTGATTATAAATCTGAGTATCGCGGCGAATTAGCGGCACAATTTATTCTTGATCGATTGAATAATCCACAAACTCCTTATCGAAAAGTCAATATCACTCCAGAGTTAGTGGAACGAGAATCAGCATGAGTAAGAAAATCTCTACGATTAAGAATCAAGACCGCTCAGTAAAGATTCTGCTTTCTCCTCTTTTAATTTTAATTATTCTGCTTAGCACTATTCCAATCTTGCTCTCAGTACTGGCCTCATTTACTGACTGGTCTGCTGGCATTGATGTTCCAATTAATTTCATTGGTATTGAGAATTTCAAGTACCTAGCGACCGATATGCAGTTTTTTGCTTCATTTAAGCTTGGCCTGCTTTGGTCAATATGCGTCACATCTCTAACAACCTTAATGGGCGTATGCGTGGCAATGTTGATCAATGAAAATAAGCGTTACATGATTCCGCTCAAACTTCTAGCACTTTCACCATGGGCGATGTCTCCTCCAGCTATTGCAGTTATCTGGATTACCTTGATGAATGTTAATAGCGGCCCGTTTAATATTATTTTGAGAAAACTCAAAATTCCTGCAGGCAACATAGGATTTCTCGAGGACCCAACACTTTTCTTTCCAACGCTAGTAGTTATTGGCGCTTGGGCATTGATGCCTATGATCACCTTGTCAACATTGGCCTCACTAAAGATTCTTCCTCGCGAATTATCGGAAGCAATGGACATCGATGGCGTAACTCCGATTCAAAAACTTCGCCATCTAATTCTTCCGCATCTTCGTCCTGTTTTAGTGCCATTGGTAGCTTTGAATTTGATTTGGAATTTTGGTGCCTTCGATCTTATCTATGTCATTCTTGGCTCATTTCCGCCACCAAATTCAGAAATTCCAATTGTTTTCGCTTTCCGACAAGCATTCAAATATGGCCAATTCGGGTACGCCAGTGCATTAGGCGTAGCAATTGCGGTATTTGAATTGCTACTTGTCTACACAATTTTGAAGAAACAGATGCGTGAGAATAATCAATGAAAACTCTTAGAATTATAGGAACTGTTTTCTTCACCATATTTTTTGGATTACCACTATTTTGGTTAGTTTCAACGTCGCTTAAACAAGAGCTTCAAATTGGTAGTAGCGATTTAATTTGGTTCCCTAGCAAGCCAGATTGGGCTAATTATTCCGAGGCGGTCAACAGATCCGGAATTTTGGTCGCAGCTTGGAATAGTTTGTGGATGTCGACAGTGGCCGCCTTTATTACAACTGTCGTTACAGCTCCAGCTGCATTCTTAGTCGCTCAATCTAAAGGCCTTTTCGCAAAAGTTGCCACTGGTTGGGTGTTAAGTTCACAAGTTTTTCCATCTATTTTGACTGTTTTTCCACTCTTTCTGATTTATGTGAAAATCGGGTTATTTAATAATTTTGCAGGTGCGATCATTCTTTATGTGATTTTTAATCTGCCTTTTTCACTATGGTTACAGAGAGGTTTCGTTAAAAATGTTCCTTCAGAAATTCTTGAGGCGGCAAGAATCGATGGGGCATCGGGCTTAAAGGTTCTCCGATTTGTGGTGTTCCCTTTGATTTTGCCAGGTTCGATTGTCGTATTCATCTACACATTTATTAACACCTGGAACAACTTCCTCGTCGCAACAGTTTTCTTGCAGGGTAATGAGAAACAAACCCTCACTACACAACTTGCAAGATTTATCGGAACAGAGGGGTTAGGTTTATTTGGGCCATTCGCTGCGGCGACTGTGCTCTCAGTAATCCCGACACTTCTATTGTTCGTAGTACTACAACGAAAATTCACTACTAACTTGGTAGCTGGTGCAGTTAAAAGTTAGCAGTGATGATTTACAAACCAACCAATGTAGGGGGAGAAATGAAGCAAAGTCGCTTTAATGCAAAAGCTAAGCTTTTGTCTTTGGCAGCTATTGGTGCAATTTCAATAGCGACACTAGTGCCGGTGCAGTCTGCATCAGCAGCCCAGGAACTTCGATTCATGTCGTGGGCCTGGCAAGAACCACATATTGCTGTACTAAAGAATTTAGTCGCACAGTGGAATAAGGCAAATCCAAGCATTCCAGTAAAGCTTGAACTAGTTGATGAAGAGGGTCTTTATACTCAACTTTCAACTGGCTTCCTAGCCGGAACTGCGCCAGATGTGATTGACACTGAAGCTGCAGCAGCACTTCAATATGCAAAGAGCGGATATTTGTATAACCTCGCTCCGGATTTGCGTTACTTGCAGAAGGAAATTAATCCAGGAATCTGGACAACTGCGAGCTACAAAGCCAAGTTGTTTGGCGCGCCGTGGATGATTGAGCAATACATTCCAGTAGCAAACATTGATCTTTTCAAGAAGCTTGGCGTAGCGGTTCCAAAGCCAACCGATACTTTAACTTGGGATGACCTTCGCGCGCTTGCAAAGAAGGTTACAACAGCCGATATGTCAGGAATTGGTGTCGGACTTGGTTCAGCAGCGAAGTTGACCATGGTTATGGGTCCAACAGTCGGTGCAAAGTACTTCACAGGTATTACAACAGGAAGAAAGGCCCGTCTAATTCAGGGCGATGCTGAACTTCAAATCGTAAAGACAATCAATGACATGATCCAAGTTGATAAGAGTATGAGCAGCAAGTACGTAAGTACTAACCCTCAGACTGACTTCCTTAACGGAAAGTTGCCGATTTGGTTCACAAAGAACTCATTGGCTAACACCATCGATTTGCAATCAGATATCAAGTACCAATACCTACCAATGATTTCAGGTAGCGGCGGTGCTGCTCAGGCTCCTACTGCAGGAATTTATGCAGTAAGTGCACAAAGCAAGCAAACCAAGAATTCAGTTAAGTTCGTTAAGTTCTTAATGGAAGCTCAGAATCTTGCTCAGACAAATATTGCTGTTGGTGGATCTATTCCAGGTACAGCAAGCGGACAAGCAGCAGTAAAGGCGCTTAAGAAAGATGCAAACTGGCAGTTCATCATGAGCCAAGGTGCAAATCTAACAACAGCCCCATTCTTGTTCGTGCCTCAATGGGAATCATGGAAGGGCTCCTTCCAGAATCCTCAGGCTAAGTTGCTTTACACCGGAAAGATAACTCTTTCCGAGTACAAGAAGGCAATTGAAGATGGTTGGAATGGTCTCCGTTAAAGACTAAAAAATATATAGAACGTTCCCCGAGGTCAGACTAAAGCCTGACCTCGGGGAACACTAATTAACTTGGAGACTAAATGTTTGAGAGTAAGGTCAGAGGAGTAATTGCAGGTGCCGCAGTAGGAGATGCACTCGGTGGCACTACAGAAGGTTTTAGCCCAGAACAAATTCATACTCGCTATGGTGGATTTGTAGAAGGCATTGAAGGTCCGTTTCATCCTGACTTTGAAACGTTTCGACCACTTTCGCCTTATCACAAAGGTGATGGACACATAACTGACGATACATTAATGACCGAGTCATTAATTTCAGTTTATGAGCAAGTAGTAGATCATCTTGATGCTTTTTCATTCGCCAAGTACATCATTCCTGAAATGATCGAGAAATTTAGATACATACCAGAATTAGGAAAGGAAACTCTTCTAGTTCATCGAGTTTTTTATGCTGAGAAATGGTTAGTTCAAAGACTTCACTTTGGGCATGTGGATCCACGTGAAGCCGGCGTAGGTAATATGGTGAATTGTGGCGCTGCTATGTATATGAGCCCGGTTGGAGTTGTTAATGCGGCCGACCCAGTGAATGCTTATAAAGAAGCAATTGAAATAGCCGGCGCCCATCAGTCAAGTTTTGGACGCGAAGCAGCAGGTGTTTTTGCTGCTTGCGTAGCACAGTCTTTTGTTCCAGGTACAACCGTCAAAGACATTCTTCAATGCTCTATAGATCTTGCACATGATGGAACAAAAAAAGCGATTGAAGCGGTAGTTAAAGCAGCCGAGGGCGTAAATGATTGGAAATCAGCGATTCCAGTTTTACGTCAGGCTTTTAAGCCTTTTGATACTTTAGAAGATGAATATCGAGTCCATGGCGACGATGCTAGAAAACCAAGTCGATTACTTGCCATCGAAGAATTGCCTATAGCAATAGGTATGTTTGCCGTGGCTGGCGGCGACTTCCGAAAGAGCGTTCTTGGCGGGGTAAATTACGGTAGAGACTCAGATTCAATCGCAACTATGGCAGGTTCTATTGCTGGTGGATTGAATGGTATTGAGAATATTCCTAGTGATTGGCTGACTGACATTGAGAAAGCAAGCCGCAGAAACTTTTCGAATACTGCTGACAAACTTTCAGAAATTGCGAAAGCTATAAGCAAGAAGGATGCAGAACGGATGACTAAAACTGCAAATGATCGCGCGGCACTATTTTCCAAAGTGAACGCCTAGTGAGCGAACAATTAGATCGTGCACGAGGCTCGATGGCCGGTTTGGCAATCGGAGATGCTCTAGGTCGCCCAGTAGAGGGCATGTCTTACCAAGCTATTCGTGAAAAATACGGGGCTATTGACGACTTTGTAAATCTCGAACCAGCGGGCAGTGATGACACTGAATATGCTCTGTTAACAGCATCTGCACTTTTGCAGTATGGAATCAACATAACGGCAGAAGATTTTGCGAATGTCTGGAAATCTAAGGTATGCACCCAAACAGCCGCCTTTCTAGGTGCCGGTTTCAGTGAAATGAATGCAATTCAAAACTTAAAAATTGGACTTATGCCACCATTTTCAGGTCAACATAACCACGCATGGAGCGATGGCTTAGCTATGCGAGTAGCCCCAATTGGAGTTCTGGCTAATGGTGATATCGCAGCCGCAAAGCGGATGACAATAGCCGATGGCGAGGTGAGTCACTCAGGTGAAGGGATTTATTCCGGAGTTGCGATTGCCGTTGCTGTAACGAGCGGTATGGCTGGAAAGGGCTATCTAGAAGTGTATTCAGATGCACTTAATTCTGTACCTAAAGATTCTTGGACTTATCGAACGCTAGTAGATGCTCAAAATATATTAAATGAAAACGCAAATGAGTCTCTTTTTATAAATGCTGAAAAGCTCTTGGAAAAAGTAGCTCAGACTAAATATTTTTTCGCTGATTTAGCTCCTGAGGCAGTCTCGCTAGCCCTGGCATCAGTTCTTTTTGGAAAGGGCGACTTTGCAAAGTCATTGCTTTTTGCAGTTAATCTGGGTCGAGATGCTGACACCATCGCTGCTATGGCAGGCGCAGTTGCTGGCTCGATATCAGGCTATAAAAATATTCCTGATAAATGGAAAGTTGCAGTTACAAGCGTAGGTGGTTCGTGTCTTGCATTTACGAAGGGCATGGAGCCATTAAGCGTTGCAGATTCATTAGTAGAGATGAGCAGTAAGTGAGCCTTTCCCAAGAAAGCAAAATTCGTGGCGCGGTACTAGGTCTGGCATTTGGTGATGCGATGTCATTTCCATCTACAACGCATCGCCTTCGACTTTTAAACGTTAAGCGTTCAAATAGAATGATTGGCCTAACTCAATTTGCCTTTGATGAGAAGCAAAATACTTACCCAACCGTGTATACACACGCACAACCTATTGAATTTTTAGCACCTCGACCGACTGATGACTCCGAGTGGTTCTATTTCTCCGCAGATATCCACCTCGCTAAATTAGATTCTAAAAATGAGTGGTTAAAGCTGGCGAAATCCGGAGAAGATCTAAGGGGAAGAACTGGCACTTTGATGGCGCTTGATAACTTGAAGGCTGGCAAGCTGCCACCTGATAGCGGTCACGACAACCCTCATTATTTTGATGATATGGCCATGATTAGATCATTAGCGGCAGCGCTAATTTATCGTGGGAAGAACGATCTGATCTTAGAAAAAACTAGATCAGATGCCGAAGTAACGCACAGCGAAGATGGCGTTTATTGCGCTCTTGCATTTTCATCAATGGCGAATGCACTTCTGGCAGATCAAACAATTGAGACAGCAGTGACTAGTGCGCTTGAGCAATTGCCTAAAGGAAGTTGGTCGCAAAGAGTTATCTCTGACGCTTTGATAGCGACAGCCAGCGCTAAATCTATAACTGAAGTTGCCTATATTCTGGAAGATGTAGTAATCGATCGAATATATTCATACTCAATATCTGCCCCTGAGTCGATTGCACTAATTTTGTGTTATTTGAGAGTAGCAAAGACTCCCAATGACTTGCTTCTAGCCGGTATGTTAAATAAGCGAAAGCTTGATTCAATGCCTGCGTTCCTAGGTGCAATTGCAGGATTGCTACATGGAGATCAATGGATTCCATCAGCTTTTATTGCTAACAATTCAGATTTAGACGGAGTATGCATTCCTAGCTTGAAGGGTAAATCTTTAACTAATCTAGTTGAAAGAATCGTGGCTAGCTAAAGTTTGTAATGTGCAGTGGCACTTATATAACGATAAAGATATGCGTCCTATTGCTCTGCGCTAATGAGAGTTTGAATATTTCTAAAGAGTTTAGATTTAAAAGCTAAAGGTTTCGGTTCAAGTTAAATTTGGAACTGCTTAAACCAATCCAGAGCATCTGGATTTGCTAGCGCATCTCGATTTCGAACTTCGCGCCCGTTGATTACATCGCCAACAGCCAACTCAACTAATTTATTAGATTTAGTGCGCGGCAGTTCAGGGGCAGCGACAATCAAATCTGGCACGTGCCGCGGGCTGGCTTGAATACGAAGAGCAGTCTTTAACTCTTTATCAAATTCAGGAGTTAATTCCGCACCATTCTTAAGAGTAATAAAGAGAACTACTCGAGTATCGCCTTCAAAATCTTGCGATACTGCCATCGCTTCTTGAACTTGGCTAAATGTTTCGACTACTCGATAGATTTCAGCGGTTCCAATACGTACGCCCTTTGAATTTAGAGTGGCATCGCTACGGCCATAGATGATGAAGCCGCCAGATTTAGTTTTTGCGGCGAAGTCTCCATGGGTCCAAACCCCTGGAAAACCTTCGTAATAGGCGCTGCGATATTTAGCGTGGTCGATATCGCCCCAGAAACCAATTGGTTTTGAAGGAAAAGGCACAGTGCAAACGAGTTCGCCTTTCTCATCTATGGCAGCAGGCTTTCCTTGTACATCGTAAACATCGGTTGCCATGCCAAGTACTGGGCCTTGTAGCTCACCGCGATAAACGCCTTGGGTAGAAATGCCAGCTGCGAAGCAGCCACAGATATCAGTGCCACCAGACATAGATGCAAGGTGCACATCTTGCTTAACCTCGCGATAGATGTAATCAAAGCTTTCCGGAACTAACACTGAGCCAGTTGATGCAATAACTTTCAAATTACTCAAATCATGAGTCTCTCTTGGCTTAACGCCGGCCTTTGCTGCCGAATCAATGAACTTAGCCGATACGCCGAAGAAATCTAATCTTTCATTCTGGGCGATATCAAATAAGCGTGCAGCAGTTGGATACATAGGTTGACCATCAAAGAGCACGATCGTTGCTCCAGCACCTAAACCAGTTACCAACCAATTCCACATCATCCAGCCGCAAGTTGTGTAGAAGAAAACTTTATCGCCAGGTTGAGTATCGAATTGATAGCGATGTTCGGCAACTGCCTTTAAGTAAACGCCAGCTGCGCTATGAGTAATACATTTTGGTTTGCCAGTTGTACCACTTGAGAATAGAACAAAGCCTGGGTGGTTAAAAGGCAAACGAACGAATTTTGGTTCAGCGCCCAAATAGGGCGAAATCCACTGATCGAAGGTAGTGAATTCATTTGCTTGATCGCTGATTAAAACTGTTTGAATAAGCGTTGGCAGCGAAGTAGCAATCTCTTGAAGGCGCTCGATGCAATCGAAGAATTTACCGTTATAGGAATAACTTTGCGCAGCTAACAAAACTTTTGGTTCGATTTGGCCGAAGCGATCTAAAACTGCATTCGGGGCGAAGTCAGGGGAAGAAGTGCTCACGACGGCGCCAATACTTAACGCACCAAGGGCATAAATAATTACCTCGGCATAATTGGGAGTCCAGGCGACCACTCGATCGCCTGCTACAACACCTAAATCGGTAAGAGCTGCTGCGACAGCGGCTGATTTCGCACGCAGTTGGCCCCAAGTAATTTCGCTGCGATTATTTGCTTCGTCGATAGCCACAATCGCAATTTCATCATCTTGGCCATGAGCCAGAATATTTTCAGCGATATTTAGCGAGCCCTCGGGAAAGAATTTGGCATCAATAAAGTTTTTGCCAGGCAGGTAATTAACTGCACCTTTATCACCAATGATTCCTAAGTGATCCCAGACGAGTGACCAGAATTCACCGGGTTGGCTGATGCTCCACTTATGTAATTGGGCGTAGCTATCAAGTGCCAGACCAGTCTTTGCCCGAGCAGCAAGCGTTAATGAGGTAAGTGCACTTTTTGCAACAGCATCATTGCTAGGTTGCCAAAGTAGTTCGTTGCTCAATTACTTTCCTTTATTTATATATTTAAAGCGAGCTCGGTAATAAGCACCAGAGATTCCACCTGGTGCAAACATGACGATCAGAATGAAAATAAGTCCCAAGGTAAAGGCGGGTTCAGATAGCGGGCCACTAATGAATTTCGGTGCGCTATCTAAAGCAGTGCTATCGCTTAAAACAGTTAAGCGTGAACTTAGAACTGAGTAGGCAATGCCACCAAGTACTGCGCCCCAGCGAGTTACCGGACCACCCAAAATAACCATTAAAAGCAGGGCGATAGTTACTTCAGAGGTTGCATATTCAGGGTTTGCCACGCCACCAACAACCAGCATCACAGCGCCAATAAGCGCGGCAAGGGAAGCTGAAATTACGAAGGAGAGCAACTTGAAACGATTTGGATTTAAGCCAAGTACAGAAACTCTCTGTTCATTATCGCGAAGAGCGGCAAATACGCGGCCAGCAGAACTTTCGGTAACCCACCAAGCGGCTAAGTAGATTGCGACGAGCACACCTAGCGACATTAAGAATAAATATTTAGTATTCATAACACCTAAGAAGAAAGAAGGAACCTTCTCGGCATTCATGGCCAAACCATCTTCACCATGTGTAAAGCCACCAAAGTCGCGGCTGATTACTACATAGCCGGCCTGGCCGAAGGCCAAGGTAACCATTGCAAAGGCAATTCCAGTTGTGCGAAGTGAAGCTGCACCTACGAGAAAGGCCAGAACCGCAGTAACTAAAATTGCAGCGATCACGGCAGGGAAGAAGTTCCATTGGTAAGTAGCCATCAAGATTGCGGTTACATACATGCCACTTGCAAAGAAGAGGGCGTGACCAAAAGAAAGTAAGCCGGTAAAACCAAAGAGGAGATCGTAGGTAAGGGCAAGTGCGCCAAAGAGGCAAGCGGTTGCCATGGTCTGCTGTAAGCCAGGTTGACTAATTGCGCCTAGACCTAAGAAAGGTGTCGCCGCCATAAAGGTGGTAAATGCGATTAAGAGCGGGCGAGCGAATTTCCAACGCAACATTAGTTCTTCGCCTTTCCAAGTAAACCAGCTGGTTTAGTAATTAAAACCACGGCCAAAATAAATACCACGACGAAATCGCCAAGACCTGAGATGTAGTAATTAGTGAATTGGTTTACAACGCCAATTAGCATTGCGGCAAGTGCGCTGCCGGTAATTGAACCCATGCCACCAACGACAACGACGATAAAGCCGTAGATCAACCAAGAGCCAGACATAAGTGGGGATACACCATAAGAGAAGACGGCGATTAAAACGCCACCAACGCCGGCAGCAAAGCCACCCATGAAGAAGACGGTGCTAAAGGCATTGCGGACATTAATTCCTAATGCGCTAACCATCTCGCGATTCTCAACACCGGCGCGAATAACTAGGCCGATACGAGTGAACTTTAAAATCGCCAGCATCGAAAGCAACAAGATTGCAGCAACGCCGCTATAGATAAACCGGTCAACCGGGATAATGGCACCGAAAATTTCAGCTGAATTCATAAACCAAAGCGGGGTAGGAAACGCGCGGAGATCATTTCCAAACCAACCACCAAGAGCTGCAGTAACTACCAAACTAAAACCAACGGTTACCAGCGCTTGATCGATGTGGCGGTTATATAAGCGCTTGATAATCAAGTGCTCCATGATTAAGGCGAAGATGCCGGCTGCGATTCCACCGACCAACATCTCTAAGAGAAAAGTCCAGGTAGTTGCGGTTTCAATAAACGAGGTCGCAATCCAGTAGGCAACAAATGCGCCAACGGTAAGGAAAGTTCCGTGAGCAAAGTTAAGTACGCCCATGAGGCCATAAATTAGTGAAAGGCCCGAGGCAACTAAGAAGTAGAGCGCACCTAGCGCTAAACCAGTAATAAGAATAAGTACGAATGCGCTCATTTACTTATGACCTCCGCTAACACCAAGCATTGATTTAACGAAGTTCTCATCTTGCAGGTTCTCTGGGCCGCCAGTGAATACGACTTTGCCTTGATCCATCACTATGATGTGTTGAGCGATCGCCTTGACCAGCGCCAAATTCTGCTCAACGATCAACATGGTTGCGTGGTCAGCAACGTGGGCTAAGGCATTTGCAACCTCGGTTACCAGCTTTGGCGCCAATCCTTTAGTCGGCTCATCGATTATCAAAATCTTGTTCTGATTTAACAGGGCACGGGCAATCGCAACCATCTGCTGTTGGCCACCTGAAAGGGTGCCAGCACGTTGGTTGGTGCGACTCAATAACTCGGGAAAGAGTGAGTAGACCAACTCATAGTTAGGTTTTTCATCGCGTTCGGAAATCGATAAATTCTCTTTCACGGTAAGGCCAGCAAAGATCTCGCGATCTTCTGGAACATAACCCATGCCTAGGTGAACAATTTTATGAGTCGGCATGCCAACGACTTCAGTCTCTCCGAAAGTGATGCTGCCAGTGCTTTCGTGCAGACCCATGATCGCTTTGAGAGTGGTTGATTTACCCACACCATTGCGGCCAAGAAGCGCGGTTACTTTATTTTCGGGCACCTGAAAATCAACGCCTTGCAGAATATGCGAACCATTAATGGTCACATTCAAATCTTTCACATTTAGTGAACTCATAGCGCAGCCCCGAGGTAGGCGCTCTGCACGGTTGGGTTATTCATTACCTTCTCTGGTGTATCAACTGTTAGCAACTCGCCATAATTTAGAACTGCGATGCGATCGGCTAGGCCGAGAATTACATCCATATGGTGCTCAACGATTAGTACGGTCTTCTTATGAACTTTAGAGAGCGAACGAATAATTTCAACCAGGGCAGGAATATTTTCAACGCTCATGCCAGCCATTGGTTCGTCAAGCAGAATTACATCGGACTTGGAAGCCAACACAATGGCTATTTCTAGACGCCGCTTGTCGCCATGGGATAGAGCAGCTGCAAAGAGTGGGCCCTTTGATAACAAGCCAACTTGATCAAGACAGGCGCTTGCGTGATACAGCACCTCTTTATATGAATCGGCTTTGCGAGTGATATTCATAGATGATCCATCGGCAACCTGTGCAGCGATACGGACATTTTCTAATAAGGAGAGATAAGGAAAGATGCTAGAAGTCTGAAAAGTGCGGGCGATGCCCGCTTTAGCTCGCTCATACGGCTTAAGGTTTGTGATCTCTTGATCGCCCAGAAAAATCTGGCCAGCTGAAACTTTGCGCAAGCCAGAGAGTAGGTTAAAAAAAGAAGTTTTACCGGCGCCATTAGGCCCGATGATGCCAAGTGTTTCGTTTTGGCTTACGGAAAGGTTTATACCTTCAAGAATCTTGGCGCCACCAATATTTAAACCTAGGTTTCTTACTGACAGAGCTGATGACATTTGACTAATCTACCTATTCATTTTCCAGAAATCTAATCGCTAAAGTGTCGGTCAAATAACAATCTACTGAGAGATCACCTCTGAAATAAGAACGGCCCTAAACAATGTTTAGGGCCGTTCCTTACTTCACATAGGTCTAGTAAGACCTTTATCCCTGCACCAGTTGATTAGACGGTGGTGTTGTATTGTGTGCTAACAAGTGAAGGTACGTAGTGACCATTAACTTTTGTTAGCTTAACTAGGAACATGGACTGAATAAGTGTGTGGTTAACCGGGTTTACTTTGGTGAATCCCTTTAGACCCACAAACTGGTAGTTCTCTAAGTTAGAGATCATCTTGTCTGTACTTAGAGTTGGATTTGACTTTAGAGCCTGCAGAATCATCAGAGCAGCGTTTACGCCATCTGATGTAAAGAGATCCTGGGCTTTTCCAGCTTTAGCGAAGTCGGCAGCAATAGCCGTTGCCGCCTTGTTCTTTACAACTCCTGGGAAGTAGCTATTGGTGAGGATTGCATTTGTGCCTTCGAATAGCGCACCAGTGATGTCATATGAAGCCACGCCAGCAAGACCAGTGATTGGACGAGCGGTTGCGTAAACTTTTTGCTGAGCAAGTGCGGTGAAGACTGCCGCTGAAGTACCAGCGTTTGACCATGCGATGAAAATGTAATCGCCTTGAACGTCAGCTGCCTTCTTTGCATATGGAGTGATATCAGTTACTGACTCAGGAACCTTGATCTCAGTGAATACAGCGCCCTTGGCAGCAAGATAAGCCTTTGCTGCGAAGATGTTACCTGCACCGAAGGCGTTATCTTCAACGAAGAGGATAACTTTCTTGCCCTTGATTGGCTTCAATGATGCCAGCGGAGCGAAGTCTTGAAGTGAGGTATTTCCAGAACGGAAGACATACTTGTTTGTAGCAGATGTAATCGCATCATTCTTGGCTGGACCCGAGATATAAAGAATCTTGTTCTGTTGTGCCAGCGGAGCAAGTGTTAGACCAATTGTTGAGTAAGCAGTACCAACAACCATTGAGTTGCCGTTAGCAACCATCTCTTTAAAGGCTGCGGTTGCTGTGGCAGGAGTTGTTCCGTCATCCTTTATATTAAGAACAATCTTGCGACCGTCAACTGTATTCTTACCGTTGGTGTAGTAATTCAAGCCCCACTTGAGGCCATCTAGATAAGCATCACCATATGACTTCAATGGACCTGAGAATGCTGAAAGCACACCGACCTTGATGTCATCAGCAGCATTCGCTGGTGATGATGCAACTGGTGAAACTAGTGCGATCGAAATAGCAGCAACCAGGGCTGCCTTGATCGAAGACTTCTTAAACATTTAATCTCCTTCAGAAATTAATAGCCCATCGATTGGCGATCGGCATGCCCCACAGTTTAAGCGGTTAAGTGTGATTTACCGAATTTGTGTTGTCGCTAGAAGAATTACGTTTCGTTACCTATAGTTGCGTCATGGCAAATGAGAGATACCTCCCAACTGAAAAACTTGCAATTCCTGTGAAGGGCGGCGAACTATCTTTATATAGATTTGGTAACAACTTGCCATCTGCAGACCATTCTCCGATATTGCTAATTCACGGCGTCACATCTTCGAACCGCGCCTTTCAGCTTTTTGCTAAATCCCTAGTTCAGCGTGGTTATGTGCCATATGCAGTCGACCTGAGAGGTCGCGGAGAATCAAATAATTTGCCTGGCCCATTTGGAATGAAGAGCCATGCCCGCGATATGGCTGAGGTAATTAAATTTATCGGCGCTGAAAGTATCGATGTTATTGGGCACTCGATGGGCGCTTTCGTTGCAGTTGCGTTGCAAGGAACCGAACCAAAATTAATTAAGAAGTTAACTTTGATAGATGGTGGAATTCCGTTGCCACTTCCAGCTGGGATGACTGTCGCACAAGTTATGCCATATGTACTTGGGCCAGCGATGGCGCGTCTAGCTATGACTTTCGAATCTGTCGATGCATATCGTGATTATTGGAAACCGCAGGCAGCATTTATAAAGGGTTGGACTCCAGTTCTCGATGAGTATGTTGAATATGATTTGCAGGGCGAAGCCCCAAATCTAAAAGCGCGCACAAATCCCAAAGCCGTTGAAGAAGATAGTGAAGATTTATTTGTCAGCAAGTTAATTGAAAAGACTTTGGAAAAATTGCCGGAAGATGTTCTCTTTATCCGTGCAGTGCGCGGGCTGCAGAACGAAGAGGGCGGGCTATATCCAGAACCAGTATTGGCTGCCGTATTACCAAAGTATCCAAAGCTGAAAATGCACACTATTGCCGACACCAATCACTATGACATCTTGCTAGAAGAGTCTGGTGCCGAAGCAGTTGCCGAATTAATTTACGGAGGCAAGTAAATGGGAAACTCACTAGCAGGCAAGCGGGCATTTGTAACTGGTTCCTTTCAAGGCATTGGCTTAGGTATTGCAACAACGCTCGCGAGTGAAGGTGCTTCACTAGTTCTACATGGCTTAGCCGATGCCGAGACAATTGCTAAAGCTGAAGCCGCAGTAATAGCTGCAGGCGCTAGCAAAGTAGAGAGTCATGTTTCCGATCTACGAGATGTTGATGCCACTGAAGCGCTGATTGCCAAGATTTTGGCCGGCGGTGCCGTAGATATCTTGGTAAATAATGCAGGCATTCAACACACTGCAACGATTGCCGAAATGCCAAGAAGTAAATGGAATGACATCATCGCAATTAATCTCTCTTCATTCTTTGACACCATGCGATTGCTATTGCCCGAGATGGCAAAGCGGGGCTCTGGCCGCGTGGTAAATATCGCATCCGTGCATGGCTTAGTGGCATCAGCTGCTAAAGGCCCTTATGTGGCCGCGAAACATGGGGTCGTTGGCTTAACTAAAGTTGCCGCTCTTGAATATGCCGCTGTTGGTGATCGCGATTCAGGTGGCGTAACAATTAATGCGATCTGCCCGGGCTGGGTCGAAACTGCTCTGATTGAGCCACAAATTCAAGCTCGGGTTGATAAACATAATGGCGATCGCGTTGCTGGTATCGCCGATTTACTAAGTGAGAAAGAACCAAGTCGTCGCATGTCTTCACCAACTGATATCGGCGCGCTAGTTCTATGGTTATGTAATCCGATTGCGCACAACATTAATGGTGCAGCTATTCCAGTAGATGGCGGTTGGACCGCTCAATAATTATTTAGTTGCTATTGATCAATCATGTCCGGCAGGTAGTGCGGGCAATTTATCCATGGCTTCAACAGAGCAGTAGGTAGGCAGTAGGTAGGCGGTAGGTAGGCGGTAGGTAGTTTGAGTATCAATTAAATCGAATTGGCTATGGTGGCACAGTGAGCAACTCCCTATCGACCCAAACCCGCAAAGCCCTTGAGGCTGCCGTTGCCGCGATCGGTGGACAGTCGCGTGAAGGTCAGATCGAAATGGCTGAAGCGGTGGCTAATGCGCTTAGCGATCAACACCATTTAATGGTGCAAGCCGGCACCGGTACCGGAAAATCATTGGCTTACTTAGTGCCTGCCTTAGTTCATGGTCGAAAAGTTTTAGTAGCAACTGCAACTTTGGCGCTACAGCGCCAACTCGTCGAACGCGATTTGCCAGCGGTAGTTCCGGCTCTGGAAAAAGTGCTCGGTCGCGAAATTACCTATGCCGTTTACAAAGGCGTGGGAAATTATATTTGCTTACAAAAGATGAACTCCGAAATTACTGATCCTGATGGCGAAGTACTTTTAGAAATTTCTAGTTTAGGAAAAGATGCCAATCGCTTAACGGCTTGGGCTAAGACGCCGGGAGTTAGCGGTGATCGCGATGATGCCCCAGATGTTGATCGGCGAGTTTGGTTGGCCAATTCGCTCTCGGGTCGCGAATGCGTGGGCGCTGATGTTTGTGCCTATGGCCCGCAATGTTTTGCGGCGAAAGCAAAGGCTAAAGCCCAAACTGCCGATGTCGTAATTACCAACCACACTTTGCTAGCGATTGAAATCGTTGACTCGCATCCGATCTTGCCAGAACGAGATGCTGTGATTCTCGATGAAGCTCATGAATTCATGGATCGCACAACCCAAGCTGTAACCGAAGAGTTAACAAGTGCGCGAGTTATTCGCGCGGCAGCGATGGCGCGAAAACATTTACCAGGCAAACTTTCCGATACCTTTGTAAAAGCAGCTGATGATTTTCACGATGCTATGGCTGACTATGGGCAGGATATTCGCGGTGACTTCACCAAGAGCGGTCGCCTAGAAGATATTCCGCAGTCGCTAGAAGCCCCGATACGTAAGGTTTTAGAGGCAGCCAAAGCGATAATTCAATTGATCGCAGTTGATGAAGAGATCGTCGATTCCGACACGATCGCCGAGCGGGCCCGTGTAAAAGGTGCGGTTAATGAGATTGCAACTACCTGTGGCAAATTACTAAAGCAGAGCAATAGCCAAGTGCTTTGGTACGAGCCAACATTCTCAACTCTCTATTTGGCGCCGCTTTCAGTGTCGGAAGTTCTGCGCACCAACTTGTTAACAAAGACGCCAGTGATCGCTACTTCGGCAACTTTGACAGTGGGAAATTCCTTCGACGATATGGCTAAATCGATCGGCTTCTTAGTAGGTAATGATCCAGATGCTGAAGTGGGTAAAGATGAAATTGACCCGGCCAATGTGCAGATGCTCGATGTTGGTTCGCCCTTTGATTTTGCTAACCAAGGCGTTTTATATCTGCCAAAACATTTGCCTGAGCCCGGTCGCGACGGTTTAAGCCAAGAGGTGCTCGATGAAATTGGCGAACTTATTGATGCAGCTGGTGGTCGCACTCTCGCTCTCTTTAGCTCATGGCGCGGAGTAGAAGCAGCTGATGTTCACTTGCGCAAAGTTTTAGCTGAACTACCAATCAAAATCATTACTCAAAAACGAGGCGATTCAGTTGGGCCGCTAGTTGAGAAATTTGCCGCTGATGAAACTTCTATTTTGTTAGGCACGATGTCACTGTGGCAAGGCGTCGATGTTCCAGGCCGCGCTTGTTCACTTGTGATCATCGATCGCATTCCATTCCCGCGCCCCGATGAACCAGTGATGGCGGCACGCGCAGCCCAAGCCGATAAAGCAGGCGGCAGCGGCTTTATGCAGGTCTCAATGCCGCGTGCTGCCTTGTTATTAGCGCAGGGAACTGGGCGGTTGATTCGCTCGGAAGCCGATCGAGGAGTCGTTGCGATTCTCGATTCGCGCATTGTTAATAAGCGTTATGGCAGCGTCTTGCTTAACTCAATGCCACCACTCTGGCGTACTACCGATCCAGCGATCGTGCGAGATTCATTGCGCCGATTAGCATTAGAGCAATCTAATTCAGCAACTGAATAACTAACGTTTGAACTTCTGGCCAGGTCTTTGCAAAACTCGGGTGCAACTCAAGTTTTGTAACTTCCTGCCAATGAACCCAGCGAACTTCATAAGATTCGTCGTTCAGGGTGTGTGGTTCTAGTTCGGCTTCGGCAGTAGCAAGCACGGTGTCGTAACGCCAATTACCGTGCAGGTCAGCGAAAGTCTTTAGCGGCTTCACGAATTGTGGATCAATTCCAGTTTCTTCGACTGCTTCGCGAAGTGCGGCCTCGATAATGGTTTCGTGAGAATCGCGAGCGCCGCCGGGAATTCCCCAAGTGTCACCATTATGAACCCAAGGAGCTCGGTGCTGAAGAAGTAATTGGTTATCGCGAATTATTAAGAGCCCGGCTGCGCCATTTTTGCCCCAATGGCGATTACCGCAGTCGCATTCGACCCAGCCATCTCCATCACGCATTGCCACAGTTCTAGGCTCTCACATCATCCACACTTTTGCAGGCTGCTCGAAGCAAGGTCAACCGTCATATCTAACCTGCGCAGATGCGAAAACTCTTGATTTTTCTCTGGCTAACGCCCTTTTTAACACCTGTACTGACTGCCGCTAACGCGAGCGCTGCTGATTGCATTGATTCTGCCTGTATCGATGTTTACACCCAAGATGGCCAGATCATTATTGAAGGCAAGAAGGGAAGTGGGCCAACTGCGAAGGCAACACCTAAACCAAAACCAAAAGCAGTAAAACCGAAAGTCGTGAGACCCATCTTTCCCGAGTTGATTCCGCGGCCAACACCAAAACCAACAGCAACACCCACACCAAAACCAACAGTGAAGCGAACTTACAAACCTCGAGTCAAACGAACTGTAAAGCCGACTTTGAAACCGAAAGCTACAACTTCAGTATCGTTAAATGATCGACTAATTAAATTATTACCAACTGGTGGAATTGCTTATCAACCTGAAGCCGAACCGCTAGTAAATGTGCCGATCTATTTCTGGAGTGATCTACCCACCCAATTTGCAACGCGAGTTACGGTGGTAGGCGAAGTTGTCGACGTGCTTTTACGACCAGGCTTTGTTTGGAATTTCGGCGACGGAACTTTCTTAAGTACAACCGATTCCGGTGGGCCGTACCCCAACGGCAAAATAAAACATACTTATAAGAATCCGGGTGTTTATCCCATTACTTTGGTACAGAGCTGGAATGGTAGCTGGACCCACAATGGCACAACGCGAGCGATTACGGGCACAATCAAAACCACAGTATTCGCGGTGTTAACAGTAGTAATTGCACCAACCCGCTTCATGTTTTAGCCATCCACAGCATTTCCGGAATTTCTCAAAGAGGTCGGTGAGCTAATTTAAGTTCGCCGACATGACTACTTTAACTTCTCCGCACGACCTATTAGCTGCAATTCCATTTCTCATCGGCTATCACCCGAGTGATTCGCTGGTTTTAGTCGCTCTCAAAGAGGGCACCGTTTCAATGGCAATGCGCGTTGATTATCCACAGAATGAAAATACTTCTGCCTATGATCTGCTAGCTCATCATCTAAAAATCGATGGCGCAGATGCCGCACTTGTAATTGCTTATGTGCCAAGTGACATACCAGAAAATTACGAAACAGGCGCTGAAGTATTGGGATTTATGGCGATCTCACTTCGCAAAAATTCGATTGAGATCCGGGAATCAATCGAGGTAATCGGCAGCCGTTGGCGCTCAGTAATTTGTGGCGATATTGCTTGTTGCCCTCCAGAAGGCAATTCACTGCCGGATTTTGAAAGTTCTCGAGTTGCAGCAGAGCAAGTTATGCAAGGTCGCTCTTTACCATTTATCGATGTTTCCAAACTTGCCGATTCGATAGCCACCTTGCCGAATATCGGCGCCGAATTTATTGCCCAAGTGGAAAGCTATTTTGTGCACGAAGATGCTCCTGATCTAAATGAGAAACAGCGCGATGGTGCAACGGCAGTGGTAGATCTCGGTCAGTTGTTTGAGGCGGGTCAAGGAAATAGTGATCCAGATTTAGTTGCGCAAGTCATTGGCCGACTTTCAGATATTCAAGTTCGTGATTACGCACTTGGAATTCATAGCGAAGAGACCCTCGATGCATATTGGGCAATGTGGAAAGAGTTATTGCGTATCGCACCTGTTGGATATGTTGCGCCGATAGCATCGATATTTGCCGCAGTTGCTTATGAATCCGGCCAAGGGGCCCTGGCTCATAAAGCGCTCGATCGCGCGCTGATCGATAACCCAGGTTATTCATTGGCGCTATTGCTCCGCCGAGTCTTTAGCGCAGGTTGGCCAGCCAGTGCCTTCATTCAGATGCGCGAACAACTACATCCAAAGGTTAAAGCAGCCATTTTCGAGGCAAATTAAGATTTAGCAAGTGGTTCGCAGCTGCGAGCGCCGCGAGTTACAATTTACCCAGGTCACGAGTTCTAGGTATTAGCCCCGGCTTACTAGACGGCAACCCTCCACCGCGGCGGGGTGCTCCGGGTGACGACCTGGTTCTGGTTTAGCGATCAGAGCAAGTGCGTTAAGGATTAGTTATGGGAACTTCAGATAGCGCTTCGCCGAAACACCGACACACGGGTCACGATAATTGGGTGACTGGTGCCTGGCTTGAAGGCGATGACCCAGGTGATCGTAAATTTATCCAGATCGGCGAATTAACTCTTGAGTCGGGTGAAGTTTTACCAGATATCACGATTGCCTATCAAACCTGGGGTCAGCTAAACGAAGCGCATGACAATGTAATTTTGGTACACCATGCCATGACCGGTTGGTCTGATGTGCCTGGTTGGTGGCCGCAAATGGTCGGCCCTGGATTGCCATTTGATACCAACAAATTTTTTGTGGTTTGCCCAAATGTTATTGGTGGTTGTCAGGGCAGCACTGGCCCATCTTCAATTGCACCTGATGGAAAACGTTGGGGCTCTCGCTTTCCCTATCTAACAGTGCGCGACATGGTTGCGGCCGAAGTTAAATTTAGCGATGCACTTCAAATTAAGAAATATAAATTGGCAGTTGGACCATCACTAGGTGGAATGCGTTCGCTTGAGTGGGCGGTGCAATTACCTGAGCGCGTTGAAGCGATCTGCACTATCGGTTCTAGTGCAGTTGCAACTGGAGATCAGATCGGTACCCACTCAATTCAAATTCGCGCGATTAAGAGTGATCCCTATTTCAATGGCGGCGATTACTATGATCAAGAACAAGGCCCTTATGAAGGTATGGGAATTGCACGTCGAATCGCACATCTGACTTATCGAACCGAATCTGAAATGGATGTGCGTTTTGGCCGACAGATGCAGGGCGATGACACGGGCCGTTATGCCGTTGAGTCATACCTAGATCACCAGGCCCATAAATTGGCGCACCGCTTTGACCCAAATACCTACATAATTTTGACCGATGCCATGAGCTCGCATGATATTGGCCGCGAGCGTGGGGGAGTCGATAAGGCCCTGGCCACCATCAAGATCCCGGTAACTGTGGTCTCGATCGATACCGATCGCCTCTTTACCCCTAGATTGCAGGCTGAAATTGCCGAGCTCACGCCTACGGCTCAACCTTTAGTTGAGATTTCTTCGCCCTTTGGCCATGACGGATTCTTGGTTGAAGTTGAAGCAGTCGGTGATGTAATTCGGGGAATCTTAAATAAAGCCAACTGAATTAAGAAATTAGCCGCGAAAAGCAGCGAAATAGGGCTTTTGGATGTGCATTTACCCCTGTGGACAATTTATAATATAGCCATCGCCTTCGCGACCGAAAAGTTAATTTCGGAACGTGAATCAAACAAAGGACTCCTGTGGCTGTATTTAGTGCGCTCAAAAACAAGATGAAGAAGAAGACAGTGCCTGAAGTTAAAGCCGCGCCTGCTAAGAAATCCGTAACTAAGAAATCCGTAACTAAGAAAACCCCCGCTAAGAAAATAATTGCTAAAAAAGCCGCACCTGCTAAGAAATCCCCTGCTAAGAAAACCCCTGCTAAGAAAACCCCTGCTAAGAAAGCTGCGCCGGCCAAGAAGGCAGCCCAGGTTAAGAAGTCGGTTGCGAAGAAAGCAGCGCCTGTAAAAAAGGCTGCACCTGCTAAGAAAATTGAGCTTAAGAAAAATTTAACTGCAAAAGATGTTGCGCAGATTGTCGAAGCGCGCGATCTGGCACTTCGCTTGAAGGCAGTGCAATCTGAACTTGAAGCTCGTGGCGTTACATCACTAAATCGAATTCCAAAGAAGGCCGATAAAGAGTTAGTTGATGAAGCGAAAGCTCTCGGACCACAAGTTGAATTAGCAACTGAAAAACTTCGCAAAGCCGGACTTGGTTCACCATTTCGCATGTTGAAAAAAATTGAACTCGCACTTATCGCTCCACCTCCGGCTCCAGTTGTAAAAGAAGAACCAGTCGCTAAGGCCGGAAAGCCAGCAGGTGGAATAGTCGCAGTTGCTAAGATCGATGGCGAGGAAGTTGAACTTGAGGAAGTTGAACTTGAAGATGTTGAAACCTTAATTGCCGAAGCAACTGAAATTATCGATTCTGAATCGGAAGAAAAGGGCAACCAGCCTCGCGTTGTTGATTTAACTGATGATTCATCAAATGGCAACGAAGAAGATGCTTTCACGATAAAGGCATCTGAAGAAGATGATGCCCCTGCCCAGACAGTTATGACTGCTGGTGCAACTGCCGACCCAGTTAAGGACTACCTAAAGCAAATTGGTCGCGTTGCACTTCTTAATGCCGAGCTGGAAGTTGAGCTAGCGACTCGTATCGAAGCTGGTTTATTCGCGGGCGAGAAACTGCTTCACGAGAAGAAACTAGATAAGAAGTTAAAGCGAGAACTCGAATGGATCGTAGAAGATGGAAAACGGGCTAAGAACCACTTGCTCGAAGCTAACTTGCGTCTCGTGGTTTCGTTGGCAAAGCGCTACACCGGCCGCGGAATGCTATTTCTTGATCTGATTCAAGAAGGAAACCTAGGTTTGATTCGTGCAGTTGAGAAGTTCGACTACACAAAGGGTTACAAGTTCTCGACATATGCAACTTGGTGGATCCGCCAGGCGATCACTCGTGCGATGGCTGACCAAGCTCGTACAATCCGTATTCCGGTTCACATGGTTGAAGTAATTAATAAGTTGGCACGTGTTCAGCGCCAGATGTTGCAAGACTTAGGCCGCGAACCGACGCCAGAAGAGTTGGCCAAAGAACTTGATATGACCCCAGAGAAGGTGGTTGAAGTTCAGAAATATGGCCGCGAGCCAATCTCACTTCACACCCCACTTGGCGAAGAAGGTGATTCAGAGTTCGGTGATTTGATTGAAGACTCCGAAGCAGTTGTTCCGGCTGATGCAGTCTCATTCACATTGCTACAAGAGCAACTGCACTCGGTTCTAGATACTTTGTCAGAGCGCGAAGCAGGTGTTGTTGCAATGCGCTTCGGTCTCACCGATGGCCAGCCAAAGACGCTTGACGAGATCGGAAAGGTTTACGGGGTAACTCGCGAACGTATCCGCCAAATCGAATCGAAGACCATGTCTAAGTTACGCCACCCATCACGTAGCCAAGTTCTACGCGATTACCTAGATTAAGCAGATCCCGAAAGCGAACTAGTTCAATGCGAGTTAAAGGATTTATAGCTCTTTTAACTTCGTTATTAGTAGGCGCAACCTTTTCGCCAGTATCGGCAGCGGCTGATCTACCCTCATTTGAAATTAAGAGTGTTTCTTCGACGATGATAGATCCTGGTGACACTATCACTTGGAAAATTCAGGTAAATCTAGTTCCAGGTTGGGTTAAGGGAATTAACTTAACGTTGATCGACCCAAGAGGGCAGGAACGTTCATTGTTTGTAGAAGTTGATAAGACCTACGAAGTAAGAGAAAAAAAGACGGTAAATATTGAATTATCCCTGAAAACTCATGATTATGATCTTGCTGGCAAGTATCGATTAAGCAGAGCATATTTATCAAATACAACTGAGGTTATGTACTACGACCCAATTAACGGGAAAGATTATGCGAATAAGGGATTTAACGCTTTCCCGCAAAACTTCAATCTATTTGACTTTACAATCCGCGATGCCGGATCTGGAAAACAAAAAACTCCACAGTTCCTTGAATCTATCGGCTTCTCTAAGAATCAAGTTAATCCTGGGTCGAGTGCTAAATTAGAATTGAAGACTTCTGGCACAGGTACATTAGTTTATACAAATGTATGGCTCACAACGCCAGACGGGCCTATAAGTATTTACTGCGATGCTGTAAATAAGGGATATTCCAGTTCGTGTGAAATGATCTCTAGCGCAGGTGGCAAGTACGAATTCTCGATGCCGATTTGGACAGCCGAAGACAGCACTGCTGGAACGTATCGCATTACCCAAGTCAGTTTGGGTTATAGAAATGGTGAGTCATATTCCTCCGCTAATGACACAGCAAATTGGGGCGGAAATATTGATTATTTTGAAACTGAGACGGAAGTAAATGGCGTTAAGACACAATCGCTCAGACAGTTTCCACAGAATGGGCTGAGTTTTACTCTATTAGATGCGGGTCAGGGGGCTGCACAATCGCCAATTTGGTCAGAATTGGCTTGGAAAACCAAGAGTGTTCAAGCTGGCACAACAGCAACTTTAATTGTTACCGTGAATGGATTTAATCGATCACTGGGAAATATTTTCGTTCCGATGTTATTTGCATTGAGCGGAAAGAATGAGTTTGCATATACAAATCAGAATGGTCAAGAACAAGCGGTTAGGCAAATAAAACCCAATATGGGTAAAACCATGTTGCCAGCAACAAAGAGTGGCACTTTTGAAGTCGATGTTTATATCCCTAGAAGTGCAAATCCTGGGAATTACTCAATTGGCCAGTTAACTATATTGAGTACATCGTGCCAGCTCTTAAATATGAAAGATATCTCCTCTGTAAATTTAATCAATGGTCAGAATTGCCAAACCTGGCCAAATGGTTCGCACACCAATTTTTACATGGGAAATTTGACCAAAGATTTTGGATCAGCTGGCATTTCCATGACTCCATGGAAAGGATATATAAACCCGTTATCAGTTCAAATTGAAGTTACAGCGGCAGCGCCACTTCAGGCTCCAAAGATTGAAGAGCTAGATAACTCTTCGAACAGCATTTCCTATGGCTATCAGTATTCAAATGAGCAAACGTGTAGTGCGACTTCGAGTTCTGGTGATCTTGTCGATGAAAATATGTATACAGATGGGTTTAGAATTTTTAAAGTTAATAGCCTCTCACCAAATTCTGATATCACCGTAAAATTAACTTGTATGGACTCAACCGGGGCGAAAGCTGAAAGTTCTATAAATTCCAAAACTGCTAAACCCATACCGCCAGCATCTCCTAAAATTACTCTTGACGGAGTAACTAGCGATTCTGCGCTTTTTTCGATTGCTATACGTGAGGGATTTAAATACTCTATAAAATCTGAAACTGGTGAAGCCCGCATCACAGGCAGTAAAGAGACCGGCTATAAAGTTGAAGTAACTGGGTTAAAGGCAGGTATAAAAACTTTTCTAGTTGCAACCATCACCGATTCATTTGGGCAGAGCACTTCTACCGATCCTATTTACTTTTCAGCGGCCTTACCACCTGCACCAGCAAAGCCAGTCATAACCGCCGGAAAAGTAACGACCACTCGAATTGAATTCAAGTATGAAAAACTCCCGAATCTTGATTACGAGTTATCAGTTTCAGAAGGATATGTAAGCGACTTGAAGGGAAGTGTTACCATCTCCGGATTGTCACCCAACACCACAGTTTTAGCCTCTTTGAAAGCAACAGATCAATTCGGTCAAAGCACTACTTCTGATGAATATCTATTCAAGAGTGCAATTCCAGAGTTGCCTATGATCCCGGCGCTATTACTGACAAAGGCAGCTATAGATTCCATAACTTTGCGCTTTACGCCAAGAAGTGGAATGAACTTTTCAGCCAAAGCCTCCAGAGGTGTTGCCACGATTTCAGATGGCTCAATCTACATAACCGGACTTTCGCCCAACGAAAAGGTGGAAGTAATCCTAATCATGAGCGATGGGTACGGCCAGCAAAAAATTTCTGAGCCATACAAGTACACGACTGCTCAAGCGCCGAAAGTTGCGACCAAGACCACTATTACCTGCGTAAAAGGTAAAACTAGCAAAGTGATTACTGCAATTAATCCTACTTGTCCTACTGGCTATACCAAGAAGTGAGTAAGTTAGGCCAATGAGCAATCAAAGCGCCTTTGTAAATCCAGCAAGTGGTTCGATTAAGTTGACCGGAGCAGTCGATATTGTCGATGCCGAAGGCAAGGTAATCGAAAGTATTGATGGCCCAAAGTTCTGTGGCTGTGGTTTATCTAAAGGCAAACCATTCTGCGATGGCTCGCATAAGGAATATGTAAAACTATTTGCTGAACAACTTCGTAATGCACGCGAGTTAGTTAAGCCTTGTATTTCTTTTGGGCCAAGCCCAAAGAAGGCACGCGATATTCGCGAGAACGAACTGCAGTACCGCTTAGATGCTGGTGAAAGAGTTGTTGGTGTGAAAATCGGGGGAGCCCTTGATTCCAGTAAGAAAGATGAACCAACTTCAGTATTGATCTTCGGTTATCTAACGGACTCAATGCAGGTAACTGATTCCATCAAGTGTACGAACTACATATATCCGCAGGCCGAAGCAGAATTAGTGTTCAAAATCAGCCAAGAAATTTCTACAGAGATTCATCCATCAGATGTACTTGATTACGTCAGCCATGTCGCTGCAGGTATGGAGATTTTCGATTATCGCTATGGCCAGGCTCAGATTTATGCCGAAGATGCAATTGCCGATAACGCAGGCGCAGCGGCATTTGCTCATAGCCAATGGATTCCAGCACATGCAGAAAATTTAGAAAATTTAACTGCTCAAGTTTTTACGAATGGTGAAGAAGTTGAAACTGCGCCACTTACTGCAATTCGCGGCAATCCATGGCTGGCAATCGTTCTGCTTTCAAAGCAACTTGCCGAAAATGGCATTAAGTTGCCGGCGGGCTCAATTGTTTTTAGTGGCTCTGCAACCAAAGCCGTTCACTTAACGGCCGGCAACAACTATGCAGTTGCGATAAAAGGTTTGGGGCGAGTTGAGATTAAAGTTAGTTAGAAGAAACTTTAACTAGTTTGTCGGTCTCATCTTGAATCTTCGCTGAAACCTGCTTTAGCTTCTCAGCGTATTCCTTGCCGTGGTGGCCACAGAAAAGTAGCTCGCCACCAGATAGTAAAACTGCACGAACATATGCCTGGGCACCACAGCGATCGCAACGATCAACCGCATTGAGAGGGGTTGCTTCGAGGATTAGCTGATCAGTCATGTTCTCTCCGTTTCGTAAACGTTTAGTTGTTCACAGTTGTCTATTACATCTAGGGGAACAGCAAACCACACCTTGGTTATTCCCCGCACGTTAAAATAAATATTTACTCGTTAAATATCTATTAATTTTCCGAATCTTGACCCGGAAATTCACTATTTGAGACACTTGCGGCGCGCTTAACGCTCAAAATCCCTGGTCGCAGATAATCTTCACCCCCGTGGCTACTAATGAAGAAGGCGTGCAGGATTCCTATACCGCCAAAGATTTAGCCGTTCTCGAAGGTCTCGACGCTGTTCGTAAGCGCCCTGGTATGTACATTGGCTCCACCGATTCCCGTGGCATGATGCATTGTCTTTGGGAAATAATCGATAACGCAGTTGATGAATCACTGGCTGGTTATTGCAAGAAGATTGATATCAACCTTGAAGCCGATGGCTCGGTTGAAGTACACGATGATGGTCGCGGTATTCCAGTTGATAAGGAACCAAAGACTGGCCTAACTGGTGTTGAAGTTGTTCTAACTAAATTACATGCCGGTGGTAAATTCGGCGGCGGTTCCTATGCCGCATCTGGTGGTCTGCATGGTGTTGGTGCATCAGTTGTAAATGCTTTGGCTGAGCGTCTTGATGCTGAAGTAGATCGCAATGGCAAGATTTACTGGATGTCTTTTAAGCGCGGAGTAGCTGGCGTATTCGATGGCGATGGTCCAAAGGCGCCATTTACTCCGCAATCGGGTCTGCGCACAATCGGCAAAGTTTCAGCGAAGGTAACTGGTACACGAATTAAGTGGTGGAGCGATCGCCAGATTTTCCTTAAAGATGCCGAATTAGATATCGAAGAGATTTATGCTCGTGCTCGCCAAACTTCTTACTTGGTTCCGGGCTTAACCCTGGTTGTTAATGACAATCGCACTAAAACTAAGACTTCCGAGACTTTCTATCACAAAGGTGGAATTTCCGAGTACTGCGAATTCTTGCAGCCTGATCAAGCAGTGGGCGATGTAATTCGACTAACTGGTCAAGGTCACTATCAAGAGACTGTGCCTGTATTAGATGAGCAGGGCCATATGGTCTCGACAGAAGTGGAACGCGATATGCAGGTAGATATTGCGCTTAAGTGGGGCAACGAGTTTGCACATACAAACCGCTCATTTGTAAACATCATCGCGACCCCTAAGGGTGGCTCGCACATGACCGGTTTCGAAAAGGCTATTACTAAAACTGTTAACGAAGTATTGCGTAGCACCAGCACTCTTAAGAAGAACGAAGCCGATGTCATTAAAGATGACATTCTCGAAGGATTAACTTCAGTTGTAACTGTCCGTATGTCTGAACCACAGTTCGAAGGTCAGACTAAGGAAGTTCTTGGTACTGCAGCCGCAGCCCGTATCGTTGGTGAAGTTGTAACTGAAGAGTTAAAGAAATTCTTCGCAACAACAAAGCGCATCGATAAAGCCAATGGCCGTTTGATTCTTGAAAAAATTGCGGCCGCATCACGTACTCGTATCTCGGCTCGCGCGCATAAAGATTTACAGCGTCGCAAAAACGCTTTGGAATCCTCATCGCTTCCAACCAAGCTCTCTGATTGCCGTTCTGAAGATGTAAGTCGCACCGAACTATTTATCGTCGAAGGTGATTCCGCACTCGGAACCACCAAGGCTGCGCGTAACTCGGAATTCCAAGCAATCCTGCCGATTCGCGGAAAAATTCTAAACGTCCAAAAGGCATCACTTTCACAGATGCTCGATGACAAAGAGTGCGGATCAATCATTCAGGTTATTGGCGCCGGCTCCGGTCGCTCATTTGAACTAGACGATGCCCGCTACGGCCGAATCATCTTAATGTCCGATGCTGATGTTGACGGCGCGCACATTCGTTGCTTACTTCTAACTTTGCTCTATCGCTATATGCGTCCACTGATTGATGCTGGCCGAGTATTTGCTGCGATTCCACCTCTGCACCGCATTGAAACCATGGGCGGCGGCGGTAAAAAGGGCGAGTACATCTATACCTATTCAGATGATGAAATGAGGAAGGTAACCGCCGAACTTACAAAGTCTGGCAAGAAGTGGAAAGAGCCGATTCAGCGATATAAAGGTCTCGGCGAAATGGATGCTGACCAGTTGCGGGAAACCACAATGGATCCTGATCACCGTACTTTGCGTCGCATCACAGTGACCGATGGCGCGGCCGCTGAAGCTATGTTTGAACTGCTAATGGGTAGCGACGTAGCTCCACGCAAAGATTTCATTGCTAACGCAGAAATCGATCGCGACAGCATCGACGCTTAATTAGTCGATTGCAACCAAGTCGAAATAATCGTCTTTCCAAAGATCTTCATCACCATCTGGCAGCAAGATCACACGCTCTGGCTTTAGGGCTTGTACTGCGCCTTCATCGTGTGAAACCAGAATTACGGCGCCTTGATATTCAGCTAGCGCGCCCAGAATTTCAGCGCGAGATGCTGGATCAAGGTTGTTAGTAGGTTCATCGAGTAGCAAAACATTCGCAGCAGATACAACAAGTACTGCCAAAGCCAAGCGGGTTCGCTCGCCACCAGAAAGAACTTTTACGGGCTTATGAACATCATCGCCGACAAAGAGGAAGGAACCCAGCACGTTGCGCGCTTCAGGTTCGCGAATATCAGGGGTAGCAGACATCATGTTTTCAAGAATGGTGCGCTCAAAATCAAGTGATTCATGCTCTTGGGCGTAGTAACCAATTTTTAGACCATGGCCTGCTTCGACGTGTCCGGTATCTGATTCAAGTTCGCCAGCCAGAATACGAAGAAGTGTTGTTTTACCAGCACCATTTAGACCCAAGATAACAACACGTGACCCTTTATCAATTACACAACTTACATCGGTAAAGATTTCCAGTGAACCGTAGGACTTCGAAAGTTCTTCACCAGATAACGGAGTCTTCCCACATGGGGCAGGGGTAGGAAAGCGCAACTTTGCGACCTTGTCGGCAACGCGTACATCTTCCAGACCTGAACGCAATTTTTCAGCGCGACGTAACATGCCCTGCGCAGCAGTTGCCTTCGAAGCTTTAGCGCGCATTTTCTCGCCCTGCTTCTGCAGAATTTCTGCCCGCTTTTCCGCATTAGCGCGCTCCTTCTTGCGGCGGTGCTCATCTTGTTCGCGCTGCAATAGGTACGCCTTCCAACCTAAGTTGTAGACATCGATCACGTTGCGGTTGGCATCGAGATAGAAAACTTTATTTACAACAGTTTCGATCAAATTAACATCGTGCGAGATGATTACTAGTCCGCCTGAATATTTAGCGAGATATTCGCGCAACCAGTTGATCGAATCAGCATCTAAGTGGTTAGTTGGCTCATCGAGTAGAAGTGTTTCAGCGCCGCTAAATAGAATTCGGGCTAATTCAATCCGGCGGCGTTGGCCACCAGATAGTGTGCTTAGTTCGTGATCAAATACTGATTGAGTAACGCCCAATGAGGTGGCGATTGCCTCAGCTTCGGCAGTTGCGGCATAACCACCTGCGGCACTGAATTCATGTTCAACTCTGGTGTAGCGATCCATCGCTTTTTCAAGCGCTTCGCCTTCGGAAGTGGCCATCTCTTCTTCAACTACTCGCATACGATGAGAAATTTGATCGAGATTGCGAGCAGAGAGAATGCGCTCGATCACGGTGCCGGTTTCTTCACCTACCCGTGGATCTTGGGGTAGGTATCCGATCTTGCCAGTTCGATTTACTGCGCCACCTGCCGGCATGCTTTCACCAGCTAAAACTTTGGCAAGCGTTGATTTGCCGGCTCCGTTGCGGCCAACAAATCCAATGCGATCGCCATGGTTGATTCGAACTGTCACGTTATTAACGAGTAAGCGTGCGCCCGCGCGGAGTTCAAGGGCCTGAGTCGAAATCACGTCGCAGTCTAACTGAAGATTAGGCGGCGTTAATACGAGTTTTACGAGGGGTAGCGAATGCCTTACCTACCTCAGTTAACTCGATAGCAACTTGCGCCTTAATTGTCTCTTCCGACTTTAGAAGCGCAATTAATTCATCGATAGTTTTCTTTAGCTCTTTGCTCTCAGTTTCTAGTTCGAACTTGCTCATCTTGGTCAAACGACGAAGTGGCATATCTAGAATATAAGTCGCTTGTTCATCATTTAACTTAAAGTCCTTGATTAACTTCTCTTTCGCAGCGGCTGCATCATCGCTACCACGGATAATTTTAATTACCTTATCGATATCGATTATCGCTTTTAAGAGGCCATCAACGAGAGTTAAGCGCGCAGTTGCCTTAGTTTTGCGGAATTCAGAGCGGCGACGCACAACTTCAATACGGTGTGCAATAAATACTTCAAGCAGTTGCTTAAGCCCAAGAGTTTGTGGACGGCCGTTTACGAGAGCCACGTTATTGATGGCAAAAGCATCTTCCATCGGAGTCAACTTAAATAGTTGTTCAAGGACTTTCTCTGGTTCGAAGCCATTTTTGATTTCGATTACTACGTTTGTTCCTGTCTGGCCATCAGTTAGATCAATTATGTCTGAGATGCCTTGAATCTTCTTGGCTTTGGCTAAGTCAGCAATCCGCTCAACTACCTTCTCGGGACCGATATTGAATGGCAGTTCTTTAATAGTGATACCCATCTTGCGAGATGTCACCTTGCTTATTTCAACGCTGGCGCGAACCTTTATCGAACCTTTGCCAGTCTCGTATGCATCTTGAATTCCTTCGATGCCAACTATCTCGCCACCAGTTGGGAAATCTGGGCCAGGAACATGCTTCATGAGCTGCTTCAACGTGGCCTTAGGGTTTTCAATTAAGAATTTAGTGGCGGCAATTACTTCGCCCAAGTTATGAGGCGCCATATTTGTAGCCATACCTACTGCAATGCCTGAACCACCATTAACCAAAAGGTTTGGATATGCCGCCGGCAGAACTAAAGGTTCTTGAATTTGGCCATCGTAATTTGGGCCAAAATCAACAGTGTCTTCATCAGTTTCGGCAACCATCGCCATTGCGGCAGTTCCTAAACGTGATTCGGTATAACGCATGGCTGCGGGGCCAGAATCGAGTGAGCCGAAGTTTCCGTGACCATCGATAAGTGGCAGACGCATTGAAAAACTTTGAGCCATCCGAACCAAGGCATCGTAAATTGCGCCATCGCCGTGAGGGTGCAATTTACCCATTACTTCACCTACCACGCGTGCGCTCTTTACATGGCCGCGTTCTGGACGTAGCCCCATTTCAGACATCTGGTGAAGGATTCGACGGTGAACTGGTTTCAAGCCATCACGCGCATCGGGAAGGGCGCGAGAATAAATTACCGAATATGCATATTCCAAAAAGGATTCTGACATTTCAGATGAAACATCAACGTCAACAATTTTGCCGGGATACTCGCCAGCTTTAGGAGCTACTGGTTTTTTCGATTTTGCGGCGCTATTAGAAGGTGTCTTTGCCGTAGCCATGGCGGTGATTCTGCCAATAAGGAGGGCTAAACCTGCGCATCTGGGGCTGGGCGCGCCCCCACGATTGCAACACATTTCGCTGCGATGGTCAGGGCGGCACCGAGAGCGGCTGTGAAATCTAAACCGGCTTGATCGGCTGCGATAAATCCAGCCGCAAAACTATCGCCAGCGCCAGTGGTATCAATTACTTGGGTTGATATTGCTGGCAGCGAAATAGCTGAGCTACCTCGATTAGCCGCAGTTACGCCATTGGATCCACGTTTCACAACTACGGTGGGGCAGATTTTAATTAAGTCGGCGATTGCTGAATCGACATCAGGTGCTGACGCTAAATATTTTGCTTCAGCCTCATTTAATAGTAGGCAATGCATCTGATTAATCCAGGCGCGAATTTCGGCGATTGGTACTCCATCCATTCCACCAATAGTTGCTGGATCAAAATAAATCTTTAATCCAGCTGCCTTGATTTTGCCGATCATCTGCAGAATTCCAGCCCGTGATTTTGGATCTAGAAGGGCGTACCCAGAAATATAAGCAGCGTTGAATGTTTCTAGATCAGGTAAATCGGCCAGAGTTAAACCGCTATTGGCGCCTTTATCGGGGAACATGCTGCGTTCGCCATTTTTATCAACAACGACAACCACGATACCAGTTGGTGCACCATGAACATCAATTTCAGAGTAAGTAACGCCAAGCCGATCAAATTCGCTGCGTACAGCAACTCCGGCAGCATCTTTTCCCATGCGAGCCAACATATGACTCTGCGCGCCAGCGATTCGCAACCAGGCTGCAACATTTCCACCAGCTCCACCGCCATGGGTAGAAACTTTAGCTGCCGTGTCGCTGCCGTAATTAATTTCGGAACTAATAATGGCAACTACATCGAGGTTAACTTCACCGATGCAGAGGATCTTAGACATTTTAGTTAATTACTTGCCACTGCTATGTCGGCAGCAAGTGCGCTATTTGATTTAATAATTTCGATATTCACCAAAAGCGATTCACCTTCAGATGTAGTGTGGAAATACTCAAGCAAGAATGGGGTAACTGCTTTTCCGGTTATTCCATTCTTACTAGCGGCAGCTAAACCATCAGTTAAAATTTGATCGTGCTTTGTACGATTCATCTCTTTCACAACTGGATTAGCAACTAAGAGCGCAGCACGACTTGTTCCCAATGCTGCACGCGCTTTGATAACAGCGGCAATTTCAGCAGCTGAATTCACTTGATGCTCAATGGTAAATCCTGAGTCAGTTAGGTAGAAACCAGGAAAGGCTGTTGTCTTAAATCCCACTAGGCCAATTGCTAACGTTTCTAGTCGTTCAAGAGTTGCTCCGACATCGAGGATTGATTTAACGCCAGCGCAAACAACTGTTATGTCTAAGTTAGATAGAGCAGTTAGGTCAGCTGATTCGTCGAAAGATTGATTAGCACCGCGGTGTACGCCACCTAAACCGCCAGTTGCAAATACCTTGATTCCTGCTTGCGCTGCTAAATGCGCAGTAGCGGCAACGGTGGTTGCAGCCGACTTCTTACCAGCAACTAAGACAGCTAAATCGCGGCTTGATGCTTTGCTGATGTCATCGCGATTGGCGATAGCAACGAGTTGTTCATCAGTTAATCCAATATGCACCGCACCATCTAGAACTGCGATAGTGGCAGGCGTTGCCCCACGCTCGCGCACAATGGATTCGACCTCGCGGGCTACCGTTAAGTTTGAGGGGCGGGGTAAACCATGGCTGATGATGGTTGATTCGAGGGCAACGATTGGTGAATTATTTGCAAGCGCGGCGGCAACATCAGGCGAAAAGACAAGTGCTGATTTCATGCCCTAACCTTAACGCATGCATCTTCACCAAATCTTGCCATCGATTGTTGCTGGGTTAGGGGTGGCAGATGCGCTTGATGAAATTGCAGCTAATGAATCGCCAAGTGGCCGCGAAGTTTTATTTTTAATTGATGGACTCGGCGATGAAGTCATTGCAAAGTATGCCGAATATATTCCGACTCTTTCCACGTTTGTAAAATTTGGTCGAGTGCAAACCGCTTTCCCATCAACAACAGCGACATCGCTGGCAACTTTAACGACTGGCTCTTTGCCAGGTGCTCATGGAATGTTGGGTTACACAGTTAGGGTTCCACGCAGTAATGGGCGAATTTTAAATGCGCTTAAGTGGGACGATCGCGTTGACCCTACTTATTGGCAACCTGTGCCAACACTCTTTGAACGCGCAACTGCTGCAGGCGTAAATGTTTCGCATGTTGCTGCCAAGCGCTATGAAAATACCGGGTTCACACAAGCAGTCTTCCGAGGTGCTACTTACCGAGGTGCAAATGCAGTTGCTGATCTGGTGGCGCAAACTAAAGGAGCCTTAGAAAAATCACCCGCTTTGGTTTATCTATATATGAATGACCTCGATTCAGCCGGCCATAGCGATGGCGTTGGCTCAGATAAATGGCTTGAAGCGCTAACGATGCTTGATCAAATGGCTAAGCAATTACTTACAGAACTTCCAAAGGGAACGCGCCTTTGGCTGACCGCTGATCATGGAATGGTTAATGTCGAAGAGAAGATTGTCATGGGCCGCGATAATCAACTACTGCAAGGCATTGCAACTATTGCGGGCGAACCTCGTGCGCGACATCTTTATCTCGATGAAGCTTTAGACTCGCAAGCTGCGCGAAACGAAGTTAAATCTCGTTGGGAAGAGTATCTAGGCACGCGTGCGGATATCTATACTCGGGAAGATGCCCTAGCTGCCGGGTTATTTGGGCCGAATCCAAGTTCCGAGAGCTTCGATCGCATGGGCGAAATTATTGCGATTGCAAATGGTGGATTGGTTTTAATCGAAGCAGAACGCGAAAGTTTAGAAGGTTCGATGGTTGGCCATCATGGCGCATTAACAGAGATTGAAAATTACGTACCGTTGTTACAAAAGACGATTAGTTAATCTTCATCTTTCTTCTGGCCGAACATAATTTCATCCCAACTCGGAACTTTTGCTCGACCTTGCACTCCATCTTTAGCTGATTCAGAATCAACATCAGTGCGGATTGAAACTAAACGCGGAGTCTCGCGTACTGGTTCATTAGTACGTGGAGTTCGATCAACTTGTTCGGTATAAATCAAACCTGGCTCAAGTGGAGCACGGGGTGCTGGCGTTTCTTCACCAAGCAACCAACGCGCATTATCATCGAGTGCATTTAGGGCGCGACGAGTTGGATCGTATTCCCATTGACCTACGCCGGGACGATCAGAGGTTGGGTAGGAAACTTGAATAGTCCAGATGCCAGTTTCTAAGCGCCAGCAGGTGTAATTAATCTGAGTTATATCAACGCCTCGCGGTGCTAAGCGGAAAACAATTGCATCGCCGAAATTAACTGGTTCGCGACCTGGTTCTTTACGTACAATAACGGAAGCAACTTGATCGATAATAAATTGGCGCTCTTGCAAAATAGGGCCACTAAAACGTTCAACTTTTTCAACAGTGGTATTTCCATCTTGCGCGATTGATTCTGGTGATTCGCCGGTACGTAAACGACGTTGAATTTCCTTAACCGTAATTGGCTCGGCCTCGTCATCTTGCACCGACATGAGACGTGGTTGGTTAACGGTCGAACGCAATGTGTCGCTAATACGAACTGTGAACTCTTTACCATCGCCATCAATTAGCGATAGGTACTGGCCATCTTGGGTCTTTCCGTTTACGCGTAACTCGCTCATAGTTTTCAGAGCCTAACCGATCAGTCGCAGCAAAAGCGGGATTTGGGAGGCAGTAGAATCGCGCAATGACTGATGCGCAATTAATCGCCGAACTTCTTGAACTAGCAAAGCGGGTAGCTCGCGAAGCGGGCGAATTACTACAAAAGCGACCAGATGCATTTGAAATTTCGACAAAATCTTCGGCAATTGATGTGGTCACTCAAATGGATTCGCAGAGCGAGAGCCACATCGTTTCGGAAATATTAAAAGCCCGCCCAAATGATGGAATCATCGGCGAAGAAGGCTCTGAACGAACTTCTAAATCGGGTATCACGTGGGTAATTGACCCACTCGATGGAACCGTTAATTACTTATATGGCTTACCTGGTTGGAATGTCAGCATTGCGGCCAAAGATTCCAAAGGCGTTATTGTGGGCGTTGTAGAGGCTCCCACGATTAATTCAATTTGGTCGGCTAGTCGAGGTGGGGGAGCTTTCTTAAATGGCCAGGCAATTGCCTGCAACGAAGGGGTTGAGTTAAACCGAGCGCTAATTGCCACCGGTTTTACTTACGATGTCGATGCTCGGCTGGATCAATTAGCGCAGCTCTCCGAACTTTTGACCCGAATCCGCGATATTCGCCGTAATGGGGCAGCCGCCGTTGATCTATGTCATGTAGCCATGGGTGCCCTCGATGGCTACTTCGAAAATGGCCTGAAGGAATGGGATCTCGCAGCAGGTGGTCTGATTGCCACTGAGGCGGGGGCCAAAGTAACCACGGTGGCGGGCACGACGATCGCAGCTGCCCCAGCCCTGCATGCCACGCTCGAATTCCGGCTGAACCAGTAAGTGACTCAGGCTCGATTTACGCTTACGCGACCACCTGTGGCAAGATACGCATTCTGCCGTGGTTATTTAAGCCGCGACTAGATCAGATAAAGAGGACGAAAATGAACATTCTTGACGCCGTTGATGCTGCTTCATTGCGCAAAGACATCCCGCAATTTCGTGCCGGAGATGAGCTCAAGATTTCGGTCCGCGTTGTCGAAGGTAACAAGAGCCGTCTTCAGGTCTTCCAAGGAATCGTAATCCGTCGCCAAGGCGATGGCATCCGCGAAACTTTCACCATCCGGAAGGTTTCCTACGGAGTTGGTGTTGAGCGTACCTTCCCAGTCCATACCCCTGTTATTGAGAAGATCGAACTAGTAAAGAAGGGCGATGTACGTCGTTCCAAGCTTTACTACCTACGCGATCTTCGCGGCAAGGCTGCCAAGATTCGCGAAAAGCGCGATGGCGTTGAAGGTTACGGCGATGGAATTCTTTCAACTCCAGTGGCCGAGCCTGTAGTTGAAGCGCCAGAAGTTGTTGCCTCCGAGCCGGTAGCAGAGATTGCTGTGTCCGAGGTTCCAGCTGAAGTTGCGACTCCAGAATCTGTGGTGGAAACAGAAGTTGTTTCAACCGAAGACAAGCCAGCCGAATAACTTTTAAAGATAATTAAGGTTTGCGCAGATGAGACGCAAGCGCTCTTTTCTCCAAGAATTTCCAATTCTAATTGTAGTTGCTCTTGTCGTATCACTTTTCATCAAAACTTTTATAGTTCAATTTTTCTATATTCCGTCCGGTTCGATGGAGAACACACTTCAGATCGATGATCGGGTAGCAGTTAATCGGGTTCCATTTATCTCAAATAATATTAAGCGTGGCGATGTAGTGGTTTTCCGTGATCCGGATAATTGGTTGCCAGCTGCCGATGTCTCTGATTCACCTTTTGTGATCGCTAAATTAAAAGCTGGGTTAGTTGCGGTTGGAGTTCTGCCAAATCCAGCTAAGCAGTATTTAGTAAAGCGCGTTGTTGGCGTCGCTGGCGATCATGTGGTTTGCTGCACAAATACTGGAAGAATCACAGTAAATGGCAAAGAGATGGTAGAGCCATATATCTTCGCTGGAAATGTGCCAAGCGATATGAACTTCGATGTAACAGTTCCAAAAGATAAAATTTGGGTGATGGGCGACCATCGGGGAGCAAGCGCCGATTCGCGCTTTCACCAGGACGATATAAATAAGGGTTTTGTGCCAGTAAATCGGGTAACTGGTCGAGTGCTTGCAGTTATTTGGCCATTAAAGAATATTTCCTTAGTTCCTAATGTAGATGCTTTAAATCAACCAGCGGATACATCTAAAACAAAGTAGTACATATGAAAGTGATTGAGCAGCTATTACTTGAAGCTGGCATTTCACCGATTGCTGGAGTAGATGAAGCAGGTCGCGGAGCATGTGCTGGTCCACTTGTTGTTGCAGCCGTTATTTTGAAAGATCCCTTCCATCCAGATCTAGAACCAATTCGTGATTCGAAAGAAATCAAAGAGAACAAACGCGAACTGCTATTTGATTTAGTAATTGACCAAAGCCTGGCTTATAGCATCATCGAAATTTCGGCCGCCGAAGTTGATGCTCGAGGTGTGCATGCCGCTAATCTCGACGGAATGCGCCGGGCCGTTCAAGCGCTAGAAATCACGCCGGCATATGTTTTGACTGATGGTTACGCAATTGCCGGATTAGCGATTCCGAACTTAGCGGTTTGGAAAGGCGATCAAGTGGTTCACACAATAAGTGCAGCATCAATCTTGGCGAAGGTTTATCGAGATCGAATCATGCGCCAACTTGATGAGAAATTTCCGGTCTATGGATTTGCTGGACACAAGGGATATATCACTGCCAGCCATAGCCAATCGCTTATAGCTAACGGCCCATGCATAGAGCATCGCCGATCTTTTGCCAATATAGCCGGACTAATCCAGTAGCCACAGATTTATTTAGACCACAGCTAATTTCAACTCTCTTAATTAAGTCGGGGTTGCTACCTAGCCTCGCACCTTATGAGAACTACAAATAGCAAGAAAAGCCTGAATAAAAATACCGGAGCAATTGGTGAAGAGATTGCTGCTCAATATTTACTAAAGCGCGGAGATGAAATATTGGGCCGAAATTGGCGCATCCGCGAAGGTGAACTCGATCTAATTACCCTTGATCGCAGCGGCTTAATTCATATCATCGAGGTAAAAACCAGATCATCTACCTTCTTTGGTCATCCACTCGAGGCAATTGATAGTGCCAAAGCTCACCGAATTCAGCGCCTATCTCTGGCTTGGCTCGCAACGAATGGGGCACTTGGCTGTGATTATCAAATCGATGCGATTGCCGTATTAATAGATAGCGATGGCTCACACACAATCGAAATTCGCGCAAACATACTATGACGCTTGGTTCAACTTATGGCGTTGGCTTGCAAGGGCTGGCTGGAAATCTAGTAATGGTTGAAGTTGATATTGCTGATGGTCTGCCTGCTTACACGCTACTGGGATTACCAGATGCGGCGCTCTCAGAATCTCGGGATCGAGTTCGCTCAGCACTTACAAATAGCAATGAACTCTGGCCAAATCGCAAAGTTACGGTTTCGCTTTCGCCAGCATGGTTACCAAAGAGCGGGCCAAGTTTTGATTTAGCGATTGCAGTTGCGCTGTTGATCGCTAACCAAACTTTGCCTACATGCGAAGACACCGTTTTTCTTGGCGAACTTTCACTCGATGGAAAAGTGCGAAGTGTGCGTGGTGTATTGCCGGCGCTACTTGCGGCCGCGAAAGCCGGCATCACTCGCGCAGTAGTTCCTGTCGCAAATCTCGCTGAAGCAAAATTAATGGTCGACCTCGAGATCATTCCTATGGAATCACTTAGTCAAGTGTTGCGTTGGTTACGAACTGGCGAGCGAGTTGAAGCTGAGGCACTTGATCTGCAATGTGAAAGTGATGAGGCGCTACTTGACTTTGCTGATGTTGCTGGGCAGCCGCGCGCCCGATTAGCAGCTGAAATTGCTGCAACTGGCGGTCATCACCTGCTACTAATTGGTCCACCTGGTGCTGGAAAAACCATGATCGCTCAAAGATTGCCCACCATTCTTCCGCAATTAACAATCACTCAAGCTTTGGAAGTTACAGCAGTGCATTCGATCGCCGGCACCTTGGGAAATCGAGCCCCGCAATCTTTATTGGCGCCCTTTGTTGCTCCTCATCACACCACTACTCGAGTTGCCATGGTTGGGGGCGGAGCCCACGTAATTCGCCCAGGTGCTTCCTCGCTTGCCCATAATGGCGTCTTATTTATAGATGAAGCACCTGAATGTGGCGTAGGTATTTTGGATTCGCTGCGGCAACCACTGGAATCCGGCGAAATCACGATTGCTCGCAGTATTGGAAACTTAACTTTTCCAGCACAGTTCCTATTAGTTCTAGCTGCAAATCCATGTCCTTGCGGCAAATTCTCTGGCCGTGGTCGCAATTGCACTTGCACTTCACAACAAGTGCGCCGCTACTTGGGCAAGTTATCTGGTCCGTTATTAGATCGGATAGATCTGCGGGTAATTGTTGATCCGGTTAGTCGAATCGAGATGGCGCAGAATGAATTAGGTGAATCAAGCTCAGCAATTAGAGAGCGGGTAATGGCTGCTCGAGATATTGCAGCTAAACGTTTTGCTCACGAGAACTGGAAGTTAAATAGTCAGATTCCATCGCGAGCACTACGCAGCACATATAAACCCGAGCGAGCCGCAATGAATTTTTTGCACGATGAACTTGATCGCGAGCATTTAACAGCGCGTGGTCTCCATAAAGTTATTCGAACCGCTTGGACATTAGCTGATCTACATCATCATTCCGTCGCAACTTTGGCGGATGTTCAACAAGCCTATGCACTAAGAGATGGCGTAGAGCTATGAGTGAATTGATAGCGCGAGCACGATTATTCAATGCAATTGAAGGTGGATCTACTTTCTGGTCACGTGAAGTTTTCGCAAATGGGGCCAGCTATGTTCTGAACCGAGCCCTCAACGAAGGCTACGATCCAATCAAATATGCTCGCACAATTGAGAAATTAAAATCCGGCAGCGCTGATCAACTTCTTCAAAGTATTAGCGATACCGGTGCAACATTTCTTACCCCAACTGATGAAACTTGGCCGCAATCAGTTAACGATTTGGCAGCACCACCAATCGCTCTAGTTGTTAAAGGTGACCCGGCCTTTCTGACCGGTGATTCACTGGCAATTGTTGGTACCCGAAATCCCACGCAATATGGCGTTCGCATCGCGCAAGATTTCGCCGCCGGATTTGTTGATCGCGAATGGACGATTATTAGTGGCGGCGCCTATGGCATTGATGCAGCAGCACATAAAGGAGCACTTGTCGCTGAAGGGGTAACAATTGCAGTAATTGCGGCGGGTATCGATATTAATTACCCCGCTGGAAATGCTCGACTATTTGCTGAAATTGCAGAACTAGGTTGTTTAGTAAGTGAAGTAGCGCCCGGTTCGCCAGCGATTCCATCAAGATTTCTAACTCGCAACCGTTTGATTGCAGCCTTATCAAATGCCACGCTAGTTGTTGAAGCGGCTTTTCGCAGTGGTTCACTTCGTACCGCCCGTGATGCAGCTGAACTAATGCGGCCAGTTATGGCGATTCCCGGTCCAATAACTTCACCAGTAAGTGAAGGCTGTCATCGCTTAATCGGCGAACGTGCCGCTGAAGTTGTGACTTCAGTTTCCGATGCCGTGGAATTCCTCTCACCAATGTAATGAGATGATTAGCCAATGAGCAGAGAGAATGAATTTCGATCGGGTTTCGTCGCCATCGTTGGCCGCCCGAATACTGGAAAATCAACTCTAGTAAATGCTTTAGTTGGAAGTAAGGTAGTTATTACCTCGCCACACCCAAACACAACTCGCCACGCTATCCGCGGCATAGTTAATGAATCTGACTTTCAAGCGATCTTGGTTGATACCCCCGGTGTTCATAAGCCAAAGACATTGTTGGGTAAGCGCTTAAATGCAGTAGTTGAAGAGAGCCTTGATTCAGTCGATGTGATCATGATCTGCTTGCCGGCTGATGAAGAATCTGGTGCCGGCGATTCATTCATTATTGATGAAATTGCAAAGCATCCTCGCAGCAAAAAGATCGCCTTAGTAACTAAGACCGATCTAGTTAGTAAAGCCAATCTTGCCACTCGCTTAGCCAGCATCATGACGATGGCTAAAGGATTTACTTGGGATGAAATCGTGCCGGTATCAGCTGTGACTCATGAGCAAATTGATATATTAAAAAAGCTGATTGGCCAACAGTTAAAGCCTGGCCCCGAGTTCTATCCAACCAGTATGCGTAGCGATCAAAGCATCGAACAGTTGATCTGCGAGTTGATTCGTGAAGCAGCGCTACGAGATGCTCGTCAAGAACTCCCGCACTCAATTGTGGTCACCATTGATGAGATGTCCGAACGCGAAAAAACTGGCAGCCGACCATTCTTTGATATACATGCAACTATCCACGTTGAGCGTGATTCACAGCGCGCGATATTGCTAGGCCATCAAGGCTCACAATTAAAAGATATCGGCATGCGCGCTCGCACAGATATCGAGCGCGAATTAGCGGCTCGCATCTTCCTTGGCCTTCACATAAAGGTCTCTAAAGAGTGGCAGCGTGATTCTAAAATGCTTGATAAATTGGGATTCGCCGAGAACTAATTTCATTCTTCTTTCATACTTCTCCGAAACGTATAGGCGGTATATAGCGAGAAATGTGTCTAATTCGGACATTTAATTGAGGGCATCTTGAATTAACCATTTATTATGAAAAAAAGCCTATTGATTTCGAAGAATTCAGGGTAATTTCCAAGTGCAAACCAAAACTCTTTAGTTCTTCACAGGGGAGAGAATCTTGAGCAATGATCTAGAAGAAGTAACCAGACTTCTTAATTTGTATATTGATGGTGCCGGCAAAGGCAATGCGGATAAATTAAATGAAGCATTCCATTCAAGCGCTCACTGGTTTGGCACAATGGGTGGCGTTGACTACGACATGGATAAAACTGGCTTTGTTGGGTTAATGGTTGAATCACCAGGAGATGCTGGCCAACTAAAGGCTGAGATCACCGATATTAAAATCGATGGAACGGCAGCAGTGGCGACGGTAAAGGAAGAAGGTTTCTGGGGAACTCTCTCATTTACCGATTACTTCACGTTATCTGTACTCGAAGGTCGGTGGCAGATTACCAATAAGACCTTTGCTCATACCGGCGGAGAGCACGCTTAATTCTTACTTAATTCAAATAACCAAATCTAAAGGAGTTCTAAATGGCAAAAGCGTATGAAATTTCAGTTTGGAAACCACATGTCGGAAAGCGTGCTGCTTTCATTAAGTCAATGAAAGAAGTGATTGCAATCTTTAAAGATACTGGCGTAAGCGAAATTATCATGATGAGTGGTCATGCTGGTAAAGATGTAGGCAATATCGTGATGATTCAAACTTATAAGAGCTTGTCAGATAATGGCATTGTGAATGAAGCAATTAATGAAAGCCCAGTTATGAGCGCCTGGATGGAACAGAATAAGGACAATGACACAGCTGCATTGGTTTCTCATGACCTTTACGTCGAAGAGAGCTAACTAGTAAGTAGTTTAAGAAAGGGCCGGAGCTAATCGCTTCGGCCCTTTTCTATTTCGTTATTTTCAATCCGGCAGCTACAGGTAACTGGCTAAGGCGGCTGCATTGGTAACTAAATGTATAAACGATTGTCAGACCAAAGATTACTCGAAAGACCTTAATCTCTTAATGTTTAGCGTTAAGAGATACCAACTTGCTTACGGCTTGCCAAAAAAGAGCCGATCATGACAAGCGGTAGCCCAATTATGATGCCCACGGTGAGTGGTTCGGAGAGAATTATCACGCCTAGAACTACTGCAACTGCAGTGTTTACATAAGTTCCAATTGATGCGCGAGCTGGCCCAATTTCTTTAAGCACAATAAAGAATGAGATAAATGACAAGGCAGTGCTAAATACGCCAAGTGCCAAGAGAGATAGAGCTGCTTCGCGCGAGACAGTGCCATTTGCCGGCCATTGCTTAATCATAAACGGTAGGTAAGCAATTGAAGTAAAGACCATAGCTAAACCATTGATGGCAATTCCTGAAACTTCAGGCAACTTAAGTGAAATCATATTGACTGCGAATGAGTAACTAATTGCGGTGATTAGCATCATGCCGATGGATAATGGGTCTGAGTGGCCAAAGATACTCTCATAACCGACAAGTCCAATTAGTCCAACAAACCCAATCAGCATTCCCAATAATCGCTTGCTATGCCAAACAGTTTTATCGCCAGTCAATGATGCAAAGATCGTAGACCAAATTGGTACAGTCGCAATTAATAGCCCAGCTAGTCCAGATGAAATTTTCTTCTCGGCATTAGTAATTAGAATCCAGGGGATCATCATTTCAAAAATTGCATATGGCAAAACAAAGCGCCAACCGCGGATTGCATCCATTAAAACTTTCTGATGTATGGCAAGTGGAATCAGAACTGCTGCGCCAATTAATACTCGGCCGCACACGATAACCGCAGGTGAAAAATCACGAACCGCAACCTTCATGAGCAGGTAAGGAATACCCCAAAAAAGACCAGAAACAGCGAAGTGAAAGAGTGCGCGACGGGACATGATTTCCTCTAGTTAAAAATCGAAAACTATTTGATTAGCGATTGATAGAGCGCAAGAGTATCGTGAGCAACTGCTGGCCAGCCAAATTCAGTAGCAGCGCGTTTGCGGCCAGCCTCTCCAAATTGCTTTAATAGCGCTGGCTGTTCCATTAATTCTATAATTGAGGCCGCTAAATCAGCCTCAAGTGCGGCACCATCACCCGAATAATTAATTAGTTTTCCGGTTATTCCATCGGCGACAACTTCTGGAATACCACCGACTCTAGTTGCCAGAACCGCCGTTTCGCAGCCCATCGCCTCGAGATTTACAATGCCAAGTGGCTCATAAATTGAGGGGCAGATGAATAAATCTGCTGCAGTCAATAGCACACAGAGCTTTTCGTGCGGCAACATATCTGGTATCCAAATTACATTGGTACGGGTTTTTTGTAACTCTTCGATCAGGGCTTTAACTTCATTGCCAATAATTTCTTCATCCGGAGTTCCGGCCGCAAGTATCAAGCCATATTCGGCGGGAACTTTCTGCCAAGCGCGCAATAAATGTGCCAAACCTTTTTGTCTAGTAATGCGTCCAACGAAGAGTGCGAAACGACTAGTTAAACCAAGTTCAGCAAGCAGAGCAGGGTCAAAAGAAGGCTTAAAGCGATCAACATCAACGCCATTGCGAATGGTTACCACTTTTGCCGGATCAACCTTTGGATATGCTGCCAGTACATCAGCACGCATTCCATCGCTGACCGCGATGATTGCATCAGCAGACTCATATGCGCTCTTCTCTACCCAAGAAGAAATTTGATAACCGCCGCCTAATTGATCAGCCTTCCAAGGACGCAGTGGTTCGAGTGAATGCGCGGTAATGACATGAGGAATCCCATACAACATTGATGCAACTTGACCAGCCATATTCGCATACCAAGTGTGGCTATGAATTACATCGACGGTCTGTAAGTTGTTCGCAATATCTAGGTCAGTTGCGATTGCCTGAACCGCTGGGTTTGCGCTTTCAAATGATGAGGGAGTTGTGTAACCAAATGCACCATCAGTGCGTGCGCCACCAAAACAATGAACATCTACCGAAACGCCATCTAGGCTACGAAGAGCTTGTGTTAATTGCACGGCATGAACACCAGCACCACCATAAACCTCTGGTGGCCACTCTTTAGTCACTAATCCAACTCTGGTCGTTTTCACTCGACAAGGGTATCGTTAGGTCATGGCGCGCTTTGAACAACCACTCGGTATCGTCCTTGCGGGCGGCGAGGGAAAGCGTCTAATGCCGCTGACTGCAGATCGCGCAAAACCAGCGGTCCCTTTCGGTGGCTCATATCGCCTAGTTGATTTTGTTCTCTCCAATTTAGTAAATGCCGAGTTGCGCAAAATTGCAGTATTAACGCAATACAAGTCGCACTCTCTCGATCGCCACATAACTACAACTTGGCGCATGTCTACCTTGCTAGGCAATTATGTAACTCCAGTTCCAGCGCAACAACGTCTGGGCCCTCGTTGGTACACCGGTAGTGCTGATGCAATCTTGCAGAATTTCAATTTGATTCACGATGAAAATCCAAAGCACATTGTGGTCTTTGGTGCTGACCACGTTTATCGCATGGATTCAAGTCAGATGTTTGACTTCCACTTGAGTACAGATGCAGGTGTAACTGTCGCGGCAATTCGGATGAAGCGATCAGAGGCTCATGAGTTTGGTGTAATTGAATTGGCTGAAGATGGCGTCACAATTAAAGCTTTCCACGAGAAGCCAAGTGATCCACCAGCGATGCCAGGACACCCAGATCTCTGCCTAGTTTCAATGGGAAATTACATTTTTAAACGTGAAGTAATGGAAGAAGCGCTAATTCTTGATTCGGAAGATTTAGAGAGTCGTCATGATCTAGGTGGAAATATCATCCCAATGTTGACTGCCAACGGAGTTGCCAAGGTTTATGACTTTGCAACCAATCATGTTCCTGGTGAGACCGCCCGCGATAAAGGGTATTGGCGCGACGTGGGTTCCATCGATGCTTATTATGAAGCACATATGGATCTCGTTTCGATTCACCCGATTTTTAATCTTTACAATCGGGAATGGCCATTGCTTACAAATCCGCCATCATTGCCTCCTGCCAAATTTAGTGAAGGTGGCTTAGCCCAAGATTCCATCGTGGGAGCAGGCTCAATTATCGTCGGTGGGCATGTAAATCGAACTGTCGCTTCTTACGATGTACTAGTTGAGAAAGGCGCATTCGTCGATGGTTCAGTCTTAATGCCAAATGTTCGAATCGGGGATCGAGCAGTAATTCGAAATGCAATTCTTGACAAGAGCGTAATCGTTGATCCGGGAGCACAAATTGGTGTCGATCTCGAACGTGATCGCGAACGATTTACTGTCTCAGCCGGCGGAATCGTAGTAGTCGGTAAAGGCGTTCGCGTTACCGTTTAATTCGTCTTAAGAATTCCAATCCGTTGTGCGATTGCGTAGCTCTTGATACTTGGCAAATACTTCCGGTGAAGATTTAGCGCTTACTTTGGTCACGTCACCAAAATTCCAAATCGGCGCCTCGCTGCTTCCAGATAGCGCCCAGGCTGCTTGTCGTGCGGCGCCATCTGCGACATATTCACCGGCTGGCGGAATTAAAACTTCTCGACCAAAGAGCGAGCTAGCAATTTGAGCAACCGCTGGATTCTTGGCAGCGCCACCAATTAAGAGAATTCGATTGACGGCAACGCCTTGAGTTACCAGTGCTTCAACTGCATCGACTAACCCACATAACATTCCTTCGATCATGGCACGGGCAATATCGGCAGGGTTTGAGTTAGCTAAGTTCATGCCGGCAAAGACGCCAGTTGCATCGGGGCGATTTGGAGTGCGTTCACCTTCAAAGTAAGGCAAGAGTGTTAATCCATTTGCGCCAGCTTTCGCCGAGAGTGCGAGCGCGGCAACTTCATCGTGGCTCTTGCCTAGAATCTTGCCGGCGGCATCAAGAATTCGAGCTGCATTTAATGTGCAAACCAGCGGTAAGTAACGGCCAGTTGCATCAGCAAAACCAGCAACCAATCCTGCCGCATCATGAGTAGGCGTATTTGAAACCGAGAAAGCAGTTCCACTTGTGCCAAGCGAGACGATTACATCGCCAGGCTTTGCATTTAGTCCCAATGCGGCTGCCGCATTGTCGCCAGCACCCGCGGCAATCGGAATTCCACCAAGCGTTTTGCCACCAAATTCATTGGGCGCAATAATTTTCGGTAAGTAAATCTCTGAATCTTGCTTAAGAGCCAAGTTGAGAATTTCATAACGATAATGAGAAGTTGTTGGGTCAAAGTACCCAGTGCCCGAAGCATCGCTGCGATCAGTAAATAACATTGTAAAATCTTTCCCACCTTGCAATTGCCAAGAGAGCCAATCGTGAGGGAGCGCTACTGCGGCAACGCGCTTTGCATTTTGCGGTTCATGATCGGCCAACCAACGTAATTTTGTGGCCGTGAACGAGGCAACTAAAACCGAACCGACTTTGCGGGCAGTTTCCGCATCTCCGCCTAATTCCTGATTTAAATCCTTGGCCGCAGATGCCGAACGAGTGTCATTCCAAAGCAGAGCATCTCTGATTACTTGTCCATTGCTATCTAATGCGACCATTCCGTGCTGTTGGCCACCAATTGCGATTGCCGAAATATCGGAAATGCCGCCGGCTGCTGCTATCGCCTGGTTTAGCGCGGTGGCCCAATGAGCTGGATTTACTTCAGTTCCCTCGGGGTGCGTTGCTCGGCCACTGCGTACTAACTCGCCGGTAACTGCGTCGCGAATAACCAATTTCACAGATTGGGTCGAAGAATCCACGCCGGCAACTAGTTTTTGTTCGCTTTGGCTCATTAGGCAAGGCTAGACTGTGCCGGTCAACGTTGACCATATGAATTTTTAGATTTCTTAAAAAACATCTACCTCAAATCTAATTGATAGCGATATTGGAGTTTACGAAAATGCGGATTGGAATCCTCACCGGCGGTGGAGACTGCCCAGGCTTAAATGCAGTTATTCGCGGTGTAGTTCAAAAGGGCATCACTCAATATGGTCACGAGTTCGTTGGTTTTCGCGATGGCTGGAAAGGCCCACTAGAGGGATTGACTATGCCTTTAAACCTTGAGAACACTCGCAACATCTTGCCGCTTGGCGGAACCATTCTTGGTTCATCACGTACCAACCCATTTAAAATTGAAAATGGCGTAGAGCGCATTAAAGAGAATCTTGCTGCTGCTGGTCTCGATGCTTTGATCGCAATTGGTGGCGAAGACACTTTAGGTGTTGCTACCAAACTCGATGCGCTAGGAGTAAAAGTAATTGGTGTTCCAAAGACAATTGATAACGATCTAAATAACACGGACTACACATTTGGTTTTGATACTTCGGTAAATATTGCAGTTGAAGCGATCGATCGCTTGCACACAACAGCACAGTCGCATCACCGGGCATTGATCGTTGAAGTTATGGGCCGCCATGCTGGTTGGATCGCACTTCACTCAGGAATGGCAAGTAGCGCAGCATGTGTATTAATTCCAGAAGTTAAATTCTCGTTGGAAAAAGTTTGCGCATATGTAAATTCTTGCTTCGATAAGGGTCAAGCACCGATCATCGTGATTGCTGAAGGCGCAATCCCTCAAGATGGCGATATGGTGATTAAGGACCAAACGCTAGATGCCTTTGGTCACGTAAAGCTTTCTGGTATTGGTGAATGGCTAGCCCAGGAAGTTGAAGCCAAGACCGGACACGAAGCACGCACTGTTGTTCTAGGACACGTTCAACGTGGCGGTACTCCAAGCGCATTCGACCGAGTTTTGGCCACTCGCTTTGGTTTAATGGCAATTACTGCAGCTAGTGAAGGCGACTGGGGCAAGATGGTTGCGCTGCACGGAACTACGATCGCGCGGGTTCCGTTGGCTTCGGCAACTGACAAGCTAAAAACCGTTGATCCAACACTTTACGCCGAGGCTGAGGTCTTCTTCGGATAATTGGTCATCACCAATTCCTTAGATTCTCTACTCTTAGCCCATGACTTCTTCGCTTGATGATCTATTCACGCCTGGTCTCATTGCAGCCCAACAACCGCAGTGGCCAGATGGCTTAGATGGCGAGCCGGTAAGAAAGGCCATCAGTCAGTTAAAAGCTCTACCGCCGCTGGTTTTTGCGGGTGAGTGCGATAACTTAAAGGCAAAGATTGCCGAAGCTGCTGAAGGAAAAGCATTTTGGTTACAAGGGGGCGATTGCGCAGAAACTTTTGCAGCTGCAACTGCCGATTCAATCCGTAATCGCATTAAAACTATTTTGCAGATGGCGGCAGTTCTGCAGTATTACTCGAGTTTACCGGTTGTAAAAGTTGGCCGTATGGCTGGCCAATTTGCCAAACCTCGTTCTAATGACCATGAAACTCGTGGCGATGTAACTCTTCCGGCATATCGCGGCGATGCAGTTAATGATTTGGAATTTACTACAGAATCACGTACTCCGGATCCAGATCGGTTAGTTCGCGTTTACAACACATCATCGGCAACCTTGAACTTAGTTCGTGCTTTTACCCAGGGTGGTTTTGCAGACTTACGACAGGTGCATGAATGGAATAAGGGATTTATCCGTGAAAGTTCTGTGGGCGAGCGCTACGAGGCGATGGCTAAGGAAATTGGTCGCGCACTTTCATTTATGACTTCAGCGGGCGTTAACCCAGAAGAATTTAAGACAGTTGACTTCTATTCCAGTCACGAAGCGCTAATTCTCGAGTACGAGAAGGCACTAACCCGCATCGATTCTCGAACCGATCTGCCATACGATGTATCCGCACATTTCCTTTGGATTGGTGAGCGAACTCGTCAATTAGATGGCGCACACATTGATTTCGCGGCCAAGATTCGCAACCCGATTGGCGTAAAGCTGGGACCAACATCCACAGTTGAAGATGCATTGACTTTGATTGATCGACTAGATCCTGATCGCGAACCTGGTCGCTTAACTTTCATCACTCGAATGGGAACTGGAAAGATTCGCGAAGTCCTGCCAGCTCTAGTCGATGGCGTCACAAAGTCAGGAGCCAAAGTGCTCTGGGTCTGTGACCCAATGCATGGCAATACCTACGAAGCACCAAGTGGATACAAGACTCGTAAATTTGATGATGTACTCGATGAAGTCAAAGGCTTCTTTGAAGTACACAAAGCACTTGGCACCCACCCAGGTGGAATTCATATCGAGCTCACTGGCGACGATGTAACCGAGTGCGTTGGCGGCGGCGAGCAGATTTCATACGAGGATTTAGCCTCTCGCTATGAAACGGCCTGCGATCCGCGCCTCAACCACTCGCAATCGCTCGAGCTGGCATTTTTAGTAGCGGAGATGTTGCGCGACCGATAAGTTTCACTCGTGACACTTTTAATTACCACCAGCAAAACCCCAATCGGAAATTTAAATTTGATTGCCGATGAGCATGTATTGCTGGGTGCCAACCTATCCAATATTTCCGCACTTAAGGCGGGTCTAGATCCTTCGGAAAAAAACCGGGATTTTAAAATTGTAAAGAGCATTCCAATCATTAGCGATCTAATCGCCGATTACTTTGATGGCGATATTTCTGCGATCAACGGAATTTCAGTCAGACAACCGGGTGCAGCATTTTCGCAAGCAGCTTGGAAAGCTATGCGCAAAGTACGAGCAGGCGCAGTTATCTCCTATGCTGACTTAGCAGATCGGGCTGGGTCGGCTGCCGCTGTACGAGCTGCTGGAACTGCCTGCGCGAAGAATGCAATCATGTTGGTAGTACCTTGCCATCGAATAGTAAAAAGTGGTGGCGCGTTAGGAAACTATGCCTACGGAATAAATAAGAAAGAGTGGTTATTACGCCACGAGGGTGCGCTTTAAAACTTCGATTGCGTAAGCGGTTCCGACATCGTCTATATCTAAATGTGTCACCAAGCGCGCATATTTCGGACCAAGCGCGCCAATTAGCAAACCTTCAGCTTTGCAACGAGTAGCAAGATCTGCAGCAGAAATATTTAATTCAGCTAAATCTAAGCCCACAATATTTGTCTGCACAGCTGAAGGATTAATCACTGATGGTACAACTGCGTTTAGAGCAACTGCGATTTCCTTCGCGCGACGGTGATCTTCGGCGAGTGGAGCAATATTGTGATCTAGGGCGTAGTGACCAGCTGCAGCCAGCAAACCAACTTGGCGCATTCCGGCCCCGTAACGCTTGCGCCATACCCGAGCATTTGCTACACGCTCTTTAGTCGAAAGCATGATTGAGCCAACTGGTGCACCTAAACCTTTAGATAGGCAGACACTGATTGTGTCGAAATACTTTCCATACTCAAGAAAGGAAACCCCGCTAGCAACGTGAGCATTCCAGATGCGAGCGCCATCTAGGTGAAGGGTCAAGCCAAGTTTTTGGGCTTCTGAGTGAAGTGTCGCTATCTCCGAGATTGGTTGAACGGTACCCCCGCCAAAGTTATGGGTATTTTCTACCGCAATTGCAGTTGTTGAAACTAAATATGGTCCGGATTCTGGGCGCGCAATAGCAATTGCATCATTTGCTTTCAGCTCTCCATTAACTGCGGGCCAGGTGCGAGTTGTAATTCCAGAGAAAACAGCGGCAGCACCAAGTTCGGCGCGCACAATATGTGAATTAGTTTCCGCTAGAAGTTCCTCGCCAGGAGAAACCAACATTCGAATTGCTAATTGGTTTGCTAGCGAACCAGTTGGCGTGAAAACGCCAGCTTCTTTGCCGAACATCGCGGCAACGCGTTCTTCAAGTGAGTTAACAGTTGGGTCATCACCATAGACATCATCGCCAACGGGGGCGCTCGCAATCACTTCGCGCATTTCGGCTGATGGCGCTGTGACGGTATCTGAACGCAGGTCAACTCTCATGGGGCTAGTCTCTCACGCTTCCTTTAGAACAATTAAGTACATAGCGGTAACTACCAAAATCCCGCCGACCGCTAATTGAAGGGTCAAACGCTCGCCACCAAAGATGATGGCAAAGATCGCAGCAAAGACAACTTCCATAGTCAGAATCACGGCAACTTTGGTGGCCGAAATATGTGCTTGAGACCAAGTCTGAACAATAAAAGCAATTGCAGTACAGAATACTGCGGTAAATATAACTACTGACCAGACACCAAAATCTGGTGGCGCTGAATAACCTTCAAACCCTGAGGCTATGCCGGTCAAGATTGCACACATTGCAAGTTGCGCAATGGTCATTGCGTAGACATCACGGCCAGCAGACCATTTGCTAAGAGCGGTGATATGGGCGGCAAATGCGACCGCACTAAAGAAAACCATTAGCTCGCCAAAGCCAACCGACCAACCATGTAGCGAAAGAAGTGCTAGCCCAATGGTGGCCATAAACACATAGAGCCACGTTTTCCTAGTAACTCGTTCTTTAAAGATTACGGCGGCAAAGAGGGGAGTCAAAACCACATATAAACCTGTTACAAAGCCAGTAATTGCAGCCCCAGTATTGGCTAACCCAATTGTTTGCAAGATATAGCCGCAGCCCAATAAGAAGCCCGCACCCAAACCGCGGATTAATAGCTCTTTGGTAAAAAATTTTACGACTTGTGGTCGAATTAAGATCATGACAATTACGGCAAGAACGAAACGTGTAAAGAGAAAATTATTTACGCTCTGCCGCTCAATTGCCGGCTTCATGACTACAAAAGCCAACCCCCAAGCGACGGATACTGAAAGAAGTGCCCAAGGTGCAAGTTTTAATTGGAGTTGATGGCGCGTACTCATCCACGCATCTTCTTTAGCAGCGCAATCTCTTTACCGTGTTCTGGTTCCATTCCTGGTGTTTCTAAAACCATGGGTACGTTCTTCATAATTGGGTGATCAAGCATCTCTTGGAAAGCAGCAAGGCCGATAAAACCCTCACCAATATTTTGGTGACGATCCTTCAGGGCGCCACAAACATCCATTGAGTCATTTGCATGAACAAGTTGGAATCGCTCAGCGCCGGCAATTTCGATTAGCAGATCTATTGTTTCAGTCATGCCGCCCTTTTTAGCAATGTCATGACCGGCCGCAAAGACGTGACAAGTATCCAGACAGATACCAACCTTTGGGTGATATTCCAGAGCTTTCAAGTAATTTGTTAGATCATCTAATTTCTTAACCAGGGATTGACCTTGTCCGGCAGTTGGCTCGAGTAAAAGCATTGGTGCATCATCTCCGAGCTCATTTAGTACTGGCATCATGCCTTCATGAATCTGTTTCCAGGCATTGTCGACATGGTTAACATCTACTGCAGATCCGGTATGGATTACAACTCCAAGTGCGCCAATTTCGGAGCCACGTTTTAGCGAGTACGCGGTAGATGCCACAGAATTTTCGTAAGTTCCAAAGGTTGGCGAACCAAGGTTAATTAAAAAGGGTGCATGGATATAGGTGAGAATGTCTAATGCCGCCGCTTTAGTGCGAAATTCTTCATCAGCAATCGGATTAGCTTCAGGCATTGCCCAGCCGCGTGGGTTTGAAGCAAAAACTTGAATTACTTCGGCGCCAGTTTCCTCGGCATAACTGATTGAACGCTTAGCCATGCCACCCGAAGTTGGGGTGTGCGCGCCGAGTCGAGGGCCTTTAATTTTTGAATTTGCCATCTGGCTAGCCTACTGTGATGGTCACCGTGCTGCCACGTTTGACCTTCTCGCCCGCCTTTGGTGAAACATTTATAACCTTCTTATTCTTAGTTGCGCCAAGAGTTTTCACCTTAACTACTAAATCTAAGTCATTAAGTATCTGAGTTGCTTTAGCCTGAGTCTGGCCAAGAATTCCAAGTGTTGGAATCGTTGTATATGCCGAGCCTTTGGAGACTACTAACTCTATTTTCGCGCCTTTTGGAACATCGCCAGCAGCTGGGTTCTGAGAAATTACGCCACCTGGAATTACTTTTTCATCGAAGGCGTAAGTAACTTTTACATCGAAGCCAGCATCAGTTAATTCCGAGAGCGCTTCTTCGCCAATCTTTCCCACGTATGAGGTAAGCGCTAAAGTTTCAATACCTTTGCTCACTACCAAATTAATTGCGTCATCTCGTCGTACCTTTGTTCCTGGTGCAGGATCAGCTGAGATTACAAATCCTTTAGGAACTTCGGAATTAAAAACTTCAGTAATTGTTCCAGTTTTTAACGGGTATTTGGCGATCACATTAACAGCCGCCTCTGGGGTCAGACCAACTAATTGTGGAACTAAATAACGTTCAGGGCCCTTCGAGATAGTTAATTTCACAGTTCCATTTGGATCAATCTTTTTTCCACCGATTGGGTCTTGCGACAAAACAAGTCCCTTTGGCATCTCTTCACTGAATTCGCGTGCAACGACTTCACTCTTAAGGCCCAATGGCGAGAGTAGAGAGTTAGCTTTATCAACCGATGCTCTAATAACTGAAGGAACACTTACCTTTGCCCCTGGCCCAAGAACTACCCACCATGCGCCAACACCAACGCTGATTGCGAGCAGAAGCGCGATGATTCGATTGCGACGAACTCGCTTGCTTACTCGGCGACGTTCTTCGGCGCGATCTTTCTTAGTTGGTGTCGTGATCTCAGTCATGGGTGTAACTATCTCGGTCGGCTCAGGGTTTGTAATTACTGCGGCACGCTTGGCAGCCCGAGATTTATCTCGCACTTTTTCGCGGATCGGAGCCACGGGCAGGTCAAGTTGGAGGCTCATCTGTTTACGCTTGGGGTCAATTTCAGCACGAACTCGAGTTAATTCTGCCAAGAATTCACCAGCATCGCGTGGACGATCATCTGGATTGGTACTTGTCGCCCTTGCAACCAAGGCATCAAGGGCGGGATGAACCCCTTTAACTTTTGAACTAAGAGTAGGAATCTTCTCATTTACGTGCATGTAGGCAATTTGAATAGGGGAGTCGCCGGCAAATGGTTTTTCACCAGTGATCATTTCAAAGAGCACAATTGCAGCTGCGTATACATCGCTGCGAGAATCAGCCACACCGCGCTGAACTTGCTCAGGCGATAAATACGAAACGCTGCCAAGAATCACACTTGATTCAGCGGTCATGGTGGTACCTAACATGTTTCCACGAGCCAAGCCAAAGTCGGCAATCTTTACTCGTCCTTCTTTAGAGATCAGAATGTTTTCAGGTTTTATATCGCGATGAATAATTCCGATTGAATGTGCAGCAGCAAGTGCGCTTAGAACTGGGTCAATAATGGAGAGCGAATCATCAACGGTTAACTTGCCTCGCTCGTAGATGTAATCGCGCAAGGTGTGACCTTCAACGAGTTCCATGACAATGAAGACTGCAGGAACACCACTTTGATTCCAACCTTGATCCTGAACTGCCACTATATTCGGATGGGAAAGCGATGCAGCAGCTTTGGCTTCACGGATAAAACGCCCAACAAAATCTTCATCTTGCGCCAAATGTGGGTGCATGATTTTTACTGCGACCTTACGATCTAGTCGAGTATCGATTGCACTATAAATTGTTGCCATGCCACCAGTAGCAAGTAAAGCCGTTAGCTGATAGCGGCTATCAATTAGCTCACCGGTTAAATCAGACACAGCTAAATCTTAGGCTAGCTACTGCGTGGAAAGGATGAATTCCGCGCTTTCTCGGGTTAAGTCGCGTGCAAAATATTCACTTTCCATCGCCTGCCACTTGATCATCTGTTCTGCTATTTCTACTCCATCACGGTCCAAAACCCTTTCCATCCCTCTACTTTGATCAATGTCAAGCCAGATGGAAGTAGTTAACTTTTCACGAATCGCCTGATTGCAGCTTCCAACTCCTTCAATGATTAAGAGTTGAGCAGGATTTATTTTACGGTAACTGTTAAATGAGCCAGCTGCCCAATCGTAAATTGCTATTTCGGAAATTTCATTTGCTCGTTGAGCTGCTATAAGTTCTATCAATTTCTCAAATAGTGAAGCCGAAAGGGCTAAGTCCCATCCGTTGTATAGCTCATCGAGATGGATTACCTCGATTGAATAAGTACCGGCAAAACTTCGAGCAATTTCGCCAGCCAAGGTAGTTTTTCCAGATCCGGCCGGCCCATCAATTGAAATTACCAGCGGCTTAGCAGCAGAACTAAAAAGATCGCGCAGCGTTTCGTCGATCTGCATTCCAGCGCCACCATCCGATCAAAGCGATAACCGTAAAAACTAAATATAAGAATGAGGTGAAGTAATACTCTTGCGTGAAATACAAAATAGTGCCAACTAGATCAACTACAAACCAAATTACCCAACTCTCATATTTCTCTAGCACCATTAAAATTTGAGCAATCAGAGAGCCGACAAAAATAAAAGAATCAACGATTGTTGCGGATGCACCTACCCATGAAAGGAATGGAGCGAGAAGTAGCCATAATCCAAGAATCCAAAGAATTGCATATATTCGACCTCGGGTTCGGAGTAAACCAGGTTTTGCACCAGTCGGAGCCCATCCTCTCCAGCCGCTGAATGCTGCAGCTATAAAGACTAGTTGCAGAGCTGCGCTGCCAATTAAGTTCGCTTGATAGAAGAAGGCTCCATAAAGAGCGCTGCTGATTGCCCACCAAGGCCAAGTGATGCGAGCCCCGGTTGTGCCAAGCCAAACACCAATTAGCGAAGTAACCGAAGCAAATAATTCCAGAAGTGAAACCTCATAGCCCCAAGCGGTAAACAAAATATGTGACACGTTAAGCCTCATTCCAGGCCCGCATTACCGGACCGGTCTAGCGGTCGATCTGCAGTTACAGATCCTCTCAGCCAATATTTTCAGCTCCCGCATCGCAAACTATAGCGATTAAGTAAGCAATTAGTTGCTCTTTAAGAGAGAATCGCTTCATGCAGAAATATGGCTACATGGCGATGCTGGCATTCACCTTATGTGGATCTATTTGGCTAGAGGTAGTTTTGAAGGTAGGTGTAGTTCGCAGATTTAAGCGAGTTATATTAAGTATTTTACCCACTGCTATTTTCTTTGTTATTTGGGATGCCTACGCAATAAATCGCGGCCATTGGTATTTCGATAGTAAGCAGATTTTGGGAATTTTTGGGCCATTTGAAATTCCGCTAGAAGAATTTCTCTTCTTTTTAATTGTTCCGCTTGCTGCTCTATTAACTATTGAAGCGGTGAGAAAAGTGAAAAAGGATTGGCAAGTAGGGGATGAATCATGACTTATACCCAGATTGCTCTGGGAGCTGTATTTATTGCAGCTTTTATTGACCTTGAGGTTCTGCACACCAGACTTTTACAGCGAAAAGTATTCTGGACTTCATATTCAATTATCTTGCCATTCCAGTTGCTGACTAATTGGTGGCTAACCTCACGAAATATAGTGATGTACAAAGCTGACACTATTATCGGAATTCGAATTGCATCGGCACCATTAGAAGATCTCTTCTTCGGTTTTGCCCTAATACTTTCAGTAATGGCCACTTGGGTATATCTAGGCCGCAAAGGGTTAAATAACTAACGAGCAGCAACTGCTTTCAAATAAGCCTTTCCGGCAACTCGAAGTCTGCGAGCAGTCGAGGTCTTGGCTCTTTTATTAAAGATGTCGTAACCGATAGCCTCAACTTCATCTACGATGCCGCAATAAAGTTCGCTTGCCGCTTCAATGCAGGGACGACTTACTGGAGCCAATTGCAATATCCCCGGTGCCGCTTCGCTTTGCAGGTGACGAACTCGGGCTATTTGAAATTTAAGCGCTGAAATAATCTCGGGAGTTAGCTTGCGAGTTTCTAACATCTCGCGATCGACACCAAATTCGGCTAACTCATCTTGTGGCAAATAAACTCGACCCCGGTCTAAATCCTCGCCCACATCTCGAATGAAGTTGGCCAACTGGAAGGCGACCCCTAATTTTTCGGCGGGCTCATATGCAGCCTCGCTTAAGGGGCCCAAAATTGGCACCATTTCGAGGCCAATCACGGCTGCGGAACCGTAGACATATTCCATTAAGGCTTCGTAATTGGCATATTCGGTAACTGTTAAATCCATGGTCATCGAATGTAAGAACGCGACAAAATGTTCTTGAGGAATCGCAAACCGATTCACGGTATCAATTAGCGCTCTACCTACCTGATCATTCGAGTTTCCACTTTTAATTCCAGCTAGAACAGATTCACCCCAAGATTTTAATTCGGCTGCCTTCTCGGCATCGGAAAGAGTGGAAGCTAGATCATCAACAATCTCATCGGCATAGCGAGCAAATCCATACAGCGCATGAACAAATGGTCGCTTTTCTTTAGGTAATAGCAAAGTAGCTAAGTAATAGGTTTTACCATGCAATGCATTGAGCCGTTTACACTCTTGATAGGAAGCTCGCAATTGCGGGTCGGTAATTCCAGCTGCGGTTAATTCATCCATTACTTAACCGGGCCCACGATTCGTTCCGCAGCTAAGCGACCAGAGATTAAAACCATTGGCACACCAACACCAGGTTGAGTGCCAGAACCCGTGAAGACTACGTTTTCAAAGCCTTTGGCAATGTTACTTGGGCGGAATGGACCAGTTTGGAAGAAGGTATGTGCACTCGCAAATGGAGCTCCCGCTTCCATACCCATCGCCTCCCATTCCAACGGAGTAGTTAGATGTTCAACTTCGATAGCATCACCAAATCCTTCATAGCCGCGTTGTTCAAGAGTGCGGATCATCTGGTCGCGGTATGGCTTGGCTTCTTTACGCCAATCAATTTTGGCAGTTAAGTTGGGAGTTGGATAAAGAACGTAATAACTCTGTTTTCCAGCTGGTGCTAAATCTGGATCATCATGAGTTGGCACGGTAACCAAAACACTTGGGTCACTCATCAATTGTTTCTTCTTAATTAGCTCGTCGAAAACGCCATCCCAAGATTTTCCAAAGTGAATATTGTGATGGGCGATATGATCGTATTTCTTACTTGAGCCAATCAACATGGTCGCGCATGAAGGCGAATACCGAAGTCGCTTCACAGAAAGTGGAGTTTGGCCAAGCAAATCACGCCATGCCACTGGCAAATCAGGATTTAGGACAACTGCATCACAGGTAATTCGCTCGCCTTTATCAGTAATTACTGCTTTTGCTCGGCCATTTTCAAAATCGATCTTTGTTACCGATGTGCTGTATTTAATTTCCACACCGTGCTTCTGCGCCGCAGCGGCTAGCGCAACCGGAACCGCGTGCATACCGCCTTTAGGGAAGAAGACCCCATTTACCGAATCCATGTAGGCAATAACCGCATAGATAGCGAGCGCTTGCTGGGGGCTAACGCCGGCATACATAGCCTGGAATGAATAAACCTTTTGCAAGCGAGGATCTTTTAGATATTGATTAACTTTGGGTTGCAACTTTCGGAAACCGCCAAGTGCGATCAAGCGGGCTAAATTTGGCGTCAATAAATTAAGCGGAGAATCAATATTGCGATCGATAAAGTCGTTCATTTCGTACTTATATAACTTGGTTACAAAATCAACATATTTTCGATATCCAGCTGCTTCGCTGGAGCTAACAGTGCGAGCTATTTCTGCTTCCATCTCTTGAGTATTGGCATGCACATCAATTTGTGAACCATCGTCATAGAATGCTCGATAAAGCGGAGTCAACGGCATTAAGTCGACCCAATCCTTTAGCTCTTCTCCAACGCAATTGAAGGCATCGTTGATTAGTGATGGCATTGTTAAAACAGTTGGGCCAGTGTCAAATGAATACCCATCGCGTTGTAACAAGCCACTACGACCACCAGGAACTGATTCGCGTTCAATAATCGTTACTTTGCGACCAGCACCAGCTAAACGAAGAGCAGCACTTAGACCGGCATAACCAGCGCCAACAACGACTATATGATCACTTGGGCCTTTAATCTGTTTAACCATTTATTTTCACATATTCCGTTGGGTGGCGATGATCGCCAATTCGGTTAGAAGTTTTCGAGCCTGCAAATCTACTGCATCGCGATTTATCGCTTCGAGCGCAGTCGATGTTAACTCTTCGATTAAATCTTCGACATGCATAGCTGCGCCTGTCTCTATGATAATTTCCTGCAAGCGAGCGATCGCAATTTCAGAGATATCGTGGTTTCCAAATTCCTTTAAAAATTCAGCTTCGGCAGGACCAGAGATGCGATCATGAGTCATTGCCATTAGTACTGTGCGTTTTCCTTCACGCAAATCATCACCGGCTGGTTTACCCGTGACTTTAGAATTACCAAAAACCCCAAGCAAATCATCACGTAACTGAAATGCTTCACCTAGCGGTAAACCAAACTCTGAATAGATCGAGTCAATTTCGGCTCGCTGGGCAGCATCAGGAATTGCAATTGCGGAACCAAGATGAAGTGGGCGCTCAATGGTGTACTTAGCCGATTTGTAGCGAGCGATATTTAGCGCTTGAGCAACACTTTGGGTCCCGCGGGCTTGCTCAAAGACATCTAGATATTGACCAGCAATTAATTCGATGCGCATCTCATCATGAACTCTGAGCGCAGCAAGAAGGGATTCATTTTTTATACCAGAACTGTTCAACATTAAATCTGACCAAATCAAGGCAAGATCTCCGATTAATACCGCAGCTGACAAACCAAATTGAGTTGCTTTGCCTTGATATTTTTCAGCAATGTGCATGGTTTCAAAAAGTTTATGAATAGCTGGCTCGCCGCGGCGAGTATCAGATGCATCCATCAAATCATCGTGAATTAGAGCGCATGCCTGGAGTAGTTCTAAACTGGCGAAGGCGCGTATTTCAGGGTCAGTCAATTGAGAGCCCGCACCCATCGCACCAACCGCGGCAAAGATTGGTCGAAAACGCTTTCCGCCATTATTTACAAAGGAACTCAAACTATTTGAAGCAGGCTTGAGTTCAGGGGCGATTGAAGTGAAGTAATTGCTCTGGTCTGTTAGAAAATCCTTGAGTTGCACCTCTACTTGATCGCGCAGAGCCTTGAGTTGCTCGAGTGGTTGAGCAGATGCCTCAGGTTTCACGCGCGTAACGATACGCTGACCTAGTGGCTATTCGCGCGACCAAATACTCATTTGAGTTCTTTCCGCCTAAGGATCAGGCTGGCGAAGAGCGACTTTGGGCTGCAATGGAAGCGCTTGAACCAATGGCGCCCGATTTCATCTCAGTTACATATGGCGCAGGTGGTTCGACTCGAGATCGCACTATCCGGATTACATCTGAGATCACAGAACGTACTTCTGTTCCAACGGTCGCTCATTTAACTTGCGTCGGATCAACCCGGGCAGAATTAATTGAAATTTTGGAGCGATATAAAGGGGCTGGAATTCGCAGTATTTTGGCGCTACGAGGAGACCCAACCGGCGGTCCAAGTGCGCCATGGGTTCCAACCGCAGGTGGCTTTAATCATGCAGATCAATTGGTTGAATTGGCGATAGAAGTCGGTGGATTTGAAGTTGGTGTTGCCGCATTTCCTGATGGACATCCGGCATCTCAAGGTGATTTGGCTAAAGATGTCGAGGTCTTGATTCGCAAGGAGGCCCTTGGTGCAAGTTTTGCCACCACTCAATTTTTCTTTGAAGGTGAGAAATATCAACGCTTGGTTGAGGCCCTTGCCGCTAAAGGATCGAATTTGCCAATTATTCCGGGTATTTTGCCGGTAACAAATGTAAAGCAATTGATTCGCATGACTGAGCTAAATGGAACAGAAATTTCAGCAAAAATGTTGGCGAAATTTGCGGCCGTAGAAGCTGACGCTGATGCAGTTCGTAAATTAGGAATCGAGATTGCCACCGAGCTCTGCGAGCAATTACTTGCGATAGGCGTTCCTGGTTTACATTTCTACACTATGAATACTTCATCTGCCACCCTTGAAATTTATCAAAAGCTGGTGGGAAAGTGATTAGTAAGAAAGATTTTTATCAACGCTGGAGTGAACTCCATAGTAATGCAAAAGTTTCCGGGATTGTGCATGGTTGGCTAGCTATCTCTTATCGGCTTGCATTAATTGCAACTTTGCTACGAATTTCACCAAATGCTTTAACACTTCTTGGTCTGCTCTCGGCACTCGGAACCGCCTTAACGCCTCACTCATATTGGGCAATAGCCTTAGTTGCGCTTTCCTTACTATTCGATGGCATCGATGGCAGCGTTGCTATTTTCCAGCGTCGCGAAAGCGCTTGGGGAGCAGTGCTTGATTCAGTTGCTGATCGCATCAGCGAAGCTGCTTGGGCATACGCGCTTTATCAAGTAGGAATTCCACTAGAAATCGCAGTTGGTTTGTGGCTGGCAGCTTCTGTCCAAGAATATGCGCGTGCTCGTCTATCCGCCCTTGAAGTAAAAGATTTAGGCGTAGTTACCTTTGCCGAACGTCCCATGCGGGCAAGCCTCTTATTTGTAATCTTGATTGCTTGGCGATTGGATATTCCAGGTTTAGCGGCAATCTCCGGAGCCTTCCTAGTTATGCAGATTATTGGGGCGTTACAAGTAATGCGATTTGGCTACAAACAGCTTCACTAATTAATCGCGTTATCGAGCACTGCCAATCGCATTCGCCACAATTTCGGCGCTAATTCCAACTAGCGGCAATCCGCCACCTGGATGAGTAGATCCACCAACACAGAATAAATTCTTAATTGGTGAACGATTCTTAGTTCGCAGAAAGGCTGCAGATGGGCTGTTGCTGGAAGTTCCGTAAATAGAACCACCAGGTGCCATTACCGATTCTTGTAAATCTAGGGGAGTGCGAATTTCAAATACATCGAGTCGTTCGCGAACCTTTATCCCACGAGCTTCGATCTGGTCGAGAATTGAATTTGCATATTTATGCTTGAAATTTTCATCTCGCCAATCAAAACCATTCTGCCCGCTCTCATCATGTCGCGGCGCATTAACTAATACAAACCAACTTTCATGTCCGGCATCTTTGACCATAAGTGGATCGTTTGGTGCACAAATATATATCGTGGGATTTGCTACAGGTTCTTTCTTGGTAAAAATCGCTTCAAATTCAGCATCGTAATCAGCGGGAAAGAGAATAGTGTGATGGTTGAGTTTTTGCTCAGCCGTGGCTGGGCGTAACCCTAAGAGCAATGAGAATCCAGCCAGCGAACTATCGGTTTTGATTAAATTTTTTCGTTCGCTCTTTGCCAATTTTTCGTCAGAGCCAATTAATTTGTGATAGGTCAGACTCGCATCACTATTTGAAACTATTAAATCACCTTGAATTTCTTCACCATCGGCAAGAGTGATTCCAGTTGCAATGCCATTTTCAATTTTAATTTTAGTCACTGGCGAATTTAAGTGAATCTTCACGCCCAGATCTAGACAGCGCCGCTCAATTGCAAGGGCCAGTTGACCAATACCGCCCGCTAAATGCCAGGCGCCAAATGCTTCCTCGACGAAGGCGATGCTGAGTAAAACGGCAGGGGCTTTACGGGGATCAGAGCCACTATAAGTTGCATAACGATCGACGATAAAACGTAATCTCTGATCGGTTAACATCTCTGTTGCTAGTTCGCGCAGTGATTTAAGTGGAGCGATTATCAATAAGTCGCGCAATAAAGTAACTCGCTTGAACAAGGCTGTTATGGAAGTTAATTCAGATTCAATGAATGGTTCGCGCGAAACATCCCACATGGCCTCAGCGCGCTTCATTATTTGATCCCATTGTGCGGCAGCTTTGCTGCCGAAGGAAGAAGTGATGGCTTGTAAAGTTTGGTAACGAGAGAGATTTGCAAAATTAACACTTGAACCATCTGCAAATCGATAATTAAATGAAGGATCAACTGGAATCTGGATTAGCACTTTTTCCATTTCTGGACCCGTTTTCAAGAAGAGATCACGATAAACGGCGGGCAAAGTTAAGAGTGAGGGACCGGTGTCGAAGGCATAGCGTCCAATCCACTCAGTCCGACATTTTCCACCAACGAAATTTGCGGCTTCATAGATTTCGACTTGATGGCCGGCCTTGGCGATTCGAGCAGCGGCGCTCATTCCACCAATACCAGCGCCGATTACAACGACCTTGCTCATATAGCGCGACCCTTCCAAAGTACTTTTCCGCGTGCCGCCCAGGAGTAGATAATCAGATAAATCAGTAGCGCAATTGAGATCGGATGTAGAAAGGCATCAATAAATTTTGCACCCGAAACTCGTGCTGCAATTATGCGAGAGATGATTACAAACTCCAATGCATAGAAACCCGCTTGGTAATCAGCGAATAGGGCGATTACGGGGAAAATTCCGGTAAGAAAGAGGATGAATATTGCGATAAGCGAGCCAAACTTGGATCCAAACGCAGCCCAAAGTGATTTTCCATAACCAGCTTTAACCTCAGCCCACGAGTTATACATATGACAAGAAGCTAAATGAGCACCATCGGCAACAGTTCCTTTGTAACCATTACGAAGCAATGAACGGGCTAACTCCATGTCATCAAGCACCGCAGCTTTAACTGCCGAGAAACCTGAAATGGTAGATATGGCGCTCTCACGCACCGCAAAGAATTGGCCATTTGCAACAGCAAATGCCGCTCGACCTGACTTTTCAGCATGCCGAAGTGGGACCGTACTAAGCCAGGACCAATGAAGAAGAGGCTGGATCATGCGTTCACCGAATGAGTTGGCAATCTGCTTCGGGTAAGGCGAGACAAAATCTAATTCTTGGTCGATTAGTAAATTAATTGCGGCGCAAATTGCACGAGGGACTAATCGAACATCAGCATCAATATTCACCAAATAATCCGCTTTTACTTTCGAGCGAAGCTGTTCGAGCGCCCAAGGCTTTCCCAGCCATCCTTCTGGCAAGGGCTCGCCAGCAAAAATTCTGAATCTAGCGTCATCAGCAATTTCGCGCTGTAGTAATGCAAGCGTATCGTCTTCGGAATTGTCATCTAGAAAATAAAATTTCAAATCAGAGATGCCCTTTTGTTCTTTCAAGGTTGCAATTAACTCCACAATATTGGCAGATTCATTTCTTACCGGAAGGAATACCGCCACCGAAGCTATTAAGTCTTGGCCATTTCTAGGCACTCGAATTCTTCGGGCATTTACCGCAGCCATAATGAACATATAAATAGTAATTGCAGCAGATATATCTAACATGTTTCTAATTTAAGGTCGACCTAGCCAACGGGCAAATAAATATGGGGCAAGCGCCAAGGTATAGAAGAGGCCGGCAAATAAGGCGATACCAGGACGGTTAAAGAAGAAGAGATTTGAAACTATGCCACCGAACCAGCTCCAGGCTAAGAAAACGTCAACAGCAAGTAGTGATGATCCATATTTTCGTTGCTCTCTTGGAAGTGCGAAATTTAGAATCGCCATTAATGCAATCCCGGCAAGCAACCAACCAAACATGTTAGATAGTGGAATCTCTGGTTGAAATGGGACATGCGAGCCCGTGACTTCCCATTTCCAGCGGCCATCACCCACCATTTGTGGATCTAAAAATAAATCCCAAGCCATGAGTGCAAAGCCGCCATATAAAAATGTCCAGGTCTTAGTCATGCGACGCGCAACAATCAAAAGTGGGTGCGCCATCATCGCCCACGCAAAAGGAACAACGCATGGAATTCCAAATAACTGCGGGCCAAGCGATAAGTCATAGGCATATGAGCCGAATGGCCAGCCAGTATTTTCGCCTAGCAATTCAATTAGGTAGGCAAAGGGCACGGTAATAATTAGATATCGTCGAAAATATTTCCAGCCATAAGAAAGCCGGGCATGAACAAACATCGCGGCTGCACCGAAATAAACCGTCGCGATGGTGACAATTCGAAGAGCCTCACCGGATAGAAGTGGGTAGGACATCTGCAGAAATAGAGCGGCAACCATGGTGCCAACTTGAATGCCTTTGGCAAAAGTCGAAACGCCTCGACGTTGTCGTCTAGGTGAGTAGTTGCGAATGGACATGAACCTAGTCTGCCCTATTCAGTCAATTTAGATCGTTCCTCTTATCTCGCGCACGGCGAAACGTGCGAAAAGTTCTTCGGCATACCAATTAAATTCCGCAGTTTGGGCAATCGCCTTTTGGTGCGCTGCTCCCTTATATGCAAAATCTTTGATTGCCTGGGCTGAATCCCAAAGTGAGAAAGTCCCTTGTAATCCAATCGGTGCCTCACCGATTCCAATAGCGGCAATTAATCCTGGGCTGGAATGCAAGCTCGCTGTTACTGGTGGCACCGATCTAAAGAAGCGAGTAGTTTGCTTAGCTTTGATGCGAGCACGGGTAATTGCTACAACCTTTCCATTGAAATCTGAAGGGGCAGTTGGTTCAAATGGTTTCTGCTTTGACCATAATCCGGTTGATGCGATGGGATCAAGAATTACTCGAAATTCAGATTTTGATCTACAGCGCCAAGCTCTCACAGTGTATGAATTCTCGATAGCTTCTAATTCAGATTCTGGAATAACCACTAAACATCCCCAACGTGTTGGGTCGGCATCACTAATAGTAAATGTCTCGCCTTTGCCACAACCCAACATTTTTGCAAATATCACACCTTTGTTCCGTCGAAGCAAAGTGCGGTCAACCGCCATTCGAAGAAGAGCAAATGGTAAATACTTGTGGTCTATCTTCCAGAAGTAGATGACGGAAATCATTTGGATAACTTGGCAATTTCGGCAATTACTCGCTCTGGATAATCCCACATTGGTGCATGCCCGCAATTTTCCCAATTAATCCAAGTGACATGATTTGGGGCGAGAGTTCGCTCTTGACATGAATTTGCTGGCAAAGTTCGATCGCTGTCGCCAAAGACTATTGTTACGGGCACCTTTTCGTTGATTTCCGAATCAAAGCGCTTGTGTAGAAGTGCATCCCACGCCGGGAAGTAACCGGTTGAATTCGCAAGTGCCAAAGTGGCATCTAAACAAAGTTGGTAAGTAAATTTCTTCCATTGCGGGCTGACATCACTAAATCCAACTTTGCGGCCCCATTCATATTTCAAACCAAAAGGTGAGACCGCTTTTAAACTACTCGCTAAACTTCGTGCGATCGCTGTGCCTGGATAACGCACAGTAAAGGGCGCCAACCACAGCCCCGCCGGCGCTAAACCTAGAACACTTGCTACTTGATCAGGTTTAGCTGCGGCCATTTCTAAAGCTGTCCACCCACCTAGAGAATTACCAATTAAATGTGCTTTTTCAATTTCAAGTGAGTCCATAGTTTCAAATACATAATCAGCAAGTGCCTTTGGACTCATATCTAGGCCGGATGGAAGTTCGGTTGCGCCATGCCCTGGCAAATCGACAGTAATTACTCGGTAAGTTTTGGAGAGCTCGGGCACAACAGTTTGCCAAGCGGTAGATGCCGAACCCATGCCATGAATCAGAATAAGTGGTATGCCGCTCTTTCCTGAGCCGGTTTCTTGAAATTTAAGAATCATTTATTCACCAACCACCATAGGCTTTGCTGAAGTAATTGCTATTAACTCAGCAAAAGAAGTTGGGTAAACCGCATGGGGGTGGCCAGCTGCTGCCCAAACAACCTCATAGTCATTGAGTGCTTGGTCAATCAATATTGTTGCGGGGGAGACCCAACCAATTGGGGCCACGCCGCCGATGGAAAAGCCGGATTGCTCTTTTACATAATCAGCATCTACGCGGCCTAGTTTTTCAATTCCTAAATTATCTGCAACTAATTCAGTATTCACGCGGTGACGACCACTTGTGATAATTAAGAGCGGTGAGCCATCAGGCAATTTGAAGATAAGCGAAGAAGCGATCTGACCAACTTCGATTCCCAGTGCAGCTGCAGCTTCAGCTGCTGTGCGTGCACTATCAGATAGAACTTTGATCTGACCTGCGCAATTATTTTCAATAAGCGCAGTCGCTACTCGCCTTACTGCAGCTTTTTCTAGTATGCCATCCATGGCTACAAAATACCTTTTTTAAAAGATCCATGCATTTAATAATGTAACGGTAGAGATTGTAAATAATAGAACTGCAAAGGCACGCTTCAAGATTATTGGTGAAACTCCCGCACTCTTACCAGATGCTAATTGTGAGATAACGACAGCAGATATTGCCATTGCAATCGGGACCGTCCAGTTAACGTCAAGCCAAATTTTGTAGTGTCCTAGGAATGCGATTATTGAATTTAAGGTAATGATTAATAGTGAGGTGCCAGCTGCTTTATTTTGGGGAACTTGGAAGAAGAGAACGAGAACTGGAATTGCTAAGAAGCCGCCACCGATGCCAAATAGACCGGTCATGGATCCTATTGCCAAGGAAACTAGGATTAGAACTGATGCTGACATTTTGCGCTCTGGGCCACTATTGAATGGCTTTATTAGCATAGAACTACCAGCAACTAAAAGAACTAGCGAAAAGCCAGTCAATATAAATCGTTCGCTAAGTTGATGTGCAATTAGTGAAGTTGAGAGGTTTGTAATTAGCCCAAGTCCGCTGATAATTAGCGCTTCTTTTATTAATACATCTTTACTTTTGAATTTAGGAACTAATCCAGATGTTGCCGCAAGAAGTACAACGGCGAGAGCGGCAGTAGAAGCATGGCTAGCCGAGTAATCAAAACCATAAATTAAAATTGGCACAGAGAGCATTGCGCCACCAGCGCCAATGAAACCCAGCACTGATCCAATTAGGGCACCAGCTATTAGACCTTCGATGATTAACACTGGTACAGAATGGCAGAACGCCCTCGAAATTTCGCCTTTTATCTCCGAGGGCGTTCTGGTTAATTCTGGGTTTTTGGATTTTTTCTAGGGGCTACCTAGAGGTTGTTTAGAGGTTAAAGAATGCAGCTGTAATGCTAGGACCAAAATCTGTACCTGTTGCGACTAATACAAAGATGATTAGTGCTGCACCAGCAAGTGATAGATCCTTGAAGAATCCGATGGTCTCGTTCTGCTTTGCAGTTGCATCTGTCTCTTTCCAGAAGGCATGCATTAGAAGTGCAGCTGGAATTAAGAAGAGTGCGATTAGAAGTGCGCCTAAGTCAGCATAAATTCCAAGGGCAATATATAGACCGCCCACAAGGATCATCAGACCGGAAACGATGACACTTAGCTTGGCAGCCGGAACCTTCTTATATTTGGCATAGCCAGTCATAGCCTCGAGTTTGGTGAGGTGGGCGATACCTGAATTGATGAAGATCAGTGCGAATAAGACGCGGCCGATTACCAGGACTGTATTCATGGAACTCCTTAATTAGAGGAACGGGGTGATGCTTACTTGAAAAGGGTACGGGAAAAGTAATTGAAAGTTAAACTATTTTGAGGGGTGTGTCGTGCCTGAACTTAGGACTTTCGACCTCGAAGTAACTTGAAGGCGGGGAGAAGTAGAGCCACTTGCCTCTGTCAGTGACTAGGGGTATTTTTCGAACATCTGTTCGAATACCCACAGGAAAACCAGGAGCACCCGCAAAATGTCAGCCAATACCGCACCCATAGTCGTAGCCGGTTCAGAAGTTATGACCGATGGCGCAGCAACACCAATCGAATTTACCTATCGCGGTCGACGCTTTCGAATTCATGCAGTGCTTACTAGATGGTGCGAAGCTGGCGGTTGGTGGAACCGCATCAGCGATGGCATCTATCGCCCCGACGATCAAGCTCGTGCACTCTGGCGAGTCGAGGCAGCACCGCTTGGTTCGCTAACCACCTTTGAACTCGAGCGCGATGAGATCTCAGGTCAATGGATTATTCGTAGCGTTTAATTTAAAGATTAATAGCTGATGAGTTTTATTCACCTTCATGTTGCTAGCGCGTACTCACTTAAGTACGGCACTACTCAGCCTGCCGATTTAGTTTCTCGTGCCCGCGAATTTAATATGCCGGCGCTAGCAATAACTGATCGCGATGGTCTAGCTGGTGCAATTCGTTTTGCGCAAAGTTGTGTGGCTGAAGGAATCGCACCGATTATTGGTGTTGATCTAGCAATTAAGTTACCGATTAAGTCATCAGATTTTACTAGTAATAAATTGCCACGGTTAACTTTATTAGCAAATGGCGATGGCGGCTGGCGATCACTCTGTCGCTTCATGACCAGTTTAAATTTAAATGCAACTGATCGCACGCCAGTAATTACCTTAGATCTGCTCGAACGATTCAGCGAATACAGTTTAGGTTTGCAAGTTCTGCATGGTCCCGAATCACCAGTTAGCTATGCCATTGCTGATAAAAGAGCAGATTTAGCAATTGAAGTTTTTAATAAAACTCGCGATTTCTTTGGTGATCATGCAATTGAAATTGTTTCGCATTTAGTCGCTGGCAGCGGTCCACGATCAACACCACATGCTGCTCGCTCGCTAATCTTTGCACGCGATCACGATCTCGATGCAGTACTAACTAATGCAGTTCGAATGCGCGACCGTGAAGATGGGCCAATTGCTGACATTCTCGACTCAGCCAGACAGTTAGTGCCGCTACATCCACGACATGTGGAACGACGAAATGCTGAAGCATTTTTAAAATCAACTGATGCAATGGCGGCACTTGCCGCGGAAATTTCGCTAGCTGCCGGCGAACGAACCCCTCGTTATTTATTGAAGACCACTCGCATATGGGCCGAACGTGCACTCTTATCGCCAACTCGCGATATTGGGTTAGGTGGAATTCATTTACCTGAAGCCAAAGTAGTCGGTGCTGCTAACCAGCAAGAGATGCGCACTTTATTGCGTAGCCGTTGTGAATCAGGGCTCAACTGGCGATATAGCGATAGCACCACAATTACTAGAGCAAAGCAACGACTAGATGATGAACTCGCAACTGTTGCGACCCTTGGCTACGAGTCTTACTTCTTAACGGTTGCCGATATCACCGATATGGCACGCGAACGTTCGATTCGGGTTGCTGCGCGTGGGTCTGGCGCTGGTTCACTGATCTGTCATCTGCTTGGCATCTCAGGGGTTGAGCCAATGACCCACGGTTTATTAATGGAGCGATTCTGTTCACCGCTTCGTCGTGCATTGCCTGATATTGATATCGATGTCGAATCAGATCGCCGACTTGAAATTTACGATTTAGTTTTTAAGCGCTACGGGGATAGCGACTGGAGCAAGCCCGGAAATTCTTCTCGGTGTGCAACTGTTGCAATGGTTGATACCTATCGAGCTCGTCATGCGATTCGCGATACTGGTGCCGCCATGGGAATCTCTTTGGCCGAGATTGATCTAATTGCTAAATCACTGCCACATGTGCGTGCCCGCCATATTTCACAAGCGTTAAAGAATTTACCTGAGTTAAAGAGTTTAAATTTATCCGCCCCTTTAACCGCTATGACAATTTCACTAGCCGAACGGCTCGATGGCTTGCCGCGCCACTTAGCGATGCACCCATGTGCCGTGGTGTTATCTGATGGCGGTTTACTAGATCGAGCCCCCTTAACGTTAAATGCAGGCGGCTATCCAATGGTGGAATTTGATAAAGATGATGTTGAAGCAGTTGGGCTACTGAAATTAGATATTTTGGGGGTTCGCATGCAATCGAGTATCTCTTTTGCACTAGCAGAAATTGAACGTACGGAAAATAAAAGTATCGATATCGATGCTGTCGCACTAGATGATAAGCAGACTTTTGAACTTATTAAATCAACTAAGACCCTTGGGTTATTTCAAATTGAAAGTCCTGGCCAGCGCGAATTAGTTGGCAAACTCGAGCCGAATACCTTTAACGATTTAATTATCGAGATCTCGCTCTTTCGGCCTGGCCCAGTAAAGAGCGACATGATCACGCCCTTTCTAAAGGCTCGGCATGGTTGGTCACCAGCGAAGTTAATTCATCCACGACTGCACCATATTTTGGCCGAGACCGAAGGTGTTGTGGTCTTTCACGAACAGGTAATCCGCATCATTGCTGAAATGGCTGGTATCTCATTGGCGCAAGCTGATGAGAAGCGAAGAGCGCTAGGCGATCGCGATGGCCAACAAGAGGTTTGCGATTGGTTCTTTCCGGCTGCGACCGAAGCGGGTTTTGAACTGCCGGTAATTAAGGAAGTCTGGGAGGTATTGCGTGCTTTCGCATCCTTTGGTTTCTGCAAAGCCCATGCTGCAGCATTCGCGCTTCCTACTTACCAATCAGCATGGCTGAAAACGCATTACCCTGCAGCTTTTTTGGCGGGTGTTTTAACGCACGACCCCGGCATGTATCCCAAGCGGTTAATTCTCGATGAAGTGCGTCAATTAGGTTTAACGATTGCACCGCTTGATATCAATTACTCTGACCGGGTTTATCGAGTTGAAGATAACGGCAGTGCAATTCGCATCTCGCTCTCAACAGTTAGCGGCATTAGCGATCGGGAAATCGAAAGCATCATTGCAGCTCGGCCATATGTAGATCTCGCTGATTTCTTTCGCAGATCTGGAGCAGCGATCCCAACTATTGAATCACTAATTCTTACTGGTGCCTTCGATGCGGTACATAACTTAGATAGCACTGAGTTGAATCGCCGTGATCTCTTATTGCATTTAAGCGATTTACAGCAAGGACCAGTACAAGTAATCTCTGGTTCGCAGCTAACTTTTGGATTTGCACCACCTGCACTAATTCCGAGTGGCTTACCCGAACTACTTGCCAGTGAGAAAGTTCAGCACGAAGTCGAACGACTAGGCATGGATGTCACTCATCACATGATCGAGTTCTATAGTGAATTTTTAAATGCTATTGGTGCTGTACGGTCATGTGAACTTTTGAAACAAAGATCTCGAACTGCCATCTTGGTCGCTGGCGTAAAAGTTACTCTGCAAACACCGCCAGTTCGATCAGGCAAGCGAGTAATTTTCTTAACACTCGACGATGGTTACGGTTGTAGTGATGCCACCTTCTTTCCTGATGCGCAAACTGATTACGCTGGCACTTTGTACAACTCAGAGTTATTGCTAGTAAGGGGCGAAGTACGTCGCACTGGCGCCAGGGGAGTATCACTGCGAGCTGATGCAGCTTGGTCATTGCCTGATCTTTATGCCGAATGGTTAGCGAATAAAACGGGTACATCTAATAAGGTGGCGATATGAGCAGCGAAGATGGCGCAGCCACGATTCTCCATGTTGATATGGATGCTTTCTACGCATCAGTTGCCGAACGAGATGACCCGTCACTACGTGGCAAAGCAGTTGTAGTTGGCGCCGGCGCTCGAGGGGTAGTTCTCTCGGCAAATTACGCAGCACGTAAATATGGAATTCGAGCAGCTATGCCAGTTGGTCGTGCCAAACGCATGGCGCCGCATGCAATTTTCGTAACACCAGACCATGCTAGATATTCCGAAGTCTCCGCAAAAGTAATGACGATTTTCGATTCATTTACGCCACTAGTTGAACCAATTTCACTAGATGAAGCATTTCTCGATGTAACTGGTGCTCGTAAATTATTAGGCACGGGCCGTGAAATCGCCATTGCAATTAGACGCCAAGTTGAAGAGAGTGAAGGCATTACTTGTTCAGTTGGAATTGCACCTTCAAAATTTATTGCAAAGCTTGCCTCAGGTCACTGCAAGCCAAATGGCATTCTTGAAATCGCACCAGATCGAATATTAAATTTTCTACACCCGCTTCCTGTCAATGCGATTTGGGGCGTCGGCCCAAAAACTGCCGAAACGTTAGAACGACTTGGTTTACGCACCGTGGCTGATGTAGCAAACTTGCCGCGGGCAACTTTAATACGTGCACTTGGTCAAGCAAGTGGCGCTTCACTTTATGAATTAGCGTGGGGTCGCGACTATCGCGATGTCACTCCAAGTGAGCCGGATAAAAGCATCTCGGCTGCCGAAACATTTGCGCAAGATCTCGATGACCCCGAAGATATTTTGCGCGAGATTTTAAGACTCACTGAAAAAGCAGCAGCTCGATTACGCGAGAAAAATTTCTATGCAAAAACAATCTCCATTAAAGTTCGTTTTGCAGATTTTTCAACCATCTCGCGTTCAAAAACATTGCCTCTTCCAATTGATAGCACCCACGATATTTATGAAATTGCCAAATCTCTCTACTTGGCGCTAAACCTAGATCGAGCGCGCCTGCGCCTAGTTGGCATCTCGTTAGATAATTTGAGCGAAGCGGCACCCGAGCAATTACTGCTTGGCGCTCGCGAGCGAGGTTGGCGCGAGGCAGATACAGCTATAGACCGGGCTAAATTGCGCTTTGGCGGGGCTAGCATTCGGCCTGGTCGGTTAATCAAAAAAATCTCAGCAGACCCAAAGCAAGCTGGGGGCGAAAAAAGTAGCGAGTAACGCATACATGATCTATTGTGTGGGTATGCCACTTTCAGATCGCGAAGAGAAGCTGCTGGCCCAAATGGAGAAGGCCTTGCTGGCCGATGATCCACGCCTGGTTTCTGCCCTGACTGGAACTTCCACCAAAGCCGGCGGTCGTAATTTATGGCTGGCGGTGCTCTTATTCTTCGCCGGTTTCGCCGCTGTTTTCGGTGGGTTATTTAGCAAGATTTATCCAATTAGTTGGGCCGGCTTTGTAATCTGCCTAACTGCTCTATCGATTTTGGCTAGCGGCTTAAGGGGCAAAGTGGAGGCTTTTACTAAGCCAGACCGTTCAGTCAAACCAGCGAGGAAGAGCTTTAAAGATCGACTGGATGAACGCTGGGATAACCGCGGACCGGACCCAATCAATTAATTTCACGCTCAAAAGAGCGAATAGAGACCCTGCCTAAATGGCCAGGGTCTTTTTTATGCCTGCTTGCGGCGAAATTTATTAGTGGAGTGAAGTGCTTGGAAATGGGGTGCATTAGGGAAAATAATGGCGCTATGTGGTTGTAAATGGAGGAAAAGGGAGTAAAGTGGGGAACTAGAGCATTCAAACCTTGGGGAAGGGGAAGCTCATGTTTCTTGGCACTCACGAGCCTCGCCTTGATGAAAAGGGCCGCTTAATCCTTCCTGCGAAGTTCCGTGAAGATCTATCTGCCGGCCTAGTTATAACTAAGGGTCAAGAACGTTGTCTTTATGTATTTCCATCAGCTGAATTCGCAACACTTACTGAACAACTTCGCCAAGCACCAGTAACTGTTAAAGGTGCTCGCGATTACATGCGCGTGATGTTTGCTGGCGCTCACGATGAAATTCCTGATCGCCAAGGTCGTATCACTATTCCGCAAGCACTTCGTACCTATGCCGGACTCGATCGAGATTGTGTTGTTATCGGTGCAAATACTCGCGTCGAAATTTGGGATTCAACTTCTTGGAATCAATACCTAAGCGATCGCGAAAAGGGATTCGCTGAAGTTTCCGAGGAGGTGTTCCCAGGTCTCTTTTGATCTAACCGCTATCTGCTTTGGCCACCGCCGACCCTGCGAAAACGGCGTCCCTTCCCCGGCGCCGTTTATGAAAATCCGTCGGCCGGCGGTGACCAAAGCAGATAGCGATAACGAAAAACGAAACATGGGACACAAGAAGTAAAGCAAGGCAAGCAATAACTAGATATCAGAAGGGGGAGAAGATGCAAGAACATATTTCAGTAATGCGCGACACCTGCATTGATCTTCTAACCCCTGCGTTTAATAAATCTACCTCGCCAATTTTTGTTGATGCGACTCTGGGCTTAGGTGGACATAGCCAAGCTTTACTTGAGTCAATTCCTAATTTGATCTTAATCGGAATCGATCGCGATCTTGATGCACTTGTAAAAGCTCAAGCAAGATTAGCAAAGTATGAAAATCGAATACATCTGAATCATTCAGTCTTTGATGAAATAACAGATGTAGTAAAAAGTTTTGGTTTTGAAAAAGTTGATGGAATTCTCTTTGATCTTGGTGTCTCATCTATGCAACTAGATCAAAGCGATCGCGGATTTTCTTATTCGCAAGATGCGCCTCTGGATATGCGCATGGATCGCTCACGCGGAATTACAGCTAGTGAAATTATCAATTCTTATGCGCCTGGTGAACTAGTTCGAATTCTGCGCACTTATGGCGAAGAAAAATTTGCAACCCGAATCGTGGAAAATATTGTCAAAGAACGTGCAAAAGGACCGCTAAATTCGACAGCGCAATTAGCAACATTGATAAAAGACAGTATTCCGGCTGCTACTCGTCGCACCGGCGGAAATCCGGCCAAGCGCACTTTCCAAGCACTTCGTATTGAGACAAATGATGAGTTGGGTGCTGTAACTCGAGCAATTCCGCAGGCACTAGAACTCTTGAAAGTCGGCGGCCGCCTTGTCGTTATGTCATTCCAATCCCTTGAAGATCGCATCGTTAAGGAGATCTTTGCTCAAGCCACAACTTCAGGGACACCTCGCGATCTTCCGATAGACCTTCCAGAGTTTGCCGCGAAATTTGCACTTTTAGTTCGCGGTTCGGTTTTACCTAGTGAAGCAGAGATTGCCGCGAATTCGCGCGCGCAATCTGTTCGTCTACGTGCAATAGAACGGGTGGCCGCATAATGGCAATCACAGCGCTAGTTCCAGCAATTAGTCGTTCAAAGCAGAAGGTAATCGAACGCTCTTCTGAAGTGGCTCTTCGGCTAGTTCCAAAGATTGACACCGAGAAACGAGCTGACCAAAAAGTATTTATCCTCTTTTTAACTGGCATCGGAATCTTGGGACTGGTATCGCTGCTTTTTATAAACACCTTGCTTGCACAAGATGCTTTTAAGCTCTCTAAATTACAACTTGAATCTCGTCTGCTTACAGATCAGCGAGAGGCTTACATTAGACAACTAGATCGCATTTCTTCACCTATGTCTCTGGCTGCAGCAGCCACCAAAATGGGCATGAAACCTTCAGATGCGCCAAAGTTTATAAAACTTGATGAGCCAGTTGCTCCTGCTCCACAGACTGTTGCTGGAGGTTCAATTGGGTAATTTTGCTTTAGCTCGCAAGCGCATCCAGGTCTTAATTGCGCTTACTTTAATTTTTCTGGCAGTCTTTGCTGGCAAAGTTATTTGGGTTCAAGTGATAACCGCAAATTCAATTAGAACTTGGGCAGTAAATGAAATGGAAAATGTGGCCACATTACAAGCACCGCGCGGCACCATCACCGATGTAAATGGAGTTGTACTAGCAAAGAGCGTTAATGCGATTAATATCGTGGTTGATCAAAGCGCTATTTCTAATCCGGCATTTACCGCCAAGTTTGCCGCTCCAATTTTGGGAATGCCGGTTTCCGAGTTACAGCAACTTTTTACTGGTGAGCTGAAGTGGAAACTGATCTATCGAAATGCCAAACCAGCCGTCTGGTCTGCGTTAAAGAAGGCAATCGCAGAACACAACAGCTCGCTAGACCCAAAAGACTTTGATAAGCGCATTACCGCCTTTTATCCAGAACGTGCCTATATCCGAGAGTATCCATCCGGCTCTCTGGTTGCTTCATTGGTTGGTTTTGTAAATCAACAAGGTGTTGGAGCAACTGGCTTGGAATCGAGTATGAACTCGATTATTTCCGGAACTGACGGCAAGTACTCATATGCAAATGGCTACGGCGCAGAAATTCCAGGATCACAATCAGAAATTATTGCAGCCAAACCAGGAACTTCTATTCGTTTGACGATTGATCGCGATATTCAGTGGGTTGCTTCAAAGGCAATTTCAGAAGCAGTTAAGTCAGCTCATGCAAGCAGTGGAACCGTAATCGTAATGGATCCGAAAACAGGCGCGATCTTGGCTCATGCAACCGCACCAACATTTGATCTAAATAACCGCGACAACGTGTCACTTGCGGCGATGCGCAATCCCTCTGTGCAAGATGTTTATGAGCCAGGTTCAACTGGAAAAGTCATGACGATTTCAGCAGCCATTGAGGAAAATAAAGTTACCCCAACAACCATTTTCACTGTTCCAGATAGAATTAAACGTGGTGGTTCAACTTTTCATGATCATAAAAATCACCCGGATTGGCGATTAACAACTGCAGGAATTTTGGCGGTATCGAGCAACACCGGCACTATCCAAATCGGTGAAAAACTTTCTCACAATCAACTTCACGATTATCTATCTAAATTTGGAATCGGAGAAAGCACGGGATCTGGCTTGCCTGGAGAATCCCGAGGAATTCTACGTCCAGTCTCAGATTGGTCAGCTACCAGTGCTCCTACCATCGCATTTGGCCAGGCGTATTCAGTAACTGCGATGCAAGCAACTAGCGTTTTTGCCACGATTGCAAATAATGGTGTTCGAGTATCGCCAACTGTGATTGCGGGGACAAATGAAGCAAATGGAAATTTCACACCTGCAAAAGCTCGCACCTCCGTCCGAGTCATCAGCTCCGAGACTGCTCAAAAAGTCCGACTCATGATGGAGAGCGTAGTTTCAGCTAACGGAACTGCACCGTCTGCTGCTATTCCTGGCTATCGAGTTGCGGGTAAGACCGCAACTGCTAATCGCTATAACGATGTATGTGGATGCTATAGCGGCTTTACCGCTTCCTTTATAGGTTTTGCGCCATCTGATGCACCCAGATATGTAATTTCGGTAACTATTCAAGATCCTAAAGGCATGCACTGGGGCGGATTCCTCGGTGGCCCAGTTTTCAAGAAAGTTATGTCATTTGTGCTTGAGACTAAGCACATTCCGCCGACTGGCACAAAAGTTGCCCCGGTCGCACTTAATGAAAAGCAATTATTAAAAGATATTGCAAAAAACAGAGTAGAAACAACAACAAAATCTGCGAGCGGCCCTCTCTAAAATGTTGCGACCACACGAAACTATTCCTGGCAGAACCCTTCGTGCGGTACTTGAACTTACTTCAGCTAAATCAAATCACCCACAATTAGATAATATCTCGATCACCGGAATATCAATCGATTCTCATCAAATTGAAGCTGGCGATTTATTCGTTGCAGTTGCTGGAGCTAAAGCTCATGGCGCAAATTTCGCTGGCGATGCAAAATTAAATGGCGCTGTTGCGGTATTAACGGATGAAGTTGGTAGCGCAATCATTCACGACCTTCCAGTCTTAGTAGTTAGCAACCCGCGAGCTGTCGCAGGGGTAATTGCGGCTTGGCTGCAAAAAGAGCCGATGCGCGACATGTTCAGTGTTGGTGTCACAGGTACCAACGGAAAAACCACAGTAACCACGCTTCTCTACCAAATCGCGATGGCGGCAGGGCGTCAGAGCGGTTTAGTCGGAACCGTGCAAACCCGGATTGGCGATGAAGTGGTTAGCGCTCTACGCACAACTCCAGAGGCACCTGAGATCCAGTCGCTTGCCGCTGTTATGCGCGAACGTCATATGCAAAACTTATTTATGGAAGTTTCCAGCCATGCAATTTCGCTAAATCGCATAGCGGGTTCACATTTCAAGATTGCGGCCTTCACTAATTTATCGCAAGATCACTTGGATTTTCATGGCACTATGGATTCATATTTTGCAGCTAAAGCAGATCTCTTTACCTACCAATACGCCGATAGTGCCTATATAAATATTGATTCCACATGGGGGAAGAAGCTATTGGAAATCGTGGAATTACCTGTAGTTAAAATATCTAGGAGTAACAAGTCAGCTGATTGGTATTTTGAACGAATTGAAATTGGCGCACAAAGTTCAGCAATCGCAATTCGAGGTACCGGCGGAATCTTGATTGAGACTTCTACGAAGTTAGTAGGGGATTTCAATTTAGATAACCTACTTATGGCGATATCAATTTCAGTTGCCAGTGGAATAGATCCCGTCGATATCGCTGCAATTACACCATCTTTGACTGGAGCTGAAGGCCGACTAGAGAAGGTAGATTTAGGTCAATCATTTACCGCTCTAGTTGATTATGCACATTCACCAGATTCGGTAAAAAGTGTTTTGGAAACACTTCGGAAAAGCACTACTGGAAAAATCATTGCGGTTTTGGGTTGTGGCGGCGACCGCGATAAAAGTAAGCGACCGCTAATGGGTGCCGCCCTGCTAGCCGGATCTGATGTGGCCATTTTTACTAGCGATAATCCAAGAAGTGAAAACCCAGAGCAAATCCTAAAGGAGATGATTAAAGGCCTGACGTTATCAGACACGAGCCAAGTAGAAATCGATCGAAAGCGAGCGATCGAAATTGCAGTAGCTGCAGCCAAACCAAGCGATGTTGTTGTAATTCTTGGAAAAGGTCATGAGCAGGGCCAAGAAATTGCCGGTGTGGTTGAGCCATTCGATGATCGGTTAGTTCTTGCAGCAATGATTGAGGCTTCCGCATGATTAATTTATCTGCCCGCGAGATCGCACTAATTGTCAACGGTTCGCTTCATGGAGATGAAAATATCCTGGTTACACAAGCCCCGGTATTTGATTCTCGCAGAGCAAAGCCGGGATCACTATTTTTAGCGCTAATTGGCGAAAACACTGATGGCCATAATTTCTGCTCGGACGCTTTTGCCAATGGCGCAGTACTGGCACTCACCACTCAGGTAGTCGAGCAGCCATGTGTGGTCGTTTCTGATGTGATGCAAGCACTTACTGACTTAGCTAAGTTTGTACGAGTTCAATTTATGAACTTAAAAGTGATTGGAATTACTGGTTCACAAGGCAAGACAACAACGAAAGATTTATTGAATTTCATCCTCTCTTCAGTTGGCGAAACAGTTGCTCCAGTTGGCTCATTTAATAATGAGCTAGGAGTACCGCTTACACTTTTAGAATGTACTGAAAAAACAAAATATTGCATCATTGAGATGGGCGCTCGTCACATCGGCGAAATTTCCGCCCTATGTGAAATTGCAAAACCGGATATTGGCGCAGTTCTTAAAGTTGGAAATGCTCATCTTGGCGAATTTGGATCTCGAGAGGCGATCGCCCAAGCCAAATCCGAGTTGGTATCTTCACTTGTAAGTGGCGGTACTGCGGTGTTAGGAACTTATGATCAATTTACGCCGAAGATGAAAGTAGCCGAAGGGGTAGATGTATTAACTTTTGGCGAACGGCATGATTGCAATGTTCGTGCCGCCGATGTGGAAATCCGCGAAGGTCGCCCTCACTTTGATTTAGTCACAAAAACTGGCCGTGCTGCGGTTGGCATGCGATTGGTAGGTTTGCACCAAATTCCAAATGCACTTGCAGCTGCCGCAATCTCTAGCGTTTTAGGTTTGAGCGTTGATCAAATCGCTGGCGCCCTATCAATGGCCGAATTAGCAAGTAAGTGGCGCATGGAAATAGTTGAATTCAATGATCGATTAATGATCAATGATTCATACAACGCGAATCCAGAATCTATGGCGGCAGCCCTTAGAACTCTAGCTCTCTTCGCTCAAGAGCGCGGAGGATCAGCATGGGCAGTATTAGGGAAAATGCATGAGTTAGGGCCATCCGAAGATGCTGACCATGCCGAAATCGGTAAATTGGTAAGTGAATTATCAATTGATCATCTTCTGACTGTTTCTATGCCCGCATATGGCAAGGGGATTTCAAGTAAGAGTGATACCAAGGTGCATGAGTTCCCAGATAAAGAATCAGCATTAGCACTTTTACAACAGATGCAACCTGGCGATGTATTGCTTGTTAAGGCATCTCGAGCTGAACATTTTGAAGAAATAGCCCATGAAATAGCTAAGAACTGGCAAACTGACGCAGGAAAAAAGGATGACGAATAAATGAGACAGATTTTATTGTCGGGTGCGATATCCCTCTTCTTTGCATTATTCGGAACCCCTATTTTGATTCGCTTATTGGCTAAGCGCGGCTATGGTCAAATCATTCGTGATGATGGACCAAGTTCCCACCATACAAAGCGCGGCACTCCAACAATGGGTGGTTTAATAATTATTTTTGGAGCCATTGCTGGATATTTATCGAGTCATGGCATAACCAAGACCAGTATGTCGGTTTCCGCGATACTGGTAATCGCTTTAATAATCGGGCTTGGTTTTATAGGGTTTTTAGATGACTGGCTAAAAATTTCTCAGGAGAAATCCCTAGGCCTAAAGGGCCGTTATAAAATTTTTGGCCAAGTAATTATTGCGGCCACTTTTGGATATTTAGGGATTCAATTTGCAGATAGTAGTGGGCTAACACCAATCTCATTAAATCTCTCAATTGTTCGCGACACGAGCATTGTGTTGGGAGCGGTTGCAGTTGTAATTTGGATTTCATTAATGGTCACCGCAACAAGTAATGGTGTTAATTTGACTGATGGTCTTGATGGGCTAGCAACTGGTGCATCGGTAATGACTTTTCTTGCCTTTATCTTGATTGGAATTTGGGAGTTTGGGCAAAGTTGTAAGATCGCAATTGATTCAATTGGCGGCTGTTATTCCGTTCGAGATCCACTTGATTTAGCGGTATTGGCGGCTGCTCTCGCCGGCGCATGTACTGGCTTCCTTTGGTGGAATGCTTCACCGGCAAAAATATTTATGGGTGATACTGGATCGTTAGCCTTAGGAGGAGCCCTCGCAGGCTTAGCAAGCACCTTGAGGGTTGAACTTTTATTAATTCCACTTGGTGGACTTTTCGTAATAATTACGATGTCGGTAATTATTCAAACTCTTTATTTTAAAGCTACAGGTGGAAAACGTATTTTTAGAATGGCGCCGCTGCATCATCACTTTGAATTAAAAGGCTGGGGCGAAGTCACCATCGTTCTTCGATTCTGGATCATTGCTGGGCTATGTGTAGCACTCGGTTTAGCCATCTTCTACGCCCAGTGGTTAAGTTTCAAGAGTTAACTAAATGGCTATTAATCCAGAATTGGCAACGCTTGGCGGTCTTGTCATGGACCATTCCAAGGTATTGATATTGGGTGGTGGCGTAACCGGGAACTCAGTGGCTCAAGTACTTTCCAAGATGGGTGCGGATATTGCCATCTATGACGAGAACCCGAATTTCGCCCTTGATTTGCCATACCTTTCAAAAGAAGAGATTTCTAATATTAATTGGGCTGCAGCGGTAATTTCACCAGGTTGGCGACCTAGCCACCCAGTAATCGCCCAACTTCGAAACACTGAAGTAAAACTCCTGAATGAAATCGATATTGCTTGGGAAATTAAGCAGCAAATTGCGCCAGGTCAGAAATGGATTGCAATTACCGGAACTAATGGCAAGACATCTACCGTTGAACTAACTGAAGTAATTTTCAAAGCGGCTGGACTCAAAGCACTCGCATGCGGAAATGTTGGAACGCCGGTAATCGATGCCGTAACTTCCGATGAGAAATACGAGTACCTCATCCTAGAGCTATCTTCCTTCCAACTTCATTGGGCAGAATCGGCTGAATTTGTTGCAAGCGCTATTCTTAATATTGCTCCTGACCACATTGATTGGCATGGATCGTTTGCGGAATACGCCAGAGCAAAATTAGATTTACTAAGTAGATCCGTTCTGGCAGTTCTAAATGGCGATGATGAAACGGTGGTTAGCGGTAGCGATCATTGGCAAGGTAAGAAAATTTTCTACACTCTACAAACTCCAAAACCGGGCGAGATCGGACTCGTTGAAGACTTGCTTGTAGATCGAGCATTCGTTGCAGACCCCAGGCAAGCTGAAATTTTTTGCGAACTTAGTGAAATAAAACCGATGGCGCCACACTCAGTTTCCAATTCACTCGCTGCAGCAGGTTTAGCGCGGGCTGTCGGAATCAATCATGAAAATATTAGATCGGCTATCAAAACTTTCCGGCCCGGCCGACATCGCATAGAACTAGTTCTAGAAAAAGATGGCATTCGTTGGATCGATGATTCAAAGGCTACTAATCCGCACGCTGCCAAAGCATCTGTGATGTCTGAATTAAGCGTGGTCTGGATTGCTGGGGGACTAGCAAAAGGAGCCGAAATGAGCGATTTAGTTGCTCAAGTTGGCTCTCGATTGCGTGGCGTGATTTTGATTGGTAGCGATCGTGAACTTATTGCGCAAGAACTAGAGCGGAATTTTCCTAGTGTTCCACTGATTCGAGTTAATCCTAAATCTGATCATGATAGAGCTAATACTGAAAATGAATTTATGGATCACGTTGTGACTGAAGCTAGAAAATTGGCTAAGAGTGGCGATGCCGTTTTGTTAGCGCCAGCATGTGCTTCTATGGATCAATTTATTTCCTATGGTGATCGAGGCGATCGATTTGCCAAGTCTGTTAGAGAAATAGTGGGTAACTAATGACAACGCAAGCCAAGCGCAGCAATTTACTTCAACCATTTAATACGTTTGTGCTATTTGCAATCTGCCTTGCTGCCTTGAGTATTTTAGGTTTAGTAATGGTTTTTTCGGCTTCAACTATCTACTCTACAAAAGTAAATGGAAACACTTATGGAACATTTATTCGCCAATTAATCTTTTTGCTAGCGGCTCTTCCAATTGGATGGGTAGCTGCCAAGTTGCGACTTAATTTATGGCGCGCCCTTGGAAAAGTAGCCTTGCTTCTTTCAATTGGCTTATTGGCGATTCTATTGATACCTAACGTAGGTCATGCTGTAAATGGAAACCGCAACTGGATCGGTTTTGGGCCAGTTGTAGTTCAACCTTCTGAATTTGCTAAATTTCTTATGATTCTATGGGCCGCCACTATGTTAGCTCGATACGAAAAAGCCGGAATTGTTAGAACTAATGTTTTAAAGTTGATTGCACCAGGGTATCTAGGCGTTTTGATTTTCGTGCTTGCTGGAAAAGATTTAGGTACCGCCGCCGTAATTGGTGCAACTATGGCTGGTTTGTTATTCGTCTCCGGAATTCCACTTAGATTATTTGGAACTGTCTCAGCAATTGGCATGGCTGGTATAAGTGCGCTGATCCTTAGCTCTCCATACCGCGCCGCTAGATTTTTAGTTGTTTTCAATCCTTTCGCAGAAGGTGATTACAAGAACTATGGCTGGCAACCAGCGCATAGCTTGATGGGGCTGGCTAGCGGCGGCCTATTAGGCGTTGGGTTGGGTGCAAGTCGCCAAAAGTGGGGATATCTAGCTGAAGCGCATACAGATTTCATCTTCTCCGTGATCGGTGAAGAGCTTGGTTTAGTTGGAACTTTGGCAACTCTTGCGTTATTTGCTGGCTTAATTTTTGCAATTTTCCATATATCGATGCGAGCAAACGACCCAATGGTTCGATTCACCTGCGCCGGAATTGGAGTATGGATATCAATTCAATGCTTCTTTAATATCGGTTCAGCTATTAGTTTGGTGCCAGTTGTTGGGGTCACATTGCCACTCATCTCATATGGTGGTTCATCGCTTATTGCAACCTATGTTGCGCTTGGTTTTGTGCTCGGTGCCGCGTTGCGCGATCCTGAAGTGGTTCAGGGAATTAAGGAATTTAGAAAGAGTGATAAGTAATGAAGATTGTTCTAGCCGGCGCCGGAACCGCAGGGCATATTGAACCCGCCCTTGCCGTTGCCCATGTTTGGCGTGAGCAAAATCCAGGCTGCACCTTTGAATTTGTAGGTACTGCAACGGGCCTCGAAAATAAATTGGTTTCAAGTGCTGGTTATACTTTAAGCATTATTCCTAAAGTGACACTACCTCGCTCATTCTCAATTAAAATCTTGGTTACCCCCATTCGTTTTATTCAGGCCCTCACCAGATCGATAGAGATAGTAAGTGGGGCTAGTTGTGTGATTGGATTTGGTGGATATGTTGCGGCGCCAATTTATTTAGCGGCGCGAATCAAAGGAATTCCCTTTGTAATTCACGAGGCAAATGCGATTCCGGGCTGGGCTAATAAATTCGGGGCTCTTCTAGGTGGAGCAATGGCGGTAGGTAAACCAGTTGCAACTGGCAAGTTTAAAAGCGCTGAAGTTGTCGGATTGCCACTTAAGCCGGCAATCACCGCTGCACTGGATCTTGCGAAGCTGGATTGGAATAGCGCACGTCAGAAAGCTAAATCAAGACTGGGCTTAATTTCTGGAAAACCATTACTTCTAATTATGGGTGGTTCTCAAGGTTCAGCAGCAATCAACTCAGTAGTTTCTACCTCCTTGGCAGACTTATTAGTTGATTTTGACCTCCTACATTCAGTGGGCGGTAACAATGAGCTGCCTCTAGCTACAACTGGTTATCAACCAGTGCCATATATTGAAGATATAGCCACAGCGTATTTAGCGGCCGATGTAATAATTGCAAGAAGTGGTGCTATTACCTGTGCCGAAGTTAATGCTCTTGGTAAATATGCAATTTTTGTTCCGCTGGCTATTGGCAATGGCGAGCAAGCTAAGAATGCAGAATTTCTTGTGAAACAAGGGCGAGCAACCGTGCTCCCGCAGAGTGAATTTTCGGCTCAGTGGCTGAAACATAATTTGAAAGACTTCCTAGCCAAATCAGCAGAATTTTCAGCTGGAAATGAAAGTGACCGCGCCGCTGCGGCGAATATTGTCGCGTTAATGCGCCGTCATGCCAGAATTAGTTAAATGAAGCCAGAACTAAAATTGTCAGATTTGATTGGCAAACGTGTTCACTTCATAGGTATTGGCGGGGCTGGAATGAGCGGGCTTGCTCGAATAGCCCTTTCCCACGGAATTAAAGTTTCCGGCTCTGATGCCAAAGATTCCAATATTTTAGTGGCACTAAGAGCTCTGGGCGCAAACGTCGAGGTTGGTCACAAAAGCGATAATGTTGATGGTGCAGACTTAGTGGTTTTCTCAGCTGCGATTTCAGAGCGAAACCCAGAGCGCATTCGTGCTGTTGAACTTGGCATCTTACAAATAACTCGCGCAACAGCACTAGCGCTACTTATGTCAGAGGCAAAGAGCATAGCTGTCGCTGGCACGCATGGAAAAACTACAACTTCTTCAATGTTGACAATTGCCTTACAAGCAACTGGAGTCGATCCATCATTTGCGATCGGCGGCACAATCACTGCTTCGGGTTCCAACGCGCACCGAGGGACCGGTGAATTTTTTGTTGCCGAAGCAGATGAATCAGATGGCTCTTTTATTGCCTATCACCCATTTGGTGCAATCATTACTAATATCGAGCATGACCATGTTGATTACTTCGCAGATGAGCCAGCAGTTATTGCCGTTTTTACAGATTTCATTAGCACGATTGCGCATGACGGATTTTTGGTTTATTGCAATGACGATAAGGGTTCCCGTAATCTTGGCAGCAGTGTTTCTTCGACTCGCACCTTCAGCTATGGAACTTCAACCGACTCTGATTTAGTAATAGACCAAATAACCCTTTTGCCATTAGGTTCTACGGCTCGAGTGTATTGGCAGGGCCAGGCAATTGGGAAACTTGAACTAAATGTTCCCGGTCACCACAACCTACTAAATGCTGCCGCCGCGCTTACAGCTGGAATTATTTTGGAACAAAGTCCTTCGGAAATGATTGACGGGTTAGCAACTTTTAAAGGAGCTGGTCGACGATTTGAGTTAAAAGGGAGCGTCAGCGGCATTCGAGTAATTGACGACTATGGTCACCATCCGACTGAAATCGAAGCAACCTTGACCGCTGCGCGCAGATTTGCCGGTGATGGAAAATTGATTGTACTTTTTCAACCTCATCGTTATTCGCGCACTAAAGCCTTTATAGACGAGTTTGCACGAACTTTAGATCTAGCTGACGAAGTTATTATGCTTGAGATTTACGCAGCCAGCGAGAAGCCTATTGATGGAGTTACCTCTGAGTCGATAGTGCAAAAAATGAAGCATGGCAGATTTATTCCTAACTTTATGCAAGCCGTTGATAGTGCCATCTCGATTGCTAAGCCAGGAGATGTAATCATCACTTTGGGTGCTGGTGATGTTAGTTCGCTGGCGTCGATAATTGTGCAAGGTTTGAGCAATTAAATGTTTTTTCGTAAGAATCGCCTAGTAACTATTTTAGCAATTCTCTTAATTGCTGGACTCGCATACCTTCTCGGCTGGTCGAATGTTTTGACGATTAGAGAGCTTGATTATTTGGGCGCTCCGACAAAAGCCAGTGAACAAACGATTAAATACTTAACAA